>Ga0209488_10005175_pt1 | contig 10050 bp, 12 predicted proteins | sample Rivendell_Oct201_8_FD_188349 | JGI IMG/M metagenome (GOLD analysis project Ga0209488, IMG submission 188349) | Vadose zone soil microbial communities from the Eel River Critical Zone Observatory, Northern California, USA -... | ecosystem: Environmental > Terrestrial > Soil > Vadose zone >... | reverse complement strand
AAGAAAGCAAAGAAAGCAAACGCACCATCCCCGTATTCGCCAACGCCGTGCGGCGGCGCGTCGGCGATGAGCACGATCATCTTGCTCGCCTGCTCCCGCCAGTCCATTTTGAGCGCCTCCGCAAGACCCGCGGTCACCGCCTCAGGCCCGTCGCCGCCTCCCGAAGCATACAAACTGGAGAGGTCGCGGTGTACCTTGTCGATATCGGACGAGAAGCCAAAGTTGCGCGTCACCCAGGTGTGGTCCTGCGGCGGGTGATCGCGATAGGCGACGAGGCCGACGCGCAGGTCCTCGCGGGCCTGCAGCTTGCCCGATTGGTAAATGTTGTCGCAGATGAGTTGGATGTTCTTTGTCGCGGAGGAAATGTAGGACCCTTGGCTCCCGGTGCAGTCTTGCACAAAGACGAGATCGCTGTGGTGCGATCCGACTGGAGAGTGAGCAAAGCGACTGCCGGGATGAAAGGATGCACGTACAGCATTTTGCGGTCATGTTCGACGGGTCGTTGATGCTGCTGGGCGTTGTACGCCTCTTGGAAGATTGCGAGAGCGTCAGCGGGTCGTTCAAAGTCCATATCGGCGTCCATTGTGGAGACGATGATGTTTTATGGTGAGTTGTTTAATCGCTTTCGGTTGTTGTTGTTGGAGAAGGAGGTTGCATGAGACTAAGGCTGAGACTCCTCAAGGCAATCGCCTAGATGCACGCCGCACCGCACGCCGCGTCGGCCACGCGCCGTGCGCCTTTCAACTTACTCTAATCGGATCTCACTGCACACAATTATTTCTCGTCCCCTGCAATCTCTCCTTCCATCAATTTATTGCGAACGTCCACTCACTAGCCAATCCATCCACGGCCCCCCGAAACTTCCCGGACGAACAAAGGTCCGATACGCCACCAACACCCCCGCGGACAAACCTCCCACAAGCGCCGAAAACATGATGTATGTGCGTAATCGTACAGCTGGCGACGAGCTTCGGTCAGCGCCTCCCGGAATCGACGAATTCCTGTACAACAGCATGTGACACATCAGCTGAAACAGCTCAACGGCGAGCATTTCATTTCTTTCACGTACGGATGCATAGCGACGCTGCATATCACATGAAAGACGTCTGCAATCTGTCCTGTTTTTACGCTAACAGCGACTGGCACTTGTAGCTGAAGTCTTCTGCAGTACACATCTGGCTGTACCTCGTGCCTCTGTTTATGGGGTCAAGTCACGTTACATCATCGCTTCGCAAACGAAACGGAGCGATGGGCCTGACCTGTTGTGCCAGATCCAAATCCGACTTTGTCGCAACGAAGAGAGTAGGAATATGGTCAAGACTGTATTGTTGCTTATCCAAATTCAGCGTTCACGACAGACGGATCATACTGAGTGGCACTCACTCTCAAATTACTAATGTACGAAAACGAGTTTGTGTCACTTGAATCATGCACATATACAATGACATCTGCCAGGTCAGTCTTCTTGGAATTTCGAAGCGCCTCTGGCTCATATTTGGAACCAAACTCCTGTAACTAGAGAAGGGAAAAGTTAAGGAAAACACACCTTGCAACATACGCGACCCACCACTAGATATTTCTCTGATCCGTGGATGTCTACGAAATTGACAACACTGAGGACCTTTTCCGTTGGCACATATGTGTCATCGAACTGTTTGCTGGCAAAGGACCGTAGCAAGGAAGTTTTCCCTGAGCCCGCGGCGCCACAGACATAACAGAGGAATACGTTGCGGGAAGAATTGCCCCTTCGACGGTCGTACTTCCTAGGACGGGTGATGAGGAGAGCATCGGTGCGAGGTTCCTCCGGATATCCCAAGTAGGCAAGGTAGGCAAGGGTAGTCCTATGCTCCAGCAGGGTAATCATACTCCAAGTGGCCTCAGGAGACACGCAACCAGCGATATGAACCATTGAACACACCTCCACCGTGCCAGCCATGCCTGCAGAGTAACAGCTCCACCATCATCCAAGCCAGGATACTTTTGATCTCGCCAAGGAACACCAGGTGGTGCAGTGCTGAATAAATCTTCGAGTTCAGCCTTGTTTAGAGCGCCATCTTGATCCTAGTAGTAGGCCGTCAGTCGTACGAGGTGCGATATGTCGGAATCTCAGATACCTTATCGAAGACCTCAAATATGTCCGTGAAAAATTGGTAACCCAAAGGGCTCAACTCGACAGAGCAATCTGAGGGTACATCGAATCTATGGGATTTATTTTTGTCGGATGTTATGTGAATCTAGATAGCACTCAGACGCACTGGGGAACGAGGAAAGTTTCGGTCAATCGAAGGTCTTCAGCGTAGCCATACTTTCTGAGGACAGTCCACGTGGTTTCTAAGCGCCCCTTCTGGATGAAAATGGTATGGAGAAGAAGAAAACCAGCTTCGGTCAGGCCATTGTCATGGACGGCGTCTCGGTTATATCCCCGAACCATAACCTTGATACCCTCCAGCTCTTGCAATTGCAACGGGGCGTCGAAACATTTACGCTATTAAGTCTGAGTAACCCCGACCGGCGTTGTGAGAAGAGACCAAACCTGAAACTCGTTAAGTTCTGCATTGTCAAGCACACCATCTTTATTGGTGTCGCACAGCTTGAATATTCGACTGAGCGCTTCTATGCACGCCGGCTTGAGCGCCTGAGAACCAATTCAAATCGGGCTTTTTAACGTGCATGGGGTCAGAATGCAAACCTGCTTTTTCGAATCATACAAGGGAGCTGTTGGGTGGAGGACAGCCTTCTGAGCGAACCAGAACACCTCTGAGACGTTCAGAGGGATTTTTGCGGAGCATTCTATGCACGTCTCTACTTCCTGTACGCCATTCAACGGGTAAGGAAAGCAAAGGACAAAACGGGAAATGAAGCGTGTGAGGCACCTTGAACTCGGCCATGATTGGTCTGATTTCATCCTCCAAAGCTTCATTTGTCACTTCGCCGCCGCGTAGATCTATCTTGTTCCCTACCAGGATGACGGGAACCTAGAGAAGGAATCAACACAAAACAAAAACGCGGACGATGGCGCGCCTAACGGACGTTGATACCGAGCTGACGGAAATAAGGAAGCCAGTAGACGGGGATTCGATTGAAAGAGTTCGAGTTGTCGATGGCGTAGACGACGCAAATGACGTGGGCCTTGCGGATCTCGAGTTCTAGGTAACGCTTGTCATCTGGACCGGCTGAATTGACGAAAAAGTGTCATAACACGGAAAGAGGAGGGGGGCTCATTCGGAAAACTTGCCTCCGGAGTCAACGATGTAAGTTGTTACGTTTTCAGGGGTCACCTCGGGGGATATAGTCACCTCGGGAACAATGTGCTGCACCTGTGAAACCGAGAGTTTAACATGGGTGCTGTCCGGTGTATATTATGTGCGGAGTGCGGACAGACATGGGGTACGAATGCCTCTTTGATGAACGAGGTGACAATGGTACTTTTACCAACACCCTCTAGGGACCGCGTCAAATCCGGGAGGAAAGGGGGAAATTTTGAATAGAACATACCGTCACCGACTAGTAATATGCGCACATCTCTGCGCATGCTCTCGAGAAGGTAAAGGAGGGAATTCGGAGTTGTGGCAGAGCGGTGAGCGCCCACATGGAGCCAATATGATGACCGTTCGGCGGGCCACCCGGGCCGTCCCGTGCTATAATTTATTTAATTGCTCAAGTGCAACGGCACAGGCAAAGTCAATCGTTTGTTTCATGGTCTCCTTCCTCTCCTTACCATCCGATATCCTCATTCTCATCATCGGCCATCTCTCTGTCACGGACCTTCTTGCTTTGGCAGGAGTGTGTCGTGAACTTCATGATCTCGTAAGAACTTGTCCTCCCATCCAGTCCTTTGTTCTCTTCTCGCTGCCCGCTCACGCTTCGCTTCCTAGGTGTATGACTTTGGCGGGAGGAACATCCTCCATACCCTTCCTAGGCCGTCCAAGAGCTTGACAAAAAGCCTCTCGCTCTGGCGTCCGCTGGTCCAAGTCAAGTACCACATCCTGTCCGACAGGTCCTGGGACAAACAGCGCTTCGTAGCTCGTCCTCTCTCCCGACCATGGAAGGGCAAGCTGCAGCCCCTCCTCGCAATAAACGAGTCGCGCTTGTTCGTCGCCGCGGGCCAAACCCTCTACTCGTACGCATTCACCCCGTCCGAGCACGAGGGCGCCACGCCCGGCATATCATTCGAGGTGTCTTACCAGCTCAACCGCCTAGACGCTCCCAGAAATGATATCACCAGCCTCGCGTGCGCCCCGGACGACGGCGCTGATCGCACCCTCTTTATCGGCTTTGAGCTCGGAGAACTCCAGCGTATCCGGCTCCCTCCCTGTAATGCCGGTCAGGTCGATATTCCCATCGACACCTCCTTCAGGACGTCTCTCTACGGGCACAGCAGCTGCGGCGAGCTCATCGAGGCGCTCTCCGTGTCCGGCAACAGCCTCCTCTCCCTGTCGACCAACGGCCAGGCCGGCCTCTTCGACCTCTCCTCCCCCTCCTCCACCCCGATCCCCGCCCTCCGACACACAATAGATTTAGACACCCGTGCCTGGTCCGCACTCCTCTCCACGACAGCCTCATCCCCCTTCGCCGCCTTCGGCACCTCCTGCGACAACCCACTCACCATCCACGCCGTCACGCCCACCTCCATCTCCCCAACGCCAACCCAGACACTGCGCCCAACCAAGCTCCAGCCCGACTCGGCAGAATCAGACTCGGACGGTCTCGACCGTCCCACCGCCGTGTACGGCATCGCCACCGCGCCCCCCGCGTCCCCATGGGGCGCTTCTGACCAGATCATCGTCTCGGGCTGGTTCGACGGCCTCGTGCGCGTGCACGACATGCGCGAGTCCGGCTCCGGTCCCGCCCTCACCTTTGCCGACCCCTGGTCCTTCGAGCCCATCTACGCCGTCGCCTGCGGCGGCGGCAGCGGTGCCCACATCGCCGCGGGCTCCGCTCGCCACTCGGTCGTCGCGTTTTGGGACGTCCGTGCCGCCACCCGCGGCTGGAGTGTCCACGCGCCCGGAAACGACGTTTCGCCCGTTTACTCGATCATATTCGAGAGCTCCCGCCTGTTTGGTGCCACGCAAAGTCGGCCGTTTGTCTACGACTTCGGTCCCGCGGTCAGGCCCGAGACGTACCCTTCATTGCCGATCAGTCGAGGTATCGACGGACTCTCTTACAAGAAGGGATGGGACCGCATCGGTTACTACGTCACAAAGTACGACCATCCAGCTACGACCGTTCACGTGGGGGACCACTGAGTTTAGTAACAAAACCTGAATTATTGAACGAACATAACAGACATCCCCCGACCGGGGCACAGGTACAGATTGGCATGGAAGTGGTGGTAAATGCATGATGGATGGGTAAAGTGACGATGCTAATGAATAGTGACGAATGATAAAAATGCAGTTGCGATAGGAAGATGTCGATCTACAATGATTCCAGGGAGATTGCATGACAAAGTAATCCAGGGTCAGATGAGAAAGAAATGCGAAAGGCCAAAAGGGAAGAGCATGAATGGTGAGAAAGTGGTTAACGATGAGAGGGTAACATGGTGATTTTTGGAGAGATTCATGAGACTTGCACAGGATGAGTTGCATGAGAACGGTTCGTCCAAGGGAAAAGTTGGCGTAGATCCCCCGAAGGCGGGGCATCCGCCGCTTGCTTAGGTTCGACCAGTAAACTAAAGAGCGCCTTGTCAGCAAATCGCTGTGGACGACGCAACAACCAGACATCCGTACCTCCGGCGGTAAAGGTCCTGAAGATCGCCGTGATGCTTGGATTTCTCAAACGCGTCTTTAAGGAAGTCTTGGATCTCTACTATCTCCTTTAGCATGTACGGAAGTTGGAACCGTTGTATATCTGACAAATATCTCAGACCGGCGCTCCTGAAAAAGGGGATAGATGACGTTAGTTACCTTGAACAATCCGGGCCATTTTGTGATATTTGCTGAAATTGATCAGTTTCTTCTCAGCAGCCAAGGGAGACGTCCTATGGGACGGGTTTCCTTCTCGGCAGAATGTGATATCCGTCAGGTACAGGCCTAATGGCGTTAAGTTAATACAAATATTCGAAACTTCTGCCAAGGAGACGCACCTAAAAACGGTACAGCGGGAGGAACGGTCTCACGCAAGCGCGACCGGTACTCGTTATAGTTACGCGCATGATCGGCGAGCTTGCGAACACCCTCAAGCTGATGCTTCTGTTTCTGGGGTACACCCTACAAGATCGAAACGATCGTTCGTTATGGTGACAACGGGCAAAAAGAGTGTGATAAACTCACCATCCACGTTTGTTGCAGGCGAGCAATAGTCGACGAGTCGAGCGCTGCGAGTATAGAGCGTGACGTCGCAAAGTTGTGCAATATCATGCAGCGCTACGCCGAAGAATGTCAACGCCGGCGCCCAATATGTGAATGGCCAAGAGGACCGAAGACTTACGTCAGCTAACTTGATAAAGAACTTGACGAGCACCGTGCGCTTCTTAATGTCCACCTCGTTCAGGATGCTCTCCGCAACCCAGCCAGTGATGACAGTGCTGAGGCTCGTAACAGCTCGTACATTAACAGGGGGTTTGGAGCCTTCCTGACCGCCCTCCAGAATCTCCTCCGACTGGATCGCGCAGAAAACTTTAGACTCCATGATCGTCAATTGCCGCGCCAGCTCGAGCGAGTCAAATTCAGTGACGGAAATTGAGGTAAAGCTTCGATTCCGTAGATGGGAAAACAGTGTCCTGGTCATGATGGGACGCGGAACCTCGAATGGCGACGGGATAATGCGGGTAAATGTCATCAAAGGGTCCCGGGCGAGGTCTAGCCGTGGAGTTGGAGGAGGGGCAGCCTGTGACCCTTCGCGCTTGCGTGTGAGAATGATTTCGTGGATGCGGTGAGATGGACCTGGAAACATGAGGGATAACGCGTCGCGGTTGAAGTCGAGCAAGGGTTGCAAGACGGCATTATCAGTGGCAGGCCGCCAGTGCAACTCCAACCACGACTTGATGAGGTTGGATATACGTAGCCGCACGGGAATTCCTTTTCGCTGTTGCCAAACATATGTGCGCTCTTCGGAGAGCCCTGGAGGAGGTACCAGGTTGTAGCGATCGATAATGGCCTGCACCAGCTGAGCAGGCGACGAAAAAAGTCTGAAAGTGAGGAAAAATATGGAAGAGAAGGTAGAGTCCACAATTGAAGCATTGTGAGGTGTCAGCTTTTCCACCAAAGCCCGGAAAGTAGCACCGACGAGCTGGCCATCAGTGTTGTATGAAACATCTTCCAGTGGGTAGTCGTGTAATTGTAACCATGCATCAGAGTCCAGCAACGACTGGTCGGGTGGATTCGCCGCAGGAACTGGTGAGTTGCCATGGGGCACCTTCTCTGGGGGGACTGGTGGAACCTCATCCTGCCCTTGGTTGTCAACCCATGTTGAGCTGGCGTCGACGGTTTGCGTAAAGGGCGAAGGAGAGCCAGCTTCGACGGGTGAACTCTGGGGGCTTGCTAAACGACGGCATTGTCACAAACAGTATTGGGATACGCACCAGGAATTCTTGACACTCAGATTCACTTGACATATTCTCCTCAAACCGCCGCGTAGTGTTTCCGTCGGCACCATTCTGCGACAGAGTAGCCACGTCACTTTCCTCGGTAGACATGTCCTCCGCGGCTCCGGGTATTCCACTCCAGCTGCCTGCCCTCTGAACCTGGGAACGGACAGATTGGTCGTCAGAAGGAGTCGGTGAGAAATAGTCCCCAAGGATCTCTGGTTGTTGAATGACGAAAGGCTCTTCACCCGATGAGCGATTCAGACACATCTTCACAGCTGCTACACAGTCTGCCCCCGCCTTGAGCGCGTCGGTTGCGGAGCGAATCAACGCTATTTGTTCTTGCTCCTCGGTCATGTCAGGAGGGAGGCTGCCTGTCAACAGGCGCACGGACTCCGTGAGGCCGCTGGTCACGTTGTAGAGGCCATCCCTGGCTAATTTAAGATTTGCGGCTTTGTGAGCGGGCACGGTCGGGTGATGCAGGACAGCCTCCACCACGACCAGGAGCTTGCACACCTTTTCGACGATGTCTTGCACGAGCTCATACATATGGCCAGTGCTTGCCGCGTGGGAAGAGCGCGAGTGCACGTGCGCATGTCCGATAAATCCGGCAATTGTAGAGAGGTACTGATTATGCGTCCGTCGCAGAGCTTCCATCAACTCTTCATATGTGGAAGGGCCAGATGGGAAGTTGGGAGATATGGGAGTAATGACCGAATTCCCAGAAGTGACGGACGAAGAGGAGGATATGCTGCTGATAGAAGGGCCATGCTTGTGCTTGGGCTTGTGACCGTGACTGTTAAGACGCGACTCAGCAGGAGCGAGGGCGCGTGAATTCTGAAGCTGGGAGGAGTTTAGGACAGAACGTGTGCCTGTTGCCAACGAGATTTTACTGGCAAGACGTAAGTCGCCCATACTTTTTGCCTTGGTAGCCATCCGAGGGGTAACAGGGTGATCGCGGGCTCTGTCCATCGGCCGTGACGATAGTTTGAGGGTCTCATCCTCGCTCCCAATCGTCGAGTTGCTAACCAACGAGCCCCTGGAAGAAAATGCTTCGTGTGCCCGTGTTGATAATGACTCTAGAAGTAACGGGGGGCATTCGATCGAGAGGTGTTGGTCAGGCACGGTGACGCCACACCGGACGGCAACTGTCAAAAATCGTCGAACTCGTGAGAACACTTGGCCTCCTAGCCGCACCATTTTTTCCACCTGCATCTGCCGATCGTATTCATCAAGGCCCTCATCGGACGCGGCTTTTGCCTGATTGACGATAGCGGCAAGGGCTGACAGGACGCGTTTACGTTCCTGGGCAAGAAGGGGATATTGTTGCAACAGAAGCGCATCACGCGATAGGCACCCAACAGCAGTCAGGATAGAGCGGACGCATGAGATGATGAAAGCGACGGAAGGCTGGAAGTGCGCCATTCGATTAGACCGAACAGCGTTCTGCAGCAACGACAGAGCATGGAGTAAAGGAACCATCGGAGGAGGGCAATAATCCTCTCGGGAGAAGGGTCCCTGGCGAGATGAATGGAGACTGTTGCTGGATGTGGAAGGACTAGGCGAGCGGGATGGGGAATGTCGCATTCGCTTCCGCTATATGATGGACGGGTCAGTTCGATTACTAACCGAAAGCAAGATAAATGAAACGAAATTACGGACCGGCATAGATTGTGGAAGGTACTCGTCAGCCAAAAGTGCGAGATCGCCGTTGACGTAGTTGCTCGGGAACCAGCCTCGGGAACCGTCCAACTCGCCATCCCACCAGCCACTCGGATCACGATTGAGGACCCGGATCACTTGACCGGCACGGAAAGTAAGACAAGTAGCGTTGCGTTGCTCGGGAATGTAGTCATGCATAGCAAGGACGTATTCCGGCTCTGAGAGAGTCAGATCTGCCGAGATGTGTGTATCGACGGTTGTGGCTGAATATACAGACGGCGCGTGCGGTAGGAGAGAAGATGTTGAAGCGTTGGCCGGAGAAGATGGGGGAGATGTCATGGCGAGAGTGGAGGCGGTGGGAGAGAGGGGTGAAGGATCTCGAGGAGACTTTGAAAGGAGGCGGTCTGAGCCCGTACTAAGACCTTCGTTATTGGTATCAGCGGGAAGTGTTTGCGAGAATTGTGCGACAGAAGTGTCGATTTTGAGAGAAGAGGATGTCATGACGATATGGCATAAAGAGATAGAGCAAATCGGCGCAGTTGTAAGCGTAACTATAGGGAGCGAAGGAAGGGACGGTAGAGGGCCACCGCTGGGGAGCGCAGTCAGTGCGGAGTGTTCACTTGGTTACAAACAGAATACAGAAGGATGGTAGATCTCGTCTAACCGGATGGCGCTACGAACCTTTCTTCAAGACACCCTATAAAGAACCCGGAAGATCGGAATAACCAAGATTGAACGGATGAAGTTTGAGATGTTGAGATTTATCGAGAGGGAGAGTACAAAGCAAGAAATCCTGAGCCAGATCAAAATAAGAGAAGCGAGAGGAGACCTGATGGGTATGTGGCCCGTATTCTTATGGGGAG
>Ga0209488_10005174_pt1 | contig 10052 bp, 10 predicted proteins | sample Rivendell_Oct201_8_FD_188349 | JGI IMG/M metagenome (GOLD analysis project Ga0209488, IMG submission 188349) | Vadose zone soil microbial communities from the Eel River Critical Zone Observatory, Northern California, USA -... | ecosystem: Environmental > Terrestrial > Soil > Vadose zone >... | reverse complement strand
GTGCTGTTCGGCCGTGGCCTGTACTTCCACAATTTTGCGCGCCCCTGTCATCACGAAGTTGAGATCGACTTCCGCCTGAGAGTCCTCTTCATAGCACAAGTCGAGCAGGATCACGCCCTCTACAATCCCGACGCTGGTTGCCGCCACAAAATCGCGTATAGGCGCTGCTGAAAGCGTTCCGGCTTCCACCAGCTTCTGCATCGCCAGCCCAAGAGCCACGAAGGCGCCCGTGATGGACGCCGTGCGCGTGCCGCCGTCGGCCTGGATCACGTCGCAGTCGAGCGTGATGGTGCGCTCACCCAGTTGCTTCAGATCGACCACGGCCCGCATGGCGCGTCCAATCAGCCGCTGGATCTCGTGCGTGCGGCCGCTCTGGCGTCCGCGGCTGGCTTCGCGCGCAGTGCGCGTCAGGGTGGACCGGGGCAGCATGCTGTACTCGGCCGTGATCCATCCTTTGCCCGAGCCTTTCATGAAGCCCGGCACGCTTTCTTCAATGGAAGCGGTACAGATCACCCGCGTGTTGCCCACTTCAATCAGCGCGGAGCCTTCGGCGGTGGAAATAAATTCAGGAATAATATTTACCGGACGCATCTGCTCCGGAGTACGGTTGTCTGAGCGAAAAAACGTGTCTTTATTATTTTTCAATGTCTACCAGCTCAATCTTCTCAATGGGACAGCCAAGGAATTTACTCCCAAGCCGCCGAAATTTTTCTACCGAATCAGTCGCATAACAGCGTAAATCGCCGGCCACACATTGTGCGCGGTTTGCGCCCAGCAACTCTACTACTTTGGCAGCGGTGGATTCCGCTGAATCCACAATCTCCACGGACTGCGGTACAACTCTCCGCAGAAGTGGGCGAAGCAGCGGATAATGCGTGCATCCCAGCACCAGAACATCAGCGTCGCGGGCCCCATTCTGAAAGACTTCGTCCATATATATGTGGGCGACTTCTTCCGTCACTCGATGCTCCACCCAGCCCTCTTCCACCAGCGGCACAAAAAGCGGGCAGGCCTTCTCAGTGGCCTGCAAGCCCTGTTGCTGCAAAGCACGCTGATACGCATGGCTTGCGACCGTCGCCTCAGTGGCTGCTACGACAACTTTCTTGGTTTTTGAGATTGCCGCGGCACGCTGAGCGCCGGGCTCTATAACGCCCACAACGGGTACACGTACAGCCGCTCGAATTTCATCGAACGCCAGAGCGGTGGCCGTGTTGCAGGCAACAACCAGCATTTCAATTCCGTGTTCTTCAAGAAAATGCGCGGCGGAGATGGCATACTTTGCCACGGTACGAACGGATTTAGCGCCATAAGGCAGATGCGCGGTATCGCCGAAATAAAGATAGTCTGCCGCGGGCAGCACCCGCCGCAGTTCCCGCAGCACCGTCAGGCCTCCAAACCCTGAGTCAAAAACTCCAATCACGGGCGCCATGCTTATTCAAACTCCTTCGCCAATTCGTGCACTACAGCAGTCTGGTAAAAGGACATAAGATCAGCGTGGCCGGCCAGGGTTTCGCGCTCCTTGCCGTCAACCAGAAATTTGACCTTGGCAATGCCAGGCACGTTGGCCGTGAGCGTTTCAATGAGCGAAGCCAGCGTCAACTCTTCCAGCAGGATCCCTGAAGGATGCCCGTCGGCAAACGCTGCTGTGGTGTCCACGATCATCGTATCGTCGCTGATGAAATATACATCCTTTATGTCTGTGCCTTTCGCCAGCGGATGCGGAGAAGGCATTTGCAGATATTGCGCCAGCACGGAACGCAGCGTTTCACGGGCACGCAGATTGCGGTCTACCGGCAGAAAGACATCCGCGGAACGCCAGCGCAGGGCCTGATCTTCATCGTAGGCCAGCAGCAGCTGGATATGCTCCTGCCGGCCTCCAACGATCGGCGCAACGGGCACGGCTTCTGCTGCCTGAAGCGTCAGGGCTTCTTCCTTGTGGGTCATATGGATAATGATTACTCCGCTGATCAATATCGCCAGCAGCACCAGCGCGACCGTGATCTGGAAGTGGCGGGGAATCACAGCCGGCCTTCCATCTGGTTTCGGACTTGCACGATTCCCAAAGCGATGGCCGTCGCAACGTTGTTGTGCCGCTTCTGGCTTTCGAGTGACTGAGGATCGTCTTCGTCCGGCGTCAGCTCCACCGCGATTGCCGGTGCTGCTATGTTATTCAATGGCCGTAATGGCATGCTCAGGCTGGTCACAGTCAAGCCTTTTTTTCGTAGTTCATCGGAAACTGCGCGGGCGACGGTCTGGCTGCGACTGATCGCGCCTGACTGCGCGCTCTCCCAGGGCAGAAAGCGTCCCGCAAGAGGCTGTTGCGGGTCAGTTAAGAGCGGAGCATAAACTCTTACACCCTTTCCGGGACGGCCTGCATGGAGCGCCACGTAGATGCCGACACGCTGTTCGTTTGTGATTTCAGCACGACGGTCCAGGCTCAAGTCAACGTCCGACTCGCGCAGCAATCGCACGGCGATTCCGCGCTCTTCCAACTCCTTGCGCAGTTCGCGCGCCAGCCGGAGAGTAATATCTTTTTCCACCAGCTTCCCGCCAAAGCTTGCCCCTTTGTCGGTGCCGCCATGGCTGGGGTCAATCATCACAAAGAACTCGAGTGGGCGCTTTTGTGTTTCAGTCGAGGGAACGCTTGGCCGGACAGGCGGCGGCACCGCCGAAACCTCGGGCGCCTGCGCTTGCAGCGTTATCGTGTTGCCATCGTCGCTGCAGACGACCTGCAATTGCTTATTCCCGGTCACGGTCAGCAGCGCTGCTCCGTTCTCTTCGGAAAAAGAGAGCGATTGGATCGCGCCATCGCCATATTGCTGAGTCTTGAGATCGGAGACCACTGGGTCTTTGGCGAAAATTAAAGTCGTCGTGTCAGTGTGGGTCAGGATTCCGCGTTTCTCTACGTGGTCTTCATTTACAGTGACCGGTTGGCTGAAACTCAAGACTAGTGAGGGCTGTTCGCCATTTTTGAAATCAGCCGTGAAGCGGGTGAACGTATTGCCCACAAAAAGCCGTCTTGCGGGCTGATGATAATCCACCGTGGTATTCAGCAAGCGGCCCAACACCGGCAGTACGGCAACCATCGGCAACATCACGCGGCCGTTCTCAACCAGCAGTTTGCCACCCAGTTCTACCTGCTTTCCGCCGATTGTGGCTTTCTCTTTGCCCTTGGTCAGCCTGACTTCTGCTTTGTTGAGGGCAAACTTCCACTCTTTTCCCTTTAAAATCGGTTTCGTTGCACCCAAAGGTAAGAGCAAGTCTGTCACAGAAACATACGACTTCCCGCCGCGGTCAAGCGCAGGAAGGGAATAGCTGGTCTGGGAAGTATAAACAGTAAGCTGTTGCTCCGGAGCGGTGCCGGAGACGGCAAGCGCGAAGCATAGAGCCACAACGGCCAGACCAACACCTGTTCTACTCCAGCGCATAGATTGCCAGACCGCTCAGCAGCTTAGGATAGAAGTCAGTAGATTTTTGCGGCAGCACCTCTCCGCCGAAAGCAATATCGCGTACCTGCTCGATCTTTGCCGGATTCATCAGGAACGCGACATTGGCGCCCTGCCGCACCCATGATATGGCTTCAAAGGCATCGCGCTCATAGCGGACGTTTTCCTGGTTGCGAATGGCCTCTTCTGAAATTCCCAGAACTCGCTCCAGCATGATCCGGTGCAACTGCACTACGTCGAGATTGCGCTGTAAAGAAGGAACCTCTCGCAGCGCATGTTGAATGGCATCCTGCTTCGCTCGCATCAGGTAGGGGCCTTGTCGCGTTACCGCGACAAACGCCGTCCCTTTTTCCCCAGCCTGGCCCAGCAGCGTTGTGGCGCTGCGGGTTTCAGTGCGCAAGTCGATTCGGTCAATATCAAAAAACTGTCCTGCAGCTTCCAGCATGCGTTCGCGATCGAAATCCAGCAGGCCGTGGACAATCCGGTGCGTGGGCAGAATCACCAGGCCGCGGCTTTCCATCGGGATGAGCGTCATCATTACAAATTCGTGCGGCGCATTCGGGTCGGAGCCGCCGCTCTCGGCGCGACGTTCATTTCTATATGCCAATGCCGTTTCATATCGGTGATGCCCGTCGGCGATGAGCAGCTTTTTGTCCCGCATCTTCTCCTGCAATGCGCGGATGAGCACCGGGTCGTGGATGCGCCACACGCGATGCAGGGTCTCATATTCGTCAAGCAATGAGATATCGGGATCTTCTTCCATCCGAGACTTGAGCAGGGCGTCAATTTCATTGCCGGGATCGCTGTAAAGCATAAAAATCTGCCCAAAATGTGCCCGCGTGGCTCGAAGCAGATTCAGGCGGTCTGCCCTCGGTTTGGAGAGGGTCTGCTCGTGGCGGTGAACCACGCCGTCGGCGTAATCATGGATTCGCCCCAGCGCAATCAGCCCCCGACGTTCCTGGAGATCGCGCGTGCCTGGAACCGTAAATGTCTGGGAATAGGCATAAATCCCCGGATCGGGATCCTGCTTCAGGATGCCGCCGGAGCGCCAGTCGTGTAGGTATTCTGCTGCCCGGGTGTACACATTGAAGGCGTCAGTATCAGTTTCGCCGGCTTTGCCCAGGATGATCCGGACCAGATTATGCGTGCTCCGCTCATAGTACTTTGACTGCATTTCCGGCGTGATCTTGTCATAGGGTTGGGTCAGCACGTCCTCCAGTTTCACCTGGTCGGGATCGTAGCGAAGCGCTTTGAATGGAATGATTTCAGCCATTTTCAGTTAGGTCTATTGCATTCTATCAATTGGCGCGGATAACCTGTTTCCAGCTCTCAATCATCTAAACGTAACGAGCAGCTCGCAAAGACCAAGGCAAGGTGCAATGTCCAAGTTCCTGTGTCGCGTCTGGCTCCGCTGTGATAATATCGCGGCAAAACGAGGTTCCCACATGGCCCGCTTCGAACGCCGCGGGTATGGTGCAAACCGTTCCCCCGGGCACTCATTCAAGGCGTATCGCACGCCGCTGATTCGTTGCGCGTTAACGCTGGCATGTTTTCTCGTCTTCACCGTTGCCACCGGCGCTCAGGACGTGAACGTCCACATTGAGCCAAAGCCGCCTGCTCCGCCAAAAACTGTTGATACCAAAGAGGATGCCGGGAACGCGGACCCTTCCCTGAAGAATCATGCCAAGCCCGGGATGGCCGTTGACGTCAACCTGGTGCTGGTCAATGTAACGGTGACTGACGACTGGAACCGCATTGTGACCGGCCTGGATAAAGAGAATTTCTCAGTTCTGGAAGGCAGCGAAGTCCAGCTGGTGCGGCACTTCTCCAGCGAAGACGCTCCCATTTCCCTGGGTGTAATCTTCGATATGAGCGGCAGTATGAATGACAAGATCATGAAAGCCCGGGAGGCCGTTATTGAGTTTTTCAAGACGGCAAACCCGCAGGACGAATTTTTCATGATCACGTTCAATGACCGGCCGGAACTGCGCGCGGATTTCACCAAGTCCGTTGAAGATATTCAGGGCAAGCTGGTTTATACCGTGCCTCAGGGCAGCACCGCCATGCTCGACGCCATTTACATGGGCGTGAGCAAGATGAAGGATGCACGGAACAGCAAGAAAGCCTTGCTGATCATCTCCGATGGCGGCGATAACCATAGCCGTTACACTGAAAATGAGATTAAATCCATGGTGAAAGAGGCCGATGTGCAGATTTACTCCATCGGCATCTTCAGCCTGTCGCCTTCGCAGCCGGAAGAGATTGCCGGCCCGGCCCTATTGACGGAAATTTCCCAAGTCACCGGCGGACGCTTGTTCACCATCAACAATCCCAACGAACTGGCGGATGTGGCTACAAAAATTGGAATAGAGCTGCGCAACCAATATGTGCTCGGATACCGTCCAAACAACAAGGTTAAGGATGGTCACTGGCGCAAGATCAAAGTGAAACTTAATCCACCCAAGGGTTTGCCGCATCTAAATGTCTATGCCAGAACGGGATACTATGCGCCTTCGCAATAAACAAATTTTCGGGACAATGTTTTTTATGCTGCTGGGCGCAACCTCTTTTTGGGGAACGCAGGGCCAAACCACAACGCCACAGCAAAACCAGCAGCGCGTTCAGGCCACGCCCATCCCCCCGGACATTGATCCGTCCGACCCGGCACTGCCGATCTGGGCCAAACCCGCCACACCCGCTCCAGGCGCTGCCAATGCTTCCAAACCAACGACGCCAGCGAATGTGCCGCCCGCCGGGCAACAGCCTGGTCAATCGCAACAGCCGACGCCTGGTAGTGAAATAGGTCAGGTAACAAAAAATCAGGGGCAATACATCTATCGGTCGCAGGTAAATGAGGTCATTTTGCCCGTTATCGTAACGGACACGAGGCGACATATTGTCGCCAACCTCGATAAGAATAATTTCCTGGTGTATGAAGATGGCCAGCCCCAGACCATCGTCCGTTTTAGCCGTGAAGATGTCCCCGTTTCGATCGGCATAGTGGTGGATAATTCCGGTTCCATGCGCACGAAACGCGCAGCCGTTACCAAGGCCGTACTGAACCTGATCCAAGCCAGCAATCCTCAGGATGAAGTCTTTGTTGTGAACTTCAACGACGATCCTTATCTGGACCAGGATTTCACCAATAAACTGGAGCCCTTGCGCGAAGCATTGGACCGTGTTGATTCCCGCGGCGGCACCGCGCTCTATGACGCTGTGATCGCCTCCGCCGATCATCTGGCGAAAGGGGCAAAGAAGGAAAAGAAGGTCCTGCTGGTAATTACCGATGGCGTCGATAACGAGAGCCGTGAATCACTCGAATCAGCCATCAGGAAGGTTCAGGATGATCAGGGTCCGATCATCTATACGATTGGCATTTTGGGTGATGAACCCGGAATTAAACGGGCTAAGCGCGCTCTACAGAGCCTGTCCGATCAGACAGCCGGAGTAGCTTTCTTTCCAAAGGATCTTGCCGAAGTGGATGAGATCAGCCAGGAAGTTGCGCGCGATATCCGGAACCAGTACAGCATCATGTATAAGCCAACCAACCCTCGCAGCAATGGCGGTTATCGCCATGTAAAAGTGGAAGCACGCGCCCAGGGTTACAAGGACTTGCAAGCACGTACTCGCGACGGGTACTTTGCCGACGAAAAGCGGACCGCATCAACTAAGCAATAAACCGCATCTTGTGAAGATGGGCGACTGAGGAAGCCGGCGCATGTTTTCGGCAAGACTCGAGCGCCCTTTTTTGCTAAGAAATCAAAGACTGATCGCGGCTGTCGCCGGTTCAAGGACAGGAATTTCCTCTATTGGCAGCGGCGGGAGGTTTGCCATATCCATGTGACCGCGAGGCAGGTCAGAGATCAAGCGCAGGGATTGGTTGATGCTCTCGGCAAACTGGATCCTCGTCTTCTGCAACCGCCTTGCATAGACCGCCGCCACCCGGCAAAGCAGAAATCGATTATCAATCGTGCCTTCCGCTGCAAAAACTTTTGAGGACCTGGTACTTTTGTCAGCTTTCATAGGTCTCCCTCGCTTCTTCATCTTCGTGTAACTTGTGCTCTGGCGCCTCTTGCTCTCCGCAATGATCTTCTGGCAGTTCGGCCTGGGCGCCGGACTTTGAATGGAACGGCAATATTGTGTGTAACATAACAGCCTTCTTGAATCTTTTAGGCTAAGAGGGAGAACTCCAGAGGAACTGACTTAGTTTCAGCAGGTCTGAAGAGTAAGGAAGGATACTTGCTCATCTTTGACGGTACTCTGTTTGAGTTAGCAAGTCAATTTCCAAATGCGCATAGGCGCCCGCTAGTGTCCTGTTTTGAACAAATTGCCGAGGAAAAGCCCGTTCGGTTTGACCATATTGCTCTCCGTCCCGTACTCTAAAAAAAGTCTGCTATGACCCGACTCCGTGTAGCCGAGAACATCACCGAACTGGTTGGTCAGACCCCAATGCTCCATTTTCGCCGGATCGTCCCAATGGACGCGGCGGACGTGTTTGCCAAGCTGGAATACCTGAATCCTGGGGGCAGTGTAAAAGACCGGGCCGCCATCGGCATGATCAGGGAGGCAGAAAAGCGGGGTCTGCTGAAGCCGGGATCGACCATTGTGGAAGCCACTGCCGGAAATACCGGCGTGGGTCTGGCATTGATCGGCGTGAACAAAGGCTATCGTGTTGTGGTTTGCGTACCGGAAAAATTTGCCGAAGAAAAGGTCAAAATCATGCGGGCCCTGGGCGCGGAAGTCGTGCGCACCCCGGATGAAGCGGGGATGCAAGGGGCAATCGCCAAGGCCAAAGAACTTGCCGCAAAAATTCCCGGATCATTTACTGCTCTTCAGTTTGAAAATCCCGCCAACCCTGACTTTCATCAAAAAACCACTGCTGAAGAGATTTTTGAACAAATGCAGGGCGCGATTGACGCAGTTGTGATTGGCGTCGGCACGGGCGGTACATTTACTGGGGTGGCGCGCTTTATGAAGCAAAAATCGCCCGCCATATATTGTACTGCGGTTGAGACTGAGGGATCCGTCCTAGGGGGCGGCCCCAAAGGGCCACACAAAGTGGAAGGCATTGGATCCAGTTTTATTCCGAAGACTTTTGATCCCGCCGTGTGTGACGAGGTCATCATGGTCACCGATAAAGACGCGTTCGATACGGTGGCGCAACTGGCACGACTGGAAGGCGTTCTGGGCGGGTCAAGCGCGGGGGCAAATGTCTTCGCGGCCCTTCAGGTCGCAAGCAGGCTCGGCAAGGGGAAGCGTGTTGTGACGGTCATTCCCGATTCAGCCGAACGCTACCTGTCGAAAAATATTTTTGAAGGCGGGGAGTGACCGGATACCGCCAACGTAGCACCCAGTACGCCGAAAACGGCGAAGTTCAGGAGCAAACATCAGATGGCAAAGAAATCGGCTGGCGGGACAAAACGTCCCACCGGCAAATTCGGATTCTCCACCGCTTGCATCCATACTGGCCAGGAGCCGGACCCTTCAACTGGCGCCATCGTTGTTCCTATTTTCGCCACGTCAACCTACGTGCAGCAGGAAGTAGGGAAGAATAAAGGCTATGAGTACGCGCGCGTTTCCAATCCAACGCGGACTCAGCTGGAAATCAACCTTGCCGCACTGGAAGGCGCAAGTTCAGCGCACGTCTTTGCCAGCGGCATGGCTGCGGTAACGGCTGTCACGCAGTGTTTTCTTAAGCAGGGTGATCACCTGATCTGCGGACACAATGTATATGGCGGAGTGCCGCGTTTTTTCAATCAGGTCATGGCCAATTATGGCGTGGAGTTCAGCTATGTCGATACGTCTGACCTGGACGCGGTTAAAAAAGCCATGCGCCGGAATACCCGCGTTGTCTGGGTGGAAACGCCGACGAACCCGCTGATGGTATTGACTGACATCAGGGAAGTCGCCCGGATTGCCCACGCCAGCGGCGCTGAAGTGGTGGTTGACAATACTTTTATGTCGCCTTATTTTCAGCGTCCGCTCGAATTTGGCGCGGACATGGTGATGCATTCCACCACAAAGTTCCTGAATGGACACAGCGATGGGCTCGGAGGCGTGATTGCAGCAACCAAGCCGATTCATGCAGAAAAACTGGCTTTCATGCAGAAGACCTCGGGCGCGATCCTCTCACCGTTCGAATGCTGGCTGGTGCTGCGCGGAGTAAAGTCGCTGGCGGTGCGTATGGAAAAGCACGATGAGAATGGCCGCGCGGTGGCCGACTTTCTTCGCAACCACTCCAAGGTGAAACAGGTGCTTTATCCGGGTTTCACCGATCATCCGCAGCATGCATTAGCAAAGCGCCAGATGACCGGCTTTGGCTCTATGATCACGTTTGAAACGGGTTCTTTCCGGAACGCCAAAAAGATGCTGGCGAAGGTGCGTGTCTGCTCGCTGGCAGAATCATTGGGAGGCGTGGAAACATTGATCTCGCATCCGGCCACCATGACGCACGCCGCCCTGGGAGAAAAGGGGAGAAAAGAAATCGGACTCACGGATGGCATGGTCCGCATTTCGGTTGGCATTGAGGACGTGGAAGATCTCTTGGCCGATCTGGACCAAGCGCTGGCGGCGATCTAAAAAGCTGCAGAGGACTTTTACCACAGA
>Ga0209488_10005173_pt1 | contig 10052 bp, 7 predicted proteins | sample Rivendell_Oct201_8_FD_188349 | JGI IMG/M metagenome (GOLD analysis project Ga0209488, IMG submission 188349) | Vadose zone soil microbial communities from the Eel River Critical Zone Observatory, Northern California, USA -... | ecosystem: Environmental > Terrestrial > Soil > Vadose zone >... | reverse complement strand
GCGCTTCGAGGTACACGATGGTGTGCACGGGTGTCGCGACGCGGAAGCGAAAGGTGCAAATCTCTTTACCTTCGTTAACCGCTTTACGGACTGCGTCGCTGAGGATGGACAAGTCTTTCGGATGAGTCAGCTCTAACACGGCGTTCGGCTGTCGTTGCGAATCGACACCCGCCGCTCGAAGCGATTCGATTTCGTTTTCTGTCCAGAGCGTGGTGCGTGTCTTCAGGTCGAGTTCCCAAGAAGAAATTCCGGCCGCACGCGTTGCCAGCGCCAGCAGATTCTTCCCGTGTTGCAATGCCGAGTTGACGTCCGCCAAGCGCAATGCATCTTGCCGAGTTTTAGACATCAAGTGCGCGTCGTACACAGCGGTCACCAAGGTAACAGCCAGCACACCCAACGCAATCAAGCCGATGGTCAACGCCAACCATCCGTTGTCGAACGATGCGCCACCCAAGCAGTATGAGCCGATGGAAAACCTCGAAGCCGCCATGGCTGTGTAGTGCATGCCGCTGATCGCGAGGCCCATGATCACCGCAGCGCCGCCGCGAGCGAGAGCGATGTATAAGGATTGTCCGCTGCGAAGTTTGAAAGCCAACCACAGCGCCGCGAACGACGCTGTCACCGCGATGGCAATGGAAGCTGCGACCAGTTGCGGCTCGTACCTAATCATCGGCACGATGGTAATTGCCGCCATGCCCGAGTAGTGCATCGCGCAAATCCCGGCGCCCATGACAACGGCGCCGACAGCGAGACGCTGCAAACTAAGTCGGGTACGACTGGCGATGGCCAGCGCGAATCCGGACGTGATGATGGCGATCACCAGCGATCCCAACGTTTCGCCGATACCGTATCGAAGCGGAATCGATACCGAAAATGCGAGCATGCCGATGAAATGCATCGACCATATGCCGGTGCCCATCGCAATGGCCCCGCCGAATAACCACAACCGGCCGCCTGTTCCTTCCGCTTCGGCGACTCGCGCCGCGAGTTTGAGTGCGGTGTAGGAAACCAGCATGGCCACTAAAATGGAGAGGGTGACCAACCAGAAGTTATAGCTTGCCTGCATGTGAATGGCGCCGACGGTTGAGTGAACTGTTGGTATCTTTAGGTTGAGCGATCGAGCGCGAGCGCTGAGGTATGCGTTGGGTGAACGGGTTGGGTGATTTGGGTCTCAGAACAACAAACAAGTGCACCCAAAGTTTTGGTGGAACAGGCGCCGAGGCCGCACAATGGAGCGTTACTTGATCAACAGTAGCGAGACCGCTCGGCGACTACCGTTAATCACATAACGTTTTTCAAGTCCCTCCCTAACGAAAGAACGGGATTGCACATAATTCCGCTTCGTTCCGCGTTGCCGTTTCGTATTGCGTGGACGCAAGTTGTCGCAATCGATGCCGATGTCCCTGTCACGTCCGGAGTCCGTATGAGTCACGATGCTGAGTTCGCCAATTGCCGCATCTTGGTAATCGATGACAATCCGGCCATTCATCAGGATTTCGAAAAGATTCTCGGCGGCGACGTCGATGCGGAAGAGGCAGCGATGGATGCCGCCATGTCGAAGATCGAGAGGGAACTCTTCGACGATCGATCTACGCCGCCGACGAAACCCGCATTTCAGATCGAGTTCGCATCGCAAGGCCGACAAGGCGTGGAAATGGTTAAGACGGCCATGACCAACGGGCGGCCGTTCGCCATGGCGTTTGTCGATATGCGTATGCCGCCGGGATGGGATGGACTGGAATCGATCGAGCAACTCTGGGCAGTGGATCCCGACGTGCAGATCGTCATCTGTTCGGCGCATTCGGATTACGATTGGACCGACTTCGTGGAACGACTCGGCCCATCCGATAAATTACTGGTGCTGAAGAAGCCGTTCGAACCCATCGAGGTCATGCAATGTGCGAGCGCCCTGACGCGCAAGTGGCAGCAAGAACAGGTGCTGCGGCGTCAAGTTCAATCGCTCGAACAAGTGGTGACCGCGCGGACAGAAGGGTTGGAAGCCGCTAACCGGCAGCTGCGACATCTGGCCACCCATGATGCGCTGACCGGTCTGCCCAATCGCGTGCTACTGGACGATCGACTCATGCAGGCCATTTTGCACGCCGATCGCGAAGGCCATCAGTTTGCCGTGCTGGTCATCGATCTCGATCGCTTCAAGCTCGTTAACGATACGCTCGGTCATCGCGCGGGCGATGAACTCCTGATCGAAGTCGCGCGACGTTTAAGCGGTGTCGTCAGAAACATCGACACGGTATCGCGCGTGGGCGGTGACGAATTCGTGTTGCTGGTCAGTCCCGCGGCCGCGCGGCAAGAAGCAGAGCAAGTTGCGCATCGCGCGATTGAGGCATTGCGCGCGCCCACGCGGATGCGCGGCGTCGACATTCATACCTCGCCCAGTATCGGCATCGCGTTTTATCCGTCGGATGGCGCCTCGGCAGAGGCGTTGATGACGAACGCCGATGCGGCGATGTATTGCGCCAAGCAGCGTGGCCGCAACAACTTGCAGTGTTTTGAAGCCGGCATGGACAAGGTGACGCGCGAACGCGTCGCGCTCGAAAGCGATTTGCACTACGCGCTCGAGAAGCAACAATTTGAACTTCACTATCAACCCAAAGTGGATGCCATGACGGGCAAAGTGACCAGCGCCGAGGCGCTGATTCGCTGGCGGCACCCGGAGCGCGGCGTGATCGAGCCGGATGACTTTATTCCCATTGCCGAGGAATGCGGACTGATATTGCCCATCGGCGAATGGGTATTGCGCGCGGCTTGCCGTCAGGCCAAATCCTGGCAAGTCGAGGGACTGCCGCCGCTGCGTGTCGCCGTCAACGTAGCCGCTGCGCAATTCCGGCAGGGAAATTTGCTCGAGGTCATTCGCAGTGCGCTCGACACTGCCGGACTGGAACCACACTATCTCGAACTCGAACTGACCGAAAGTGCCGTGATGATCAACCCCGAAGAGTCGACGAGTATTCTCGAAGACCTCAGTCGCATGGGCGTGCTGGTAGCGGTCGACGACTTCGGCACGGGTTACTCCAGCATGAGTTACCTGCGCCGCTTTCCGATCGATAAACTCAAGATCGATCGCGGCTTCATCGCCGACTTGATGACACAAGCCGACGACGCATCGATTGTGCGCGCCATTATTTTACTCGCGCATAGTCTGCGACTGAAGGTGGTTGCCGAAGGCGTCGAAACTCCCGAGCAACTCGATCTCTTGAGATCGATGGGTTGCGATCAGTATCAGGGATATTATTTCAGCCCGCCTCTGAGCGCGGCGGGCTTCAGCGAGTTGGTGCGAGAGCGACAGGCGGCCGCTCTGCTTTCGGAAGCCGACGCCGTTCGCACGCACAGCAAACTCGCCGCTTACAAAGTGGGATGAAGAAGTTCAGCCAACACGTGAGATCGCGAGATCGCGAGATCGCGAGATCGCGAGGTCGTGAGATCGTGAGGTCGCGAGGTCGTGAGATCGTGAGATCGCAAGAGGGACACCGAAAAGACCTTGCGTTACTTTTTCACTTCCTCGAACAACCGTAACGCCGCTGCGATGAAAGGATCTTGATCGTCGTTCGTGCGAGTGACATCCACTGCGACTTTCGATTCGACGGCAGCGGCGATGGCGACGTTGTTGAACGCAACAACCGTATCCCGTGGCTTGACGCTCGCACGAGCGGCATCGGAATCGGCGCGCACCTCGGTGATGGTCGCTACTCCGTTCCGCCACTCGGCCCAAAGATCCGTGCCCGATGGCACCAGCCGAAATGAGTTTGGCGTGTTGGTCGTCAGCTGGCTATGCGGATCGTAGAGTTCATCGAGAACGTTTTCGAGCAAGCCGACGAATTGTTCACGCGTCGTCACTCGCAGCAGATCGTCTTTATATAAGCGCGACACGTTTTTCCACGAAGTGGCCGTCGTATCGAAGTACGCATAAATAGCGAATTCTCCGTCACGTCGCTTGTGAGCGGTCGTGCGCCGGAGCGTTGCCAATCGATATCGACGCACACATATATATAGGGGACGCCCGTGCATTTATGAACCGACGCAGCGGTGGCTGAACTTCGCCGGGCTCTTCGGTACCGATTGGACTTTCCAGGATTTCAAGAATACCTTTTACGCAGCTGGGATATCCTATTCCCCGGTAGCGAAGACTTTTACAGCGCAGCCCATCACGTAAATACGAAGCACACCATGCGACAAAATCAAAATGCCGACGCGTTCGTTACGAAACATCCTCTGCGTGCCGGGTCTCTCTTAGTGAGCGCGCTGCTATGCGCGAGTGCTACCCCGGCAGCGGCTCAAGAAAAAGAACCCATCCAGCATGAATTCGTCATTCACAAGTTCAAGACAGAGAGCGGAGTCGAGTTACCGGAGGCAAAGATTGTCTACGGCACGTATGGTCATCTGAATGCGGCGGGGGACAACGTGGTGCTGCTGCCTTCGCACTACATGGCCGAGATGCATGGCTACGGATGGTTGATCGGCCCCGGAAAAGCGCTCGACTCGAATAAACTATTTCTGATCACCAGCGAGTTGTTCGGTAACGGACGGTCGTCATCGCCGAGCAACACGCCTCAACCCTTTCATGGTCCGCACTTTCCGGTCACCACCATTCGCGACAACGTGGAAGCAGTGCATCGACTGCTCACGGAAGAGTTGCACATTCGCCATCTGCGAGCGGTCATCGGCTTCTCGATGGGCGCGCAACAAGCCTTTCAATGGTCGGTCAGCCATCCCGACTTCATGGATTGCATCGTTGCGACAGCGGGCACAGCGAAGACTTACGGACACGGAATTGTCCGGCTCGAAAGTCAGATCACCGCATTGACGACCGATCCTGTGTTCAACAACGGCAACTACCAAGAAGAGCCGCGGAAAGGCATCGAGGCTTTCGGCATTGTCTGGACTGGATGGCTGTTCTCTCAGGAATGGTGGCGGCGGGAACTGTGGCGAAACAATCCATCGCTCGGCGGCAATCTCACTCAAGTGATAGAACACTATAAAAAGGATTTCATCCCCGGAGCGGACGCCAACAATCTCATCCTGCAAATGCGAACGTGGGAGAGCAACGACGTCGGCAATACCTCCAACTTTCACGGCGACACGGAAGCAGCCCTACGTTCCATCAAGGCGCGGGTCTTATATATGCCCTCGGAAACGGATTTGTATTTTCCAGTGGGCGACGCGCGCTACGAAGCCGCTTTCATTCCGCACGTCCAACTACTCCCCATTCCTTCGCTGTGGGGACATCCTGCCGGCGCTGGCGCATCACCTGACGATGCGAAATTTCTCAACGACCATATCGCGGATTTCTTGAAGGAAAACAGCGCGAAGAAATAACGGGCGGCGATGCGGTTCCTTTGGCTTGCGACATCTGAGAGGTCCTAGTGTTTTCGATTCGACGTTGCGATCTGCCTGCTCAGGCATTGCACAAGCGCTATGAAGCCGACGGCGCCTACGTTGACTGTTACACGACAGTCGTTCGTGGCGCGACCTCGCATGCGCAATTCGTCCAGACCTTTTATACAACCATGCTCTTCAAGCTTGAGCGTCTGATTTTACTGGTGCTGCTTGCAAAAGGATCGACGGATGAGGAAGCGCGTAGACTGGCAACCGGCGAGTTGAATGCCTTTGCTGCATGGACCGTCGAGAGTCGCGCCGAGAATCAATTGCTGCTGTGTGACTTTCAGTCGCGTACCCGGTCGTGGCTAATGATTGCTCAGGAGGATTGGGAAGGCGATGTCGTGACGCATCTCTATTTCGGATCGGTTGTCGTGCCTGACAACAACAGAGAAAAGGGCGCACGCGAACTAGGATTCGTCTTTAGAGTGCTGCTGCTATTTCATAAACTGTATTCGCGAGCGTTGTTGTTTGCCGCGCGAGTTCGGATCAAGAAAGCGAGTTGGGCCGGAACTTAAACTCTTCGGCGGCAAAAATCGTCGCGTTGAAATCGCGATAGAGACAATAGAGCTCTTTCCTTGCTATGCATACTTCCGCGGGAAGATGACGCGGAACGTGGTGCCTTCGCCTCGCGCGGTTTCCAATTCCAGGCTAGCGTCGAGCAGTTCGCATAGACGCTTGACGATCGACAAACCGATGCCGTCGCCCGAGGGCAAATGATGTACTTCACGCGCCGATTGTGACGCGAGTGTCGGGGCAGGCTGGGTGTGAGGATGGGTGCGAGTGAAACGCCGTCCTTCGCTTTCCGCTCGTTCCTCGACGGCTTGCGCTTCATCCGTGGCTTGCTTCAATACCTTCTCGAGCGGCGATGCCGACTGCAACTTAAAACCCGGCCCCGTATCTTGCACGCATAACATCCATTGCGGGCGGCGTTCGCTACCGCCTTCCTCCCAAGTCACTTTGATGCCGCCGCGCTCTGTGGCCTTAAGCGCGTTCAACACCAAGTTTTGAACAATGCGCCGAATTTTCACCGGATCACCTTCGACAAGGAAAGAGGCTGCGCCTTCCGCTTTGAGAAACAGATCGCGCTCTGCCGCGACCGCACGCATCGATTCGCAAAACTCTTTGAGCATAGAGGCCGCATCGAACTCGACCACCAGGCGCTGCTCTTGGCCGGCTTCCAATCGCGCCTGGTCCATGAGATCCGCCAACAGCTGATTGAGCGATACGACTCCTCGGCGTAAAAGTTCCGAAAAACTATTTTGTCTCGATAGCGTCATCGCTTCCTTGCTTAAGGCGAGCGCGGCGGACACATTCGAAATAACGTGTGCACTCCCGCGCAAATCATGCGCGGCTTCGCGCCAAACTTGCGCGCGTTCCTTCTCGAGTGTTCGCAGCTGAAGCAATGCGGCTTCTAGATCGCGCACGCGGCCCGCCGCGTCGGTTTGTTGCAACATGGCATAACGCGTGGCGCTCGCACTGACGCCATCGCTGCACAATCGCACCAGCGCCCGCATTGCGACGGGCATTACAGTCGGCAGAAGTTGCGGTTGCGCGGCGGCGTAGCGCTCCAACTCCTGCAGCAAGCACAGGTGAAGGTGTCCCCATTCCCGCATGGTCTCCGTCAAGTTGTAGCCTTGCTGCCACCGATGCAGGCCATGTTCCGCCGCCGATACCCTTTGCTCGGTGACCGACTGAACTCGTTCGTCGAAATCGGTGGCGCGCAAGCGGTGATCGAACGCATCCAATACCGCCGGAATGTGATCGACGAATTGGGTGCGCGTGATGGTCGAAGCCGTGGTGACTTCCGGATCGATATCCACTACTCGCCGCCATTCCGACAAAATAGCGTTACGCTGTCCCGCCAAGTGGTCAGCGAGCGCACTCAATTGATCGTTCGGGGTCGATTGTTTGGTCATGGTTCGGTCCCTCGTTACAAATGAATATCCGTAGGGAGCAAACTCACGAGACTTGCTTGGGACCGCACTTTCAGATAGCTCGCGACGGCTCGCGATGCGGAGAATCTTACCTTCTCAAACGTCGAAAAAAACGCCTTGTTCCGAAAACATCGTTTGAATGCATACGCCACACTTTGTAGGAGATCAAATAACATTACTTTCATGGAACTTTTCGCAATGAACACACTGTTCAGGAATCGCGACGCCACGCCGTCGGGTACACGAAATGCGTCGCTTTCGACTCCGGGAGTCTGAAGCTCTGAACTAAGTCGTTCCAAAGTGGATCACAACGGCTTGTTTTTGTTGACCCCGCTCTGCCGAACCGGCACGATCTTACAGACGGAGTATTTTCCGTCGACAACTGCCAAGAAGTCGACATTTGATGCGAACTCGCGTTATCGCCATAGTTCTCGTAACGACGTTTCTTTCTTCCGTGTGTTCTGGCGCGGAAGTACAGAAGCCTGTTTTGATCAGCGGCTATGACGATGTGCTTCGGCAAGCGAACAACACGGGAATCCTGCGCTCAGCAAAACGGCTATTCGCCAAGGACGAAACTTTCGCGGGAATGCCGGAGCTCTATCGAATCCTTGCGGAACGCGATTCGAACACGGGATTTGTTGTCGTTAGTGCGACGTCGTCGATGTTCGCAGCTGGAGCTGGCGAGTTTCTGAAGGAAGCCGGCTACCCGTCATCCATGCTCTATTTTAGGAGCTGGCTCACTCAATGGTCCGCCGAAAAATTTAAACACGCTCAAATAGAACAACTGATGAGTGCGAGACCAGGTCGGAAATTCGTCTTTGTGTTGGACAATTCGGCCACGAGTATCGATCTCTCCGGAAGGTTGCTTCGCGAACATGCGGCAAGCGTGTCGGTCATTTATTTGCGCGAGACCGTCCAACGCTCTGCGATTCCATCGACAGTCTCATTCATAACATCATTCGATATCGCAGCGAACGAATTTGCGGAAGGCCGCGTGAAAGAAGACGAACTCGTTCAAGTTGCCATGGCCATCGTTGCGGAACAGCAGTCGTTCCGAATTGTTCCGGAGTATTCTCATTGCCCGGTGGACTACGATCCCTGCAATCGAATGGAACCGAAAATGAGTGGAAAATGTGCAGATGTCCGCTTAAAGGTCCGTGCGATTTGCGAATCGAGACAAACGCATTGATGAACACATACACGCACAGGTGACAGCCACCGAGTGTCTCGACTCTCCGAGTCGTGTGCTCACTCGAGCATCGGCACCGAGAAACGCAAATGTGAACGCCGGCATCGGAATTCCGCAAAATAAATACCGCATTTGCGGAACCGATCAACCCTGCTCAGGCGTTTGTTATGCAGACGTTCTTTTCTGTCTCCGTCCGGCGATTGCCATATGCACAACTCATTGCGATGCATCGTGTCGACGCTCTTGCTGGCCGGCCTTACAGCGAGTTGCGCCAATGTGGAGACGGGATCGAAAAAGCCGGGCGCCAAAACCGAGGCCGATCATGCAAAAGCACCTGAATTAGGTAAGGAACGGCTCATGCTTAGCGAGGGCTACAGCATGTTGTACAAGGATGCGGGCAGTCTCGATATTGCGAAGTTGATCCTCTACGTGAAAGTGGAATCGGAGGCCATCGACAAGACGGTTACTGCCATCTCGGAGTTCGGCGGCCAACTGAAGAAAGATCTCGAGAGAATCGCTAAGGACTATCCCGGTGTGCGGATCGATCTCGACCCGTTACCGGAAATGGAGAAGCGCAAGCGCGAGGCGATCACCAAGGACCGCGCACGCTACTTTGCACCGGTCGTCGGCCATGGCGGCCGCGAATACGAGCTCATGGTACTAATCGGGTTCCAAAACGGAATTAACCACGAGCGCCACCTGTGTCAGGTGATGGCCGAGGCCGAGTCCGACGCCGGTCTGAAAAAATTCCTACTCGATGCCGAGAAGCGTTACGACGGCTTATACGATCGCGTCACCGCATTGCTGGAAAAAGAATACTTCAAGAACCCCAAGGGCAAGACGAAAAAATAATTGCGAAGCTTCGGTTCACTGCCGACCACACTGTATTGTTGTTCGGATCTTTCCTACCGAATGGAATTGTTTCGTATCACGACGCGTTCAACGCACAGGGCTAACAAGCGCGTGAAAGCCGGGCACATTAGAGGCAAAAAAATGAAATTCCGCTGTTGCATCGGCACTTTTTCTTCCGTGTTCTGAGAAGTCACTTGCCGGCTGACGCGGCCGGTCGCTTGCGAGAGCGAGCGGCCGCAAGTGTCTTGATCCCTTCTTCCTTGCTCAGCCATTCTTTTAGCGAGAAGCTATTCGGCAGCGACGGTATCAATCCTTGCTTGAATGTTCCAATGGCGGTGAGTTGTCGTCCGCCGGTAATGACGGCTTGGAAACGTAGAGTTTGTGAATCGATGCGCTGCAGGATCACGTGAGCGGACGCATCGCCTTCCAACTCGACCGTTGCGTCTCCCGAAGCTGTTGCAGATTGCGGTCCCGCGGGAAAGGACTGCAGCAAAAGCGCGATGATGGTGTTGAAACCCTGGTCGATGAACGTGAAGGGATTCCTGCGGACGTCGAGATCCTGCCTGCCTTGCAGTCCCGAGAAGAATTCGATCCCGGCCGGCAGCACGACCAACGCGCGTTGGACCGAGTTCGCATTTTCTATTTCGAACATGATCTCGCCATTCGAATAGCGGATCATT
>Ga0209488_10005170_pt1 | contig 10053 bp, 7 predicted proteins | sample Rivendell_Oct201_8_FD_188349 | JGI IMG/M metagenome (GOLD analysis project Ga0209488, IMG submission 188349) | Vadose zone soil microbial communities from the Eel River Critical Zone Observatory, Northern California, USA -... | ecosystem: Environmental > Terrestrial > Soil > Vadose zone >... | reverse complement strand
TCACCGGGTGCGCGCGCTTGCCGCTGCGAAAAGCCTTGAGCTGTTCCACAAAATAGATCCGCGGCTGGCCCGCCAGGTGGGGCGCATCCGGGGCGTTGCTGATCCCCAGCGGTCCGTGGCAGACGGAGCAAGCCTGGGCCTTCGCGCGCCCCGGCGACGGCGTCGTCGACGGGGCGCACGCGGAGGACGCTACGAGGAAGAACAGTACCAGCCGCTTCACTTCTTCGGCGCTTCGCCCGCGTAGGTGACCCGATAGATCGCGCCGGCGAAGTCGTCAGAGATGAGTAGCGAGCCGTCTTTCATCACCGCCACGTCGACGGGGCGGCCGCGATAGAGGCCGGTGGACGAGTCGAGCCAGCCGTCCGCGAACACCTCGGTCTTGTCAGCGGTGCCGTCCGCCTTGAGGCTGGTGAACATGATGCGCGCGCCGATTGGCGTGGTGCGATTCCACGAACCATGCTGCGCGTCGAAGATGCCGCCCTGGTACTTCTGCGGGAATTGCTTGCCCGTGTAGAAGGTCATCCCGAGGTCCGCGGCATGCGCCGGCATCTCGACCTGCGGCGGGACCGCCCCTTGGGGCAGCGGGTCCTTGTCGTAGCCCTGGTCGGTGATGCGCACGCTCTTGCCGCCCAGCCAGGGATAGCCGAAGTTCTGGCCCGCCGCGGTGATGCGGTTCAGCTCTCCGGGCGGGGTGTCGTCTCCCATGCCGTCGGTCTGGTTGTCGGTGAACCAGAGGGTGCCGTCCTTCGGGTTGAAGTCCATGCCGACGGAATTGCGGATGCCGCGCGCGTACACCTCGCGCTTCGAGCCGTCGAAGGCGTTCATGCGCACGATGCCGCCGATACCGACCTGGTTGTAGAGGGCCAATTTCTCCCGCGGCGGCACGTTGTGCGGCTGGCCGAGCGCGATATAGAGCATTCCGTCCTTGCCGACCCGGCAAACGCGCGCGCCGTGGTTGTACGACTCCTCATCCACCGGGATCAGCTTGCCCTGCGGGACCACCTCGATCACGGCGACGTCAGGGCCTTCGTAGAAGAACTCGGCCGCGGGAAAGTTCAGCACGCGGTTGTGCTCTGCCACGATGAGGAAACCGTCCTTGGTCCAGCAGACGCCGTTGGGCACCTGGAACTTGAGCGACGGTGCGAACGCCTTCACCTCGTCCGCGACGCCGTCGCTGTTGCGATCGGTGACGGCCCAGAGGCTGGTCTTGCGGGTGCCCACGAACAGCATGTTCGTGGAAGGGGCAACCGCCATGTGGCGTGCATCAGGCACCACGGCGTAAAGGGCGATCTTGAAGCCGGAGGGCAACTTGATCAGCTTGAGATTTTCGCGGATGGCGTCCGCGTTGGCACCGGTCTGCGCCACCGGCGGAATGTTCAGGTCGGTCCCCGACACCTTCATCTGCTTCAGCTTCTCGATGTTCGCAGCCTGGCCGAACGCCGGGCCGGCTAGGCTGGCAGCCAGTGCGAGGACAAGAACGCCACCCACCTGCGCGATGCGGGTTTTCATGATTTTCTCCGTGGGAGAGCCCTGCGAAAAGCCTACGCTGTCCGCGCGACGAATAGCAACGCCCCTCCATTCCGTCTGGCGATCGGGTCCGTCGACGGGGGCCAGGCGTCCCTGGTAGCCTTGGCCAGATCGACTCCACGAAAGGGGAGGCCCGATGAAGCAGGCCGTCATGACCGCTCCCGGACGGATCGAGCTCCGGGACGTCCCGCCACCCGAGGTGGCGCCGGAGCAGGTGCTCATCCGGGTGAAGCGCATCGGCGTTTGCGGGTCGGACATCCACGTGTTCCACGGCAAGCATCCGCTGACCCCGTATCCGGTGGTCCAGGGCCACGAAGCCTCGGGCGTCGTCGAGCGCACCGGCTCGGCGGTGCGCGGACTGAGCCCCGGCGACCCGGTCACGTTCCAACCACAAGTCACTTGCGGCGTCTGTCATCCGTGCAGGCACGGCGCCTACCACATCTGCGACCGGTTGAAGGTGATGGGATTCCAGACCACCGGGGCCGCTTCGGAGCTCTTCGCCGTCGACGCGACGAAAGTCTTGCGCCTGCCGAAGGGCATGAGCCTGGAGCAGGGCGCGATGGTGGAGCCGCTGGCGGTCGCCGTCCATGCGCTCGAGCGCGTGGGCGGCGCATCCGGCAAGAAGGTGCTGGTGCTCGGGGCGGGACCGATCGGCAACCTGGTGGCCCAGGCGGCGCGGGGGCTCGGGGCGGCGGCGGTGATGATCACAGACACCAGCGACTACCGCCTCGAGCTCGCCGAGCGCTGTGGGATCCCGTTGCGGGTGAATCCTCTGAAGGTCGACCTCGGCGAGGCCGTCCGGGAACGATTCGGGCCGGACAAGGCCGACCTCATCTTCGAGTGCGTCGGCGTGCAGAAGACGGTGGAGCAGGCGGTCAGCCTTGCCCGGAAGGGTACCGACGTGATCGTCGTCGGGGTTTTCGGCGACAAGCCGGTCGTCGACATGGGGACCGTTCAGGACCGCGAGCTCCGGCTGGTGGGCACGCTCATGTACCAGCAACCGGATTGGGTGAAGGCGATCGCCCTCATCGAGCAGGGGAAGGTCGATCTCGGGCCCCTGGTCACGGACCGATTCGCGCTCGCGGACTACCAGAAGGCGTACGAGTACATCGACGCGAACCGCGAGCGCGCGATGAAGGTGATGATCGTAGTCGAACCCTGACGCAGTGCGACCGGGCTGGACCCCCGGGCGTAGCAGACCAACCCGCCGACGTGCTATGCACCAGGCGCGCAGGTGGTAGAGCGGTCGTACCCCAGTAAAAAGGAGAGTTCCGTGCTCAATCGAGGCATCCGGCTCGCCGCGCTGCTGTCCCTCTTGGCAGGCACGACGGCCCAGGCCCAGAACCAGACCAAGGTCGTGGTCGCGACAGTCAACAACGGCGACATGATCATCATGCAGAAGCTGTCCAAGGAGTTCGAGAAGGCGCACCCGGAGATCAAGCTCGACTGGGTGGTGCTGGAGGAGAACGTCCTGCGCGAGCGGGCCACGACGGACATCGCCACGAAAGGCGGTTCGTTCGACGTGATGACGATCGGCACGTACGAAACCCCCATCTGGGGCAAGAAGGGCTGGCTCGTGCAGCTCGACGACGATCTGCCTGCCAGCTACGACCTGGAGGACGTCCTCAAGCCCATCCGCGACGGGCTCTCCGTCGACGGGAAGGTCTTCGCTCTTCCCTTCTATGGCGAGAGCTCCTTCACCTTCTACCGCAAGGACCTGTTCCAGAAGGCCGGCGTGACAATGCCGGAGAAGCCGACCTACGCCGACGTCGAGAAGTTCGCCAAGGCCACGACCGATCGGTCCAAGGGCATCTCGGGCATCTGCCTGCGCGGGAAGCCGGGCTGGGGCGAGAACATGGCCTACGTGGACACGTTGGTGAACACCTTCGGTGGCCGCTGGTTCGACGAAAAGTGGAAGCCGCAGCTCACCAGCCCCGAGTGGAAGGAGGCCGTCACGTTCTACGTGAACATGATGAAGAAGTACGGTCCTCCGGGCGGGAGCTCCAACGGTCACAACGAGAACCGCGCCCTCTTCGCTACCGGCAAGTGCGCCATGTGGATCGACGCGACCGTGGCAGCCGGCTATCTCGCGAACCCCAAGGAGTCGAAGGTGGCGAACAGCCTGGGCTTCGCCCCCGCGCCCATCGGCAAGGTGCCGAATGGAGCGCAATGGCTCTGGTCCTGGGCCCTGGGAATCCCCGCCTCTTCGAAGCACGTCAAGGAGGGGAAGCAGTTCATCCAATGGGCCACGTCGAAGGAGTACGTCAAGCTCGTCGCGGCGTCGGACGGCTGGCCCTCCGTCCCTCCCGGCACGCGGAAGTCCACCTACGAGCAGAAGGAATACCAGGCCGCGGCCCCCTTCGCCGAGCTGACGCTCAAGGCCATCCTCGCAGCCGACCCCACGCATCCGACCGCGCAGCCGGTCCCGTATACCGGCGTCCAGTTCGTCGCCATCCCCGAGTTCCAGTCCATCGGGACGCAGGTAGGTCAGAACATCGCAGCCGCCCTGGTCGGCAAGGTCTCGGTCGAGGCCGCACTCGATACATCCGAGAAGGCCACGGAGCGCACCATGCGCCGGGCCGGATACTACAAGTAGTCAGTTCCTTTTCCCCGCCCGCGGAGGACCCCCTCCGCGGGCGGGGACGTCCGACACACGCGGGGGAGAGCAATGGAACCTTCCGCAACGCAAATCGAGCCCGAGCCGCTACCCTTGCCGGTGCCAGGAGGGCGGAGTGTCCGGACAGCGCCGCTGAAGCTGCCGGCGATCGTGCTCCTCCTCTTGTGGTCCATCGTCCCCCTGGCGATGACCCTCTGGTTTTCCTTCCAGCACTACAACCTGCTCAACCCGGGCGAGGAACGCTGGACCGGCATCGAGAACTATCGGTTCCTCGTCACCGACCCCGGGCTGGGCGCGGCGATCGGCAACACGCTGCTGATCGTGGGATCGGTGCTGGTCATTACGGTGTGCTTCGGCACGCTCCTCGCCGTCCTCTTCGATCAGGACTTCTTCGGCCGCGGCGTCGCCCGGGTGCTGATGATCGCCCCATTCTTCGTGATGCCCACCGTGAGCGCGCTCATCTGGAAGAACATGCTGATGCACCCGGCCAACGGCGTCATCAGCTTCGTCTTGACCAGCGTGGGGCTGGAGCCCATCGACTGGTTCTCCCAGGCGCCGCTCGCCTCGATCATCATCATCGTGGCCTGGCAATGGCTGCCGTTCGCCGCGCTCATCCTGCTCACCGCCATCCAGGCGCTCGACCCGGAGCGCAAGGAGGCGGCCCGCATGGACGGCGCCGGGCCGTTCTCCATGTTCTTCTTCATCATCATCCCCCACCTGGCGCGGGCCATCAGCGTGGTGGTGATGATCGAGACCCTGTTCCTGCTGGCGGTGTTCGCGGAGATCTTCGTCACCACCGCGGGAGGCCCGGGACTTGCCTCCACCAATCTCGCCTTTCTCATCTACCGCTACGCGCTGCTCGAGTACGATGTGGGCGCCGCGTCCGCGGGAGGCGTCCTCGCCATCGTGCTGGCCAACGTCGTCGCCGCGTTTCTGGTCCGGGCGATCGCAAAGAACATCGAGGCTTGACAGCCATGAACAAGGCCCTTCGCCGCAAGATCATCGTCACCGCCGCCGCCTGGGCGGTCGCGCTCGTCATCTTCTTTCCCATCCTCTGGATGTTCTTCACCGGCTTCAAGACGGAGGTGGATGCCGTCGCGGTGCCGCCGCACATCTTCTTCAGCCCCACGGTCGAGAATTACGTCGCGGTGCAGGAGCGCGCCGACTATCTCAAGTTCTTCTGGAACAGCATCGTCGTGTCGGTCGGCTCGACGGTGCTGGCGCTGGCGATCGCGGTGCCGTGCGCGTACGCGATGGCGTTCTTCCCGACCAAGCGCACCAAGGACACGCTGGTGTGGATGCTCTCCACCAAGGCGCTGCCTGCGGTCGGCGTGCTCGTGCCCATCTACCTGATCTTCCGCGACCTGGGTCTCCTCGATACCAGGACCGGGCTCCTCATCGTCTACACGCTCGTCAACCTGCCCATCGTGTGCTGGATGCTCTTCTCCTTCTTCAAGGAAGTTCCACGAGAGGTCCTGGAGGCGGGGCGCATGGACGGCGCGCAGCCGAAGGAGGAACTCTACCACCTGCTGCTCCCGCTCTCGCTACCGGGCATCGCCTCCACCTCGCTGCTCGCCATCATCCTGTCCTGGAACGAGGCCTTCTGGAGCCTCAACCTGACCGCCGCCAACGCCGCGCCTCTCACGGCGTTCATCGCCTCATTTTCCAGCCCGGAAGGACTCTTCTGGGCCAAGCTCTCCGCAGCGTCGACCATGGCCATCGCGCCCATCCTCATCTTCGGCTGGATGAGCCAGCGCCAGCTGGTGCGTGGCCTGACTTTTGGCGCCGTGAAGTAGGAGGACACCGCAATGGCCACCGTCAAGCTCACCAACATCAAGAAGTCCTTCGGGGACGTGGACATCATCAAGGGCGTGTCGCTGGGGATCGAGGACCGCGAGTTCTGCGTCTTCGTAGGCCCGTCGGGCTGCGGCAAGTCCACCCTGTTGAGACTCATCGCCGGGCTGGAGGAGATCACCGGCGGCGACCTCTTCATCGATGGCGTCCGGTCGAACGACGTCCCGCCGCCGAAGCGCGGGCTCGCCATGGTGTTCCAGAGCTACGCGCTCTATCCGCACATGAGCGTGGCGGACAACATGGGGTTCAGCCTCAAGCTTGGCCACGTGGCCAAGGAGGAACGGGACAAGAAGGTGAACGACGCCGCGCGCGTCCTTCAGCTCGAGCCGCTGCTCCACCGCAAGCCCAAGGAGCTCTCGGGCGGGCAGCGGCAACGCGTCGCCATCGGGCGCGCCATCGTCCGCAACCCCAAGGTCTTCTTGTTCGACGAGCCGCTCTCCAACCTCGACGCCGCCCTTCGCGTCCAGATGCGGATCGAGCTCACCCGGCTCCACGACGTGCTCGCGGCCACGATGATCTACGTGACGCACGACCAGGTCGAGGCCATGACGATGGCCAACAAGATCGTGGTCCTGCAGGCGGGCCTCATCGAGCAGGTGGGATCGCCACTGGAGCTGTATCACCACCCGAACAACAAGTTCGTGGCGGGCTTCATCGGATCGCCGAAGATGAACTTCCTGAGTGGAACCGTGACCGGAGTGAAGGACGGCGTGGTCTCGGTGCGCCTCGCGGGCGGGGGAGCAATCGCCGTGCCGGTCGAGGGTCGCATGAACGGCGGGACGGAGGTCACCCTGGGCATCCGCCCCGAACACCTCAAGGTGGTGACCGACGGGGGCCTGCTCCGTGGGGAGGTCCTGGTGGTGGAGCGCCTGGGAGGGGAAACCTTCCTCCATGTGAAGACGGCGACCGGCGATCTGCTCACGATCCAGGCGGACGGAGACAGCCCGGTGAACATGCATGACACTATCGGGCTGCAGGCGAATCCGGCCGATTGCCATCTGTTCGACCAAACCGGGCTGGCCATCCACCGGACCACCCGCCACCCGCTCGCCGGCAGGAAGGCGCCGGACGCGAGCCACAGCGCCAGCTGACGCGGGCCAGGAGGAGGAGCCATGGCGAGCGCCATCCAGCTGAACCGGGCCAACCTGAAATCGATCGCCGGCCGCGCGCAGGTGCCTTCGTTCGACACCGCCGGGCTGCCGGGGAGCATCGTGCACATCGGCGTGGGCGGGTTCCATCGCGCTCACCAGGCGGTGTACCTCGACGACCTCCTCGCGCAGGGTGGCTCGCGGGAATGGGGGCTCTGTGGCGTGGGGCTACTCCCCCACGATGCGCGCATGCGCGACGTGATGCGAGCGCAGGACTGCCTGTACACCGTCGTCGAACGGGGCGCCGCCGGCGACCGGGCGCGCGTCGTCGGGTCGATCGGGAGCTTCCTGTTCGCGCCGGACGATCCGGAGGCCGTGATCGAGAAGATGGCGTCGCCCGGGTGCCGCCTCGTGTCGCTCACCATCACCGAGGGCGGCTACTACATCAACGAGGGAACCGGCGAGTTCAACGACGCGCATCCGGACATCCGGCGCGACCTCGAGCACCCTCATGCGCCCACCGGCGCCTTCGGCTATCTCGCCGAGGCGCTCGAACGCCGACGCGGGCGCGACCTCGCCCCCTTCACCGTCATGTCGTGCGACAACTTGCAGGGCAACGGCGACATCGCGCGCAAGATGTTCCTCGCCTTCGCCGAGCGGAGGGATCCGCAACTGGCGAGGTGGATCGCCGAGAAAGGCGCCTTCCCGAACGGCATGGTCGACCGGATCACGCCTGCCACGACCGATGCACACCGCGCCCTGGTGCGCGATTCGTTCGGAATCATCGACGGCTGGCCCGTGGTCACCGAACCCTTCAAGCAGTGGGTGATCGAGGACCACTTCCCCCTCGGCCGGCCCGCGTGGGAGCGGGTGGGCGCGCAGATGGTCTCGGACGTGCACCCTTACGAGATGATGAAGATCCGGTTGCTCAACGCCAGCCACCAGGCCCTCTGCTACATCGGCATGCTCCTCGGCTACAGCTACGCCGATGAGACGATGGCCGACGCTGACATCCGCGCGCTGGTCGAGCACATGATGAACGACGAGGTGACCCCGCTGCTGCCGCCCGTGCCGGGCATCGACCTGGCGCAGTACAAGCGGACGGTGATCGAGCGGTTCGCGAATCCCACCCTGCGCGATCAGCTGGCGCGGATCGGGACGGAGGGCTCGGCGCGGATCCCCAAATTCGTCCTCCCTTCCATCCTCGAACGGCTCTCGCGCGGAGGACCGATGCGGGCGCTGACGTTCACGGTGGCGGCTTGGTTCCGCTACTTGACAGGGACCGACGAGCGCGGCAAGGCGTTGCCGATCAACGATCCCATGTCCGAGGAGTTGGTGCGCCGCGCCCGCGCGGGCGGCGAGAGCCCGAAGGAGCTGCTGGGGATTGAGAAGATCTTCGGAAGCGTCCTGCCCGCTGCGCCGGCCTTCACCAAGTACCTCACCGAGGCGCTGAAGTCGCTGCACAAGGACGGGGCGAGGCAGGCGCTGGCGAAGTGCCTGCGCGCGTAGGCGCGGCCATGTTCCTGGGAATCGATCTCGGCACCTCCGAAGCGAAGGTGCTCCTCCTCGACGAATCGGGGGCGGTCGCCGGAACCGCCGGCTCGCCGCTCGAGGTGCAGCGGCCTCATCCCCGCTGGTCGGAGCAATCGCCAGAAGCCTGGTGGCAGGCCACCCTCTCGGCGGTGGAGGGACTCCGGCGAGCGCATCCGGAGCGGCTCGCCGCCGTCCGCGGGGTGGGGCTCTCCGGCCAGATGCACGGTGCCACATTGCTCGACGCCGGAGATCGGCCGCTGCGCCCGGCCATCCTCTGGAACGACGCACGCTCCGGTCTGGAATGCGAGGAGCTCGTCGCCAAGGTCCCTGCGACTCACGCCATCACCGGCAACCTCGCCATGCCCGGCTTCACGGCGCCAAAGCTCCTCTGGGTGGCGAAGCACGAGCCGGAGGTGTTCGCGCGCGTCGCCGCCGTCCTGCTTCCCAAGGACTACCTGCGCCTGCGCCTCACCGGCGAGAAGGTGTCGGACATGTCCGACGCGGCGGGGACCCTCTGGCTCGACGTTGCCAGGCGGGACTGGTCCGACGCGATGCTCGAGGGGTGCAGGCTCTCCCGCGCCCACATGCCGAGGCTCGTCGAAGGCAGCGCTCCGAGCGGGCGCCTGCTCCCGGAGATCGCGGCGAGCTGGGGCATCCGGCACCCGGTCATCGTGGCAGGAGGGGGCGGCGACAACGCGGCGAGCGCGGTGGGCATCGGCGCGATTGCGCCGGGCGACGGTTTCGTCTCCCTCGGTACCTCGGGAGTGCTGTTCGTCGTCAACGATCGCTTCTCGCCCAACCCGGGGCGTGCGGTCCACGCCTTCTGCCATGCTCTTCCTCGGCGCTGGCACCAGATGAGCGTGATGCTGTCGGCGGCCAGTTGCCTGCGCTGGGTCACGCGTCTGGTCGGCGGCGCGAACGAGGGCGCGGTACTCGCCGAGGTTGCCACGCTCGAGGAAGCGGAGCGGGAGCGGGCGCCCATCTTCCTGCCTTACCTCTCCGGGGAGCGTACTCCGCACAACGATCCCGCCGCGCAGGGCGTCTTCTTCGGCCTCACTCACGGCGCGGACCGCCGGGCGCTGGTGTACTCCGTCATCGAAGGGGTCTCGTTCGGCCTGGCGGATGGGCTCGACGCGCTCGCGTCCGCCGGCACCAAGGCGGGCACGCTCTCGCTCGTTGGAGGAGGATCGCGGAGCGCGCTCTGGGCACAGCTCCTCGCCGACGTCCTGCAGACGCGGCTGCGGGTCCACGCGGGCAGCGAGGCCGGAGGTGCCTTGGGAGCGGCGCGGCTCGGCCACCTCGCGTGCGGCGGAGACGAGCGGACTGTTTGCGCCCAGCCGCCGGTGGCGATCGAGCACGTTCCCTCGCGCGACGCGCCGGCGCGTTTTCAAAGTCGGCTGGAGCGGTTCCGCGCCTTGTACCGGGTGCTCTCCC
>Ga0209488_10005169_pt1 | contig 10054 bp, 15 predicted proteins | sample Rivendell_Oct201_8_FD_188349 | JGI IMG/M metagenome (GOLD analysis project Ga0209488, IMG submission 188349) | Vadose zone soil microbial communities from the Eel River Critical Zone Observatory, Northern California, USA -... | ecosystem: Environmental > Terrestrial > Soil > Vadose zone >... | reverse complement strand
CAAGAACCAGCTTGCCAGTTGGCAATCGGAAGTGGAGATTGCTTCCTTCAATACGATTTCGCGGTCTCCCTACGAGAAGGACTACGACGCCATAGTCGATGTATGGGTCGGAGATGTCAGAGCACGCTTCGCGCTGGAATATGAGCGCACTCTAAAGAGCTCCAAACAATATGAACGTGTCCGAGCTGCACTTCAGGCTGAGCACCAAATCGCCTGCATCTTGTATTTGACATCTGGAATGGAAGTGTTAGTTCATCTCGTACATGAGTTGGAATCAGTGCCCAAGAAGCTGGCGTTTGCCAACGCCAAGGATTTCACGCAGACACTTCTTGAAACTAGGGTCTTCGTCCGCGGGAACGGCCCCGGGACCAGATTCCGGGAGCTGCTTCAATGAAGCTTCAATCGAGCACCTCCGCACTGCCTTCTCTTTGGCTCGTCATTGCCGTTTTCTCGCAGTCTTTAGCCCGTCTGAATGCCGTAGGTATGCCCTTTTCGGAGCTCCGATAACATGCCTCCAAGCATCGACTTGCGTTCTGACTACCCCCTGAATCTCACTTTGTTAGGGCGTGCGTATTCGAGTGGTTTAAAGCAGTGCTGTAGATCTCGACTCACCCCCGCGCGCGCCATCCCGCCGATTGGCTCCGGGCGGTTCATTTCACGGTTCCTTGTAGATGATGCATTCGACAATCAGGATTATTCGCGCACGATTGATCGCCCTAACGATCCGGCTGAGATAGGAGTCTACGCAGGATGCTGCACTCACTTATGCTCATCCACGTGCGGTCGATCTGCAAGTGAATCGGCGTACGGATTGACACAGGTACGGTTATCGGATCGCAAGTCCCAGCTTCATTCCGATGAGCACTTGACGACTTCACTCGAACGCCTGTGTTCGAGTCTGCACGGAAACACTGAAGTCAATATCTGCGAGTTGCCGGGTTCCTCGTTGTCCGGTGAATCAGCGGCATGTGTTGTTGTTGGGTTCCATATGGTCCTCAGATCGGGACTTCACTCGCCAATAAAGGCGTTCCTTTGTCCGGTCTTGAAGTGCGGAACGCGACGGAAGGAGTGCATCTCGGTTCTGTCGCCCTGTGTCGCGCCTGTTCGTGGACATCGGAGCAGGTCAAGTCAAATAAGGAGGTACACATCATGTCTCAAAGCAGAGGGGCAGTGAGTTTTGAACCGTTGTTTACAGCAGAGGAAATTGGCCTCCGCAAGGAGGCCAATGTCGAACACGTGATGAGAGTCTTTGTCACCCTCGGAGAAGCGCTGGTTTCTCGCTGGATTGAAATGCCAAAGGGCGTCTTGTTGCTGCAGAGCGTGCCCGACGATCCGGCGTCTGGTGGCATTTACTTATACGACCGCGAGCTGCAAATCTTCTACTTTGTGGTCTTCGACGAAGGACGCGACGATAGCCTAACCACGACCGAATTCGATGAGCTTGTCACGGAGTACAACCTCGTCTCATGGACGGCTCATCCGGCACTTCTTCGGAAGGCCATGGGAAAACCTGCGTTGGCGTAAGGTACATTCGCAGCACGCGCACGCATATCGAGACATCAACTGCAAGTCTGAGAGAGGGGATTTTATGAAAGGAGTGGGCCAGGCGAACGCGGAAATGGCAGAGCGGTATTTTGCATTGTTCGTAAATCGGCTGGCCTACACACTGCAGTCGCACAAACCGGGTACGAACGGAAAGCACTACTACTATCGCCCGAAGCAGGGTCGTCGGCTATCGCTCCAGACCATTCGCGAGCATTTAAACGGTCGGTGCACCATTGGCGTCTACGCGCTTAATCCGAAGACCCAGCGCTCCAAATGGGTGGCAATTGACGCCGACTATGAGAATGCGCTGGAGGATCTTCTGAAGTTGCAATGGGAGCTGGGTCAGGATGGAGTCGAGGCCGCACTCGAAAAATCTCGTCGCGGGGCTCACCTCTGGATCTTCGCGGACCAGCCATTGCTTGCAAGGCACTGTCGGATCTACATCTACAATCTAGCCCGGCGCTTGAAAGTTCCGGTAAAGGGTGGCTGCGGCCTGGCGGAGGGCATCGAGGTATTTCCGCGTCAGGATCAACTCGGCCCCGACGAGTTCGGCAATGCTATCCGCGGGCCGCTTGGGATCCATCGTGCTACTGGAAGGCGCTACTGGTTCTATGGCGCAGACTATCGGCTCGAAGTGCAACTCGACTATTTGGAACGCCTGCGAAAGATCACAGAGGCAGACATGGGCCGGTTCGTCGACGGACTCGAAATGCCGGAGGAATTTCGTCCGAAGCCGCGAGTTGAGTTGCCGCAATACGACCCCGCGCGTCCGCAATTTCGCATTCTCGATTACGTTGGAACGACGTCCAAGCGTGGCAGGAACTACTGGGCACGTTGTCCCTCATGCGCAGAACAAGGACGTGACCGCAGCGGTGACAATTTGGCCATTTCAGTTTCGGATTCGCGCAAGTACAAGTGCTGGGCCGGGTGCACCAAAGAGATGATACGAGCGGCCCTGGGACACCCGATCCGAGTCAGGAGGCCGGTTGAATATGGAATCTTTACTCACGACACACAATAGGCGGGCGGACACCGAGGTCCTGGCACGACAAGGACTGCGGCTACCATCGATCACGCTGAAGTGTCTGAGAACTGCCGGCATCTACTGCCAGCCTTCGGTATCAATCGAGCATCAGCACCTGGCAAAGAAATACGTCCTTCGTGGAGTCGAATCAGGCGGCGCGGTCGCGGAGGTGGGCACGTATGCGAGCTTTGTGGATGAACATGGCAGCGGGTTGCCCTGGCTGCAGCGCGTGGACAGCATTGGCGTAAACGGGGTGCACGCGATCGTGGTCGCGCCCGTACTGATCCGGGTGGAAATGCTTCGGATCGAGCGGACCTACGATCTACTCATTACCCGGCACCAACTGGCAAAATCCGGGGAAGGCCAGAGGCCACGGCTCGAAAGCTCGATCCTCTTTTATGGCCGCAGGGGCAGCCTGGAGATGGAGCTGTGGGGAAAGGATGTCTCGTTCTATGGCGCCGTCTGTCCGGTTTTCTACACACGGGCGGGGGAACGTGCGGTGTTGCCAAACCAATTCCAAGATGCTGCGACCCGAATCACATCTGCGGTGTGCTGCCTCGGCTGTCGTCACTGTCATTTGCTCGAACCTAGACTCATTGCCCCAAACCAGAAGGAGAATCCCAACGCTTTTGATGCAAGCGACGAACGGAGCGCGACTATCGATGCAGCTGCGGTCGGAGCGGCGTGAGGCGTCTTCGATGTTCGACGGTCCTACAAACGACCTGCCCAGCATTGATGAGGTTCTTGCCGACCCTGCCGCCTCCTTCTGGCTGAAAACGGCGCTTCATTCCGCTTTGTGTCGCGACCCCATAGATGCCGCCCACGATTCGGAGCTCCTGGCACGATTGCTGGAAGAAAGGTGCGACGAAATCCTGTCTGGGAGTTAACTACATCTGTTTCGCTCATCCTGCCAGTCTTTCCACGTCGCCGGTCTTGGCTTGTCGGGATCGGAGCACAGTCCACAAAGCTGTCGTCCGTTATAATGTGCCGTCCACAGATCGGGCAGCTCTCGTAGCCGCACAACCTGGAACGCCCAGGACGCCGGGAAAGAGGGACCAAGATGCCTGATATCACATCCGGAAGTCGCGGATGGAAAAAACAGAAAATCCCCCGCATCGGGCCGGATGAGGCGGCGCGAGTCTTTGCACAATGTGAACACCTGCTGGACAGCGCGACTGATTTCGCTGAAGACTTGCGGCAGGTAGGGTTCGCCCGATTCCTGGCCCCGCTGCATGAGCAGATCCTCGAACTCGCGGTGCAGCCGGACTCGTGGGGCGAGCGCACCAGGGCTCGTCTAATCTCTGAAGTCTTTGCCAGGCTAAGAGGGATCCCGGTTGAAAAAGTAAGCGTGGAGGAAATCGTACAGATCTCAAATGTGGTGGTTCCCTGTTTCCTTCTCGAGCTGGGGCGGCGGAAACATCATATTGACATTCAATTTCCTAACGATCCTTGCGAAGCTGGCGCACGCTTTGAGTTCCGCGCCGGCCCGTCGCGTCCGGTCTATTCGATCGATCCTGATCAGCTAGTCCGCCTAGTCGCCGAGGCCGGCGAGGAACTAGTGGGTCTCTGCTATTTCGGAGACCAGCTAAGCCGGGAAAACATTGAGGCACGTCTAGCTCTCAAAGGCTCAAGGACCGATTCCTAACCACAGCTGTGCTGTTCATCTCCCTCTTCCCAGCGAAACATAAGAAAAACTCCAAACCGTGCGGAGTTTCCGCCTGGAAGATTGTCGCGCGAGTGATTGACGCTGGAGGTCGCTGGAGATGCGAAATCCCGGCCCCCGACAAGGGCCGATCAGCGCAATCACCGGGCGGGGCAATCCCATCGCGAAGAAACGGAATATCCCCCAAACACCCCTATTTCCGATGGCGGGCCTCATGGCTATAATAGCCATGAACGGAGAATACTAGAATGCGAAGCGTCAATGTTGCGGAACTCAAGAACCGGCTGAGCAAATATCTTAGGTTTGCCAAGGGCGGTGAGGAAATCGTTATACGGGACCGGAACCTGCCTGTGGCCAAGCTGGGTCCTTTCTCTGCGGGCGAGGGTAGCGAAGAGGAACTACTGCTGGTCGCTGCCGGAAAGATGCGGCTACCCAAAGCTCCCGTCAAGATCGAGGAACTGCTACGAATTCCGACTGGAAAAGTCAGCGCGGGCGAAGGAACTCAGGCAATTCTCGATGATCGAGAAGAATCACTATGAGCAAACATGCGGCTTTTTGGGACGCAAGCGCAATAGTGCCCTTATGCGTGCACGAGGCGACCAGTCGGCAGGCCCACTCTCAATTGCGGAAATTCTTGCCGGTAGTGTGGTGGGGGAGCCCGATTGAAGTTCACAGCGCAATCGCACAACTGCATCGCTTGGGCAAACTGAAGGATGCTGAGAGACAAGGAGCTCTGTCTCGTCTCGATCTGCTGACTCGCGGTTGGAGAGAGATCCTTCCAGGGGATCATGTTCGCGATCTGGCCAGGCGCCTCTTGGATGCTCACGAACTGCGAGCGGCTGATAGCTTACAACTCGCCGCGGCTCTGACCTGGTGCCAACAGCGTCCGGCGAAGAGAGACTTTGTCTGTGCAGATCAACGACTATCCAAGGCCGCAATAGAGGCGGGTTTCTCCGTCCTGGAACTTTCCCAAGCTGTTCCCCCTAGCTAGACCTTGTCTGGAACATCTTCCAACTCCATCCCAGGCGTTCCCTTGCGAATTGCGATTCGGCCGCAAGGTCTCTTTCTAATCACCTGTTGGTCTCCCGCTGGGTGTTCGTAGGGCTTGTTCGTTGGGTGTGTTCGTTGTTTCTTTGTGCGGCACACGTCTTCAAGTCACAGGGGGCTGAAATGCCGAGAAGCGTAAACAAAGTCATCCTCGTCGGAAACGTTGGCCAGGATCCAGAAGTCAAGTACACAGCGAGCGGTATCCCGGTTGGAAAGTTCAGCCTGGCGACCAACGAACGCTTTAAAGATAAGAACGGTGAATTCCAGAAACGCACTGAATGGCACAACATCGTCGCCTGGCAGCGGCTCGCTGAAATCGTTGGGGAGTTTGTGTCCAAGGGCTCGAAGGTCTATGTCGAAGGGAAGATTCAAACCTCCAGTTGGGACGACCGGCACAGCGGCGAGAAGAAGTACCGGACGGAGATTGTGGCCCGCGACCTGGTACTCCTAGGATCGCGGGAGAACGGAAACGGCGCCAAACCGGCATCCCACAACGCAGAAGAAACGGAATCCGGCGAAGTGGGGCCAGGCGAAATCGTAGACGACGACATCCCTTTCTGACCTAGCCTGTGCCCGCTCTTCGAATCTTGCACTTCGGCCTTTCCTCAGCCCTCCCCCGTAGTCAATTGAAGGAGAATTTCCATGAGCAAGCCAAATGGTCGAGCGAATGGCTCTGCAACGAATGGCGCAGCCGGCCTCGCGAACACGTTTGAGCCGCTTGCTGCGACGAGTCTGCCCCCCAGTCCGCAATTCTCTCCCGAGCAGATCAGGGAGCTCATCGCGGCGCTCGAAGTGCCTCTTGATCCGCGCGTCGTCGAATGGCGGGTCACTAACATCACCAAGGCTGGCAAACCGCGCGGTCAGGTGGTTCCTTACGCGGATCAGCGGGCGTACACCGATCGTCTTAATTCATTGTTCAGTCCCGCCGGCTGGACGCGGAAATACGCGGTGCATACTAGCGCCAACTTCGAGCGAACCAACGACCAGAAGACGGTCGCGAAAGTGTTCGTCACCTGTGAGCTGATGATCTTCGGTTTGGGCTTGCATTCGGCGACAGGCGAGGAATGGGCCGATGACCCGAACGCCGTCACTAGTGCCGAAGCACAGGCGTTCAAGCGCGCCTGCGTCTGTTTTGGGCTGGGCCGCTATCTTTATTATCATGCCGGGACGTGGGTGGACCTGGATGAGCGCAAGCGGCCGAAGACGGTTCCCGCCCTACCTGCATGGGCGACTCCTGAGGGCTGGAGTCAGGGCTTGCGGCCACGGCAAAGAGGGAACTCCCCGAAACCTGCTCCTCTAGCGGACGCCAAACCCATCACCGATCATGACTCGGCGGCCCCGAGTGCAGTAATCCTCCAGATCGAAGCCTTGGCCGACCCGCTGGGAAAGCGAATGTACCGGGGACTGTTGAAGCGGATCGCGAGAGTCTGGAGTCCGCGTGAGATTCAAGATGCAACACTACAACAGCAAGTGCTTACACACATGCAAGCCGCGGAACGGGGTTTCCGCCGATTGGATGCGGCGCTAGATAGCGTCGGGCCGGAAGCGCTGACACAGCTCCTCCGCTTCCTGAAGTTGCAGTCCATTGACCGGGTGGACAACCTTCAAACCTTGCATGACATCGTGCTTGCGCTCGAAGCGGCAGCAGAAGGAACTACGATAAAACAATCGGCACCTCGCAAGGAACGACTCGCAAGGAATTTATAGTCGTATTCAGCTATGAGTCTCGCTGTTCATCCCGCCTCTCTCACGTCTCTCCGAAAGGAGTTCCGCCCGACGCTGCGCCTCGCCTTGCCCCTAATCTTCGCCGAGATTGGATGGATGAGCATGGGTGTTGTAGACACCATCATGGTAGGGCGGCTGCCCAACAGCGCGGTCGCCATTGGAGCCACCGGCTTGGGCCAGAGCCTCTACAACAGCGTGGCGATCTTTGGTGGCGGACTCCTGCTTGGCATGGACACTTTCGTGGCGCAAGCCCATGGACGTGACGACATCCGGGATGCCAGGAACTCGCTCGTGAATGGATTCCTTCTCGCTCTGCTCCTCACTCCAATTCTTATGCTCCTCGTGTCGTTCTGGCCCATGCTCATGCGGCGGTTCGGAGTCAGCTTGGAACTAATTCAACCAATGCAGCCATTCCTGCGGGCGCTGAATTGGGGCACTCTACCGCTACTGTGTTATTTCGCTTTGCGACGTTACTTGCAGGCCGTGCACGTGGTAAATCCCATCATGTTTGCATTGATCTCTGCCAACGTAGTGAATCTGGTGGGGGACTGGGCCTTGATCTACGGTCATCTTGGCTTTCCCGCCATGGGCATCACCGGCTCCGGCTGGTCGACCTGCGCGGCCCGGATTTATATGGGCGTGATATTGCTGATCACGCTCGTGTCCGTCGAGTCCAAACGTACCCTGGCTGGTTGGACGAGCACCGTTGGGATCGACTTGAAACGGGTGGGGGCCCTATTGGCTCTGGGCGCGCCTGCCGCCACGCAGATTTTGTTCGAGATCGGGGCGTTTTCGGCGGCTACCGCGCTTTGCGCCAAGCTCGGACCAATTCCGCTTTCAGGTCATGAAATTGCCCTGAACTGTGCGGCGTTGACGTTCATGGTCCCGTTGGGAATAAGTTCCGCGGCCGCGGTTCGCGTGGGACACCAATTGGGAAGAGGAGATCCAACGAGGGCGCACCTTGCCGGGTGGTCTGCCATGTTGCTCGGCGCCGGGTTCATGACCTGCACTGGTCTTGTATTCGTCACGGCTTCGAAGCAGATTGCGCGGCTGTTTACCCCCGATCCGGCGGTGATTCGCGTGGGCGCAACCCTTCTTCTGGTGGCCGCAGCCTTTCAGGTGTTCGACGGCTTGCAAACGGTGGCCACCGGCGCTTTGCGCGGTAGCGGCGATACACGCACACCGATGCTCGCGAATCTCATCGCTTATTGGTTTATCGGACTTCCTTTGGGCTACGTTCTGTGTTTCCGCTTCGGTCTGGGCGCGCTGGGAATCTGGATTGGGCTATGCATTGGTTTAATGATCATCGGGAGCGCGCTTCTCTTCGCCTGGCACAAGCAACTACGGTCCCAAATCTTCGCTTTGCGGACACACAGCAAGAAGTAGAGTCCCTATCGTGGCCTCCGTTCTCGGAGGATGAAAGGAGAATCCCATGACAAATGAACCATCAAACGCAGAGCAAGCGCTTTCACACGAGCAAGCCGCAGCCAAGGCAGCTATCCTCGGCGAATGCGACCGACTAGCCGAAGCGGGAATCACGTTTGTTGCTGTGCATTTCGACGGCTCAGGCGACGAAGGCGTAAGCGAAGAGATTAAGTGCTACGTCAGTGAGGACTACGCGTATGAAGAGAGCGAAGTCCGAGAAGCCAATTTCTCGCACTTGCAGAAACACTTTGAGATGCTTGTCCCCTACGGATATGAGGACGGCTGCGGAGGCTTTGGCGACGTGATCTTGAACGTGAAAACCCGCAAGATCACGGTTGAACGCAATGATCGCTTTGAAGACTACTCAACCTCGACCTACGAGGTGTAGGGATGGCTCACCCATTAAAGCACGCAGAAAGCAGCGCAATAAAATTTGGCGGCAGGGCCGAGGACTACTTGCTGATCCACAACTGGTTTGACGAGTCCAAAGCCTTCCTCGCGGATTTTCGGCATCGCGCTCTTCGCCACCACGCCGAAGGCATTTTCTTGTGCGAGCGCATCTTCGGTGCCGCGATCACCAACAGCGACGGCAAGAAAGTGCCAGTGCGTTACATCGGAGAACAGCATGTTCGCGAGGATCTCGGGCGCATACCCACTGCACAAGACTGGTTATCGCAAATCAGGCTCGTTCGGTGGATGTACGGCCAGCCTCTCGAGCAGAGCGATTCAGAACGCCATTCTTGAACAGAATTCATTCCACAAAACAGTGCCGTCGTCGTCGTGAGCGTTGCGGCACTTTCAGGCTAAAATCTCTGTTCGATGCCATACATAATTCTCTGTATTCAGTTCGGTATCCGACTTGTAAGAGAATACCGCGTTTGGGGGAGGGGCTCTCGTGTACAACGCCGATCTGGTGCGCCAACTCTGCGCGGATATTGTCGAAGAGAAGGATCCCAACAAGGCTAGAAACCTCATTTCCCTCCTACAGGCCGTCATAAAAGACGATCAGGACGACATCCGAATCAGAATGGCATTCCTCGCTAAGAGGTACGCGCTTACAATCGATTCCAAGGCCGCAGACTAGACCGTTCCAACAAGACAATATGTGGTGTCTGGTACAGAACTACTTCTCGCGAGTATTATTTGGGGCAGATTTCAGATGATTTTGCCCAGCTCAAAACATCGCCCGGCCCGTCCGCCCACCTCGCTGGCGTCTCTTCTCCTTTCCTGAAAGAAACCCAGATCGTTAATGCCGCCCAAAGAACGTCGGCTAACTTTAGCTTCGTGATGAAAGACGCCAAGTCGCTGAGAATTTTAGTCGTAGATGATCATGAAGGTTTCCGAGAGCAGGTCTGTGCGCTTTTGAAGAGCCAGCCGGGATTCGAGGTCATTTGTGAGGCTGCCAATGGGCTGGAGGGTGTGAGCCGTGCGGAGGAGCTTCAGCCGGATGTGGTTGTATTGGACATCAGTATGCCCAGCCTTGGCGGAATCGAGGCTGCGGGGCGCATTCATCGAGTTGCTTCCAAGTCACAAATCGTTTTTCTGAGCCAGCATAATTCCGAAACAATAGCGCAAACCGCCCTTGCCACTGGCGCACTCGCCTATGTGACGAAGTCTTCGGCGTC
>Ga0209488_10005166_pt1 | contig 10058 bp, 4 predicted proteins | sample Rivendell_Oct201_8_FD_188349 | JGI IMG/M metagenome (GOLD analysis project Ga0209488, IMG submission 188349) | Vadose zone soil microbial communities from the Eel River Critical Zone Observatory, Northern California, USA -... | ecosystem: Environmental > Terrestrial > Soil > Vadose zone >... | reverse complement strand
TGAAGAAGTTACCGGGCGCGTCATACCCGAGGACCGACCCATTATCATGCAGGCGGCCCGCGAAGCGATCGATCGCGGGGACGATGTGTATTCGTATGTCTATCGCGCCGTGGCCCACGGCGGAGATATCCGCCACCTGAAAAACTTCGCGCGCGTGATGCGCAGCCCGCGCGGCACGCCTTATCGCTTGGTCGGCGTCACATGGGATGTGACCGAAGAAGTCATCGCCAATGCGCAGCTACAGCAGCAGGCCGAACACGAACGCGAACTGACCGAGCGGCTGAACATCGCAACGGAAAGCGCCGGGATTAGTTCTTGGGAACTCGACCCATTGGAAGAAAAATTCCGGTGGATCGAAAACCCGCTCAAGGCGTTGGCCTATGCCGACGACAAAGGTCGCATGGATGTCGCCTTGTTTGCGTCGCGGATCGTCCAGGAAGATCAAAGGATCATGGCCGAGGCGATTGCGGCAGCATTGCAAAAAAAGTCGGATCGCATCGAATACCGCTATCGCGGCGTCGGCAATGACGGACAGATCGTTCACGTCCAAAACTTCGCACGCTTAATTCTCGACGCGCAGGGGCGTGTTGCACGCGTGCTCGGCGTTTCCTGGGATGTCACCCAGGAAGTCCTCACGACGACACAGCTGCAGCAACAAGCGCAGCTCGAGCGTGAGCTACTCGAGCGGTTGAACGTCGCCACGCAGGGCGCCGGCATTTCGATGTGGGAATTCGATTTGAAAGCGAACCGTTATATTTGGCACAGCAAACGCCTGAGCATATTGGGCCTGGACGATGTGCCGATTGATGATTATTTTCAGGCGTTGCAGGTCAGAATCATCCCGGAAGACCGCCATCTCATCACGGATGTACCGACCGAGGCCGTGCGCTCCGGCAAGCACACCTACACTTTTCAATACCGCGTCGCGGGAGTCGACGGGCAATACTACTACGCGCAAAACTACGTGCGAGTATTGCGGAGTCCGCGCGGCACGGCCTATCGACTGGTCGGCGTCACTTGGGACGTCACGCGCGAAGTCACGACGACGGCGCAGTTGGCAGAGCAGGCACAAAAGGAACGCGCGCTCACCGACCGGCTATCGGTGGCCACGCAATCCGCGGGTATTTCTACTTGGGAATTGGATCTGGTCACCGCGAAATTCCTGTGGGTGGAGAATTCGCTTGCGGCGGCGGCCGCGGCACGCGCCGGCAATCCGCGGCTGGACAATTACGCCGAGCGCATGCACCCCGACGATCGCAAATTAATGGCGAATGAGATCAAAGCGGCCGCCAAGGAAGGGCGCGACATCATTCGCTACTTTTATCGGATTTATCGTCCGGACGATTCGCTCGCCTATATTCAGACCTACGCCAAACTGTACTTTAACGACCAACGCCGGGCGATCCGCGCGCTCGGCGTCTCGTGGGATATCACCAAGGAAGTCGAGGCGGCGGAAAAATTACGCACTGCAGAGCGACGCTTGGAACGCGCATCGCTGTCGAGCTCGGAAGGCCACTGGGAAGCAGAGCTGGCAACTGGAAATCTGTGGTGTTCATCCAGTTTCCATGCGTTGCTGGGTTACAGCGCAGGCGAGCTCGATACGCAAATCGCAGCGCTCGAGCGTCTCATTCATCAAGACGATCAGCGCACCTATAAGGATGCGTTGGCAGCGCACTTATCCGACAACGCGCGCTACGATGTCGAGCTGCGTCTCAAGATGAGCACCGGCGAGTATCGATGGTTTCATATGCGCGGCGCCGCGGACCGCACCGCCGACGGGACGCCGACGGTCGTTGCCGGCTCGATCCACGATGTGCATCAACAAAAACTGGTCGAGGATGCGCTGAATCTGGCGCAACGGCGTTTTGAGCGCGCCATCAACGGTACACAGGACGGCTTGTGGGAATTGGATATTGCCGGCGGCGACTCTTGGTGTTCGCCGCGACTCGCGCTGTTGCTCGGCTATCCCGCGGCGCAGTTGGCGACGAATAACTTTCTGCGTTCACTCATTCATCCCGAAGACGAGCCCAAACTCGCGAGCGCCACGATCGCGCATTATCGCAACAACGCGCCCTTCGATTTGGAAGTGCGGCTCAAGACGCGCAGCGGCGAGTATCGTTGGTATCGCGCTCGCGCAACCGCCGAACGCGATGCGGCCGGCCGCGCGCTGAAATTGTCCGGTTCGCTGCAAGATGTGTCCGAAGCGCGCGCGGCCCATGAGGAATTGGTGCGCGCCACCGAGGCGGCCGAAGGCGCGAGCCGCGCGAAGAGCGCCTTCCTCGCCAATGTCAGTCACGAAATTCGCACGCCGATGAACGGCATCGTCGGCATGACCGGTTTGTTGCTCGAGACGCGCCTCGATCACACGCAGCGCGATTACGCCGATACGATCCGCAGCAGCGCCGATTCGCTGCTCACCATCATCAACGACATTCTGGATTTCTCCAAGATCGAAGCCGGTAAGCTCGACTTGGAGAATATCGAGATCGACCTGCGCGAAATCGTCGAAGACGTCGCAGCGATGATGGCCTTCCAGGCGACCAACAAGGGGTTGGAACTGATCGCCAACGTGCACCCCGAAGTGCCGGAACGCGTCAAAGGCGATCCGCAGCGCTTGCGACAGTGCTTGGTCAATTTGGTCGGCAATGCGATCAAATTCACGAAGACCGGCGAGATCGCCATCGATGTGTGCGCCGTCAGCCGTCATGAAGGCCGCGTGCTGACTCACTTCGAAATTCGCGACACGGGCATCGGCATCCCGCAGTCGACGCAACAAACCCTGTTTCAACCCTTCGTTCAAGCCGACTCCTCGACGACGCGACACTTCGGCGGCACCGGTCTCGGACTGTCGATCGTGCGCCGGCTCGTTGAAATGATGGGCGGTCAAGTCGGCGTCGTGAGCGAACTCGGCAAGGGATCGACTTTCTTTTTCACGTTGGCGCTGGAACCGGTCGACCGCTCCGTGTCGCCAGCCGATAAGCAGGTTGCCGGTCAGGGCGGTCGCATCTTGATCGTCGATGACAACGCGACCAATCGGCGCGTGCTCAATCTTCAGTTATCGCACGCGGGCTACGATGTCACGACCGTTGGGAGCGGCGCGATCGCGTTGACGGAACTACGCGGAGCGATCGATCGCCAGCAACCGTTCGAGATGGTCATTACGGATTTCCAAATGCCGGATATGGATGGCGTGATGCTGGCAGCGCGCATTCTCGAAGTGCCGGCGCTCGCCAATACGCGGCTCGTCATGCTCACATCGATCGACAAACCGGGCGACACGCAACGCCTGGCGGCTCTCGGGTTTGCCGCCTACCTGACTAAACCGATACGCCGCGACGAGCTGCTCACTTGCGTGGCGCGCGCATTCTCCGGCGAAGCGCGCCAGTGGCAGATGGAAATTCGCCCGATGATCACGCGCAATAGTCTCTCGCAAATGGAAGTGCAGCAGCGTTTCAAAGGCCGCGTGTTATTGGTAGAGGACAACATAGTCAACCAAAAAGTCGCGACGCGGTTTCTGGAACGCATGGGCTGCTCGGTGCGCGTCGCCGACAACGGTGCGGACGGGTGTGCGGCGTTTCAAGAAGAACCATTTGCCGTCGTGTTCATGGACTTGCAAATGCCGGTCATGGACGGGTTTGCAGCGACGCAACGGATTCGCGAACTCGAGAATGCGGAACCGGCGCGGACTCGCACGCCGATCGTGGCGCTCACGGCTAATGCGATGCGCGGCGATCAGGAACGCTGCGAAGCGGCGGGCATGGATGGCTATCTCACTAAGCCGCTCGAAGTCGAGCGCTTGCGCGATCTGCTCGCCAAACTCGGACTAGCGGCGGATTCCGCGGAACTGCCCTCACCGTCTTTGGCCCGCGAATCGCAAATTTTCAACGAACTCCCTCCTCCCGGAAACTCGCCGCCGATCGATCTTGCCCAACTGAACAGCATCGTGAGCGGCGATACCGAGTTTATGAGAGAGTTGCTGTCGGCATTCCTGAGCGGTGGCACGCAGCAAGTCGCGGATATTAGGAAGGCCATCGATGCGCTCGATCGGCCGTCGATTGCGCGTGTCGCGCACAAGTTGCGCGGCGGGTGCGGCAATATTCATGCAAAGGCTCTGTATACCCTCGCCAATGAATTGGAAAATCTCGCTGCCGAGGGCGGAATAGAACAACTGCACGAGTACGGCGCACGCTTGGCTCTCGAATTCGAGCGCACCAAGCAATTTCTCAACGACCCATCGGTGATGCCGCTGCCGGTTAAGCGGGTGTCGTGACGGGCCGATTGGCCAGCTGGCCACTGGCTACTGGCTGCTGGCCAGATTCGAGATTCGAGATTCGAGATTCGAGATTCGAGATGAGGCTACTGCGGACCGTGAAACGGTCAAACTCTTTTCTAACGATTCACGAATCTCGAATCTCGATTCACGAGTCCAGAGTCACTTCTATTTCACCCAGCGCACTTTTCCTTCCAACGATCCAGCACGCACCGGACCGGCAGTGACAATCGTTCCGAGGTACAAGAACGCGACAATTTCATCTTCCGTATCTATTCCTAATGCTTGCTTGACCGATACATCGCGCGCGGCTTCGCCGGTTTTCCACATCGCACCCACACCGAGCGCGTGCGCCGTGAGCAACATGTTTTGGACTGCCGCGGCCACCGCCATGATTTGTTCGCTTTCCGGGACTTTATGCCCGTGTGTCAGATGTGCAATCACGACCACGATCGTCGGCGCTCGCAAGGGTTTCTGCCGCTCGACTTCGAGTTGTGCATCGCTGGTTTGCGGCTGGCGTCGGCGCAGTGACGCTGCCATCGCGTTCGACAACACTTCGCGCGCCTGCGCTTCCAGTACCACAAATCGCCAGGGCGCAAGTTTGCCGTGATCCGGCGCACGCGCCCCGGCACGCATGATGCGTTCCAGATCGGCCTGCGACGGACCCGGTTCGATCAATTTGAGCGCTGAAGCGCGCGTGTCGATGGCGGTGAGGAGGTCCATACGTCTTGGCTACTAACTGCAGGTAAGAATTTCGAGACACGGGACACGAGACGCGAGACACGACAGAAAAAGACGACCCTCTGATCGCGTCTCGCGTCTCGTGTCACGCGTCACGATCTGCTCAATCAAACTCCACCACCTGCCGAATCGACTTGCCCGTCGCCAGGCGATCGAAGGCCGCGTTGATATCGGTCAACCGTATGCGTTCCGAAAGCAGTTTATCGACCGGCAATTCGCCACGCCGATACCATTCGATATAGAGCGGGATGTCGCGCGCAGGCACGCAGCTTCCCAAGTAACTTCCATGCAACGTGCGTTCTTCGACCACCAACTGGACCGGTGAAATCGAGATGCGCGCGTCGGGGTGCGGTAGACCGGCAGTAACAGTCTTGCCGCCGCGTCCGGTGATCTGCCAAGCTAGCTCGAGGGCTTTCGCTGATCCGGCCATTTCGAACGCATGAGCAACACCGCCATTCGTGAGTTTGCGAATCTGCTCGACGCAATCGGGTTGCGACGCGTTGAAAGTGTGCGTCGCGCCAAGTGATTTCGCCATGGCAAGCTTACTGTCGGACAGATCGATTGCGATCAATGGCAACGCACCCGCACGTTTCGCGCCGAGAATTGCGGCCAGTCCGACGCCGCCCAATCCGATGACCGCGACGCTCTGCCCTTTTTGCACTTTTGCCGTGTTCACGACAGCGCCCACTCCGGTGACCACCGCGCAACCGAATATGGCGGCAATATCGAATGGCAGCGACTTTTCGATGCGCACGCAGGACTCGGCGGCAACGACCGCATGGTCCGCATAGCTCGATACGCCGAGATGGTGATTGACCCACGACTCGCTGTGCAGTCGACGCTCACCCATCAAGAGAGTCCCGGCGACGTTCGCTTTGAGCGCTTTGTCGCATAACGCGGGCCGCTCATGCGTGCACGGATAACAGTGACCGCAACTCGGCACGAACGAAGTGACGACGTGATCGCCGACTTTGAGACCCTTCACCCCGGATCCAACGGCAAGCACAACGCCTGCGCCTTCGTGGCCGAGCACCATCGGCATGGGCCGAGGCCGGTTGCCGTCGATGACCGACAAATCCGAATGACAGAGTCCGGCGGCGCGGATTTTGAGCAGCACTTCGCCCGTCCCGGGCGCATCCAAGTCGAGCTGTACGATCTTCAGCGGCTGCGATTGGGAATAGGGTTGCGGCAACCCCATGCGTTCAAGAAGAGCGGCCTGAATTTTCATTGGTACAACGTGACGCGTGACGCGTGAACCGTGACGGGTAAGAAAAAGCAGCTAAGTGCCGCCGAGCTACACGCCCCCTGAAGCGGTCTTGCAATCCGCAACCTCGGGTTCTTATCCAACGTGTCACGCGTCACGGATCATGAGTCACGAGTCACGACGTCTAAGCAAAGCGAGCAAGGAACGTTACGGCATTCCCCTTAACAGCGCAACGACTGTCGCCGAGCGTCAACACAAACGCAAAGCTGTGACTTAACTCATGTACGAATTGTCCGCGTTTTTTTAAGCTCGGCAGTCGTAATAGCAACGTTTGCGTGATGCGGCGAATCCCTTAAGTTAAGCAGCAATGTCAGCAGATCTCTCTAATCCTTTCCTAAGTGACACTGCCGCGCTGAACGCAGAACATATCTCCCTGCAATCGGAAACCGTCGAAGTCACGGCCAAAGCGGTGACGCGCAAACCGCTGATCAAATATCAGCTCCGCAGCCGCGCGCGCGGCAGTGTGACCCGAGTTACCATCCTTGAGGGGCACTTCGCCGGCGTGAATATCAAGCGCAGAGGCATGCGGGCTCAGGAACACACGGTCGATTTGCGTTTCGTCGATCCGCGTCCCATCGGGATTCGCAAAGTGGGCTGGCCATGGATGTGGGTCGCCATCGGTTTCACGCTCCTTGCCGCCGCGGCAGGAACATTCGCAATCTTTTTTGCTTCGCCGTTCGCGCTCATCTGGGCCGTACCCACGGCGATCGTGTTTGGTACATTCACGGTATCGAGCTATCTCATGTGCCTTTACTTTACGACGGAATCGGTGCTGTTCGTCAGCCAACATGGACGAGCGCGCTTTATAACGATCACAGGCGGACTAGGCACGACGCGGGCGGCACGAAAATGCGCGGTCGATATTGTCAAACACATCGGCGCGGCCCGCAAAGAGTCGAAGCAACCGCGCGCGCACTATTTACGCGATGAGATGCGCGAGCACGCTCGCGTACGCGACGCCGGCGCCATCGCAGACGAACAGTACGAAGATGCGGTGTCGCGGATTTTGAAGGCACATGATTAATTCGACGCATCGGGCGTCCTGCCACGAGCGTCGAGAGAAAAACGAAAAGTGTGATTTTCGCTTTTCTCCGCCACGGCCGACGACGTCCGCGGCGGGACCCTTCCCTGGGTCCTGTTTAGATGCGGTGGATCGGACTCCCTGTCACGACCACCGCGAGAAAAACGAAAAGTGTGATTTTCGCTTTTCTCCGCCACGGCCGACGACGTCCGCGGCGGGACCCTTCCCTGGGTCCTAATACTTTTTCTTTCTTGCTTTGACGCGTCTCGCGTCTCGTGTCTCGCGTCTCGAGGTCGGCCTCTTTCTTCCTAGCGTCCCAAATGCAATGATGTGTCTCCACTCACGGGGGCTCGCATCATGGCTATTTCCCTCACCGTCAACGGGCGCACCGCTTCAGTCGACATCGATCCTGAAACACCGCTGCTCTGGGTTCTGCGCGAGAATCTGGGACTGACAGGCAGTAAATTCGGTTGCGGCATCGGCGCGTGCGGCGCATGCACGGTGCATCTCGACGGCATTCCGATGCGTTCCTGTTCGCTACCAATCCGCGTCGCAGCCGGAAGGTCCATCACGACCATCGAAGGTCTCGCGAACGGCAATACCTTGCACGCAGTCCAAGCCGCGTGGATCGAACATCAGGTGCCGCAGTGCGGTTACTGTCAGTCCGGAATGATTATGGCGGTAACGGCGTTGCTGGCGAAGAACGCCAACCCATCCGATGCCGATATCGACGCGCAAATCACCAACATCTGCCGTTGCGGCACATATCCGCGCATACGAAAAGCAATTCACCAGTTGGCGAGCCATGCGGCCGAGGCAAAAAAGGAGTTGGTGAGTAGGAGCTAACCAGAAGCGCCTTTCTTCATCCGCTATCCGCCATCCGCTATCCGCTATCGCAATCTTATGATTCATCGAGGCCAATCATGAACAAGTGGACACGTCGCACACTCATCGGCGCCGGCGGAATTATCGGCGGTGGGCTGGTCGTTGGCATCGGCGAATTCCTATTCGCGCCAAACCGCTTGACTGTCTTTTCCGCCGATAGTACGAACGATCCGCGCCTGACGACCTGGATCAAAATCGCACCGGACAACTACGTCACCGTCGTCGTCCCTCATTGCGAAATGGGCCAAGGCGCGCAGACGGGTCTCGCCATGATGGCGGCCGAAGAAATCGATGCCGACTGGAATCTGGTGCGCGTCGAGGAAGCGCCTGGGCTTGACGAATACGCCGCCGGTTACATGGTGCGCGGCTTCGGTTTCGGCGAAATGGATTCGCCGGAAAGCACGGTGCGCGGCCTGAATCATCTCAGCTACAAGATCGCCGATTGGATGCATTTGCAGGTAACGGGCGGCAGCGCGAGCATCCGCTTCACCGGCGAATACGGAATGCGCGTCGCCGGAGCCAGCGCGCGCGACATGCTGCTCACGACCGCGGCGGCCAGGTGGCAGGTTCCAGTGGCAGAGTGCGTGGCGAAACTGTCACGCGTGACGCATGCATCGGGAAAAAGCGCGACGTTCGGTGAACTGGTCGTCGATGCGGCAAAGCTCGCGCCGCCATCGCATCCGGTTCTCAAATCGCGCGAAGCTTTTTCGATTATCGGCACCGCTCGCCCACGCTTCGACATTCCCTCCAAGGTCAACGGCACCGCGACGTACGGGATCGATGTCAAATTGCCGGAGATGTTGTATGCGGCGATCAGAGCCGCTCCCGTGTTCGGTGGAAAGTTCCGCTCGGTCGACCAGAGCGCGACGAAACAGATGCCCGGCGTCGTGCATATCGTCGAGCTGGACAATGCCGTGGCCGTCGTAGCCGACGGCTATTGGCGCGCCGAGCAGGCGCTTAAAAAACTCGAGCCGAGTTTTGACGCAGGCGAGTTTGGAGCGGTGTCGAGCGCGTCGCTGTTCGAACACTTCGCGCAGGTCGTCGCAGCCGGCGGAGCAAGTGACGCCCCGAAAAACGAAGCTGAGAAGAAAATCGACGCTGAATATCGCGTGCCGTTTCTTGCCCACGCCACCATGGAACCGATGAACGCCACGGCGCGCATCGCCGATGGCCGCTGCGAAGTGTGGACCGGCGTGCAAGATCCGCTGAGCGCGCGCGATGTCGCGGCAAAGGCCAGCAAGCTGAATGCGTCTGCGGTGACGATTCACAATCAACAGCTCGGCGGCGGATTCGGCCGGCGTTTGCCGGGCAACTACGACTACATCGATCAAGCCGTGCGCATTGCACAGCAGGTATCCCCCAAACCCGTGAAACTAATTTGGAGTCGCGAAGAAGACTTTCGTCACGACTTTTATCGCCAAGCCGCTCTTGGCCGTTACACCGCGGCGCTCGCTGCCGACGGCAATCCGCAATCCTGGCGTGCGAACTTCACGGGTAGCGCGGGCGAAGGCGCCGCCGACGTGCCTTATGCAATTCCCTCCGTGCACAGCAAAAGTCACGACGTTAAAACACACGTACGCCTGGGAGCCTGGCGTTCGGTCGATCACACGCAGCACGGCTTTTTTACCGAATCGTTTATCGACGAACTCGCGCACGCTGCAGGCAAAGATCCGTTCGCGTACCGTCGTGATTTGCTCGCGGACAAGCCCCGGCATAAGGCCGCCCTCGAGCTGGCGGCGGAAAAATCCGGTTGGGGTGAGCAACTGCCTGCGAATACGGCGCGCGGCATCGCGCTGGTCGAGAGCTTCGGCACGATCGTGTGCGAAGTCGCGGAGGTCCGCATCGACAATAAAGGACTTCCGCACGTACAGCGTGTC
>Ga0209488_10005165_pt1 | contig 10059 bp, 16 predicted proteins | sample Rivendell_Oct201_8_FD_188349 | JGI IMG/M metagenome (GOLD analysis project Ga0209488, IMG submission 188349) | Vadose zone soil microbial communities from the Eel River Critical Zone Observatory, Northern California, USA -... | ecosystem: Environmental > Terrestrial > Soil > Vadose zone >... | reverse complement strand
CAGGTGCTCAAAGGCAGTCTATTCTGCTGAGCAGGTGAGGTTTTGGGCCTTCGTCGATAGTGCCAGTGGTCTGTTTGTGCCCACTTAACAAACCTCCGTCCACAAGGAATGGTGAATGGTAGCCGTGAGGCGTCAGAATGGACGCTCGAATCGCAGGAATGGACACAGGATGTCATGAAAACTCCACCTCCTGAAGATGGATATGCGGTATCTGAGGAGGGCGAAGAAGACTTGCCATTGGAGGAGGACGAGGATGACGTAATATCGCTGACTACAGGTCCGCGGCCATTCATGCCATTCTGCCTCCTGCCTCCCATTCGGTCCGACCAACATTACTGCAACTCCCGACATAGCCTGTTACTCGAACCCTTATGCCCATCGCCCGCTGCCACATCTCTTTCTGGACAAACACCCAGTGCTGCTCTGCTTGCTGCACTGCTCAAACCAGGCCAAAATCGGGATCCAATCTTTCGTCAAAATTTTCAGGGGACCTCATTCCATGAACTTTGTACGGGATTGTCGCGGAGCTGCTCTCGTATGCGTCGCAGCTTGTGACATCGTCGTTCCTCGTGGCACCTCAGGTATGAGTCCGCGGGTTCGCAAATTTTGGCTTGCAGGGACAGGCGCGACCCACGAGTGGAACGACTGCACGGACATTCCCGCTGCCGAAGTATCATGGTGTACTGTACAGCTCAGCGCGGTGCATCCTCGGGTGGGACAAAGATAACAAAGTTAAGTCACAATCTTGGTGGCCATCGCTCAAAACTGGCATGATAAGGCAACAACTGCAGCATGACAGCGGACAGCCTTCGCATTGACGTGTGCATGGATTACGTTGCCACCTGTCAGGAAGTGCTGAGACAACCAAGAACGGTGGGGTGATTCCCCGGTAGTCTAGATCCTCAGGTTATTCCGCACCAGACCTAAGCCAGACCCAGGCGTGCCAGTTATACCATACATCATATCCATTTGGTAGCAATGAAATCAGGCTTACAATACGATCAGTGAACGAAAAAAAGTTAATCCATGTCGGAACTGCTTTGCACTCCACTCTAACAATGGCAGGGGGAAAAGGTGTCATACTTCTGGGAGACCGGAGTAGGCAGTAGCGCTCGGGTGTGGATTTGTGGGGGCACAAGCTGAGTCCTGCGCTTGTGGCGAAGGACGACTTTCCCCAGATTGGGTAGTATCTGGCAACAAAGCGTTGAGATTGGGATACGTAGTAGGGTCCGAGGGATCCTGGAGGAGGGACAGCACCCAAAGGCGGAGAAAATCAGCCAATCTCTCAAATGAAGGACGTGTACGAACGATGAGACACCCACGTAGAGTTTCTTGTCCGTTTCAGGGGTCCATGCCACGCTGGTGAATTCGCCAGTCGCCTGTTCAGCGGAGGGATCATGGGTCGACGAAGAGTTGACGTTGACCCTCAGGGTCTGCCCACCCCGCCGTCGACGACGGCGTACAAAATACCAGGCCCCGCCCCCAAAGACTACTAGTATGAGAGTCGTGGTGCCCGTTGCGAAACCGACAAGCATGCCAATGTTGACGGCAGACCTAACATTGAACTGTGGTGCGAACTGTGGGCGGGCGGTGCCGTTGGACTCTGGGAGGCCGCCGAAGTTGCAGGCGGTAATGTTGTCCCAGGGTTTAGATTTCTACGGGTCGAACTGAGGGTAAGAACGGCGAATGAGAAAGGGGATGGGACACACAGTGACGTTCAGGAATGCCCATGCCGGTACGAGAGTGTTGTTGATTATTGCCTGAGGAAACCTGTTCGACAAGCCTGTTTAGTACTGCACTGGCATGGTCATCTTATACAGTAGGGACGGACGTTGAATCCGGTTCGACAGTTTTGCAACCGGAGGTCCACTGGTCGTACCTGAAAATAGGTGTCACGGTAAACAGTGCAGAACATGTCTGGTAGAAAGCATACGATAACCAGGTACACTTCTGGCAGCCAGCGCAAGCACTAATTAATGAATAGTATACGCTATTGCATTCACATGTGTCAGTGGCGTTCGAATCGGAAGGGCCTGAGTAATGATTCCCCACAGCGAGCTGCGGGATTGTAAATTCTGCGGAAGGGTGAGCGGTAGGTGGGGCTCCCAAAAAGCATGGGAGATAAGGAGAACATACCTCCGTCATGACATTCTGCTGCGAGATAAACAGCTGTCTCGCAAGGAGCCTGATTGAGGGTATTGTATGTCTTCCAGTGGCTCAGAAGGTCATTGGGGGTCATTGAGAACAGAACATGATACACGAACCCAATTCCAATGCGGCAGCGCAGCAGGAAGGCAGTTAGCTGCCTGGACTTGGGCTTGTACGGGTACGGCAGTGAGTTGTACAAACAGGAGTGTGAGATGGAGAGGAAGGAGAGGAGACCATGATGGAGAGGGCATGAAAAATTTCGTGACGAGAGAGAAAGAATCTACAAGGAACACGGTGGGTAGTCTGAGGGGACGTTCAGGCAACACCTACGCATTACGAACTTATAATTAGAGACTAAAGCTAACTTAGGAACTGAGGACACGGAACCGCGACCGATCCATCGCGGAACAACCACGTGTGAACTTTGGAAGCTGCAACCGGACAGCTGTCACTTCGGTGTCATTCGTCGGCACATCGTTTCTTCTCAATTCAATTCAATGAATATAATTGCATTGGAATCGCGATGAGCTTACTACTGTAGGAGTCATATCGGCACAATACGCTGTTCCGCAACAGCACAGCAGGGTTGGATTGAATTTGTTGTTTGTGCATGATTATGACCATGTCCTTCCTCGCGTATTCGTATTCACTACTGTGGTGCCGTGCTCACACTCACTAGCGCTCAAATAGCACTCAAGCGCTCAATAATGCTCAGTAGCGCTCATATTGCCAATTCTCGAGTAAACACCAATTTCAATTCATAAACGGTCCCAAATTCTCTGGTTCTCCCTGTGACTTGAAGGCCATCAAGACAAAGATTTACACCTGGCTGATGAGATGAGAGCTGACTCCCAGTAGATCTTGAAGGTAGTCCAAGAAATGGCTTGTCGCCACAGAGTAAGCTTGCGAATCGTGCTCGCTTCATTGCCCACATTGAGACGGCGCATGGAGACGACGACCTGCCAACGTCTAGCCGACGTATGTCACCGCATCTGTCCATCAACTCCAGCACAGCGAGCAGCAGACACGTCTTCCCTGTGCGGAAGCAAGCTTCGAAAGAGGTCTAGAGCGAAACTGGAGGTCGAGGAACCACACGATCGAATAGCAATTGGTCGAGAGACCCTAAGTTGCTTGTGTCTCTTGTGCGCATGAGATAAAAACGCGCGATGAAAGTCTGTTCGCGGAATTACTCTAACTTGCGTTCGGTTCGTCACTGCCCAGCTGAGAAAGGGACGCAGGGTTCCTTGTTATAGCACCAGGGGAAGAGCGATGCCTGGCTCCGGTCACAAGTTCTATCCCTCGGCAACTCTGCCGTTATTTGGCAGAGAAAAAAGGCTAGCCGATACCTCCATTGAGGACGTCGCAGCCTGAACACCACTAGTACTGTGACCTTTCTATTCCGGTTCTTGTGTCGGATGTTCACCATCTGGCGCTCCACGACCGTAGTTTTTGATCATATCATGTACTGAGCGAATGCGATTGTATCTATTGTCGTCCCAAGTCCCGTTCAAGTTCCATATCATATTTTCGTTGCCCACTTGCCCGGTCACCTCACCCCTGAGCAGCGGTCACGTTCATTATGTACCCCTGAGCATTCCCTTCACGTGACCATCAGTCTCACCCAGCGCGCCGCGCTCTTTACCTGTCTCCCCACAAAAATCGGCGAATGTCCGGGAAAGAGATCCCACCCTGTGAGTTTACGAAGTACTCTCAAGTATCCCTACCGATAAAGCCAACAGCTGCGAAGCGCGTGTCAGCACAGCTATCACTGGTCAACGACGATGAGTGTGCAAGTATCAATGACTTTTCCGACGAGGGGGGAAACGAGATGTGGGCCTCTTATCTGTGTACCGTACCAACCATCAGCTGAACCTCCCCTCTAATCAGCGATAGCGTGGAATGCCTGATTGTCCTTCAACAGATTCGTCGTAGGTGAAAAGGCGAGAGGAGATCCAGGGATATTCATCATTCCCCATAGAGGAGGCTAACAGAGATTTACAAACCAACTTCAAGCGGCAGTTTGCAACGTTGTCTTCCGAGTTTCGAGGGCATTCTAGGGTCATGGTCGAGGACATGAACCCATATATGCGCGTATCCCCACACCTCTGCGGGTATATGCGAGCTTACGTAACGTCACTCAGAGACGAACTCGAGATGGAGGCTTTGGACGCGCGGGATGCAGAATGCATCAGCACACAGGGAGACACCAACCTCGCACAGGAATGGAACATCCGACGTGTCAGTGTGCCATCAGGCTTGCTAACCTTTCAATTATGAATTTCCCAAAGGTCAAGGTGAACGAGGCGAGAGTCGTCGACTTTAGCGATATCCAGCGCGAGGAGGACGTGAACGAAGTCAGTAAGCTCAGTAAGTGGTCTACCTCAGCCATCTGTTTTTGCAGTCCTTATCTTAGCTGCGCCCACAAACTGTAGTTGAGGCTACGACCACGAAGCGTGCCCAGGCACACCGCAAGTTATTGCGGAAGGTGAGGACAGATCTCGAAGAACTGCGCAAACACGAAAAGGTGAGAAGAGAAGTCCAAGTAGATACTGTTGTCGAGGATTGATTGCGCGACAGACCGTGACTAATGCAAAGGCACTTGTGAAGCGGTATAAGAAACTACTGTAGTTCGACTAGGAGTAGAGGTTGTCAAATACGTTGTCAGGGGAGTGACATCATGCGTATCCAAGTGAATGTTCCCACGGTGGAATGGCGCGACCGACCAAACATTGACTGCGCTCAACTTGGAAAACAGCGCTCACTCCTGCTCTCCCCATCCCCTCTACTATACTCCTACGAGATTCTACCGTTCAGCTTAGTCCCTCAGTGCACGGACTCGACGGTATCTCTCCCTTTCCCTCCCCCCTCGAATGACTCTTTCAGAACCCAACTTTCTATTCTGGAACGGGAAAGTCCCTCCAAAATCCATCCATTTCGATGCTGCCCCAGACAATGAGTCGACCCCTCCCCCAACTGCTATTCCGTCTCTCTGTGGCGTGTCCCTCAAATATGTCTCGTATGTCTTCCCTCTTATCCACCCCCATACCCACTTCCCAAGTGTGGGCTGAGAGTATTCTCAGTCCTCTGATCAAACTTGTCTCCAATTCTGACATTGCCCTCCCACCAGCCTGGTCTTTCTAGCAGTTCAGAATGCTACCTTGTCATTGCTTATGCACTATTCCCGCGTTTCGATGCCCCCATCCCGTGCATACTCCGCAGCATCCGCCGTTCTCGCGACGGAGCTCCTGAAAGGTCTCATCTCACTGATTATCGCCCTGATTCGGACACGCCCCAGCTCCTCTCAGCATACTTTTGTCCTTCCTTCTCCTCCCTCAAACCACTTGGCAAGTTCTCCTCTTAATCCAAGGGTCTTCCTGGACCGGTGTAAAGTCCTCGGAAAAGAGGTTTTCCGACCGGACTGCTGGAAGCTGTCAATCCCAGCTATACTCTATGGTCAGCTATGCCTTGATCAATTTTCATATTACCATCTTGACTTTTCTCGTAAATAGTCATCCAAAATAATCTCCAGTTTGTCGCCGCCTCCAACTTGGAAGTTGCCACTTTCCAAGTCTCCTACCAGATGAAAATCCTTACCACTGCTGCCTTCTCCGTCCTCCTCCTCCGTCGCAAGCTAGCCCCTCTAAAGTGGCTGGCCCTCTTTTTCCTTGCGCTTGGTGTTGGTATCGTCCAAATCCAATCCAGCATCGCCAAGAATCCATCAGCCGATGGGCCATCTGTTGATGTGCACACTATGTCACCGTTCAAAGGCTTCCTTGCTGTTGCCGCTGCCTGCTTCACGTCCGGTCTAGCCGGTGTGTATTTCGAGATGGTGCTCAAGAATTCGAGCACAGACCTCTGGGTGCGCAATGTGCAACTCTCCCTTTTCTCTCTCCTTCCGGCGCTTGTTCCAATCGTCATGGCGCCATCACCTTCCCCTGACGCTCCGGCGCACAGTGTTCCATCGCTCACACACCTGTTCGCCAATTTCACACCGTGGGCCTGGGCGACAGTTCTCACCCAGGTCCTAGGAGGACTTCTCACGGCCCTCGTGATCAAGTACGCCGACAACATCATGAAGGGATTTGCCACTTCCCTCTCGATCGTAATATCCTTTCTCGTCTCTGTTGGACTCTTCCATTTCCGTATCACGGGTTCTTTCGTTCTCGGCGCGAGTGTTGTCGTTGCTGCTACATGGCTTTACTCTCGACCAGATAGCAAGCAACGTGCCTGCATGGCCTTCAAGTTCCTTCGTGCTCGCCGCTGCTCAAATGCTCCTTCGCCCCTGACCCCAGTGCCGCAGCGCCCACTACCCAGCCCAATCACCCCTAGCCTCGTGACCTCGCTTGGTCGTCGTACCCCCATGGGTTCACCTTATTCGTCTCCAACTACGCCTACCCCACCTTCTGCTGCCGGTATCTCCCTTGCATCCATGCGTTCAAATAGTATGCCTTCCATTCTGGCTCCTGTTCCCAACCCAGAATCTTCGGTATAGCTGCTCAACACTTTTTATCATTCACATTTATTTTACACTCGACGGCACTCTTAAACATCTCGTTCGTCTTCAATTACGACAGTACACGATCTATGACGTCACCCATACACCATCGATCAGGTCCTACCTCTTTTCTTGTTTACCTTTCTCATTATATCTCAGGACTTGGTGCCCCTAAGCTTTCGTCATCTGTCTTTCACTCGCAGATATTGGACTTGAATCACAAACACTTTTCTTTACTTTTTCGTAGACATTTCCGTCTGCTCTCGATACCACAGCGCACAGGTTAGCTCATACTTCCACCAACTTGCATCCTACTTTTCTATTTCTTTTTTATGTGAAAAATAGCTTGGGATTAGTTCGGTTTTTCTGTTTACTTAGTTGGATCACCCGCTAGGATTACGTAGATGAGAAAATACGATGGAAGCTGACTCGTAAAACTATGTGAATGATAGAAATATTGGCGTGTTTAGCAAACGTAGACTTGCACATGCACGTATAACAACTGCATGCTAGAAGACGATCTACTTGTACGGGATACCTGTGGAGGGTCATCAAGGTTGTTCTGAGAGGTACCGTGGCGCAAGCAGACTCACCGTTTTGCAACTACGACGCACAAATGGGATCACCACAAACGTCAGAACCTGCACATGACGCGCGAGCTCCAAAGCTGTATGTACTCACCCGCTGGAATTCGTCATACACCGTGCTGCGAACATTCTCGTGTGCGTTCTTAACGACGGCTATCATGAAATCTGCGGCTTGGCGTTCGCTTATGCCAAGCGCGAAGCGGTCGCGCAACCGACGGATCGTGCCCTCGCCCTTGAAGGAAGGAAGGCCTGTGCCGAGCATGAGCTGCACGGTCGCGATGAGCTGTGGCGCGTGTGGGCGAAGCGCGAGGAAGGCGGCGACGCAGAGCTGCTGGAAGAGCGCGTAGCCTTGCGAGTTGCGCCCGCCCATCAGCACGACCATCTCGTGGTTCAGCTTGAATGAGCTCGGCTCGAACTTGACGCCTCCGGGACGTGGATGCGCTTTTACGTCAGTACACATGCTGCGGACGGGAACCTAAAGATGACATATCTATGTCGAACAAGAAGCCAAAGTCTGACGTCGGATGTTTAGAACACGGAATTGATCTGCGAGCGCTGAAGTGTGAGACTGACCAACGTGAATGATGTGACCCTCCCCATCAATCATGATGTTGCCATTATGACGATCCTTGATCTGGAGAATGTAGCACGCTACGGAATATGCAGCCATCGATTGGATGAAATTCAGCCGAGCTTTTTGATACGCGACCGAGTCTTCTCCACCGTACTTGGAAACGAAAAAGCCTTGTAAATCGTTAACCTTCGCTCGGCCCATTTCGTCTCGCGAGGTGGAATTCGGCACAACGTCGATGACACCACACTACAGTCACCACATTAGGTTCCGCGTATATCATGAGGCGAGTCGAACGTACCCCGGGTGCGGTGGCTGTCACACGGTAGGGGTAAAGATAAAGCGTCAAACCCACGCCGGTGAAGATGTTTTTGAACATGGCGATGAGCTGAAGCGCAAGCACGTCCTGTCGACAGTCGTCGCCGACTTTGAAGATCGCCTGGACCAGCACCTCTTGTTCTGTGTGACGCTCTTCCTCTCCGCCATCACCCGTGATCAGCGAATCAGGGTCAGCATCAATTATCACCATATTTTTTCGTACTTTGAACGTTGCCATAAACGGTGCCTAAGAACTACGCCTTTATCACAGTCAAGAAAACAAAACAAAAAGCCAAACCTTAGCATGGCTCTGGAGTGGCCGGCCTGACTTTTTATCAATATCGATGACTTTCCCATCGGGATTACTTGGGAGATAAACGCCAACATCAATTTTGATTTTTGCCATTTCCTCGTCGATCTTTGCCTGTGATCAGGTTTTAGTACTAAACGTTTTACTCGGTCTAATTTACAGAATGTACCTTTTTCTCTGGCTTAGACTTCTTGATGTAAGGCTTCAACTTTCCAGAGATCGACGTCACCTCGCCGAAGAAATCAAATTCGCGGTCGTAAAAGTCCTTTTCCGAACCAGACAATGACTCCACAATGCCATGAATCATGCGGTCCAAGATTGGCTTCATCAGATCCTCCTACGAAGATGCTGAGGCCCTTTGACTGTCCAAAAAAGTCGAATAAACGTACCACTTCAGCGGCATCGCCCTTGTAACCGTTGGCCTTCATATTCCAAACAATTTGGTGGCAGAATAGCTGGGATATCCTAGCCGTATTGAATATATAATCGCTGACGTAGCCTGCGTGCCAACTAACGTTAGGTGCGTCCTACCGCCAAACATGAGGTGACTCACCAAGTTCGTCATAACGTAACGCTTGCACAATTTGTGGAACGTAGAAGAAGGTCACTTCAACTGGGTGTTGGGCCAGCACCCTGTAAGCATATTGAAGGGTTATAGGGTCTCCATGATATCGGGGTTCAAAGAAAGTAGCTGCAATGACTGGAGGCACGCAATCCCAGAAAAGGAGGTACTGATCGTCGCCGTCAGTTGGGTCGCATTCGTCAGCAAATTGGCGTACCCTGATATCCCGTCGGCCGTCAAACCTATCGTCCACAAGGAACTCAATAGCTTCAGGAATATGAAAGACGTCCCGCGGGCGTGAACGGACAAGGATGCCAACTTCTCTCCCAACTACGGGATGCTTAAATCTCTCCACAAAGTTCACCGCGATAGCTGGATCGATATCCCAAGCTGCTCGTATGGCATTCTTCCAAGCCTCCTGTAACGAGCTTCGTTATTCCACAGCAAAGAACAGTTAGAAATGACGTACATCCGTCATCGACTTTTCCAAGTTTGTTGAATAATCTGCCACACGTTTTGGGTCGCTCACAAGATTTGCCCACACGGAGAGTCTGTAAAGTTCGTTCTCCACCAGAAGCTTGAGTGGGACGCTATGACTTTTGACGCGCGAAACATATGCTAAGTAAAGTGCGGTCATTCAAATCGCACGTTGGGAAGAAAGGCGTGCACCTACTTGGGTTCATCGATGTTGCTTGCACTTGTCCGAGGCTCGAAACTTCATGAGCTAGTCGGGCAGTGTCTGTCTGTAAGAAAGACAAGAACTCAGATAGGAGCTTCGAGTCTGCGTCCATCTGTAGGCGATTGGAGCCACGGGACCATCTTTCCGCAGTGATAAACAAGTCATCATGGAGCCAGATGACAAAAATTCGAGCTTACTGGGGTCGCATAGAAAACCATGAAAATGCAACCGTATAAAGACTATCCCGAAGGGCGTGCTCGCAGTATGAATCCAGTCTCGAACTTCCAAGTGCCTCAAAGCCAAAGATCAAAAGGGAGAATCGAGCCTCCCTTGCCAACGCATGCGTGCTGCAACAAATATGTCTCAGAACCTCGGGGAGTATGCTGTTG
>Ga0209488_10005164_pt1 | contig 10060 bp, 9 predicted proteins | sample Rivendell_Oct201_8_FD_188349 | JGI IMG/M metagenome (GOLD analysis project Ga0209488, IMG submission 188349) | Vadose zone soil microbial communities from the Eel River Critical Zone Observatory, Northern California, USA -... | ecosystem: Environmental > Terrestrial > Soil > Vadose zone >... | reverse complement strand
GCACTGGGTCCCGGCTCTTCGCTCGCCATAGCGCGTCGAAGACGCGCGTACACGCGCTTTAGGCTCGCTCGGCCGGGACACGTAAGGCTTGTGACGCAGTAGGATTAGGACCACCGGCCTGGTTTCTTGAATTTCGTTCCTTCCGGCCTCGCTACTGCTTGAAGTAGCTGATGTCTGGCGGCGGTTGATCCTTTCTCACAGGCATCAGCTTGCCGTCGGCGCTCAGGAAATATTGCTCGGTGCCAATCGTGACATGATTGTTGCCTTCTCGGCAATTGTATTCGGGCCAGACGGGATTTTTCTGGCGATCGTGGATGCGGTGCACGGTCCACGGCCGGGTCAGCGCATTGTCGATGGTCGTGATGACGTTATGCAGGAGGTCAGGGTTGTCCTTATCAAGAAAGAGCCGCTCCTGGACGACAGTCTGATTGTCCTTGTGCAACGGAATGCCGCTCGATTCGAAGACGCGCGGGCCGACGAAATTTCGGGTCTCGACTTCGAGCACGTCGTATCTGCCGTCGCCGTCCTCGTCGATCCACTTGCCGATGGAATAACCGGTGAAGCTTGGCGGCTCGTCCTTCGGCCAATCGCGGCCATCGGTATAGATGCGGCGCGTCGGATAATGCAGTGGGACAAAATATGTGATCGACGGCCGCACAACGATTTCCATCACCTGCGAGAAGTTCATCACCTTCGGCATGCCCGGGAGCTCGCAGCGCGTTCCCCGGCTGTTGCCCTGTCCGCCATTTTCCAGGCTCTTGAGGCCAGCCTCGAAGATCGCCTGATATTCTGGCGTCAGCGGCGCCTCCTGCCCTCGCCCCATGGGCTTGTTGGGATCCCAGGGATTGCCGCCGCGGTTGGCGGTCGGATTTCTCCATTGGCCATCCCAAGCGGGATATTTCATGTCGTTGCCGCTCGCCGGCATGCCGGCGACGGTCATCGCGGCTGCAAGCGCTATCGCGGTGATCAAATGACGGAACAGCATGACCATCCTCACCGTTGCGACTGGCCGAAGTAACGCAGATCGGGCGGCGGCTGGTCTTTGCTGGCCGGCATCAGCTTGCCGCCAGCGCTCAGGAGGTACTGCTCCTTGCCGATGAAGACATGCGTGTTGGATTCCTGGCAATTGTACTCGGACCATCTCGCCTGGCGCTCGCGAAGATATTGCTTGTCGACCGTCCAGGGACGCGTGAGCGCATTGTCGATGGTCGTGATCTCGTTGTGCAGGATGTCCGGGTGGCTCTTGTCGAGAAAGAACCGCTCCTTGACGATGGTCTGATTGTCTGCGTGCAACGGAAGGCCGCTGGATTCGAGCGCGCGAGGGCCCGTGAAGTTGCGGGTTTCGGCCTCGAGCACGTCGAAGCGGCCGTCGCCATCCTCGTCGATCCACTTGCCGATGGAGTAGCCTTGGAAGCTTGGCTCCCCGTTCTTGGGCCAATCGCGTCCATCGGTGTAGATCCGACGCGGCAGCGCGTTGTGGAAAATCATGAGCGTGTGGTTTTGCTGAATCAAAATCTCCATCGGGCCCGCGAGGCTCATGATCCGAGGCATACCTGACAGGACACAGGCCGCTTCATAGTTGTTGCCCTGTCCGCCCTTGGCCTGATCGCGCAAGCTCGCTTCGAAGATGGCCTGATACTCCGGCGTCAGCGGCGCCTGTTGGCCGAGACCTATGGGCTTCATCGGATCCCACGGATTCCCGCCTCTGCCGGCTGTCGGATTTCTCCATTGGCTTTCGAAATCGGGATACGTCATGCCATCGCCGATGGCCGGCGCGCCGACTGTCGCCGTCCAAGCCGCGCCCACGAGCACCGCCACCTTGATCACGTTTTGGAACATTGTTCCCTCGCCGCTGACGGCAATGGGCGCGACAGGGTCGCTCGACCGCGACACCACAATACGCGAAGGAGGACACCGTCGGAAAGCGGCTCCCTTGAAGCGATTCCCTCGGCCAACGGGAACAGGCCTACAACAATTGCCGAGTCGATGCTTGTCGACCTTGCATCGCGTCAGGCCAACGCGGGGGAAGAGATCAACGAGATCAATGCAGCGATGCGCGGGTGAACCAGAATTGTGTGATCTGCTTGGCGGTCGGGACCGTCAGCTTCTTGAAATCGGCCTCCGTCTCGCTCACGTCCTCTGACAGCCTCACCTGGTTCTTCGGCCGCAGCAAGAAGACTGCGCGCGCCGTGTTGAAGCTGAATCCGGCTGCGCGACAGAGGATCACCGTTGGCTCCAGCCGATCGCTGTTGATCACCCGCTCGACCACATCGACCGGCAAACCGGACAGCAACGAGATCGCGGCGACCGCGTCCTCGAACTGCCGCATCTCCGCAAAGGCGGCGACCCCCGCCTCGCCCAGCCGACCCGCCTGACGGTCAACCAGACACCGGTGGATGGCGCTGGCGTAATCGCGCCGGATGCCGGCGCTGCTGCCAGCAGCCAGCTCTTCCGAGACCTTGCTGACCACGCGATTGACGTCGGCCCTCACCTCCACCGGAACATTCGCAAGCAGTCGCTTGCGCACGGTCTCGGTGGCCTGCACCAGCAGCGAGCAGTAGAGATGTGGCGGAATGTCTGTGCGTTGCCCCAGCCGCTCGGATACGGCCTCGTCCTTGTTGGCGCGCAGCACCAGCGCGCCGAAGCCACCATCCGAAAAGCTTGCGCCCGGATTGGCGACCACCTTCCGCACGACCTGATCGTCGCCGCGGTGGACCAGAACGTCGGTGACCATGGGCGCAATCGCGTCCCGTCCCGAGATCGCGAGCAGGTGCGCCTGGCTTTTCGTTTCGGCGATGTTGACGAGATCCGTGGGCGAGAGCCGCGGCGACTGCGCCAGCACCGGTCCCGCCACCGCGATCTCGTCGTCGCGCGCGAGGCGCTTGATCACATTGATCGGCGCGTTCTCAATCGGAGCGAGCTGCTTGCTGAGCTCGGCGCGGACCTTCGTTTCGATCGCCTCGACCAGCATTCCCATGACATCGTCGAAGATCTGCGTGACCTGCTCATTGAGATCACTGGCAGAGACGATGAACAGATCGGTGATGCGTCGCAGCGTGTCGGCGCGCTGCTCTCTCGTGCCCGTCGTGAGAGTGTGCTCGATCTCCTCGATCAGAGATCTGCGAGCGCTTTGCGCGTGTGCGTCCAGCATCAAGAATTCTCCAGGCGAACCCGTACAACCTCCAATTATTCTAAAGTTCGACCGTAAATTAATTCTCGATTCGACCCGCGCGAAAAGGCAAACGGCTTATTACTGCGCCGAGTTAATGCGTGGAAACCATCCCTGTAATCAGCAGAATTACTTGGCTCATAACGATACGTGTATGAGTGCTCATCGAACCGGAAAATCAAAATAGCTTGCCGGGAAGGGCTCACTCCGCAATGTGAAATGCCACCATTCCTTGTCGTAGGCTTGGAAGCCGGCACGCGCCATTGCGGCCGCGAGCAGCGCGCGATTGCGCCGCGCCGTCTTGCCGACGCTGATATCTCCGGGCCATGATTTTGGACTGAAAAAATCAAACCGCGTTCCCATATCTGGCGTTCCCAAATCCGGCGTTCCCATGTCTCGCGTACCCATGTCGGGATCGCTTCCGGCTGCGCGTCGCACCAGCGTGATGTCGACGGTCGAGCCGCGCGAGTGGCCGGAACGTTCGGCGATGTAGCCCAATCGAAAGAGATCACGCTTGTCGACGCCAGGATAATGGTCGGCCTTGCGTGCCACGTCGGCGAGGTTGCGCGCCCAGCGCGCGAAGTGCGCAACGGCACGCGTTGGCCTGTAGCAGTCGAGCACTTTGAGCCCCAGCCCACGCCGCGCCAGATCTCGCTGCGCCGCAGAAAGCGCTACGGCCGCTCGCCGCGTCAACAGGCAGCGCGGCGCCTCGTAGCCGTCGATGCGCGTCCCGACAAAATTGTCGGCGCCGAAATAGCGCATATCGACCACGAGCCCGTCGACCACAGTGGCGGCATCGATGAACTCGGCGGGCGTCGTCTGCGCCTGTGCCGAGAGCGACGTCAGGAGCAGCAGCAGGAGGGCGATGGCGGCTTGCATGGTCAGGTCAACCGCACCTAAATTCATGACAATGGCGGCAATGCTAGTGCCGCCGGTTTGAAGTTCCCACAACAGTTCGCCAAACTCGGTTAGGAAACTTTCCGCGGAGACAATGATGCGACCGGCCTTGATGATCGCATTTGCGACTGTGCTGACGGTCACGGCCGCGCCCGCGCAGGAGGTCACCGTGCGGGTTGGCAACGCCCCCTCGATCGCCTCCGGCGCGCTCCTGATCGCGATCGAGCGCGGCTATTTCCGCGAGGTTGGCATCAAGGTCGTGATCGATCCGCTCGACTCGGCCGCGAACGCAATCGCGCTGCTGGCACAGAACCAGTATCAGGTCATCGAGGGCGGCATCGCGGCCGGCTACTTCAACGCGCTGGAGCGGAACCTGCCAATCACCGTCGCGATGTCGCGGGTCTCGACGCCGCTCGGCCACAACATGATGCTGCGCGCCGATCTCAAGGATCAGATCAAAGATATCAAGCAGCTCAAGGGCCGCGTGATCGCCACCAACGGGCCTGGCTCGGTGTCGACCTACGAGATCGGCAAGATGCTCGAGACCGCCGGGCTCACAATGGCGGACGTCGACGTCAAGCTGATCCCGTTCGCCCAATATGCGATCGCGTTCAGGAACAAGGCGATCGACGCCGCGCTCGCCATTCATCCGTTCACGTCGCAGCTGCGCGATCTCGACCTCGCGGTCCTGTTTGCGGATTCCGACGCGCTGATCGAGCCGCGCCCGATCACCATCTCGGTCAACATGATCAATACCGATTGGGCCAGGCGCAATCCTGCCGTGGCGCGCAACTTCTACCTCGCCGCGCTGCGCGGCGCCCGCGACTATTGTCAGGCCTATCATGGCGGCGCCGTTCGCAAGGACATGATCGACCTGCTGGTCAAGAGCGGAACTGAGCGGCGGCCGGAAATGCTTCATCAATATACCTGGCCGGCGCGCGACCCGAACGGCCGTGTGGCGGTGGCCAGCATGCTCGATATGCAGGCCTGGTACGTGCGCAACAAGTTCGTGGGCACGCCGGCACCAGCGGCGCGCGTGCTCGATTTGAGCCATATTGAGGCGGCAGCCGAGCGGCTTGCGCCTTTCGTCGTGGAAAACGCCGGCAGCAAGCTTCCCGGCTGCCGCTGATACCTCCTCCAACCTATTGAATATGCAATAAATTCTCTGCAGATACGCGCGACAAGATAGCCCCACAATCCGGGTGACGCTCGCGCCGGAGTGTGCGAAACGTCCTCCTGTCAATCGTTTGTGCCAGTACCGCAACATGGATGCCATTGCCGCCAACCGCAGTCAGCTCGCAGCCGCCCTTGCGCGGGTTGCTGCCGGTGATCGCGCGGCTTTGCGAATTGTTTACCAGGACACATCGGCGAAGCTTTTTGGCGTCTGCCTCCGTATCTTGAACGACAGAGGCGAGGCTGAGGACGTGCTGCAGGACGTGTACGTGACCGTTTGGCGCAAGGCCGGGAGCTTTGACCCCGCTCGTGCGAGCCCGATCACCTGGCTGGTGGCGATCGCGCGCAACCGCGCCATCGACCGGCTGCGATCAAGCGCCGTCAGCCGCCGGTCGGAGCCGATCGAAAGCGCGGAGGATGTGCGCGACGATGCGCCGGCCGCGCTCGACCTGGTGGTGGCGGCGGAGCAGCGGGAGCGGCTCAAGACCTGCCTGGGTGAGCTTGAGGAGCGCCATTCGGCCGTGATCCGCTCGGCCTTCCTCGATGGAGTAACGTATGAGCAACTAGCCCAGCGCATGGACGTGCCGCTCGGCACCATGAAGAGCTGGATCCGACGTGGCCTGATGAAGCTGAGAACCTGTCTGGAGCGATGAGCGAGACCGACCATAGCGACACGCCCGAGGGCGGCGACCCGATCGTCGCCGGCGAATACGTGCTCGGCGTACTCGACGCAAGCGAGCGCAGCGCTGTCGCGCAGCGCATCGAGCGCGAGCCCGCGTTCGCGAGCGAGGTCGCGTCCTGGGACGAGCGGCTCGGCGCGCTTGCCGACGAGGTCAAGCCGGTGACGCCGCCGGAAGCGACCTGGTCGCGCATCGAGGCCGCAATCGCGGCGCCTGCGCCCTCGCCCACCCTCGGCAGCCTGTGGCAGAACCTGTTCTTCTGGCGGATTGTTGGAATCGCCTCTTCCGGACTCGCGACCGCCTGCCTGATCGCGCTGGCCTATCTCGGAACCGTGGCTGCGCCCGACCGCGCGCCGCTCCTCGCCACGCTCGGCCAGCAAGGTGGACAACCGGGATTCGTTGCTGCGATCGGCTCTGGCGGCAGCCTGGTGATCGTGCCAGCCTCGCTGCTGACCGCCAACCAGAAGTCCATGGAGCTGTGGCTGATCCCGACCGGCACGCAAGCGCGGCCGCGCTCGCTGGGTCTGATCGCGCCGAGCCAGCCAGTGCGCATCACGGTGCCGCCCAATTTGGTGCCGTTCGTGACGCCCGATGCGTCGCTTGCGGTCTCGCTCGAAGAACCGGGCGGCTCGCGCACCGGCGCGCCCAGCAACGACATCGTCGCGGTCGGCAAGCTCACGAACCTGTAACTGCGCATCTGCATCCGCGCGCTGCGCTCTCCCGTAGCTCGTGCCGTGACCCCCGCTGAGGGACCGACACGAACCAAACTGGAGAGCGTCATGCAATATCCCCGCATTGTGTTTGCTACTTTCGCCGCAGCCCTTGCGCTCGGCGCCGCTGCCCCGTCGTTTGCGCAAATGATGAAGGAGCAGACCGTCACAGTCGGCGGCGCGCCGATGTATCCGTCCAAGAACATCATCCAGAACGCCGTCAACTCCAAGGACCACACCACCCTGGTCGCGGCCGTGAAGGCCGCGGGCCTGGTCGATACCCTGCAAGGAGCCGGACCATTCACCGTGTTCGCGCCGACCAACACGGCGTTTGCGAAGCTGCCGAAGGGCACGGTCGAGTCGCTGCTGCGGCCGCAGATGAAGGAGAATCTGGTTGCGGTCCTGACCTATCACGTCGTGCCCGGCCGCCTCTCCGCCAAGGACCTGATGGACACCGCCAAGCAGAACGGCGGTCGCGCCAAGCTCAAGACCGTCGAGGGCGAAGAGCTCACGGTCGAGGCCAAGGCCAACACGCTCACGATCTGGGACGCCAAGGGCGGCGCCTCGAAAGTGACCATCCAGAACGTGTTCCAGTCGAACGGCGTGATCCACGTGGTCGACAGCGTGCTGCTGCCGAGCAGCTGATTGCGCTCCCGCGGGCGGATCGGCGCAGCAGTGTCCCCCGTTCTCCTGCTCCGATCGCCCGGGCCCGCCGCGACCAAGCGCGGCGGGCCGCATTTTTTTCAGTACGCGCCTGCATTTGAAGGTTTTTTGTCCAGCCGGGTCCGGCGTTAACCTTCCGCTAACCATAAGGCAGGCAAATTTTGCCGGGGTGAGCATCGAGCCTTTCACCTAACGAACCCGGGGCGGTCCTTGGACGCGGGCGCGGTTCCTCTGGCACGGACGAGCGGCCTCACGGCCGCGGCGGGCTCTTTTCATGCCCAGGATCGGGCGCGGCGGACATCGGCAGACACGATGAGTGACGTAGCAGGCGGCGGCGGACAGGGTTTTGCGCTGCCGAAGCTCAATGACATCGGTATTATGCTTCGGCGCGGTGACATCGCGCTCGCAATCGGCGTGCTGGCAATCCTGGTCGTGCTGCTGCTGCCGCTGCCGGCCACGCTCCTCGACATGGCGCTGGCGGTCTCGATCATCCTCTCGGTGCTGATCCTGATGACGGCGCTGTTCATCCAGACGCCGCTTGAGTTTTCCTCGTTCCCGACCGTGCTGCTCATCGCCACCATGTTGCGGCTCTCGCTCAATCTCGCCTCGACGCGCCTCATCCTGTCGCGCGGGCACGAGGGCACCGCTGCCGCCGGCCACGTGATCGAGGCGTTCGGCAACTTCGTGATGAGCGGCAACTTCGTGATCGGCATCATCGTGTTCGCGATCCTGGTGATCGTGAACTTCGTGGTGATCACCAAGGGCTCCGGCCGCATCGCCGAAGTCGCGGCGCGCTTCCACCTCGACGCCATGCCGGGCAAGCAGATGGCGATCGACGCCGACCTTTCCGCCGGCCTGATCAACGAGGCCGATGCGCGGCGACGCCGCAAGACACTTGAGGACGAATCGAGCTTCTACGGTGCCATGGACGGCGCCTCCAAATTCGTGCGCGGCGACGCGGTCGCGGGTCTGCTGGTGGTGTTCATCAACGTCATCGGCGGCATGATCGTCGGCATCGCGCAGCAGGGCATGTCGTTCGGGGATGCGGCGCGCACCTACACGCTGCTCACCGTCGGCGACGGCCTGGTGACCCAGGTGCCGGCGCTGATCGTGTCGACCGCCGCGGGCCTCCTGGTCGCCAAGGCCGGCGTCTCCGGCGCCGCCGACAAGGCGCTGATCGGACAGCTCTCGAGCTATCCAAAGGCGCTCGGCATGTCGGGCGCCGTGATGATCGTGATGTCGCTCTTGCCCGGCATTCCGATGTTGCCATTCCTGTTCTTGGGCGGCGGCGCCAGCGCCCTCGCCTACATGATCGACAAGCGCAGCCGCGTGCAGGCCGCGGTCGAAACCACCGAGGCCGAGGCCGCCAAGGCCGCTGCGCCCGCCGAGGAGCCGATCGCCGCGACGCTCAAGATCGACGATCTCAAGATCGAGCTTGGCTACGCGCTGCTGCCGCTGGTCAACTCGCCAGGCGGCTCCGACCGGCTCACCGAGCAGATCAAGGCGCTGCGCCGCTCGCTCGCGATGGAGATGGGCTTCGTGATGCCGTCGGTGCGCATCCTCGACAACGTGCAGCTCGAAGCCAACACCTATACCATCAAGATCAAGGAGGTCGACGCTGGCACCGGCCGCATCTGGCCGAACCAGTACATGGTGATGGACCCCGCCGGCGGACAGGTGACGCTGCCCGGCATCCACATGTCCGAGCCAACCTTCGGGTTGCCGGCGACCTGGGTCGATCCCGCGCTCAAAGAAGAGGCGGCCATCAAGGGCTACACGGTGGTCGATTCCGCGACCGTGCTGTCGACCCATCTGACCGAGCTGATCAAGGCCAATGTCTCTGAAATCCTGTCCTATGCCGAGGTCAGCAAGCTGCTCAAGGAGCTGCCGAAGGAACAGGCCGAGCTGGTCAAGGATATCGTGCCTGCGCGCATCACCATGTCGGGCATCCAGCGGGTGCTGCAGCTGCTGCTTGCCGAGCGTGTCTCGATCCGCGATCTCGCCACCATTCTCGAGGGCATCGCGGACGCGCTCGCGTTCAGCACTAACCCGCCGATCATCGCTGAGCATGTGCGCGCGCGGCTGGCGCGCCAGATCTGTGCGCAATACACAACGCCAAACGGCTATCTGCCGCTGATCGCGCTCTCGGCCAAGTGGGAGCAGGCGTTTGCCGAATCGATCGTTGGCCAGGGCGACGACAGGAACCTTGCCATGCAGCCCTCGCGCCTCACCGAGTTCATCACGGTTGTGCGCGAGCGCTTCGAGGAGGCGGCACGCGCCGGCGAAGCGCCCGTGCTTGTCACCTCGTCCGGCGCGCGGCCATTCGTGCGCGGCATCGTCGAGCGCTTCCGCGCGCAGACGCCGGTGCTCTCGCAGGCCGAGATCCATCCGCGCGCCAGGCTCAAAACGGTGGGCGGAATTTAAGGCGGCGCGAATTGCGCAAGCTTGCTTCGTTTGCCAACACGCCACACACTCCGTTCGTCCCCGCGCAAGCGCCAGGGCATGCACACATCTCGAATTGCGCTGGTCGAGAGTTGCGAAGGTGCGTGCCACACGGTTCCCTCCCCCCACGTGGGGGAGGGAACGCTGTGGCACCGCTCTGCCCATTGGCAAGCCAGCATTCGCGTATGTGCTCGACGATGTGTGCATACCCTAGCGTTTCCGCGGGGACGAACGGAGAATGTTGCTCCATTCGTCGATATGTATTCAGTTGTCAAAGAGCCCGGTGTGGCTGGCGTGAATTGCGAATAGGCAAAAGAACATCAGCC
>Ga0209488_10005163_pt1 | contig 10062 bp, 7 predicted proteins | sample Rivendell_Oct201_8_FD_188349 | JGI IMG/M metagenome (GOLD analysis project Ga0209488, IMG submission 188349) | Vadose zone soil microbial communities from the Eel River Critical Zone Observatory, Northern California, USA -... | ecosystem: Environmental > Terrestrial > Soil > Vadose zone >... | reverse complement strand
TACATTTGTACGGCCGTACCCGTAGTACGGACGGTGCGCACCCCTATCTGTCGGTTCCAAATCGCTTTTACGGGTTTCAATTGTACCCATCGCCACATCCCCTCGCTACCAGTACTATCTCCCTTCCCAATCATGTCCTCTATCCAGAATCCTCAAAAAACGCTTGGAGATACAGCTTCACCCCCGGGCGGCGGCGCTGTTACGGCAAAGATCTCACAGAAGGCAAAGCAGGAAGCGATTCGAACCTTTCAACGAATTCTCCAACCCAACGATACATTCGAAGAGATTCGGGAAAGCCTGAAAGCGGTCTGGTTCACTGTCTGGGTCGCTCATGACGACGGCGGGGATCCGAACATAAAGGGTCGTCTCAGAAACCAGGAGGAATTCTTGGCCTATGTCGAGCATGGGAGCCAGGAACAACGGAAACTTTTCGATTTGCTAACAAGTATGGCAAAGAACCTGGTGCCCTGGGACGGTTTATTTGAAAATGGTACATCTCTTTCTGCCTTTTGATGTCAAGCACTCATGTGCTGTCTCTAGAAGCGTTTCTGAAGCCCGTCAAAAGTCCCGATCTGGATTTGGCTCATGGTTCGTAGTAAATTCAGAATTTCTCCACATTTTGCTTATCTCCTCTGACTCGGATCACAGCCACCAGACTCGCGTGGGGTGGTAAATTCAAAGGAAAACTTGCAAATGTCCTTTACGACACTATCGCGGATTTCCTTGACCAAGACAGAAATCCCTACGCGAGGCTAACCAGCATCGTAAATTCGTCTGGAACCGGCAAGTCTCGTGTTGTGGATGAACTTGGCAGGGAAGTTATAACCGTGCCTATGTGTTTACGTCTGGGCAGCGAAGGTTTCCCGTTCTGCTTTTTCATTATAAGTCTGGCTTGTTTACAATCCGACCCTCATAGGGTTCCCTCCTCCTGATAGGAAACTTCGTGATTGGCTCATTGTCACGAGTAGCGATAGGGGTGACGCTCAGAAGACGCTGCACGCTTTCATATTTTCTCTCTTAACGGTCACTCAGAGCGAACTGGAGACTATTGCTTCAGATAAAAAAGGTGATTATCTTCCAACGGTTCATCGGATTACTTACCAATGGCATTGCAGTTATACCCAAGCTACCTCGTCGCAAAAAAACTGCGTCCGAGGCAGCTCAGAGGAGCTATATGTCAGCAGTCATAGCTCGCCATAAGAAGTTGGCATCCATTTTCCGCGAGGCTATGACCACAGGCCAATCGTGTGATGCCTCGAATTCCTATCGAGAGTGTTTCTACATCAAGGTAATTGAGCAGGCCAAGCAGGTAAATTTCCTATCCTTCCCTCGTTTGTGAGAATGACGGCTTCTCTGGTTTGTGGGAAAGAGCAAACATACTAAAGATGGAAATGAACCTGAACATGGCCGGTTCACTTCGGAGGAGGGCATGGGGCCACGAGATGCAGGCGAAAGGCTCTGTTGGTTCATAGATCCACGCAAGGTTTTGCGACCGGCTACTGGCCCACGGCGGCCTCTGGTTGTCCTGGTTTTCGACGAGGCTCATATCCTCACTGACAACCCACAGCACCAAACAAACTGGAATCTCTTTTCGGAGTTGCGTCGGATCTTACGACAAATCAACGACCTCCCAATATTTTCAGTGTTCCTTTCGACAGCGCGACGCTTCGAAAAATTCTCTCCAGAGATTCGTTCGGATTTCTCAGTTCGGGCCAGAGATCCTGACAACCGTCCCCTGAGTCCGATCACCGAAATCAGTTTCGACGACATTGCATACCCGGCGTTGAAGGACACCGTCACAATGAACAGAGTGGTAGACATCGATTGGATTTCGCATCTTGGTCGCCCATTGTAGGTCCACCCCCAGCCATCCCTTTAAAGAACCCCTTACATACCACCTCGAGTAGATTCGGATCTTATTGGGACCACCTGCCACTGGAAATCAAAAACGAATTGACGATCATAGACTATGCTGGGCAGAAGCTGCTGAATGGCCCAAACCAGTTGAGAGGGGACAATTCAGCTGGTACCCTGGCCTGCCTCTCCGTACGTTTCGCGCTCGAGTTCAACATGGACGTTTCAGCTCGCGACGTGAGCCATACACAGGTTGAACGGCACATGCGGCTCTGCATCGCCGCGACCGTTGGACTCGAGAAAATGATTACCATTTCAGGGTCCGAACCCACCCTCGCTGAGGCTGCCTATCGACTGATGAAGAGCACGAAGAAGAGTGCGGTGCGCCATCTCGCAGAGCATTCCGATTTGAATTCTATCGACCGTGGACGGCGTGGTGAACTCGTTGCAACCCTGCTGATCATGCAAGCCTACGACGCGGCACGAGCAATCAGTAACGGAAGATGTGTCTCTGTGGCTAATTTCATGGAGGCCCTACTTCCGGCGTCGAAATACAAGACGCTTCTTGGATCTCGGCCGTCATCTTTGCCCATGGATAGTGATACCGCGGAGACATTCGAGGAGATATTCAAAGACTACGGCCTGTGGTTCAACCATGTGATCAAGATCGAGAAGAAGGAGATGATTTCTATCGACCATCTCTGGAAATTTGTGACCCGTGGGGCAATGATACTGTGTGCGACAGGTCAAGAAGGCATCGACATTGTTTTGCCCGTCCATTACCTAACACAGAATCTTGGCCCTAGTTCTGTGACGGCTGTAGTCGTCCAGGTGAAAAATGCGGAGCGTCACACGGATGCACTCTCACCGGCGTTGTTCGATGGGATGGACTCTGTCATCAAATCGCTCATGTTCTCCAGTATTGGTGTCGACTCCGTCCCCGACTCCGACTCCGAGGTGACCTCAGGGCCGGCGGAGCCCCCGGAAAAGAAACAGAAGATCCAGGCGGACCTGAAACCTGTTGTCCGGCTAGTCTTTTCTTTGGCATCTCCAAAGCCTGCCGTGGTCTTCAGGGCACGGCCCGGGAAACGACATCACCCCGACTTGAGACAACTTACTACTTTTGATATTTGGCTCGCGGGCCTGTCGTCCGAAACGTTCAGGCCGGTTCAGGAAAACGACCTACAATCCTACAAACAACTGCTGGAGCGTTCGCTGATGCCCCACGACGCATTCAAGTTGCGGGAAGAGCCAAATGAGATGGGCAAAGCGGCGAGGCAAGCGAGAGGGCCTTGCAGGCGGAGGTTGGCACCATTGGCCATCCCAGGGTGTAGTCATAACAGTATTCACATCCCCGACCCAAGTTTATAGGAGTTGAATGATGTACTTCTACGATCACGATGTCGTCGTAATATTGTGGGAGTCCGAGAATTGAGCTCCACGACCGCTGGTATGACACGTGACTAAACTACTCAAAACAAATACTGTGCTGGGCGGTGAGAGCCGCTGCGGTGAACCCGTTTGGTGCGCGGCGCACAAAGTGTGGCTGTGGTTGGAAAAGTTGCGGTCATATGATCATGTGACCTACTGCAATCTCTAGATCTGGAATGCTCCCCGGTTGTCCCCGCGACATGTCTTCGAACAAAGCTTGAATGGGTCAAGTATCTGGAGCTCAGCGCTCAGCGGTTTAACTCACGCGCGTGATACTAGTATGTTCGACATCTTACTTGGAATCAGACAGTATCCGGGTTCCGTGCAGAAACACCTGGATTAGCTTGGCGGCTACATTTGTGTTTCACATCGTGATAAGCATCAGTCAACGTGCGACTGTACAAGTGATCAACGACTGCATTCTCTTAAAGGGCTCTAGCACCGTGCCACTGTCACACTACATTCTGCTTCATTCTCCCCGTGCGCTACCAGGATACCCAATACGATTGCGACGTTTCGGTTTTCGATAATGGTGATCCACTAGTAACTCTTTGTGGCCGAGCCACTACTAGGAATCCACATAATCTAAGCTCAGCTCAGCCTCACGAGGCCGGGGATTTATGTGATCGCTGGGTTGTCCCAAAGTCCTCCTCGGCACCTGTCATTCTTCACTCCCAAACTTCACTTGTGCGTCCTTTCCCTCACCTTGGGGGGTGTCCCCCTGTCCAACTTCAGCTAACGAGGCTCACAGACTCTCAATGGCAGATCCTGTTCGTGATCTCAACAACTTCCTTCAGGGACAACCTGGCGGCGCCATGACCAGGGATTTCAAGTGGGCCTCTGTGAGAGAAGGGCCAGAGCACGACACAATATACCACGTTACTGCCGTCTGTAAGCGAAGCCTCGTGACGCACCGTTATTATTCTTTTATAGTTTGCGATACAGTCAGGGGTGTGTCAGTTGGAATTGGTCACGCCTCTTCCAAAGGAGCAGCGAAGCGAAATGCATCTGTGCAAGCACTGGAATACTTGAGGTCGCATGGTGAAGAATCTAAGTGCTCCATGATGGGAATCTGGATCTAACTGCCAAGTACCCAGTGCCGCCAGGGTCAAGATAGTTCGATTCGAACTAGTGGTGGGGATTAGTTGAGTTTAGCATGGGTATGGATTTGGTCGATGCCCGATCTGTCGAATCTGATCCGAATGCATCGATTGGCAGTTGTATGTACTGTGGTTATTTGATCCCTGGGTAGGACGTGGAAAGTATTTAGGCCATGCTCATTTAAGACATACGGCATAGTGTACAGCAACTGGCCTGTGCACAGAATTGCATATGGCAATAACTTCAGATCCAAGTCCGAAATTAAATCCTCGTCGGGAGGACAAGCACACCAGTAGGGATAGAATGATTTGCAGGCTAGACATGGGAAGCGTACCGTATTGCTTTAAAAAGATGCTAGAGTTGGTGCAAAGACTGTTGTCGTCTTTGTGCTGCGATGATGAGGCCGGGAATGGAACCCCTATCAGGCATTCCGGCCCTACCAGATTTACCTGACGTCCCGCGTAGATGGACACAGTTAGAATTCGGCGGGATTCCATGAGGCGCAGTCCTTGCGTCTGGATACGTTGCAAAGGGCAAGTATCTCACGAATTTTGCCATGCCGCCCGGCCCCGGTGCCTTCGAGTCACTTGTTGCCGTCACGTGTGTTCAACTTACAGACCCTCCAAGCTCCTCTCGCTCATGCTCAAAAGCCCGACTGAACATATATTGCCATATCGCCGATATCATAGACGGGGTAGGAGGTGAGTATCGGGCGTACCATTCATCCCGTTGAAACCTTTGCGTGGCGCCATCTTGAAATCGATACCCTGATTACCGTACTCGGCGTCGACAAGGTGCGAGAGCCTGACTGCGTCAAACTTCTCGGGCACCACGCCGTTGAAGTCTGCGACTCGAGGTGCTCTGTCCTGTTTTATATCCATGGGTGCCCAGACCCGAGCTATGTTACGCTGATACGCAGAGAGGCAACCTGATGTGGAAATGGGCGAAAGGATGATCTATTTCCCGTGGGTAGCGTTCCCTATTGAGGGCGTCGTATTCCCGCCGGCCATCTCCTGGGTGGTTGGGATCGTCGATTTTGGCTGATTCTTCACGATTTCTGTGGCGATTGGAGGTTCTGAAGGTGTCGGGAGCGAGGGAGATCTGTGTATCGCTTGTTTAACCACACGAAGGCCTCGCACCAAGGATGGTTGACTAATGATGCCCGTATGAGGACAATGGCAGCTGTGTTGAGTGCAAAGGCGCGCGACAGCAGGAGATGCAAGCCAACGGACGCAAAGAGCGGTTCTTCCATGGCCCATTTACAGCTCGAGTATCAGCCGGTATGATTCACGACCTCAATGTCTGCTTTTATCAGTATTGCTTTGATTCCCTCCTAACTTGTTCGCAGGTTGACTATTTCTTCCAGGAGTCTGTCTCGTAGTAGGTACAGCAAAGGACCATGACCCATGACCCGTGACCATACGGGGCATCTTCAAGTCAGTTGACGTTGACGGGCCTGGCCTGCCATGGGCTGCTAGCGCCGCCGGGCTTCTTCATGATCGGCGGTTAACCCGTTTGGCGCGCGCAATCCGTTTGGCCGAGATAGGCTAGAAAGGCCTGTAATGACATCCAACTCGAGTTACAACATGCACTGGCATGATCTGAACTCGCACGACTCGGAGCCACCGATATGGCTGCCCGTGTGATGTAAGTACGCTATTTTTGGTTGGACACTTCTGTCAAAAGTTAGTGACACTTTCATCATCATCACCCTTACGCCTTGTTTGTCATTCTTCCCACTGGTGTGCTGTAATAGTACTAATGGGTGAACACGACAGCGCAAATGGAACCGGTGTTTCTGCGCACACATCCCTATAGCGCTATGTCCGAGTCAGTCAATACCGGATACAAACTATGAGTAATTCTATAAGCCATGGATAGCAGTATTTATCGATGCAAGGCGCTTCTTTCAAACGATTACTTCTGGCGAGTCCCTGGTGCCGTGCTGTGGCCATTTCCGCAGTCGACGTGTCCCAAACTCTTCTCAGAGACATTAGACGCCCTTATCGGTGTTGAATTACTACGCTTGGACCGTAAACAGCATAGCAATTCAACACCGACATTTGCGCATGCTTACAATTGAACCATAGCCCCTGGGAAAAGTTGGGTTGTCACTATCTCGCGACACCGAAGAAGCGCAAAACCCCATCGAATCACCGCTTCTTCACACGCCCTCTAGTTGACGTGATCACATCGTGTTTCAGTTCAGCAACAATCTAGCGCGGTTGGTTCCATCAGGATCTCTTGCATGGGATAACTTCAACTCTTTCATGCGACGCCTAAGTTATCACGGGGGTTCTTTCCCTGATCAAGAACTTCTGCGGCTGTTGATTCAGCCACCAACATGAGGTCCAAAGTCGTCACTACCCTTTTCGGGACTCTCCTTCTGCATTCCAACTTGAGCATTCTCATAGCCCTTTGCTGGGACGGGACTACTGAAAGTAGACTACTTGGAACCCTGCGCCCTGACATCGATATCAGCTGTCTCACTGCGACACCGTCACATCGTATTGTGCTTCTGTGGCACTGACAATCAGCTTAACGTGATACACGTCCACCAGCTTCCAGGACAGTTGATATGATCTCATGGTATTTCTGGAACGGCCTCGCGGCCTGACGTCGCCGGGCAATATTGCGTTCTACAGAATCTGACGTGACGCCTTTTAAGGAAAAAGGAAGGTGTCCTAAAAATACGTCAATGGTCGAAATGCGATTGCTAACCATCCAAACGCCCGTGTAGTGAGTGCGCCGCCTTTCTTGCCAGTGGTCCCGATGTTCGGCTTGGTTCACCTATCCTCACTGGTGGCTGGGAATTTCTGATGGAAATTTGTATGTTCGTAGGGAACACGTCCCTTGGACTAGAGAGAGCCCGAGCATCACGATTCACAGGCCTGAGGTCTGCATAACTAGTGCTTGATTCTTTCCCAGTTTGGTCACAACACGGACTACTTCTACCAGGAAAAACAAACAGAAAAGTTTGCTTATATAATGTACACACGTGACGACGACTTTTCGGTGGACATCATAGTCTGTCTTGGCGCATTGCACTCTTTTGCATTACACCATTTACTTACAAGTTTCTGAAAAGATGCACTGTGCAAGGACGCCGTTTGTTCGTTGGAATGATTCCAATTCCACACACCACCTACAGTCAACGGTTGGCACCCACTGGCAGGAACCTGCACATGATTATCGGAGAGGACTAATATCCGCGGGCTTCGGTTTTCCGGGTGTCATTCGAGTGGATTTACTTAACACCATAGCAACCTCGCTGATTTCGACACCGTTGTGCGCAAACGTTAGTGGAGGTCCGGTCTGAACAAGAAGTTGGGTCCCATGGATGTTTTCGAATTAAAATTGTTTCGCTTCAACCTAGGCTCTGGCCCTCTGGAGATGTGTGAAGCTGATGCATGACTGATTGATAATTGTGAATGCCTCTGGCTGGTGACTCTCTCGAGTTGGAGTTGCTTCCCCTAACGGCACCGTCATTGGCATGAAGAACATGGCCCTATCTCGTCGCACGTATCACACGGGTTAGGCACTGCGCAAAACCCCCGATTATATTTCCCCCGCGGGGTCGACTGGGGCTGTCTCCGGGGTCTCATGTTTCCAACACGCGCAGAGGAGAAAGACCATGAGGTGCACGGTTATGTGAAGACCTAGCCGGACGGATCTTAGTTTGGAAGGTGGAAAGTACGATCCTAAAGCCAAGTTTGACCTGCCAGGGGAGGGGGTTGATTAACGCCTCTTCGTTTCACCCTGTCGATCACAACGCAGGGATTACTCATGGATTTGCGTTGTAGGCGTTTTCCAAATGCACCGGCACCATATTAACACCCATGAGGTGCTCGAAAAAATGTTGACATAGTCGACTGACTCGGAAAATGACAAGCTTTCTAAGAACGGTCTCATCAAATCACTATCAGGTGCACACGGTGACGAGCAAAGGGAATCGTGTCCGGTCATCGTAATTTCTGATATATGGTCTTGATCCGGGCAAAGTAAGTTAACTGTTTGGGGGTCAGTCTACGTATCAGTGACTGCCAGTGGTCCCGATATAGTCGATTCAGTGAGGTGCGAGGTTGCAGTACGGTTGCATGGCGCGATATATCTCTTCCCCCCATTTCGCTTCGACAGAAAATTTACAACGATCACAGAGCGAATGGAAGCATGGGTGCATGAGGTACCCGAACCCGTATCCCCATTGTACGTCGCCGATCCACGGTTATGGGCCTGGCCGCGAAAACGCCACATCGTGACGTAGATGATGCGAGGCGGGAGCTCGCTGGCGACCTGTGCTGGGTCCGGATCAACGCCGACGCAGGAATGGTGTAAGTCAAGCTTCCTAAACCGCGGTCTGGTGTGACTCGGAGACGGAACCACCGCAAATAACACTTGACGTGAGGGATCGTCTCGACGTTTCAGCTACGGATATTAGTGCCGGGGGGGCCGAATGTCAAGGCGCACTGTCAGCACATTAAGACACAAGCTGGGAATACCTCTACGATTAGTTTGTATTGACTAGTGAGACCGTCACTGTGGAGCTGAGTGAGAAACATGAGGTCACTGACGAGACACTCCACCTTGAAAAAACGTTCGTGATGCAGCAATTGCATCCGTTAACGGGATACGTAGGATCAAAATCACGGAGGACGTCCTGTCCTTGTGGCATACCCGTTCCGCTTGTATCATAACGCGTAGTGTAAAGAATTTCCCTTAGAGATGAGGAGATCAACGCAACAGTGTAAAGTTAGATCTTCGATGGGAGGTGAACGTTAATCCCTCGAGGATGAGATATGTATCACAGGTCCGGTGGTGATACTTCAATCAGGATGGAATGTTCTAAACATGAGAAAAGGGAGGTCCTTGACGAGCCTCCTCGCATGGGGAGAACTCCAAGAACGAAGGCCAGGCAGACTATCCGCGGGATCGTGAGACTCGCTTTTAATGGGACATACGACCTTGTGGATGACGCGCATAGTAGGGGCCTCCGCGGCCCGAGCCCGGCGTTTCGATGGCGATGCTGGACTGGCTTTCTCCCACCCTTCCCGCGTAGGTTGTGTACAAAGATGATCGGACGGACCTCGTCTCCTTGCCGACAGATGTCAGCCCTGAAATGCTTCATCAGCAACACCAGGGGAAGAACTCACGGACACGGCAGATGGAAGACTTCAACTCAGACCCAACGAGTATGATGGCCGTGAACCACGGAACCCTCGAAACTTGATCTTTTGTCATGTTGTTACAGAAATATGGCGCCTCCTTCCCTTGGTGCTTGCTCGATTGTATTCTACACGTTCAATAATCCCAAGAAGGATATCTATGGCACTTGGCGGTCGGCGAGGCTTAATCAGACAGCTTACCTTCGAGCCTTTACGGGAGTCCCATTGTGTTCAAAGGGGAAAACGGGGTGGTGGGGCCTTGGGTGTTATCTCCCTGCAGGAACACGAGTATAGTGGAGTGATGATCACCCTCGAACCTTCTGTTGCTACCATAGAAGTACCTTGTTCCTGGTAAGTTTACAATGATGGTATAGCGCTTTACCTGATGGTATCGTGACCCCAGTAAGACGTCCCAAGGGACAAACTTGGAGGTGGAGCAGCTTGTTTGAGTTCTGAACTTACGGGAACGACTGAAAGGGCCAGGAAGGTGACCAATAAAATGTGGGGCGGGGGC
>Ga0209488_10005162_pt1 | contig 10063 bp, 13 predicted proteins | sample Rivendell_Oct201_8_FD_188349 | JGI IMG/M metagenome (GOLD analysis project Ga0209488, IMG submission 188349) | Vadose zone soil microbial communities from the Eel River Critical Zone Observatory, Northern California, USA -... | ecosystem: Environmental > Terrestrial > Soil > Vadose zone >... | reverse complement strand
TCATTTTAACTTGGCCTTGTGGGACTTCACAAACCAGTTGAATGACGGACATACGCGTACGTCCACTCCCTTAGACCAAGCAGACTCGCTCATAATCTGTTGTCAGGATGGATCCCAGATTGCTATACCAGCCTGGCACCTACGTAAACATTCTACCCGCTCCTGTTGTCCTCTTTGGCGGCGAGGCTCCAGATTCTGTCTAACTCTTCGATCGACTTGGACCTTCAACGCGCGACTATGTTGACAAAATCACCCGTCCCGAATCTGGGACCTTGACGTCAGGGTGAACACGGCCACGAGATATGTTAACTATCTTGGAGATCTTGCTATTTCATATTTCCTAATGCTGTGCTGGAAATACAACCTGAACGCGTTGGGATCACATCCCAGAAGCGCTGTTTACTGATCATTCGAGGTGCACTTGTGAACGAGAAACAAGGTCTTGGTTTACCATAGTTGGGACAATTAATGTGCGGCTCGGACTTGATATTTGGAAGGAACTTTGTATAATAAAGGAATATATGTTCAGGTAGTTCTTCGTTCACACACCAAGTTCAGGTTGAATGTCCAGGTTTGGCTTGCCAGTGGTAGCTATTCGAACATATGACACGGGGCCAAGTTCAAGTTGAATTTCGAGTCCTGGTGTCGAAGCAGTGAGGATTACAAAAGGAGAGATCAAGTGGGCCTTAAGGGTCTTGGCAGTGGCAGAGACAGTGCTGAGGCGGCGCCAGTGACCCCCCTGATGAGGTGAAACGATCGGGCGGGCGCAGAAACGTATCGTGTGGGATCGACTCAGTGTGACATATATTTATTAGCAAACTTGATATAAAATTTTATGTGGCTTGGCTTGAACATAGGAGCATGGGTGCAAGTGTGTCGACATCGGAGCCAAGACCGTGGCTGTGACGGTAACTGAAGCGGAAGTGGCAGGGCAAGAGAATGGTTAGCCGCGGCCCCCGCACCATCAGACCCCGTGCACGGTGAACTTATTATTGAGAAGTTTTTATTATTATTGAGAAAGAAGATAAGTGCATAGAAGGTAAAAAGCGGTCTCGCCAGGCCTGAGCCTCAGGGGCAAAAACTTAAGTGGGTGGGCTTCAAGTTGGCCGAAACAGGCTCGGCTCTTGACTGTTTGGTACGAGGCGATGCATGATCAGTGAACGGCTCGCATTGCCTGTCAGGATAGTGTGTGTGATGCCTCCGCTGCATTCAGAGAAACCCTCAGATACCAGCATCGCCGCGCGGTGCGTGGGTTCACAAGAATGACCCTATCCAAGTCCGAGTCGAGACAGTAGTTTCCAAAACGCAGCGTGGTTTGTCTCAGGTACAATAAAGCAGCTTTACGCACTGCGTGATGTGAGTGTGTGTTTCGTTTCTTTGCGGTTTCGGGGGCTGTAGTGCGACTCCCTTCTAAGCAACGCCGTGGTGACGTGACACTGTGTGAAAAAGGGGGTTCAGTGGCTTCGGCGGCCCAAATCCGCCAAGAGAGAGTGCCTCACAGGGGTAGACTCAACATTGGACGCGATCGAGATCATTGGCAAGTCACTATTGCCAATAATCAGGTACAGCCCATTTCGGGTTTGTGACGCAAAGGCTACATGCCTCGCCTCGAGCTACCACCATGATCATTTGGGGGCTATTATGTTCTGCACTGGATGCCCATGACATGGACTCCTGTTCATGTTCTACTCATAGCCTACATGAGGTCCTATATCTAGGTGCCCCTAGTGGAGAGGAATGTTTCCCTCCTCACACTCTCCCAGCCTGATCTACTATGCAGCTCTTCTTTCGTCTTGCGCGCTTTGGGCTTCTGCCTGCCCTGTTCAGCAGAGGGCTGCTTGCTGCTGCGGCTCAAACGACTCGAGATGACCCTGACCCATGTGTCAAGATTGCTGGGCTTCAATTCGCCGATCCCGTAGATGCAATTGCCTGCCTCAAGTCATTCCCCTTTGACGAGGCTCTTAGACAGAACGTCGTTTCCGTCGTTTCCCGCGTCTTTGATTTTTTCACTTTCGAGGAGTTCTACTTGGATCCACCCCCGCCGTTCCAGGAGTCGACGATGGACATACGTGCACAGATCGCACGAATCAACGCCACGCAATACGAGGTGAGTATGTTCTCTGAACGTCGCATGCGATTCCGCTCGTTTTATGTTACCATCGAAGACAGATTACGATTTCAACAGGGATCTGTATGACTTCACGAACCAGTTGAACGACGGACATACGCGTACGCCCATTTTCTTGAAGACTTGCTGCTCATATCTTGAGTCTGTCGTCAGTTTGGTATCCATTTTGCTATACCACGTTCCAGAGCATCCTCCCTGCTCCCATTGTCCTGTTTGGTGACGAGGTTTACATTGTCCCGGATTCTGATCAGCTCTTCGATCAAATTTTCCCCAACTTTGCCAACTACTTTGAGGCGAGAGGTTTTGACTGGAAGCGCCTCGCCGGTGCAAAGGTGGTGAGAATCGGCGACCACTCAGCTCGCGACTATATCGACAATCTTGCCCGTACCGACTCTGGAAAATTCCTTGACCACAACATCAGGGTGAACAGCGTTGTCAGCAGCTATCAATTGCGCAATGGAGCCTTCTCCCAACGCCTTGGCGACGTGGCTACTTCAGAATTTATAAAGCAGACTGACCTACGGTTCTCAGTCATTCCTCGAGACTCACCGTCGGGCTTAGCTGAGCGTGTTTTCGTTCCTTTCGTGGCCTACTACCACGGTGCACCTTTTAGCGACGGGCCATCTTTGTATGTTCTCCTATTATCCCCCTCATGCCATCTCAAGAATTTGCGAATTTGTCTAGTTGGAATAATAATTGCATCGCAACCGATAAAACAAATGGGGTAGACAAGAGATTGAATACAGGTAGCGCCTCCATGGGCAGCCCACGTGAGGGCCCTTTGGACCCTGCCGTTGGGTTGGCGGTGGAGCTCGACCTTCCTCTCCCCTTTGTGCCTAATTTACCCCCTAATGATGGTGGAAGTGACGTGATGCAGTCCTTCGTTCTCCCCGGAAATAGGACGGGAGTGGTGCGCCCACTATGCTACCTTTGAGCTCCACATATACTTACAGATTTTCTTTGCACTCGTCTCAGATGTTCATTGGTACTTTCGAGGGAGATCTCAATCAATTCCCAGTTGATGTTGAGGCTGCGGTCAACGAGTTCAAGTCGTCCGGAGTCACGAATCTCTTGATCGACGTGACTAACAACCCAGGTTTGTACGCATTCTTATTCAAATGCCAGATGAGTCCCCATCTCCGCGGCCACAGGCGGTTTGGTCTGCAATGGATTGTTCCTTCACCAGTTCCTCGCTGGCACAGAGGTTGGATTACCGTATGTGCTCCGAATATACTCGCTATTTCTCATTTGACTGGATGTTGTAGAGGGTTCCAGTCGACTACTCGTGCCAACCCCCTCGCCCAAAAAATAGTGAATGCGAATATTGCACAAGGGCTGGATAGCAAGTTCGGGGCATATTCCCCAGACAACTGTAAGCTTTTCTACACATAATTTACACGATATTGACCACCGTTCTAGGGTTACTCTTGAATGGCTCACGGATGCCGCTTGATTTTCAATACAACGACCCGTCCGTCCCTCTTGTTATCAATGGCCGACAAGACCCCACCTCACAGCGGTTCGCGGTAGAAGCAATTTTTGCCTACCATAGTTCCTGTCTAACTACCAGACTAGGACCAATGCACCCCCAAAGTCACCATGCCCGCTACACCTCCTTTTGATCTTAGGTTTGTGATAAGATCTGCTGTTTTACGATGACGCTTATATTAGTCCTCTAGCAACATAGTCATCGGTGAGACATTCTCTGTCATCGCTGTATTGACACATACAGAGCTTCCTCATTCCAGTTGGTAATGGAAACTGCGCATCGACATGCGCCATTTTCACCACCGTCATGTTTGAAAGGCACAAGACCAGGATAGTCACATTTGGAGGACATCCGGATCAGCCAATTGAATACAAAGGTGCATAAGCTCCGGTGAACTGAGTTTATACTCACACCCTCTCAAAGGTATGTCCGGAACCCAGGTTATGGAATGGGCCATCTTGGACACCGAAATCAAGACGGCAGGCCTCAAGGATGTAAGCCGGTGGCTGTTCCAATAACCTCGGCTTGATTTTCTGATCACCTCAATAGGATCCCCTTGCTCCTCCAGATCTGTACGACTTTTGTCCTTTAGCCAGAAGAGACTACTCATCATTGCCATACAGACTAGTTAGCGCTAACATGCGTCATAATTGGCGGACTGGTAAGCCAATGCGGAGAATTGTGATTCCGAATACTTAAACCGGCCGCGCAGCTTACAGCTTTATCGATGAGGACAAGCCAATTGCGTATCTTTCTGAGCCATCAGAGTGTGCGTGCTGGCTGCCAGTATTCTTTGCTGGCCAGTAGATCTTGCTGTGTATTTATTATGTCCTCTCTCCACAGACCGTTTCCAGTATACAGCGGAAACATACAATAACCCTCAAAATGTGTGGACTTTTATGTCGGTCCCTTCTGCTGTTGTAATTCGACAATTAACTGAAAAAGTTTAGCGAGAAGCAATTTTTCGGCTAGATCAACGGGTGCCTTACCCCCGAGCAGTATCTCGCTGGGGAATACAACACCGGGACCATATGCGAACCACGTTACTAACATAGCGCTTCTCGGGACGCATTTTCGTTGTTGCCAGTGGGCGGCTTCGCTAAGAAGGTCTTAGATTTTTGTTCGGTATTCAATTATCATGTTTGGAAGTTTGGGACACTGCTGTGTCTGTGCTGCGGAATTCGTGTTCAACTGTACAGGGAAGGGACAGCCATAGATCACAATTTGTCATTCTCCCCTCAGCCTCAGTCAGTCCCGTGCAACGTATGCTGGGTTGTTGCTCGCCTTTTGGGTTCAGGTTCGCGGTTCTGAGAAGCTGAAATGCGCCTGCTCTCAGATCTCAGACTCGGATGTGAGGAATTCGGGATAATTGCCAGCATTTGAATTGGGTGACACTTTTCAAGTTCTCATATCGATGTCCGAATACTATCATAGTACTCTATGCGTGCCGAAGGACTGCGAGGGCCGCCAAGAAAGGGGATGATGACGTCAGCAAACCAGTGAACACACCGCCTCTGGTTGACCTGCTGGGAGACATTTAGTTAGGCCGCAAGCACCACTGTATGCCAGCCCCAACACCGCACCGCACACCACTTCGGCGGGTATCGCAGGGCTCCCTCTTCGCGATCTCCCGCTCCGGCGCGCACCCCGATGCGCCGCATGGCCTGGGGTACCTCGGGCCGGTGCTCTCAGAGCTCGCGGACGAGGCCGAGGCACTGCGCTCGAACGTCGACGGACTGCGCGCGCTCAGCGCGTCGCTCGATACGTTTAACGAGGCGTTCGCGAGCTGGCTCTATGTGATGAATATGAACGCGCTCACGGTGGAATGGCCCGAGGTGCGTGCGTCCTGACGCGCGGATCCCGCTTGATTTTGACGGGACGTAACATATATATATACTTAGGCACCTACGGACGCATCGTTCGTCCTTGCGAGGCGGAGGGCAGGTGCGTCTTTCGATGATTGATTTCGTCTCTGGGCTGTTCATTGCTGAAGTGGAATCGCTGAACAGAGGAAGATGCGCGCGCGGCTGCTGCTGCTGTGGCTGCCCAAGGGCAGAAAAAAGTTGATGGGCTTGCTACTGCCAGGGCAGATGAGACGACGAACACTGCCCTCGTCGAGACTACGACGTTGGCAGACGGGTCTCTCGCGCCAGAGTCTTCTAAATCTGCTGCCGGGAAGACCAAGAAGAAAGGCAAGCCCAAGTTGACGCCGAAAGAAAGGAAGGAGAGAAGTGTGCGTGTATTTCTTCCCCCCCTTTCCCCCCTCTGTTAAGTTGTTTGTGCTTACCCCGCTTCGCTATGAAGATGGCAATCGACAAAGTCATCTCGTCGCTTCCGCTCGAGTTCCGCGGGAATGATCCTGTGAGTAACTGGGTATTTTTTTTGGAAACTTGACAATGCCGATTCATTTGACGCAGGGCCTACGTCGCAACATTGAGATGGTCATTGAGCGACTGATGGATAGCGATGGCAGAGGCCTTAAGCGTGTGTTTATCTACTGTATATTATCCTGCTTTCTTTTTTCTCATCCTCATTGACGAGGGACAGTTATCGACATGATCGTGCCTCCTGACCTCAATCAAGCGCGAGTCAACAAGTGTCTGATTGCGCTCGTGAATCGGAAAATCGTTACGAAAGATAGTAGCACGGTGCGTGGAAGAGATGTTGATCAAACGCTATGTATGCTGAAATCGGTGTTTCACAAAGGGGACAGTATTATACCATTGGCAAGGTTTGGCAACATGAGCCTGTATTATCTACTTGTACACGGGGTTGCGTGTACACCTTATGACTCGAACACGGATGGAGGACGTATACCAGTCGTATACCACCCGCGTCTCATCGTAAGCGAGCAGTGGTCCGTGCGCACCCCATCGCCTTTATAAACACGCTGGCACGATTAGAGAAATCTTCATACTTACCTTGATGGCATAAATCCCTTCATGTACCTGGGTTTTTGGGCCGTGAGGGCTTCCCATTGCACGGCGACCCTGTCCTCAGGGGGAACTTGCGGTTTGTGTGGACCTCGGTTCATGCACCGTCGCAATATTTTCCTGTCCCACTCCGGCCCTCGGGCTGGGTGGGCCCCATTTTTTGTCGCTACGTTGTCCTAACCCTAACCCTATGTCAATTCTTTCGAGTGGTGTCGACCGACGACCGTGGCACACGAGTACAGTACCCATACCTACAGAGTTGAATTTGATTATGTCGAAAAGTCGTAAACCCATGGATGCCCGCCACCGCGAGATCTAGCGTATTCTGAGACATTGTGCTGTTGTCCTGACGGTCAGATGCATAAGACAGCAAAGGTGATGGCCCAGAACTTTGACTGCATCTCAGGCATCGAATGTCATTCTAATGGTCTAAGACTACATTGAACTGATACATTGAACCAAGTACAAAGTGCACAAAAAATGAAAGAGTCAGTACGAGCTCTGCCCCCCCCAAAAAAATACAATGGGGACAAGAAAGCAGTTCCCTGCCCCAACGGGATGACTTTTCATTATGCACGTTGGCAGACTGGTGAGCCATGCCAGAGTCAAGGGAACATATACGCCACGCACCATGTCGGCAAGGTTTCAGTCGTCTGTCCTCATGGTGACCCTCCTCTTTCCCCGGGCGGAGGCAGACGGCCGCTTTTGCGCTCGCGCGCGCGACGGAGACGCACTCCGTCGAGTGCTTCGGACCTCCCCTCCCAAGAGTGCCCATCCCACCAAACTCACAATCTGACGTGCTCCAACGCCGATGATCGCCCCGGAGAGACACGCTACGCCGATGAACGTGTAGAGCGGATAGATGGCCTGGAAGATGTACACGGCGGCGCGATACGGCAAGACGATGCAGAGGTCGAAGAGAAGTTTAGAGGATATGATGAGAGGGGAAAAGAGGTAGATGGTGATGGGGACGAGGACCAGGAATGGAGAGAGGAGAGAAAGGACGATGATGTTGAGGAGCGAGACGACATGCGAAATGATGGATAATCCGGCAGAGAAGGCAAGCGTCACCAATGGTATAATGGAGAGTATCGGCGGAGAGGTTTGTCCTCGAGAAGATGCGATTGTTCCAGCTATCGCGGCGGATGAACTTTGCGCCATGGTGGACGAGACGAGCCCGGTAGAGCGACCAGGTTCAGCTTTCGCTCGGAAACACGATTGGGTCCATTTGTGGTCTATCACGTGAAGGGTGCCAGTGTGCGCTACCTTCTTAAAACACCTTTTTGCAGAGGCATTACTACACCAATATATGCACTATCTACATAGGATACTCATAGGTATCTTGTAGCCACATATGCGCACATCGTGATCCTCTATACAACTTCGTGACGCTTCCAATCCTTGCACCATGCTGCATCTCGCGATACACACCCGGATACTGATCAATAGGCATCCGTGTGGAGTTTCTTGTCACACTTCCGTGGTTTGCAGTATTGGGCCACTGCACGACATAGTGCCTGACTGCCTGCCCGCCCACGATATTGTTCCCTCGATAGCCCTTTTGCTACCTTTAATGATTAATCTGGGAATAGAAATGGGCAGCATCCCTATCCGATCAGGTAGAGTGGCTTAGTCGTCGTACGCTCTATCATGCTTATGGCGTGGGCAATCAAATGCTCACTTCTAGTCGCACCTTTCCAAGTTATACCAAAAGTGTAAACTCGCAGTGGTTTCTCGAACAGGTGTTTCGAGTAACTATCGCGATAAGGATATGGTACAATTGCGGGGCCATCCTGATTGGGGAGCAGAAAGAGCTGCGCTGTGTCTGTTGAAAGCGCTTGTACTGTACCTTGCCATAGGCACCCCAGAACGGCGTCGATTGGTCCGTCCTGTCGGGCTCCCGGCCCGGACTCAATGGGGATGGGGATGATGCACGCAACCTCCATCACGGTTGTGACCCCCAACGGGGTTGCCAATGACTCCGAGAGCCCCGTGCAGTCATCAGAATACCACCGTCTTCTGTAACGAAGGATCAGGATCAGAGCCACAGGAGTATATCCGGACGTTTTAGCTGCCAAGGAGACCCGGCCCGGCCCGGGTAAGAACAGCAAAAAAGACATTAATTGGCCTTCGTCCTCGGCTGTGAGAATAATAAGACGGTGTTGGTGGTCTGCCAGGCGGGGAGGGAACCGTTGGAATGGCGTTGCTCGACGTGACCGGGTGCGAGGGGGGAAGATATCATAATGAAACGTTCCCGTTGGTGGCCCAGGGTCAAGTGGATGATGATGCCATGTTATTGCTTGCGGTAAGGCAGACTCGGAGCCTCAGTGTGTACGGAACGAACGTAAAACAGAAGTTTTGCCATAACACCACTAGTGCTGAGTGCTGAGCTTTCGTACCTCTCAACAGAAGGCGAAAGTAAAGCACACAATATCAATTTTATACAGGAGAGTAAAAAGAACGTAAATGTGGGCTGATAAAACAATTGCAGATCGCAATGATCCCGTAAAACCATGTGTAAAGAACCAAAAAAAAACAGACTATACGCTACACGCCCCCCTCAGAGTAGCTCGGTGGGGCTTCAAATCTCTCCGTGCGAAGTTCCCGCATCTCCCGCCGTAAAGACTCAACCTCCGACTGCAACCTCCGAGTATCGGATGTCGAAGTCGCTCCACTTCGGCCGGTGACAACAGTCGAAGGCGATGTAGACTGACTCGGAGATTCACTCGACGAAGATGCTTGGCCGTTGGACCGTTGAGAACTAAGCGCCTCCATGCGCAATCTCGCGAGCTGCTTGCTAGACAGCCCAGCCGGGACGGGTTCCACCGGTCGCGAGCGCGGAACTACGGGAGGCAGCGTAGAGGAGAGGACGTGAAGGTCGGGAGCGGGCTCCACTTCGGATGGCCCAGATAGTAATTGCTGTCGCTCCACCAAAGTCGCTGGTTCATGGTAAGTCGTCTCGACAGGGTTCGGATTGAAAGGTGAAATTCTCCCCCCTGGGCCAGCTTCCAGGGAGGCAATCGAGGACCCGACGGATTTGCGTCTATCTCGCCTCCGGCGACGCCGTACGAGGACAACAGCAATGACAACAAGTACTAGTAGTGCAGCGACGACACCTATGATCGGTCCTGCAACTTTGGAGTGCGACGTTTTGCCGGATGTCGGCGGCTGTCCCACCGTCCCATTGGCCTGTATTGGAAGAACCTTAGCTCTGACAGAGGGAGCTGGTCAGGCATGAGAAATGCAGGAACCCGATTGTGACGAACTTTAGAGCCAATGGCGCAAACATAGCACCTTGTGCGGGACTAATGAACGTTACGGCAACATTAGTCAGTAAACTAGGTAAGGATTCCAAGTAGCCCACCTCGCCGCTCCTTTGAAGGTCGATCCATCACTGCTACTATAAGATAAAGGGAACACATCCGTGCTGGTATTGAAGGACGCGCGGTTGTGGACTCTCTTGATGAGATTTGAGCGCAGATCCTGATTTTGAGGCATGGCCGCAACAAAGAG
>Ga0209488_10005158_pt1 | contig 10068 bp, 9 predicted proteins | sample Rivendell_Oct201_8_FD_188349 | JGI IMG/M metagenome (GOLD analysis project Ga0209488, IMG submission 188349) | Vadose zone soil microbial communities from the Eel River Critical Zone Observatory, Northern California, USA -... | ecosystem: Environmental > Terrestrial > Soil > Vadose zone >... | reverse complement strand
GCCGTAGCGCGGGGAGAGCCTAGTGCGTGTCCTTCCCAATGAAACGGCAGGCGCGGCGCTGCCCGAGAGCAAAAGCGAACTGCCGCCGGTCATTCGCAGGGCAGAGGTGGTGGCGTTTGCGCTGGTCGCACTCCTGGTCATCTGCATTGTCGCCGTTCTCTACGTCGCGAAGGCGTTCTTTCTGCCGGTCGTGACGGCCTTCGTGGTCGGCACCATGCTGTCGCCGGCTGCGGGTTTTCTTGAGCGGCATCGAATTCCCCGCTCGGCATCGGCGGTCCTGATCGTGTCGGCGGTCGGCGCCGGTGTCGCCTTCATCGTCGGCCTGATCTCTTCCCCATTGATGGAATGGAGCACGCGGCTGCCGGAGCTGGGGTCGCAGTTGAAGGATAAATTGCATGTGTTCGATCGGCCGCTGGCGCTCTGGCAGGAACTCCAGAGCATGCTCGGCGGATCCGACGCGTTCTCAGCCGCGCCGTTTCAGATGCCAAAATTCGACTGGGTCCAGCCAACGATCGAATTCTTGTCGCCGACCTTTACCGAGTTTCTGCTGTTCTTTGCGACGCTCGTCTTGTTCATCGCGAGCTGGAAAGACCTGCGCCGCACGCTGATCCTGACCTTCGCCGATCATGCTTCGCGGCTGCGAACGTTGCGGATTCTCAACGAAATCGAGGAACATCTCGGTGGTTATCTGCTCACCGTGACGATGATCAATCTCGGCGTCGGCGTTGCTACCGGCATCATCTGCGTGATCACGGGTATGCCCAATCCAGCCGGGCTTGGAGCGCTGGCTGCGACCTTGAATTTTTTTCCAATTATCGGCCCGATCGCAATGTTCGTGATCCTGACGCTGGTCGGCGTGATCGCGTTCTCCACACTCGGCGCGGGCCTGATCGCCCCGCTGGCTTTTGTCGGACTTACTTTCCTCGAAGGCCATTTTATCACACCGACCATCATCGGCCGCCGGCTGGAGCTGAACGCGCTCGCGGTGTTCGTCGCATTGGCGTTCTGGACATGGCTGTGGGGGCCAATGGGCGGCTTTCTGTCCTCGCCGCTTTTGATCGTGGCCCTCATTCTCAAGGAACATCTTCTGTCGGCCGGTCCACCGCAGCTGCCGCCGGACTGATCGGGTTTCACCAAGGGGAACTTCCCGCAGAGCGAGGCGTTTGTGCCGTATGTAACTTCAGTAGTTTCCGGGAGCTTTTGATGTCGAGTACAGATGGCGAAATCGGAATGAGAAATCTGACGGATAAAGCGACTTATGAACGCCTCGAGAAGGATGTAGCAGCCGTGAAAAACGATATCTCCGCCCTGACCGAACAGATCACCGACGCGCTCAACTCATTCGCCGGCACTGCCAGAAAACAGGCGCGCCACGGCTACAAGCAGGCCCGTGCCAATGTCGATTCGGCGATGGAAGATGCATCAGAGCGCGGAAGCGCCGTCATGGACGCTGCCCAGGACGCGGCCTATTCGATCGAAGAGACGCTGGAGGACGTTATCCAGCAGCGCCCGCTTGCGATCGTGGGGTTAGCGCTCGGTCTCGGCTTCCTGATCGGCGTGACGTGGCGCCGGTAACGACAGGCGCGTGGCGCGAGGCCGCCTCCGCGGAAGTAATTCTTTAATTCGAACAGCGGCGCGGACGCGCTGTCAGTTCGCTTGTGAGAATTAATTTGAACGAGGCTTTCCGATGTTTCAGCGCTTAGCCGATAATCTCAAGGAATCTACCGGCACGGCTTTGCGGCTGACATCTCTGGCCGCCGCGGCTGCTTTGGCGTTGTTCATCACGACATCGTTTCTTTGCGCCGCGGCGTTCGTCTTCATGCTGCAGAGATATGGACTGGTCGAAGCCTGCCTGGCCGGCGCCGGCGTGTTCTTTATCGTCGCGGTGATCACGGCCGGCTGCTACATGGCACGCAAAAATCAGGTCAAGGCCCGCGCGGCAGAGACCGCGAAATCAGCCGTGCAGACCGCGCTTGCCGATCCCATGCTGGTTGCAGCCGGCATCCAGGTAATCCGCGCGATCGGCGTCAAGAAGCTGATCCCGATTCTGGCCGTGGGTGGATTGGCACTGGGATTGCTGGCAAGCCGCAACAGTTCGCCCGATGAAACGCCGGCGGAATGATTTTCAGATCTTATGAAATTTAAGTGACGCAGCGGCCCGGCTGAAGCTGCTTGGCGACTTCGGTCAAGATGCTGACAACCGGCTCGCACGCCACCGCCATCTTGCGCTCCCCGGACTTTGTCACGGCGGGGGCGGAAGGACTCTTGCGGGCTTGGGCGACCGGTATGCGAATGAGAACGGAGGTATCGGAAAGCACATCCAGTCGAAGCGAAATCGTCTGTGTCGGCACCTGGTCTGCCAAGCGAGCGGCACGGTCGGCTTTGGCGGCGCGATTGACGCCTTGCTCGGAAGTCCCGGACTCGGAAGTCCCGGAAAAACGCCTCAGGCCGCTGGTAAGATCGTGGCCGAAGGCAAGCTGCACGGCGCCAAAGGTCGCCGAAACGGCGATGGCGCTCCAAATGGCATTACGCGTGGTTGACATGACACTCATCCCCCCCGCCGCTTGACAAACTCTGGGCAATTCCTTGGCGATCGGTGACTTAACGTTGGTCGCGGCAGGGCGGTTCTGGGACGGGCCGATCAACTAACCGTGTGAAAAATATTTTGCGCCAAAAGGAACGACTTTTGGCCTTGAGCGTCATTATGGCAGCCGGTCAATCCCCCTGCCCCATCGACCGGCGACGTAGGGCGCGGCTGTGGTGATGCCAGCCGTGCCCTGCTTTTTTCTGCAGAAATCGAGCCAGAGTCGCCGTACCGCCCCACCATCCGCCCCACCTTTACAAATCGATTTAGCGTAGCCGGACCTTGCTTGAGGCGCCTGAAATTTTCGTGATCCGGATCGGTTTCGACTGCGCAAGTCAGTGGCTTCGGGAACTCCCATCCCTCAACCGCCGGGGCATCAAGCTCTTGCGCGGCCGCGCCTGGAACGCCTCGACCATTCACGGATCTGCGAAGCGGCCTCCATCTGCGCATCGTGCCGGAGGAGCTCTGGCAGGAAACGACCTCAGGCCTCGCCAAGGCGAGAAACGCGAATTGCGGCTGGAAGGGCGTGCCGCCTCGTCGCTCCGCCTCGAACGCGGCTTCGATCGCCATTGGCTCCACCTCCTGCAACAACTCCCGGGCAAAGACGGCGTCTTGGTGACTTCGGCATTGAGAGCCTGATCGAACTCATCGAGATGTACAAGGACGATCCAACATTACTCAAGCGCTGGGATCGGTCAGAATGACCTCCATGCGGCCTACGCCGGATGCTTACTTTCCTTTCAGCTTTGCGCAAGCAAGAGCATCGCGGCCGCAGGCTCCGCGGACCGCATAGCGACGGGCCCGCGAACATCAATCGACAAGCAGACTTTCGTACCTCCTGCACCTCGCGTGTACGCAAAAGCAGCCGATGCGGTCTATGCGAAAACGGACAAGACGCGTCCAGCACATGCCGTCGTTCATGGCGAGCATGCCTAGACCAATGGCAGCGTGAAGCAAAACACCGCTCCGCGCTGGCGATTTTCGGCCCAGATGCTGCCCCCGTAGCTTTCGACGATCGTGCGTGCGATCGGCAAGCCGAGCCCGGTGCCTTGTTTTTTTGTGGTGACAAACGGATCAAATATGTGCGCCAGGTTTTCCTTGCGAATGCCCGTTCCTGAATCCGAAATCATGACCTCGGCGAAATTGGATTCCGCCTTGCGGCGGGTCCGAATCGTCAGATTGTGCGGTGCGGGCGCGCCTTGCATAGCGTCCATCCCGTTCATGACGAGATTGATGATCACTTGCTGCATGTGGATCGGGTCTGCGCGCACCGGCAGCGCCTCGGGCGCAAGTATGGTCCGCAGTGTAATTTTCCGCTTGACGGCCTCGGGCGTGACGATCTTCACCAGCTCGGGAACCGTGCCGTTCAGATCAAGCTCCCGCAGATCGGACTCTTTTCTGTCGTTCAGCAAATTCTTCAACCCAAGGATGATGTCACCCACGCGCTGTTCGTCCCGCACGATGTCGGAAAGGATATCGCTTATCTGGTCAAGATCAGGCGGACTGGCTTTGAGCAACATCTGAGCAGCTTCCGTGTTGCTCAAGATCGCCCCGAGCGGCTGGTTGAGTTCGTGAGCGATGGACGACGACAGCACGTTTGCAGTCGTAATTCGGTTCAGGCGGACAACTTCCCGGCGGCGACTGGTCGCTTCAGCTTCGGCGAGATGTCTCCGCCGGCGCTCGATGACCAGCCAGGTGATGATGGCGGTCTGGAGCAGCAGAGCCGCTAAGCCCGCGGTGATTTGCCAGCGGTACTGATCCCACGGGCTCGGGGGGCGAAAGTAGATCTCGCTGCCCGCCGGCAGGCGGCTTTCACTGATGTTCCAGCGCTGCAGCTCCCGCCAGTCGTATTTTGGCGTCCCATATTCGATCGGAGGCGTCTTGATATCGCCTGGTGGCTCTCCCCCTAGAATGCGGACGGCGACGCTCGCGGTCTGTCGTCCCACATCCGCGGTATTAGTAAGCGGTCCACCAACAATCCCCCGACCAAAAAAAGCATCGGTATGGCTAAACATCGGCGCGTTGGTAACCGCGTTGAGGCGGGCAAATGCTTTTCCTTCTTCGTGCGTAACGCCCGCCGCGTCCACCGACAGCAACCCAAAGAAAATGGCGGAGCGCGGTGGCAGCACGGCAGCCCGCTGAAGCATGTCTTCAAACGACAATTCGTTGAACCATGTAAAGGATACGCGACTTGTGAATGCTTGCATCGCTTCGCGCAATCGCGCTTGCCAATACCTCTCGATGGGCGAGTTGCCGATCACGACCACAATATTGGTCGTCTCTGGAAGTAGCTTCAGCACGCTCTCGACTGCACGCGCAAAATCTTTCGAGACCGCAACGACGCTGTCGTTGGCTGTAAACGCGTTAAGGAGCACTTGCCGCTGTTCGACGCCCGTGTGCACTGCCGGCACGGAGGGAAAAAGCCTCTGCCGGTTTCGCTGGAAGAAGTCAACCGCCGGCGCGCCGATGGTGATGACCAAGTCGAGCTGTCGCTTGACAAAGAGAGCGTGCAAATAATCGACAAACGGACCCTCCTCGTCCTCGGCGAAACGCGCGGTTGCGAGCGACGTCTCGAAGATGTCGAGGGGCTCCTTCGATTGCTGCCCCAGCTCTTCGCGGATGATTCTTGCATATTCGCTCCACGGCGCAAAATCGCGACCGAAGGAATGCAGAAGCATGACCCGCTTAGGCTCAGAGAACGCCTCGCCCGTCATCGCGAAGAGTAAGACGACCGCGCTGAGGACTATTCGAACTCTCATGTCTTTTCAAAACTATTGAGAGAATTTAGAGCAATGTCGGGCGCCCGACTCTACTCGAATTGCCGGCCCTGCGGGGGGATTAGTTGCGGGAATTCGATGGCACACCTTCTCACAGGTTGCAGACAAAACAATGTAAATAGCCTTGACATTTCAGGCCGATCTCAAATAGCTCCCGATCACGGGACAGTATTGATCGCGTCAATGAGCAGTTTTGCCAGAAACGGCTTTTTCAAAAACGCAACGCAGCCAACATCGAATGCCTCCCGGCGAGTAGCCTCATCGTCGATAGCCGTCATAAAAATGACGGGCAGATTGCTGCCCGACGACGTTAATTCCCGCTTCAGATCGATGCCTGAGATTCCACCAAGCTGAATGTCGACAACAAGACAGCTCGCTTCGCATTCGGCAATGTCATCAAGAAACGATTCCGCCGATGTAAATCTCTTGACGCGAAATCCATGCGCTGACAAAAGCCGGTTGAGGCCTTGCAGCATGTTCGGGTCGTCTTCGACGATGACTATGGTGCGCATGCGATTGCCCGAGCTCCTATCGGCCCACCCCCCCGACCGACTCTTTGCCCAGTTTCACCGCCCGTGAGTTGCCTTCTCGCTGAATGCATTTCGAGCACTATGTGCGTGTCAAATCTCGCAAGAGGTCGACAGGCGATTTGCTCTGCCCTGCCGACCACACTCCTGCAGCGGGCTCGACCATGCTATGCAAAATCTGGCGCAAGGCTGATATTCCCCTAATAAACTCGGCCGTTACTTGCCAGACACCAGCCGTCAGGGGTTCGGCTTGTTGAGCACCGTACGAAAGCCCAGATGCGCGGCCGCAAGGTCGCTTTCCTGGGGCTGTCTTGCGGCAGGGCGGTAGCGCGAACAATAGTTCATGGAGCACAAATAGGAGCCGCCCTTGATTACGCGGCTCGGCGTTTGCCCGGGTGGCAGGCGAAGGCTGACCAATTCCGGCCCTTGGGATCGGTTGCCGCCACCTTCGGGTGACCTGACCGATACCAATCGCTGGTCCATTCCCAGACGTTACCGATCATGTCGTAGAGGCCATAGCCGTTTGGGGGAAAACACCCGGCCGGAGCTGTTTCGGCGTAGCCATCCTCGTTGGTGTTCAGCACCGGAAAGTTGCCCTGCCAGGAATTGGCGATCGGCTTGCCTTCGCCATCATAGGCACTGCTCCAGTCGTCTTCTCCATCGCGTCCGCCGCGTGCCGCGAACTCCCACTGTGCTTCCGTCGGCAAGCTGCGCGCGTCGTTGCATGACCATCGCGTCCCTCCGCCGGAGGGCGACAGGATGAGTGGTTTGGCAGTCTCGCATCCTGTCGGCCCCAATGTTTGGCTTAGTCCTTTGCCTTGTTGAGGGCGTGCTGAATGACGGCCTGGTCGTTGCTGGTCAGTTCCGTCGGGCCGAGCTTGATGGTCAGCTTGGCGATCTTACCGGTAAAGCGGAACGGCACCTGATAGTCGTTGTCGTCCACCGGCGTGCGAGTATCGACCCCCACGTCGAAGGTCTCGTCGAGCGCCATGAAGAACGGAATGGTGTGCGGAATCTTCTTGTTGGCGACCTCATTGCCGTCCACCTTCAGCACGCCGGTGCCGCTCTTGCCGAAGCCAGGCCCGTCATAGGTGAAATCGAACACGATGGTGTGCTTGCCCGGCGTGAGCGCCTGCTGGCCTTCCCAGCGGAACCGTTCCAGATCGACAAAGTTGTAAGTGAACACCGGCTTGCCCTTCAGCACATACAATCCGTATCCGGCAAAGCGGCCGCCCAAGGTGGCAAGCATTCCATCGCCACCGCCCTGCGGGACCTCCACGTCCGCGGTGATGGTATAGGACCGGTTGAGGATGTTTGGTGCGTCGCTAACGTCAAGGCCTGACGTCACACCGGAATAGGTGAAGACGTCGCGCCCGGCAGTCGCACTTGGCCGCGGTGTCAGGGCGCGCTGGATAACCGTGTTGTCCAATGGAAACACGTTGTACTTCGACGCTTCGACCAGGAACAGTTCCTGCATCTCCCGCAGCTTGTCAGGCATCCGAGCCGCGAGGTCGTTCGCCTCCGAATAGTCTTCGGCGACGTTGTAGAGCTCCCACTTGTAGCCATTGACCACGTTGGGCATCTTGCTCATACCCATCAACCAAGGCGGAGCCGGTGGTGTCGTGGCGGCAATCCAGCCATCGTGGTAGATCGCGCGGTTACCGAACATCTCGAAGTACTGTGTGGTGCGCGTCGACGGGGCGTTGGCGTTCTCCTTGTCCCATGTGGACACCATGCTCACGCCCTCGATCGGCTTCTGCGCAATGCCGTCGACCATCGCCGGCGCCGGGATGCTCGTGGCTTCGAGGATGGTCGGCACGATGTCGATCATGTGGTGGAATTGGGTGCGCAGTCCGCCGGCGTCCTTGATGCGGTTGGGCCACGCAATCGCCATGCCTTGCCGAGTGCCTCCAAAGTGCGACGCCACCTGCTTGGTCCATTTGAACGGCGTATCGAAAGCCCATGACCAGGCCACCGACATGTGCGGATAGGTCTTGTTAGAGCCCCAGATATCGTAGAACTTCATTTGCTCAGGGACAGAAACCGGGATGCCCTGGTACGAGGTCATCACGTTCGGTGTGCCGATCGCGGAGCCCTCAGCGCTCGTGCCGTTGTCGCCGGTAATGTAGATGATTAGTGTGTTGTCGAGCTTGCCCATGTCCTCGACAGCTTGGATTACCCGGCCGATCTCATCGTCGACGTAGGCAGCATAACCAGCGAACACCTCCGCCTGGCGCGCGAAGAGCTTCTTGCTTTCGGGGTCAAGGGTATCCCATTTCGGCAATTCATCCGGCCACGGCGTGAGCTGTGTGTTCTCCGGGATAACGCCAAGCCGCTTCTGGTTGGCGAAGATCTGTTCGCGCAGCGCGTTCCAGCCCATGTCGAACTTGCCCTTGAACTTCGCGCTCCACTCCGGCTTGGGCTGGTGCGGCGCGTGGGTGGCGCCGGGCACGTAATAGAGGAAGAACTGCTTGTCGGGCGCGGACGCATTGAGCTTGTTCAGATAGTCGATGGCATCGTCCGCCATATCGGTGATGAGGTTGTAGTCGGGCCTGCCAATCCACGGGAAAACCTGCGTGGTATTACGGAACAGGTAGGGCTCCCACTGGTCGCTCTCGCCGCCCATGAATCCATAAAAGTAGTCGAAGCCCATGCCCACGGGCCATTGGTCGAACGGCCCCGCAACGTTGATGCGGTAGCTTGGCGTATTGTGCTCTTTGCCGAACCATGACGTGGCATAGCCGTTCTGCTGCAGAATTTTGCCGATCGTGGCGTGCTCCGGACCGATGACCGAGTCGTAGCCGGGATAGCCGGTGGCCTGCTCGGCCACCACACCGAATCCCACGGAGTGGTGATTGCGGCCGGTGATGAGCGCCGCTCTTGTAGGCGAGCAGAGCGCCGTGGAATGAAACTGCGTGTAGCGCAGTCCCATCTTTGCAATCCGATCCATGGTGGGCGTTGGAATGACCCCGCCGAAGGTGCTGGAAACGCCGTAGCCGGCGTCGTCCGTCATGATCAGCAGGACGTTGGGAGCGCCCTTTGGCGGAACGACGTTGGGCGGCCAGTAGGGCTTCGACTGCGCAGCGTCGAGGCCGATCGTGCCGGCGAACGGCGGTGGCGGCGGCGGAAGATACTTGCCGTCGACGGTTGTGGTGGCGGATGGAGAGCCCGGTACGCCGGTTCTGTCCTGCGCAAGCGCCGGGGCGATAGCGACGAAACAGAAGAACAAGGCACAGCTTGAAATGAATGATTTTGTCATCTCCAACTCTCCTACCAGGCTCCGTTAACAAGCGGGTTTGATAAACGATCGAAGATTTGGCAGCGAAGAACTCTTCAAGCCCGAACGTCGCTCTCGTCCAAAATCGCATCTATGCACTTTCGATCACCTGTAGCGTTTTATCTCGGGTAACAAGCGCAGGCTGAGCGGGCGTCTGGCTGGACGCAAGCCGGCGCCGACGTCGAAACGCCGGCGCCGGGTCATGATTCAGGCACCGACCTTCGTCACTGGCGGGACTTTCCACGATCCATCGATGATCGACGGGTTTTTCTCGCTCGGCCAATACATCCGCATCATCAGGATGAAATCGCCGTCGGGCGCAGGAAGCCAGTTGGCCTCCTTGTCTTTGCCCGGGGAGTCCTTCTGGATGTAAAGGTCGGTCGATCCATCCGGATTGGAAACCAAGTCCTGCCGAGGGCTGATCGAATAGCGATTGATTGGATTGTTCACGAAGAAGTAGGCGCTGTCGTACATTGTCACCGACCAGAAGCCTTGCGCCGGCGGCAATTGCCCCTTGGGGAAGCGCACGACGTATTTGTTTGCGCCGTTGTATTTGTGACCCTCGGCATCTTTCTGTGATGTCGGATAGACTGCGTCCTGAGGTCGATTGGCGCCAAGGCCGATCGCGGTTATGAACGCCCGCATCAGATAGTCGGTGCCGTAAATGCCGGTCTTGGTCGTGAAGACCCAGCCATTCTCGTCCTTGACGTCTTTGTTGATCTTGAACTGGAGCATAATGCGATCGACGGACACTTCCGGAACACGCTTGAGGAAATCGGCCTTGAGCTTGCTCGCGTCAAAATCCTTGCCCGGCACGATTCCGATCTTGGCGAACTTGGCGATTTGGGGAGCGTCCGCTGCCGCGGGCAGATTATCCTTCATGAGATTGCAGAGCAGCGTAAA
>Ga0209488_10005157_pt1 | contig 10071 bp, 9 predicted proteins | sample Rivendell_Oct201_8_FD_188349 | JGI IMG/M metagenome (GOLD analysis project Ga0209488, IMG submission 188349) | Vadose zone soil microbial communities from the Eel River Critical Zone Observatory, Northern California, USA -... | ecosystem: Environmental > Terrestrial > Soil > Vadose zone >... | reverse complement strand
GGAGAACATATTCGAGCGCACCATGGAGGCGCTCTACGACCAGGGCCAGTGCGACCAGTTTCGCATGTGCGAATGGGGCGTCATGAAGCGCGCGGTCGAGGCCGGCAAGACGGGGCATCGTCCCGCGAAGATCGTGGCGCTGGGCTCGGCGATGTCCACTTTCGCGATCGTCACCGACCCCAAGGCGCGGATCTACGAGCCCGAGCAGCTCAAGAACAAGCCGATCGCGGTGAGCCCATTCAACGGCTCGCACTTCACCACGCTGAAGCTGCTCGAGGGGTTTCTCAAGCGCGAGCAGATCAAGTGGGCGTTCGCCGGGACGATGAAAGAGCGGCTGGACGCGCTCGGCAAGGGCGAAGTCGCCGCGGCGAGCTTGATGGAGCCCTGGATCAGCGTCGCCGAGAAACGCGGCATGCGGGTGCTGATGGAGTCGCATTCGACGCGCAGCGAAGCGGCGGGAGACGAGCTCGACGGCCCCACGCTCGCCGCGATGTTCAGGGCGGAAGCCCGGGCAGCCGAAGCGATCGACAAGGATCCCCGGCGGCATTCCCGCTACCTGGTCGAGGAAGCCGGCGGGCTCATCGATTCGAAGGACCTCAAGGTCTCGCGCATTTTGAACGCCCCGCCGGAGTCCTACACCCGCGAGCGCTTCGATCACACCTATCAATGGACCCTGGCATGGGGATTGGTCGAGCCCGGGGCGACTTTCGAAGGCACGGTCGACAACCGCGCCTGGCAATAGATTCGAACAATTACGGAGGAGGGAGGACGATGAAATCAAGAAATCTGGTCGCGCTCGTCGCGGCATCCGGGCTCGCGCTCGCTGCGTCTGGAGCGTTCGCCCAGACGATCAAGATCGGCTTCATCACCAGCTACTCGGGACTGAACGGCAATCTCGGTCCGTACATGGAGCGCGGGATGCGCCTCTACCTGAAGGAGCACCAGAAGGAGCTGCCGCCCGGGGTCAACATCGAGTTCCTCATCCGGGACGACACCGGTCCCAATCCGGACAAGGCCAAGCAGCTCGCTCAGGAGCTGATCGTGCGCGACAAGGTCAATCTGCTCGCGGGGGTGATCTTCACGCCGAATGCGATGGCCATGGCGCCGCTCGCGACCGAAGCGAAAGTGCCTTTCGTGATCATGAACGCCGGCACCGCGGTGATCACGACGCGCTCGCCCTACATCGCGCGCCTGTCGTTCACCCTGTGGCAGTCGTGCTATCCGCTCGGACAATGGGCCGCGAAGCGATTCAAGCGCGCGTACACGATGGTGAGCGACTTCGGCCCCGGGCACGACTGCGAGGACGCGTTCGTCAGGGCATCGAAGGAAGCCGGTGGAGAGGTCGCGGGCACCGTGCGCGTTCCGCTCGTGAATCCGGATTTCGTTCCGTACATGCAGCGCGTGAAGGACGCCAAGCCCGACGCGCTCATGGTGTTCATCCCGGCGGGCAAGACCGCGACTGCGGTGCTGAAGGCGTTTGGCGATCTCGGCCTCGCCAAGTCCGGCGTCAAGCTGATCGGCCCGGGCGACGTCACCACCGACGAGGAGCTGGAGAACATGGGCGAGGCGGCGCTCGGCGTGCTCACCGTGCACCACTACTCCGCAGCCGCGACGCGTCCGGCGAACCAGGCTTTCGTCGCCGCATGGAAGCGCGACTACGGCGCGAACGAGACGCCCAACTTCGTCGCCGTGGGCGGCTACGACGGGATGGCGGCCATCATGTACGCGATCAAGGAGCAGAAAGGCAAGCTCGACCCGGACCGCACCATGGAGCTCCTGAAGAATTTCAAGGACCCGAACAGCCCGCGGGGACCGATCTCGGTCGACCCGGCCACCCGCGACATCGTGCAGAACGAGTATCTGCGCGAAGTGCGCAGAGTCGGCGGCAAGCTCGCCAACGTCGAGATCGAAACGGTGGGCACCGCGGTGAAGGATCCGTGGAAGGAGCTGAACAAAAAGTAGGATTCGGCCTGCGCTGTACCAAGGAGCGCGATGCACTTCGGTGCATCGCGCTTTTTTCTTGTACTGCAATGGTGCGTATACTCGAGCTGCCGTGAGCGGGGTTTGTAAGGCTAACGGACTGTTTCAGATTGGCAATCCTGTCTCGGATCGCGATTGGCATGACACTTGCTGCATTGCGATATGTGAAGACAAAACTCAATTGGGTGTTCGCGTTTGCATTCGGGCTTCTTGCGTCGCTTGCTCTGCCACCAGGCGCCGCAGCAGAGGCGATCGTGAGCGCGGTGGCGTGGATCGGAGATCTGCATATCGCGGAGTTCGCCGTCGCCGCCAACGCGTTTACGATTGTGCCGTAGAACGCGCGGCGGGCGCCTGACTCGAGCCCGCGCGCGCGTTCTTTTGCCGGCCCTGCAACGCGGGCTGGCGCGGTGCAGGGCTACATCTTCAGCAGGCGCCGCGTGTTGCCGGAGAGGATTTTCGTCCGGTCCTCCAGGCTCAGGGGCAGGTCCGCCATCCATTTCGTTCCCGGAGGATTCGGAACGAAGGGGTAGTCCACCGAGAAGAGGATCCGGTCCACGCCCATCTCCATGACGCAGCACATGAGCGCGGGGGTGGAGAAGTTGCCGCTCGTCGTGATCCAGAAGTGCTCGCAGAAGGTGTCGCGGAAGGTGCTGGGTTTATCGGCCCCGCGCGAGAGCGCCATGTTGATGCGCCATGCGGAGAAGGGCAGCGACTCGCCCAGATGCCCGAGGATGATCTTGAGGCGCGGATACTTGTCGAATGCGCCCGATAGAATCATGCGGATCCCGTGCGTGGCGGTCTCCACGGTGTAGCCCCAGGCCGCCGTGAGGAGCTGGGGGAATTTGTCCAAGTAATCCTTGTAGTAGGCATCGGCGACCGCCTGCACCGGCGAAGACGGATGGATGTAGAGCGGGATATCCAGTGCCTGCGCGCGCTCGAAGATCGGCCAGAATCGCTTGTCGTCGAAGAACACGCCGTTGGTCGGCCCGTGCACCATCGCGCCTTTAAAACCCATCCTGGTGACGGTCCGCTCGAGCTCGTCCGCCGCCGCTTTCGGGTCGGCGGTGGGAAGCGCCGCAAAGCCGGCGAAGCGCTCGGGATGGGCGCGCACCGCCTCGTGCAGCCTGTCGTTGGCGCGCTTGGCGAGCGGGATCGCGGCGACCGCGTCCAGACGCTGCGTCGAAGGCGCACCGTGCGAGATCACCTGCACGTCGATGCCGGCCTCGTCCATCTCCCTGATGCGCAGCGCGCCCAGGTCGTCCAGTCGCCGGCGCAGCTCGGGGCTGCGCGCCTCGCCGCTCCCGAAGGTTTTCGCGACGTCGGCGTCCCAGTAGTGCTCTTCGAGTGCGATGACGAAAGGTCTGTTTGTGGCTGCCATGGGTGGAATGTAGTCCAGGAGAGAGCTAGCGGGGCCGCCACTTTAGCAGCCGCGCCGCGGGTTGTCGCGCGAGGCGGTCACTGCGGATTCTTCGCATATTTGCCGCTCAATTGCGGCGTGCGCCCCGGCAGGCCCTTCTGCTCGTGCTCGAGGCGCGTATCGCGGCCCCAGGTGCGCTTCAACGCGTCGCGGACTTTCACGTGCAGACGCCCGAGTCCCTCCACCTCGAGTTCGATCCTGTCGCCGTCCTGGAACGCGGAGAGGCCCCGGTGGTTGGTGCCGGTGGCGAGCACGTCGCCTGGATTGAGCGTGTGGATAGCGCTGACCCATTCGATGCAGCGAGGAATCTTGTGCGCCATGTCGCCCGTGTTGAAATCCTGCTTGAGCGCGCCGTTCACCCACAGCCGGATCTGCACATGATGCGGGTAGCGGACCTCGTCGGCGGTGACGAGGTAGGGGCCCATCGGCCCAAAGGTATCGCGAGACTTCATCTGGTAGAAAGTGTTGCCTGCCGGCGGCAGGTCGCGCGCCGAGCCGTCGATGAAATTGACGTAGCCGAACACGTGCTTCATCGCGTCTGCCAGCTTCACGTTGGAAGCGCGCCGGCCGATCACCAGCGCCATCTCCGCCTCGCCCTCGAAGATGCTCGCCGGCACGTCGGGGAGCACCATGGTGTCGCCGTCTCCGATCACCGAGCTGGGCGATTTGTGAAAGGCGTTGATCGGGGCGGGCTCGGAGCGCGTTCCGTCCTCCATGTAGTTCACCGCCATGCAGTCGATGTTGTACGGCTTCGGGAGCGGCGGCCGGATCTTCACCTTTTTTAGGGGAATGCCGCGGCCGCTCGCCGCAGCCTTTTCAAGTTTCTTGCGGTAATCGACAAAGCGCTCGATCAGGCCGTTGATGAGGTCATGCGGGCCGGTGTGCGGAATGCTCCTCACCGTTTTCGACACGTCCACGACCGTATCGCCCTTCAGCACCCCGAGCCTGAAATCGTCGAAATACAGAAGCTTCACCTCGCCTCCCTTTTGTTTGCGATTAATCCCTTCACCGCGCTGGGCCCGCCGGCTTGAATTCGAGGATGATGTTCCATAGCGGCATGTCGCCGACGTTGGTCACGCTGTGGATGACCGGCTCGCGGAAGTTCACCACGCTGGGCGGTTCCCGCGGCGCGTCCTTGCCGTCGACGATCTGCCGAAGCACCGGCCCCTGGTTGATGCGGATCTCGACGCGCTGGCCGTGGCTGTGGCGCTCGCGCGTGTCCCCCGGCGCGAGCCGTTCCTCGTAGATGAAAAAACGTTCGCCCTCGTAGACGATCGTGTTCTTCGCCGGCTGGATGATCTCGGCGGGCGGTTTGGCCGGCGGGTGGTTGGGCTTGATCGCCACTTCGAAGAACGCGCCGCCCGTCGGCGGACCGTAGGATTCGCCCGCCTTGAACACCGCGACCTCGCCGCGCCGCATCGCGCGCAGCACCTTGCCGAACCGCAGCTGGATCTCGCTCATCGCCACGATCACGCGCTCCGTGCACCCCGGCGTCGAGGCCAGGGCGCACGGAGCGTCGTCGCGGCTCACGAGCACGTAGCCGTTCTCGAGCACGGCCGTCGCCCACGACGGACCGGAATTGAAGAGCGCCGCGAACAGCGCCATGGCGGGCAGGGTTCTTGGAGTAGCGATCATCGGAGTCCTCAGTCGTCCTGAACTTCCGCCTAAGATAACAGGGTGGGGGCGCGCCGTCTCAGTTCTGCCGCTCGATGTTCTTCAGCTCGACCACGCGCTTCCAGCGCGCGATCTCGCGCTCGACGAGCTCGCGCATTTCCTCGGGGCTGGAGGGCGTCGGCACACCGCTGAGATCCGCCAGCCGCTGGCGAACATCGGGAATCTCGAGAATCGAACGGACCTCGCGGTTCAGCCGGTCGATGATCGCTCGCGGCGTCGCCGCCGGGACCGCGAGGCCGAGCCAGGAATTCACTTCCACGCCGGGAAGCGTCTCGGAGATCGTCTGCAGCTCGGGCACGGCCGGGTGCCGTGCGGGCGAGGACACCGCGAGCGCGCGAAGTTTGCCGGACCGGATATGCCCCAACGAGGCGGTTCCAGTTTCGATGGTCGCATCGACGCGGCCCGCCAGCACGTCGACGAGGGCGTTCGCGCTGCCCTTGTAGGGCACGCCGAGAATCGCAGTCCCCGCCTCGATGTTGATCCACTCGCCGAGCAAGTGCACCAGCGTTCCCGGGGTCATGGAGTAGGTCAATTTTCCCGGCGCGTTCCTCGCGCGCTCGAGCAGATCCGCGAACGAGCGAATCGGCGAACCGGGCGCGACAGAAATCACCAGCGGATAGGCAACGACCGTTCCCACCATGCCGAAGTCGCGCACCGGATCGTAGGGGAGCGCCCGGTTGAGAGCCGCGGTGGCCGGGTGCGCGCCCGAGAGCAGGACCAGCGTCTGGCCGTCAGGCGGAGATTTTGCGAGTGCTTCGTTCGCGAGCAGCCCGGCTCCGCCGGGCCTGTTTTCGACGACGACAGGCTGGCCGAATCGCTCGGAGAGATTCTGCGCAAGGAGCCGGCTGACCAGGTCGTTGCCCGAGCCGGGCGGCGAGCCGACCAGGAAACGGATCGGCCTGACCGGGTATGCCTGCGAAATCGCCTCGTCGGTGGCGAGCGCGGCCAGGGCTGCGAGCACTGCCGCGGAAAATTTGACGTTCATTTCGCGAGCTTCGAGAGATCGGGCATGCCGAACGGGTGCGCGACCTCGAAGGCGCGCGCGGCGCGCAGCACCTGCGCTTCCGCGTACCTCGGTCCGATGATGTGCAAGCCCACGGGCAATCCCGCTTTGGTCAGTCCGCAGGGGATCGAAGCCGCAGGCTGCTGTGTCAGATTGAAGGGAAAAGTGAAAGGCGTCCAGCTCACCCAGCTCTTCGCGTTCTTCGGTGCCTCCCTGCCGACGTCGAACGCCGCAACTGAAAGCGTAGGCGTCACGAGCAGATCGTAGTGCACGTGGAAGCGGCTCATCGCAAGGCCGAGCTCGTTTCGCTTCTGCGCCGCCTCGAAATGCTCGAGCGCCGTGATCCGCTCCCCGCGGCGCGCGATTTCCCTCAGGCCTTTGTCGATCAGCGAGCGCTTTTTGGCCGGCACGCTGCTCACGACAAGCGCCGCGCCCGGGAACCAGTGCCGCGAAAACGTTTCCTGCGGATCCTCGAACCCGGGGTCGCGCTCTTCGACCCTCGCGCCGAGATCGTCGAACGTTCGCACCGCCTTCTTCACGATCTCCGCTACCTCGCGGTCGACTTTGGCGTAGCCGAGATTCGCCGAGTAGGCGATACGCAATCCCCGCACGCCGTCCTCGAGCCCCTCGCGGTAATCGCGCCCGTCGTAGGGAAGCGCCGTCCAATCGCGCGCATCGGGGCGCGACATCACCATGAGCATGAGCGCCGCATCGGCCACGCTCCTGGCGATCGGCCCCACGTGTGCGACGGTCCCCATGGGAGAGGGCGGCCAGGCGGGCACGCGGCCGAAGGTGGGCTTGATGCCGAAGAGACCCGTGAACGCGCAGGGAATGCGGATCGAGCCGCCGCCGTCGGTGCCGACCGCGAGCGGGCCCATCCCGGAGGCCACCGCGGCGGCCGCGCCGCCCGAGGAACCGCCCGGGGTTTTTCGCGGGTCCCGGGGATTGCGCGTGATTCCGGTGAGCGGGCTGTCGGTGACGCCCTTCCAGCCGAATTCCGGCGTCGTCGTCTTGCCGTGCAGCACGGCGCCCGCCTCGCGCAGCCGCGCCACCGCGGGCGCGTCGTCGTCCCATGGCCCCTTCGGGTCGATCGTCTTCGAGCCGCGCAGCGTCGGCCAGCCGCGGGCGAGGATCACGTCCTTGATCGAGACCGGGACGCCGTCGAGCGCGCCCATCGGCGCGTCTTTCATCCAGCGCGCTTCAGATTCCATCGCGCTCGCGATCGCCGCCTCGGTATCGACGAGACAGAAGGCGTTCAGCACCGGGTTCAGCCGCTCGATGCGCTCGAGCACCGCGCGCGTCGCCTCGACCGGGGAGAGCCGCTTCGCGCGATAGAGCGCGAGCAGCTCTGCGGCGGTGAGCGAGCAGGGGTCGGTCGGCGTGTTCAATAAGAACTCCTGTCTAGAACTTCTTGTTCGCAGGAATCGGGAGCGGGAGCAGCGATTGTATAGCGATCCCGACGGGCAACCGATAGCTCAGGCAGCAGGGACTTCCGGGGCGCGTGCTCGCGCGCGACGCGCGGCGGGTGATCGTCGCCAGACGATAGCTTCGGGCTCCGGCCTATTGCGGTTCGATTTTCGCGAGCCTCACGTATCGACCCCAGTTCTCGCTTTCCACCCCGATCAGCGCCGCCATGGATTCGGATGTGCCCGGGAATGGATCGGTAGCGACGTTCTCGAGAAATTTGCGCGTCTCCTCGCTCGACGAGATCTGGTTGAACCAGGTCGCGAGCTTGTCGACGATAGCCTTGGGCGTGCCGGCCGGAACGACGACCCCGAACCAGGGCGTGAGGTCGTAGCCCGGGAAGCCCGACTCCGCCATCGTGGGCACCTCCGGCAGCATGCTCAGGCGCGTCGCCGAAGTGAGGGCGAGCATGCGGACGCGGCCCGCGCGCGCCTGCGCCATGAGGAAAGTCACGTCGTAGGACATGAAGTCCACTTCTCCGCCCAGCAGGTCGCTCAACGCGTTTGGAGCGGCTTTGTACGGGATGTGGGTGCTCTTGAGACCTGCCATTTCCTTGTAGAGCTCCGCTGCGACGAGGCCCGTGTTGGAACCGGTGGCGTAATTGCCGTCGCCGGGCTTCTTCTTCAGGTACTCGGTCAGCTCGCCGATCGAATGGATCGGCCTTTTCGCATCCACCGCGATCGCGAAGCTCAGTTTGGCGAGCGTCGTGACCGGCGTGAAATCCCTGACGGGGTCGAAGGAGAGCTGCTTGAAGATGTGCCGCGCCGCGGCGAGCGTGGAGCTGGCCGGCGTGATCATGATGGTGTACCCGTCGGGCTTCGCGCGCGCGACGTATTCGGTGGCGATGTTCCCCTGCGCGCCCACCTTGTTCTCGACGAGTACGGGCTTGCCGGCGAGCCTCGCCAGCCTGTCGCTGTAGTAGCGCACCAGGATGTCGGCGCCGGATCCGGCCGCGAAGTTGCAGATCGAGCGGATCTCGCGCGCCGGATACTCCTGCGCGGCGGCCGGCAGCGGCGACAGCGCGGCGGGGAGCCAACCGAGCAAAAGGATCGTGCCTTTCAGCGTTTGCCTCATTGTCGTTCCCCGGACGTCTAGGCGTCGAGCTCGGGATAATGCCTGAAGATGCCGTGCTGGTTGAACGCGATGCGCCGCTTCGATTCCAGGTAAGCGGCGATGCGCGGCCGCGCCGCGACCTTCTCGTGCAGCGTGACCGACCGCGGATATTTCGGCTCCAGCCTGCCCATCGCGCGGGGAAAAGCATAGCGCAGGCCGGCGATCATCTGGAAGAGCGACACGTCGGCGTAGGAAAACGCCCTGCCGAGAAGCCAGCCGCCTTTTTCGCGATCGAGCACCTGCTCGAAGTAGCCGAGGAATTTCGGCAGCCGCGCGGCGGCGAAGTGCGCGGCGCGGCGCTTCGATTCGGGCTTCTGGTCCTCGTAGTAGAAGGCGCCCCCGATCGGGTGATGCGCATCGTGCACTTCGACCAGCCAGTCGGCGATCGTGAGCTGGAGCTGGTGCAGCCAGAGACGCGCCGGCTCGCCCTCCGGCGCGAGGCCGTGGCGCGGGGCGAGCCAGAAGAGAATGTTCGCAGTCTGTGCGATCACCAGTTTTCCCGCTTTGAGAAACGGCGGAGCGAACGGCAGGCGTCCGTCGGATTTGCCTTCCAGAAAACGCGTCAGCGCCGGAACGCCGCGCTGCGGCGTTCGCGCGGCATCGATGTAGTCGGCGCCCGCTTCCTCCAGCGCGAGCCGCACGAATTCTCCGCGGCCCTGTATCGAGGGCCAGTAATAGAGCTCGTAGCGCATGGGATTCTCCGCGGTCTCAAGGATTCAAGATGGATGGCGCGATTGCGCGCGGGCACCGGGCGTCGCGGGCAGGCCCCAACCGGGACGCGCGCGCAACAGGAGAAAGAGCGCGATCCCGGTCGTCACCAGGCTCCAGGCGATGCCGTTGACGAACGCCGCGCGGTAGGAACCGGTCATGTCGAAAATCCATCCGGGCATCCAGCCGCCGAGCGCCATGCCGACGAGCGTCGCCATGATCACCGTGCCGGTGCGTTCGCCCGCTTCGCGCGGCGAGAAGTACTCTCGCACGATAAGGGGGTAGGAAGGCACGATGCCTCCCTGAAAGAGGCCGAAGAGCGCCGAGACCGCGTAGAGCGCGGCGAGGCCGTCGAAGGGCAGGAACAGCGCGAGTGCGGTTGCCTGGAGCACGGCGCCAAGCAGCAGCGTGCGCAATCCCCCGATGCGGTCGGCGATCCAGCCCGAGGCGAGGCGGCTGACGATGCCGAACCCCATCATCAGCGCGAGCATCTCGGCGCCGCGCGCGGCGGGAAAGCCCAGATCCGCGCAGTACGCCACCATGTGCACCTGGGGCATGGACATCGCGACGCAGCACGCGATCCCCGACACGCACAGCAGCCCCTGCAGCTGGTTGGGAGAGAACCCGAGAGGCCGCTCGGGGTTCGACGACGCTCCCCGCGCGCCCGCACCCGCCGGCGCGAGCCCGGCGATCGCGGGCGGTTTCCGGCGGA
>Ga0209488_10005156_pt1 | contig 10071 bp, 8 predicted proteins | sample Rivendell_Oct201_8_FD_188349 | JGI IMG/M metagenome (GOLD analysis project Ga0209488, IMG submission 188349) | Vadose zone soil microbial communities from the Eel River Critical Zone Observatory, Northern California, USA -... | ecosystem: Environmental > Terrestrial > Soil > Vadose zone >... | reverse complement strand
CGCTGCCCCGCGCGCCCTGGGTGAACGGGTCGAAGATGCGGGGCAGCAGGTCATCCGGGATTCCAACCCCGTCGTCGCGCACGCGCAACACCACGGACCTGCTCTCGCGAGCGCCCCGGATCTGGATCAGGCCGCGCCGGTCCGTGTACTTCGCGGCGTTGGTGAGCAGGTTCGAGATCACCTGCACCAGCCTGCCGGGATCGACGTTCACGAGCAGGCCGTGGGGCACTTCGACTTCCAGGGCATGCCTGCGCTCTTCGAGGATGGGCCTGACCACCTCCAGGCTTTGGGTCACCAGGCTGGACAGCTGGGTGGGCGTCCGCGCCAGCCTGACCTTCCCTCGCGCGATGCGGTGGATGTCGAGCAGATCGTCCACCATTCCCGCCACCTGCCTGGCATGCCGCTCGATCAGCTGCCTTTCCTTGAGCAGGGACTTGGTCCCGCGCAGGCGCAAGTGCTCCATTGTCGCGAGGATCGGCGTGAGCGGGTTGCGCAACTCGTGACCGAGCATCGCGAGAAACTCGTCCTTCGCCCGGTTCGCTTCCTCGGCTTCGGCGCGGGTCGTCTCCAGCCTTCGCCGGTTGCGCACCTGCTCGGTCGCGTCGAAGCTGATCGTCATCACCCCGACGACGTTTCCATCCGCGTCGCGCATGGGCGCGGCCGCGAAGGTGAGGAACTGTTCCTCGAGGCGGCCGTCGGGCAGCAGGACCTTCCCCGGGAACTCTCTCTTCACCACGGGACGGCCGCTCCGGTAGACCTCGTCCAACGGCGGGACGTAGTGGGGAAAGACGTCGAGGACGGATCTCCCGATCAGCTCTTCCATCGGCCTGCCCACCATCTCGCAGTGGGCTGGATTGGCCAGCGCAAACCGGTGGGTCTCGCCCTTGAACAGCGCGATGCCGACCGGCGCCTGCTCCAGAATCGCCATGAGATTGGCGCGCGCGCTCTCGGACTCGACGCGGTAGCGCGCGAGTTGGATCTGCGTGGACACCCGCGCTAGCAGCTCGCGAGCCGAGAACGGCTTCACCAGGTAGTCTTCGGCTCCCGCCTCCAGGCCTTCAACGCGATTCTCCGACCCCGCGCGCGCCGAGAGCAGGATGACGGGAGTCGCTCGAAGCCGGGGGTCGGCGCGCAGCTCGCGCAGCAGCTGCAGGCCGTCCAGTCCCGGCATGACCACGTCGGCCAGGATGACGTCGGGGCGGTTCAGCCGCGCGGCCGCCAGCGCCGCCGCACCGCCGGAGACCGCCTCCACCGTCCAGCGCTTTTCCAGGATGCGGCTCAGGTAGTCGCGCAGATCGGCGTCGTCGTCGGCGAGCAGGACCCGGCCGCCCGGGATCGCTTCGGGCGCCAGTGGCAACGGCGCGCTCGTGACGCCGTTCGTGCCTGGCAGGTCGATCTCACTCATCGAAGCGTCCCGGACCACCATAGCACTGCGTTTAGCCGCCCGGATGGCGTTGACAGCGATTGCCGGTGCGTCCAGAACAACGGGACCGATGCGGCGCTTCTCACAGTCGGGACCTGCGAGCAGGCCAGCCCATTCGCGGAAGGACGCCCCGGACCGCGACCGCGATGCCGCCGGCAGGGGCGATCCGCGACGACTTCATGAAGTGAACAATAATCTGGCCGCCATCCGGCTGTGGCTCACGATGATGCAGGGCTCTTCGTGCCCCGTGTGCCGGCGCGTGCAAGCCAATGGTCTGTCGGCAATCCTCCGGAATGTCGAGCAAGCGCAGGCTTTGATCGAGGAGCGTTTTCCGCCCCCGGACCTCGGTGCCTTGCGCGCGCCGCGCAGGCAGCGGAAATCGGCGCGCTGATCATTCTTCCGTCCGCACCGGAGCGTCCTTCCCGGCTTGACTTTGCACCCGCCGTGGAGTCCATGAATCGATCCCCACCGCCCCGGTTCGGGGCGACTTCGCGCTGCGGTGAAGCCCGCGCATGTCGACGATTGGCACAGCCGTCCATTCGCTGGAGCTCCGGGTCCGACGCGGGATCCGCGTGCGTGGAACGGTCCAGGGCGTCGGCTTCCGCCCTGCCGTCTTTCGCGCGGCGACCGCCCGCGAGCTGGCCGGCTTCGTCCGCAACGACTCCGAGGGCGTCTGGATCGAGATCGAAGGGCCGGCGGGCGCGCTCTCCCGCTTCCTGGAGGAGCTGCCGGGAACGGCTCCGCCGCTCGCACGCATCGAGGCGACGGAGATCGTCGAGCTCCGCGCCGTCGGCGAGGTCGGGTTCCGAATCGCCGCCAGCGCCGAACGCCCCAGCGTTCGCGCCATCGTCCCACCCGACGCGGCCACATGCGATGCGTGCCTGAGCGAGCTGTTCGACCCGCACGATCGGCGCTTCCGCTATCCCTTCATCAACTGCACCGACTGCGGCCCACGCTACACCATCGCCCGGGACGTGCCTTACGACCGCGCGCGCACCACGATGGCGGCCTTCACCCTGTGCGCGCGCTGCCGGGCTGAATACGAGGACCCGACGAGCCGTCGCTTTCACGCGGAGCCCAATGCCTGCCCGGACTGCGGTCCGGTCCTCTCCCTCCCGGGAGCGGGGGTGCGGGGCGAGGCAGCGCTGGCGGCCGCCGTCGCTGCCCTGCGCGCCGGAAGGATCGTGGCCGTCAAGGGTCTCGGAGGCTTCCACCTGGCCGTGGACGCTCGCGACCAGCACGCCGTCGTGCGACTTCGCGAACGGAAGCAGAGACCCCACAAGCCTTTCGCTCTGATGGCGCGCGACCTCCGGCAGATCGAGGCCATCGTCGAGCTGGGCGAGCCGGCCCGACGGGCGCTTGCCTCTTCCCTGCGGCCCATCGTGCTCTGTCCGAGGCGCGCCGGCGCGGCGGTGGCGCCCGCCGTCGCTCCCGGGCTGGACGAGTTGGGCATCATGCTGCCGTACACCCCGCTCCAACACCTCATGCTGCGCGATGGCCCGGAGCTCGTGGTGATGACCAGCGGCAACCTCGCCGAGGAGCCGATCGCGAAGGACAACCCGGCGGCGCTGGAGCGCCTCGCCGGCATCGCCGACGTCTTCCTCCTGCACGACCGCGAAATCCACACCCGCGCCGACGATTCCGTGGTGCGGATGGTGGCCGGAAAAGCCCAGCCGGTGCGGCGGTCGCGCGGGCACGTCCCCGACCCGATCGAGCTCGGGTTCACCGCGCCACCCGTGCTGGCGGTCGGCGCGAACCTCAAGAACGCAGTCTGCATGACCCGAGGCGGTGAGGCGTACCTGTCGCCGCACGTCGGGGACCTGGAAAATCTAGAGTCGTTCGCCTACTTCCGCGAGGTGATCGGGAAGCTCGCGCAGCTTCTCGGCGTGCATCCGGAGGTGGTGGCCTGCGACCTCCACCCCGACTACGTCTCCACTCGCTGGGCGCTCGAGAGCGGCTTGCGCAGGGAGCCGGTGCAGCATCACCATGCCCACCTGGCCTCCTGCCTCGCCGAGCACGGGCGGAGCGGACCTTCCCTGGGCGTGGCTTTCGACGGGACCGGCTGCGGCCCGGCCGGCGAGCTCTGGGGTGGCGAGTTCCTTCTCGCCGACCTTGCCGGCTTCCAGCAGCTGGGCCATCTCCGCCCGCTCGCGCTGGCCGGCGGAGAGGCCGCCATCCGCGAACCGTGGCGGCTGGCAGCGGCCGCCCTGCAGGACGCGGGCCTCGACCTGGACCTTCTCGGACGAATCGACCGGAAGAAGCGCGACGCGGTGCTGCGGCTGATCGAAACGGGCGCCGGCACTCCGAAGGCGACGGGGGCCGGCCGCTGGTTCGACGCCGTCGCCGCCCTCTGCGGCCTGCGCGACGAGATCACGTACGAAGGACAAGCCGCCGTCGAGCTGGAAGCGATCGCGGCGCCCGGAGAATGCTGCTCGTACCCATTCAGGATCGAGCGTGGCGATCCGTTCGCCGTGGACCTGCGGCCCGCGGTGCGGGCCATCGCTGCGGAGCTCGCGAAGTGGACGCCCGCCGGCGAGGTGGCCGCGCGGTTCCACCGGACGATGGCCATGGCGATCGGCGCCGGCTGCAGGATCGCTCGCGAGCGATCGGGGGTGGAGACGGTCGCGCTCTCCGGCGGCTGTTTCCAGAACCGGCTGCTCAGCGAGTCCGCCAAGCGCCTCCTCGAGCAGGACGGTTTCGAGGTCCTCGTCCATGGCCGGGTGCCGCCCAACGACGGCGGCGTGGCGCTGGGACAGGCGGCGGTGGCGGCATGGCGTTCACGGCAGCTGAACGGGGGCAATGATGTGCCTCGGCATTCCCGGTGAGGTCCTGGAGATCCGCGACGAGCAGGGCCTGAAAGTAGGCAAGGTCCAGTTCGGCGGCATCACGCGCGACGTCTGCCTCGCCTGCATCCCCGACATCGCCCTGGGCGAGTTCGTCCTGGTCCACGTCGGATTCGCCATTTCCAAGGTGGACAAGGAAGAGGCTGCCCGGGCCTACGCCACCTTGCAGGAGCTCGGACTTCTCGCGGAGCTCACCTCCGATGCGCCCCAGCCGGAGCAACCGCCATGAAGTACCTCGACGAGTATCGGGACAGCACGCTCGCCAAAGGCCTCGCCAGCCGCATCGCCGCCTTGGCGACGAAGCCATGGGTGCTGATGGAAGTGTGCGGGGGGCAGACGCACTCCATCGTCCGCTACGGCATCGACCGCATGATCCCCGAGTCGGTGGAGCTGGTGCACGGGCCGGGCTGCCCGGTGTGCGTGACCTCGCTGGAGATGATCGACCGCGCCCATTCCATCGCCGCGCGGAAGGACGTCATCTTCACCTCCTTCGGCGACATGCTGCGGGTCCCGGGCTCACGCGGCGACCTGCTCACGCTGCGCAGCCGCGGCGCGGACGTGCGCGTGGTCTACGCGCCGCTCGACGCCGTCCGGATCGCGCGCGAGAACCCTGGCAAGCGCGTGGTCTTCTTCGCCATCGGCTTCGAGACGACCGCCCCGGCCAACGCGATGGCGGTCTTCACGGCGCGGCGCCAGGGAGTGAAGAACTTCTCGGTGCTGGTCTCGCACGTGCTGGTTCCTCCGGCCATGGCCGCCATCCTCCAGTCGGCTGGAAACCGCGTGCAGGGCTTCCTCGGCCCCGGGCACGTCTGCGCGGTGATGGGCTACCGGGAGTACGAGGCCCTCTCCGAGCGCTACCGCGTCCCCATCGTGATCACCGGCTTCGAGCCGCTCGACCTGCTCGAGGGCATCTTCATGGCCATCCAGCAGCGGGAGGCGGGACGGGTGGAGGTCACGAACCAGTACGCCCGGACCGTGAGCCGCGATGGCAACCGCCCCGCGCGCGACCTGATCTTGGAGGTGTTCGAGGTCTGCGACCGCAAGTGGCGCGGCGTGGGATCGATTCCCAAGTCCGGCTACAAGCTGCGATACGAGTACCGCGAGCACGACGCCGAGCGGATCTTCGAGGTCGACGCGATCGAGACCAAGGAATCCCAGCGCTGCATCAGCGGCCTGATCCTTCGGGGGCTGAAGAAGCCCAAGGACTGCGCCGCCTTCGGAAGGGAGTGCACCCCGCAGAACCCGCTCGGTGCCACCATGGTCTCCGCCGAGGGTTCCTGCGCGGCCTACTACCAGTACGGCCGCTATCTCGATGCCGGAAAGGGCCGATGAAGGACGCCATCCTGCGCAAGGCGCGCGAGAGCGCCGAGGTCAAGCTGCGCTTCATCGAGGAGAACGCGGAAGCGCTCGAGCGCTGCGTTCGCGCCCTGGCGGAGCGGTTCCAGTCCGGCGGTCGGTTGCTGGTGCTGGGAAACGGGGGGTCCGCCTGCGACGCGCAGCACGTCGCGGTCGAGTTCCTCCATCCGGTGATCGAGAAACGAAAGCCGCTGCCGGCGCTGGCCATGGTGACCGACGTCGCCACCCTGACCGCCATCGGCAACGACACCGATTTCTCGCGCATCTTCGTCGACCAGCTGGAGCTGCTGGCCCGTCCGCGGGACGCGGTGCTGGGCATCTCCACCTCGGGCGCGTCCGCCAACGTCAATCGCGCGCTCAAGCGGGCCCGCGAGATGGGCCTGCTCACCATCGGGTTCGCCGGGCGCGACGGAGGGCGGATGCCGGACCTCTGCGATCACTGCTTCACGGTCAAGACCTGGTCGATCCACCGCGTACAGGAGTCGCACACGCTGCTCCTGCACCTGCTCTGGGACCAGGTCCACGTCGCCATGGGAGAGGACGATGTCCTCTGATTCGACGCCCTTCGGGGAATGCCCCGTGCCGAGCTCCGGCCCCGAGGAGATCCTCCTTGGCCACGGCAGCGGCGGCAAGCTGACGGCCCGCCTGATCGAGAAGATCATCCTTCCGGCCTTCCGCAACCCGGCGCTCGAGCGGCTCGACGACCAGGCCATCCTGTCGTTTGGCGGCGCCCGGCTGGCCTTCACCACCGACTCCTACGTGGTGACGCCCATCTTCTTCCCGGGGGGTGACATCGGCGAGCTGGCGGTCAACGGCACCGTGAACGATCTGGCCATGGGAGGAGCGAGGCCCCTCTACCTCTCGCTCGCGTTCATCCTCGAGGAGGGCTTGCCGATCGCGGATCTCGAGCGCGTGATCCAGTCGGTCCGACGGGCCGCCGCCCGCGCCGGCGTGGACGTGGTCACGGGCGACACCAAGGTGGTCGGCCGCGGGAGCGGCGACAAGATCTTCATCAATACCTCGGGCATCGGCCTCGTCCCGCCGGGGATCGATCTCTCCTCGATGCACGTCCAGCCGGGCGACGTCATCCTCGTCTCCGGACCGATCGGCGATCACGGCGTCGCCATCCTCTCGCGCCGCGAGGGCCTGGAGTTCGACGGCCAGATCGAGAGCGATACCGCGCCGCTGCACGAGCTGGTGGCGGCGGCGCTCGCCGCCGGGCCCGACATCCATGCCCTGCGCGATCCCACCCGGGGCGGCGTGGCGGCTACCCTGGTGGAGATCGCCACGCGCCGAGGGCTCGGGCTCGAGGTCGACGAGAGTGCCGTGCCTGTCCGCGATGCGGTGCGCGGGGCTTGCGAGATCCTCGGCCTGGACCCGCTCCTGGTCGCCAACGAGGGCAAGCTGGTGGCGTTCGTGCCCGAAGCCAGCAGCGAGCGGGTGCTCCAGGCACTGCGCGCACACCCGCTGGGAAGGGGCGCCTGCCGCATCGGCCGCGTGATCGCCGACCATCCCGGCTTCGTCACGCTGCGCACGCCCATCGGCGGGCAGCGCATTCTCGACTTGCCCTTCGGCGAATCCCTGCCGCGCATCTGCTGACCGGATCGCGGTCGCCCTCAAGCCCGCTTCGCCACCAGCTTTGCCCGGATCCGCACGGTGGGCTCGACCTTGAAGATCAGGAAGCGGGGCGGCGTGAGATTGAAGTCGCGCATGTCGATGGTCTTCTCGCCTTCGACCTCGAGCGTGTCTGGGTCGGGCGCGCGCACCAGCGCTTCCACCTCCAACGGACGCGAGACCCCGTGCAGCGTGAGGTCTCCGCGGAGCAGGCAGCGGGAACCGGGCAGGGGCCTCGCCTCCCGCAGACGGCCTTCGATCCGGGGATGCTTGCGCGCCTCCAGCTTGCGGCGCAGTTCCGCGTCGACGAGGCTGTTGTTGGACTTCAACAGCTCGACCGCGAGCTCGATGCGAGTGGGAGGGGCGAGGCACACCTGCCCCTCACCCACTTCGGCTTCGAGCTCCCCTTCGAAGCCCGCGGTCTCCACCCGGATGGGGTGGATGCTGGAGCGCGCCTCGGCCCAGACCCGGGACCGCTCTGGCATGAGGACGTAGCGGGCCACCGCCCGTTTCTACATCATGGCGATCTTCAGGTACCGGACCATGTCGGGCACGGCGCCCACCAACATCGCCGCCGCCACCACCGTCAACCCCGCCACCAGCACCTTCCGCGCCACCGGACGCTTGCGCATCACGATCCTCCTTTGGAGTTCATCTCTGACTGCCGGGAACCATCCACCAGGCTGCGCACCAGGCGCGCCGCTTCGTCCACCGCGCGCTGGACGGGCTCGCTGAGGCCGATGCTCTCGTCCGTCCGCTCCGGCTCGCAGCCGACCAGGAGCACCCGATCGATCCGCCCGCCCAGATGCCGGACCAGTCCGAGCACCGAAGCGGGATCCAGGTCGTGCGCGTTCATCGCTGGGGGGACACCATCCAATGGTGTCCCCAGTCCGAGGTCGGGCTCGATCACGAACACGGTGCCGGGCGGCTCTCCGCGCGAGACCGCGTCGACCAGGATGAGCGTGTCGTAGCCGTCCAGGAGCTGGTAGGCGAGATGGACCCCTCGAATGCCGTAGTCCGCTACGCGCACGTTCTCCGGAAGCTGCTCCGTGGACAGCCGCCGCGCCACCTCGACGCCGAATCCGTCGTCGCCGAGGAAGATGTTGCCCACTCCCGCGACCAGCACCGATCCCCTCATGGCGCCTTTCCGGCGGGTTCCACCTCTTCCGGCGAGAAATATAGGTACCGGCCGTACCATTCGTGCAGGTCTGCGGCCGGATCGTCCTGCGGCGTGACGGCGAGGTAGCGCTTGTCCTCTACGTCCAGGTAGACGGCCTGGACGACGGCCAGCCGGCCTTCGAGGAACATGTCCTGCGCGTCGGCGTGGCGTCCGGGGTGCAGCCGGACCACGCTTCCCTTGGCGACGGCGACGCCCTGGATCTCCACGCTGTCCGTTTCCGGCGACACCGAGGCATCCGCTCCGGGGTCCCACCACGGAGCACCGTTGCTGCTCTCGGCTGAAGCCTGGCGCAGTGAACGGACGGCGCCGTGCAGGCGGTCGAGCATCTCGGGCGGCATCTGCTCCACACGATCGAGGATGGCGGCCGCGCGCGCATCCGTGGCGCGTGCTTCGCGCTTCTCCTCGTCCGTGAGCGTCAGCGTGCGCAAGGTGAGGATCTCGTCAATCTCTGTCGCGTCGTAGAGGTCGCCGGGGCTCTCCTTGGCCACCTCCGGGTAGTCGTACAGGATGATGGGCGAAGAGAGCAGGACATCGCGCTGCGGCGAAGGTCCGACCAGCACCGGCCAGGTGCGCACGTTCTGGCAGGCTTTCGCGGCCGCGGCGGCCCATCCTGGCGGCTCGAGAAGCGACACGAATTGTCCGCCTTCGACGGCCAGCATCAGATGTGCGCCGGCGAAGGACCCGCGCAGCGCCTCGTCTCGCGGCGCGCCGGGGGCTTTCCAAGGGGTATTGTTTTGGATCTGGATGCGGACCTTCACCAGGCGATCGTCGAGGCGCTCGCCCGCCACCTGGATCGCTCCCGCCAGCGGCCAGAGCTCCCGGACCACGCGTCCCGGCCCATCCGCGCCGGAAATCGCCTCGACTTCCCGCCCGCCCGCGAGCTCGAAGCGGACCATGGTCTCACCCTCCAGCGGCGCGCCCAGATCCACTTCGCGTTCCATGCCTTCGTCCCAGGTGGTCCAGAGGCGGCCGCCGGCTTCCAGGGACGCCACGGGGCGAAATCCTTCGAACCCGGCTTCCTCGACCGTCCGCCTCTGCAGTTGGAGGAACCTCATCTTTCCGCTCAGCCTGCCGCCGCCGGCCGCCTCGACCAGGCACTCGGTCTGGCTCCAGGAGCTCTCGCAGCCACCGCTCTCGCACCATTCGCGCGGCGCCAGCACGCCGAATTGCCAGCGCACCCGGTTCTTCGCCGCCGAGGCGCGGTACGGGTAGAGGACGTAGCCCTCGAAGAGGACGGCGTCGGCGACCTTCCTGGCGTCGTCGAAGTTCACGGTTGCTTCACCTCCTGGACGCCCGGATCGATGGCCGAGCGGGCATCCGAGATCAATGTCGTGAGGGTCTCGTCCCAGTTCGTGAGCGCCCGGTCGGACTTGAATCGCTGCAGGGCGTCGAGGGTCTCCCTGCGCATCCGGATCCAGGCCTGGTCGGGGAAGTACAGATCCATGAGCCGGTCCCACGTCTTGACCGGCATCCCGAAGCTGACCTCCTTGTGCCACGGCACCTGCTCGACCGCGAAGCCGGTCTCGCCCCTGGTGAATACGGTGCCGGAGAACAGCATCAGGAAGGGGATCTCGCCGTCGTCGAGGGCGTGGAAGTACTTCGCAGTGGCGACCTCGAAGTCGTAGGTGCACGGCACGGCGACGTCGATCTCGATG
>Ga0209488_10005155_pt1 | contig 10073 bp, 8 predicted proteins | sample Rivendell_Oct201_8_FD_188349 | JGI IMG/M metagenome (GOLD analysis project Ga0209488, IMG submission 188349) | Vadose zone soil microbial communities from the Eel River Critical Zone Observatory, Northern California, USA -... | ecosystem: Environmental > Terrestrial > Soil > Vadose zone >... | reverse complement strand
ACGAGACTCGATCAGTTCCATCTGCGACTACGTCACTCGCAACGGCTAGCGCAGCAGGGCCGTCGCTGCCACCGCGACGGGTTCGAAATCCTTTGTCTCCGAGTCGACGAGCTCGAACAGTCGTCGTTTCATGCGTGGGTCCCAGAACCTGCTTACGTGGTTGGCGACCTCGGTAACCGCCTGCTCGGTGGGCAGGTAGGCGAAATGAACGACGATCTTGTTGATCAGCCTGATCTCGGTTGCCTCGCGGTGCGACATGTCAATCCACGAGTCCGGCGGCCAGTTCACGGTCTGCGGCAACTTCGCCAAGTAGATGCGGAACCGGGTGGGTGAGCGTGACCTGGACGGCCGTCACCTTGTACTCCGGGCAGTTCGTCGCCCAGTCGGAGTTCTCCGTTGTCACGACGTTCGCCCCCGTCACCGGGTAGTGGAACGTGGTGTACACGACGCCGGTGGGCATCCGATCGGATATCTGCGCATGGAGTGTCGTTGCGCCGACTCGGCTGGCCAACGTGACCTCGTCGCCGTCCTCGATACCCCGGACCTCGGCGTCGTGGGGATGGATCTCCAGCACATCCTCTTGGTGCCAGGCGATATTCGCCGTGCGCCGGGTCTGCGCTCCGACGTTGTACTGACTCAGGATCCGGCCCGTCGTCAGGATCAACGGGAAGCGCCGAGTGCTGCGCTCGTCGGTCGGCACGAACGGGGTCGGTACGAACCTGCCCAACCCCCTGGTGAATGCGTCGACGTGCATGATCGGCGTGCCGTCAGGAGCCTGCTCGTTGCACGGCCACTGGACGCTGCCCACCTCATCCAGCTTGTCGAACGAAACGCCGGTGAAAGTCGGCGTGACAGAGGCGATCTCGTCCATGATCTGGCTTGGATGGTCGTACTGCATGGGATAGCCCATCGCCGTGGCGATCTGGCAGACGATATCCCACTCGTGCCTGCCGCTCTTGGGTTTCATCACCGCACGTACCCGGTTGATCCGGCGTTCGGCGTTGGTGAAGGTGCCGTCCTTCTCCAGGAACGACGCGCCCGGTAGGAACACGTGCGCGAACTTCGCGGTCTCGTTGAGGAACAAGTCCTGGACCACCACGAGCTCCATGGCACCCAGTGCGGCCAGGACGTGCTTGACGTTCGGGTCGGATTGCGCGATGTCTTCACCATGGACGAACAAGCCACGGAAAGTGCCCTCGATCGCGGCGTCGAACATGTTCGGGATGCGCAGCCCCGGCTCAGCTAACAGCGTTGTTCCCCAAAGATTTTCGAAGACCTTGCGCGCCGCGTCGTCCGACACGTGCCTGTAGCCGCTGAGCTCGTGCGGGAACGATCCCATGTCACAGGAGCCCTGCACGTTGTTCTGGCCGCGCAGCGGGTTCACGCCGACACCGTCGCGGCCGATGTTGCCGCACGCCATCGCCAGGTTCGCCATGCCCATGACCATCGTCGAGCCCTGGCTGTGTTCGGTCACCCCCAGGCCGTAGTAGATGGCCCCGTTGCCGCCCTGCGCGTACAACCGGGCGGCGGCACGCAGTTCTGCCGCCGGCACGCCGGTGATCGGCTCGACGGCCTCGGGGCTGTTCTCGACGCCCGAGATGAACTGGGCCCACTCGTCGAATCCCTCGCACCGCTCCCCGATGAACGACTGGTCGATCAGGCCCTCGGTCACCACGACGTGGGCCATCGCGTTGACGATCGCGACGTTCGTTCCCGGCCTCAACTGCAGATGGTGGTCGGCCTCGATGTGAGGCGAGCGCACCAGGTCGATGCGACGCGGGTCCACGACGATCAGCTTCGCGCCCTGGCGCAGCCGCTGCTTCATTCTGGACGCGAAGACTGGGTGTCCATCCGTCGGATTGGCCCCGATCACCATGATGACGTCGGATTGCGCCACGGACTTAAAGTCCTGCGTGCCCGCCGACTCACCGAACGTCTGCTTGAGCCCATATCCCGTGGGCGAGTGGCACACCCGGGCACACGTGTCCACGTTGTTGTTGCCGAAGGCGGCGCGGACCATCTTCTGGACGACGTAGACCTCTTCGTTCGTGCACCGCGACGAGGTGATCGCGCCGATCGCCCCCGCGCCGTGCCGCTGCCTGATCTCCAGCATCCGGCGGGCGACGGTGCCGATCGCCTCGTCCCACTCGACCTCGCGCCACGGGTCGGTGATCTTCTCGCGAATCATCGGGCGCAGCATCCGGTCCGGGTGGGTCGCATACCCGAAGGCGAACCGTCCCTTGACACACGAGTGGCCTTCGTTGGCGCCGCCATCCTTGTGGGGCACCATGCGGACCACTTCGTCGCCGCGCAACTCCGCCTTGAACGAGCAGCCAACGCCGCAGTAGGCGCACGTGGTGATCACCGACCGGGACGGCATCCCCAGTTGGATCACTGACTTCTCCTGCAGGGTCGCCGTCGGGCACGCCTGCACACAGGCGCCACACGACACGCATTCCGAGTCCATGAACGACTCGCCCGCACCGGGCGACACCTTCGAATCGAAGCCCCGGCCTTCGATGGTCAGCGCGAACGTGCCCTGGATCTCGTCACACGCGCGCACACAACGTGAGCAGGCGATGCATTTGGACGGATCGAAGTCGAAGTACGGATTGCTTTGGTCGACGACGGCGTCCAGGTGGTTCTCCCCGTCGTAGCCGTACCTGACCTGACGCAGCCCGACCGCACCCGCCATGTCCTGCAACTCGCAGTCACCGTTGGCAGAACAGGTCAGGCAGTCCAGCGGATGGTCGGAGATGTAGAGCTCCATGACGTTCTCACGGAGCTTGGCGACTTTCGGAGTCTGGGTATGTACGACCATTCCGTCGGCGACCGGTGTCGTGCACGAGGCGGGAGTGCCACGGCGGCCGTCGATTTCGACCAGACATAGCCTGCAGGAGCCGAACGCTTCGAGCCGATCCGTGGCGCACAACTTGGGGACATCGACGCCGGCCATCGCGGCCGCCCGCATGACGGATGTGCCTTCAGGAACAGCGACGCGCATCCCGTCGACCTCGAGCGAGACCGACGCCGGACCGTCCTTGGCCGGGGTGCCGAAGTCGGGTTCCTTGAGCAGCGTCATGGCATGCCTTCCGTCCTCGCACTGGCGGTGGTCGATTCTGTGTTCGGTTCGCGGGAAAGAAAGTCGTCTGGGAAATGTGTGATCGCGCTGCGCACAGGCATCGGGGTCAGCCCGCCCATGGCGCACAACGAACCCTCGGTCATCACGTCGCAGAGGTCTTCGAGCAGGGCCAGGTTCTCGTCGCGGTGCTCACCCGCCCTGATCCGGTCGATCACCTCAACGCCGCGCACCGAACCCACCCGGCACGGCGTGCACTTTCCGCATGATTCCGCGGCGCAGAACTCCATGGCGAACCGGGCCTGCGCCGCCATGTCGACGGTGTCGTCGAACACCACGACGCCGCCGTGGCCGACCATCGCACCGGCCGCCACGAAGGCCTCGTAGTCCATCGGCAGGTCGAACTGGGATATCGGCAGATACGCGCCGAGCGGGCCGCCGGCCTGGACCGCACGCACCGGGCGTCCCGAAAGTGACCCGCCGCCATAGCCGTTCACGAGTTCGCCCAGCGTCACCCCGAAGGCCTTCTCCACGATGCCGCCCTGGCGGATGTTGCCGCCGAGCTGGAACAACTGCGTCCCACGCGAGCGCTCCACACCGAACTGCTGATACGCCGCCGCGCCGTCGGCGAGGATCGTCGGTACGCTGGACAGCGTGAGCACGTTGTTCACCACGGTCGGCTTGCCGAACAGGCCGTGAATGGCCGGGATCGGCGGCTTCGCCCGGACCATGCCGCGCTTGCCCTCCAGGCTTTCCAGCATGGAGGTCTCCTCGCCGCAGATGTAGGCGCCGCCGCCCACCCGGACATGCATGTCGAAGCTCAGCGGCGAGCCGAGGACACTCTCCCCGAGCCACCCTTGCCCACGCGCGATCTCGATGGCAGAACGCATTACGGCCACTGCGTCCGGGTACTCGGACCTGATGTAGATGTAGCCCTCCGTGGCGCCGACGGCATAGGCGGCGATCGTCATGCCCTCGATGAGCATGAACGGATCGCCCTCCATGACCATCCGGTCCGCGAAGGTACCGCTGTCTCCTTCGTCCGCGTTGCAGCAGACGAACTTCAGTTCATCGACGCATTCGAGGACGGTTTTCCATTTGATGCCTGCCGGGAAGCCGGCGCCCCCACGTCCGCGCAACCCGGAGTCCGTCACCTCCGCGACCACCTCGGGCGGCGACATCTCCAGCGCCCGCCGCAGCCCGGCGAGGCCACCGTGGCTCAGATAGTCGTTGGGGGACAAGGGATCGGTGACACCCACTCGTGCGAAGGTGACCCGGTCCTGGGTCGCCAGCCAAGGTAGGTCCTCGACCACACCCACCCGCGACGGGTGGTCGGCCGCGTCGAACAGGCCGGCATCCACGAGGTCATCGACGGCGCCGGGGGTAACGGGTCCGTAGCCGATTCGTCCGCCCGCCGTCACCACCTCGACCAGTGGCTCAAGCCACAGCATGCCGCGAGACCCGTTGCGGATCACCCGGATTGGTCGGTCTACCCGGGCCGCGGCGCGGACCACTTCGTCCGCGACTTCGTCCGCGCCGACCGATGTCGCCGCGGAATCCCTTGGCACGTAGACGGTGACCGGCGCCGCGCTCATTGTGACACCGCCTTTTCGAGTATCAACGACAGGCGAGTCTCGTCCAGCCTGCCGTGTAGCCGGCCGTCCACTTGCGCCGCGGGCCCCAGCGCGCAATTGCCAAGGCAGAAAACCTGCTCGGCGGTCACCGATCCGTCCCAGCTGGTCTCCCCCAGCGCGACGCCGTACCGAGCCCGCAGGTGCGCCACCAGTCGTTCAGCGCCGAGCGCCTGACACGCCTCGGCCCGGCAGACCCGTACCGTCGTGCGGCCCGCGGGTTCGGAACGAAAGTCGTGATAGAAGCTGACGACCCCGTGCACGTCCGCGCGGGAGAGGTTGAGCTCGTCAGCTAATACCGGAATCGCCTCCTGCGGAACACAACCCAGGGCCCTTTGGACGGCGTGCAGGATGGGGAGCAAGGCGCCGCGCTGTGAGCGATGGATCGCAACGATCTCTCGGACCAGGGTCGCGACCGTCGCGTTCGCCTCCCCCGTTGTCGTGGGGTTCATGAGCTTCCTCCGGGATAGGCGATGGGCGGAACCGCCCCAGAGTTGTGATCTGGGGCGGTTCCCACCCGGGCGGGCCGGTTTAGACGACGACCTTGTTCTTGTGGAACTCGGCAATTGTGTCCGCGTCGTATCCGAGCTCGACGAGAACCTCGTCGGTGTGCTCGCCGAGCAGTGGCGCGCCATTGATCTCGGGCTTGAACGCGGAGAACTTGATCGGGCTGCCGACGGTCAAGAATGTCCCGCGGCCCTTCTGATCCACCTCCACGACGCTGCCCGACTTGCGCAGCGAGGGGTCCACGGCGAGCTCCTTCATGCTCATCACCGGCGCGCACGGCACCTCCCATGTGCGCAGGATGTCGACGGCCTCGTACTTGGTCTTGTCGGCCAGCCACTTCTCGATCTCGGCAAAGATGTCGAAGATCTTGTCCTGGCGGGCACGCGCGGTGTTGTAGGCCGCGTCCTCGGCCCATTCCGGCCTGCCGATAACCTCAGCCGTGCGCGCCCAGTTCTGCTCCTGGATCGTGAAGTAGATGTAGGCGTTGGGGTCGTCTTCCCACCCCTTGCACTTCAGCACCCACCCCGGCTGGCCACCGCCGCCGGCGTTGCCGCCGCGGGGCACCGCGTCGCTGAACTCGCCGTTCGGGTACTGCGGGTACTCCTCCAGGTAGCCAACCGCTTCCAGACGCTGTTGGTCGCGGAGCTTGACCCGGCACAGGTTGAGCACGGAGTCCTGCATCGAGGCCGACACCTTCTGCCCCTTCCCGGTCTTGTCACGGGCGATCAGCGCCGTGAGGATTCCGATCAACAGGTGCATGCCGGTGTTGCTATCGCCGAGGGCCGCACCGCTGACAGTCGGTGGGCCGTCCCAGAAGCCGGTGGTCGAGGCAGCGCCGCCGGCACACTGGGCGACGTTCTCATAGACCTTGAGGTCATTCCACGTCGAGTCGTCGTTGAATCCCTTGACTGAGCCGAAGATCAGACGCGGGTTCCACTCCTGCAGCTTGTCCCACGACAGGCCCATCCGGTCCATCGCCCCGGGTGCGAAGTTCTCGACCAGCACATCGGCGCCTCGGATCAGCTTCTCCATCACCTCGAGTCCCTCGGGTGACTTCGTGTTGATCGCCAGCGAGCGCTTGTTGCTGTTGAGCATGGTGAAGTACAGGGCGTCGACATCAGGGATGTCCCGCAACTGATTTCGCGTCACGTCACCCCCGCCAGGACGCTCGACCTTCAGCACATCGGCTCCGAACCAGGCGAGCATCTGGGTACACGCCGGGCCGGCCTGGACGCCGGTGAAGTCGATCACCTTGATTCCGGAGAGCGGTAGTTCAGTCATGACACGTTCCTTTCTTTGTCGTTCAGCGTTGGTTGGTGATGCCTTTGGGGTTGAGGTGCGCGATGTTGCCGCTCTCGGTGCCGTCGGAGGGGTCGATGATGCAGTCGATGAGTGCCGGCCTGCCCGATGCCAGGGCCTCTCGCAGGCAGGCAGCGACCTCGTCGGGCGTCGTCGCCTGATATCCCTTGCCGCCGAACGCCTTGATCATGTACTCGTGACGGGCCTGAAGCGCAGTCGGCGCCGGGTCCGCGGAGGCGGAAACGTCGTCGCCGCGGTAGACGCCGCTGTTGTTGAGGACGACAGTGACGATCGGCAGGTTGTAGCGGCAGATCGCCTCGAGCTCCATTCCGCTGAACCCGAACGCGCTGTCACCCTCGATCGCCACGACCGGGTCGCCGGTTTCGACGGCGGCGGCGATCGCGTAGCCCATCCCGATGCCCATGACTCCCCACGTCCCGCTGTCCAGCCGGTGACGGGGAACCTGCATGCCGATTGTGTTGCGCGCCAGGTCAAGTGCATTCGCGCCCTCGTTGACGACATACGCCTGGGGGTTGTCGTGCAGCACATCGCGGATGGCCTGCAATGCGCCGAGGAACTTCATCGGTTGCGCAACCAGTGCAGCCTCGAGGCGGCCCGCCATCTTGGCGACGTTCTGCGCCGACTTGGCCGAAAGCTCCTCGCGCCATTCGGTCTGCACGGTGATCTGACCGGGTTTGGCCCGTTCGAGGAGTGCCTCCATCACCGAACCGATGTCGCCCACGAGCGGGGCGGCGATGGGTTGGTTACTGTCCATCTCCGCTGCTGCGATGTCGACCTGGATGAACTTGGCGTTCGGGTTCCATTGCGGCGCATCGCCATGTCCGAGAAGCCAGTTCAGCCGCGCACCGACGAGCATCACCACGTCGGCCTGCTTCAGCGCCAGCGAGCGGGCGGTGGCCGCCGACTGCGGGTGGTCGTCGGGCAGCAGGCCCTTTGCCATCGACATCGGCAGGTAAGGCACGCCGGTGCTCTCGACGAATTCGGTGATCTGCTCGTCGGCCTGCGCGTAGGCGGCGCCCTTGCCGAGCACGATCAACGGCCGTTTAGCGTTGGCCAGCAGGTCGATCGCGGAGTCGACCGCATCGGTTTCGGGCAGTTGGCGCGGCGCCGGGTTGACGACCCGCCACAGCGTCGCCGCGGCTTCTTCTGCGTCGATCACCTCGCCGAGCACCGCGGCCGGGATGTCGAGATAGACGCCTCCGGGCCTGCCGGACACCGCGGTGCGGATCGCCCTGGCGATGCCACGGCCGATGTCCTCGGCCCGCGATACCCGGTAGGCCGCCTTAGCGAACATCTTGGCGGCGGGCAGCTGATCCATCTCCTCGTAGTCGCCGCGCTGGAGGTCGACGAGATGCCGCTCACTGGACCCCGAGATCTGGACCATCGGGAAGCAGTTTGTGGTGGCATTGGCAAGCGCAACCAGCCCGTTGAGGAATCCCGGTGCCGAGACGGTCAGGCATATGCCGGGTTTCTTGGTCAGGAAGCCTGCCGCGGCCGCTGCATGGCCGGCATCGCTTTCGTGACGGAAGCCGATGTAGCGGATGCCCGAAGCCTGTGCGAGCCGAGCCAGGTCGGTGATCGGGATGCCGACGACCCCGTAGATGGTGTCCACGTCGTTGAGCTTGAGTGCGTCGACAACCAGGTGGATCCCGTCAGTGAGGGTTCCCGTGTCGTCGGTACCCTCCGGCTCCGTGTCTCGCATGGGAGCGACGGTCATGATGTGGACCCTTCCTGGCTGATGGCGATTTCCCTTACGTACTACGACTTTTCACGTTGCAGATCGGCGTGTCCAAGACCTGCTGTCAACCAGTCGATAAACGCCGGTTATCACGGTGGGCAGCGCTGTCGCGGGTCGTCGCCGAAGCATTCAGCGCCTGCTCAGGTCGGTGACGGGATCGCGGCGCTCCAGATCGAAGACTTCGTCCAAATGCGGGCCCGCGGCCACATTCAAGAACGCCCTGGCCGCAACCGAACCGGGGCCTGCGTGGATCGCCATCGAGATCTGTGCGGTCGTTTCGGGCTCGACGAGGCGGATGGCTCTGGCCGCTCCGGTGACCGGCATCGCGTGCAGCCAGGTGTGCGGCACCACGCTCGCCCATGCGCCCGTGGCCACGTGCGCGCACAACGAAGCGACCGAATCCGTCTCCACCTGAGGTACCGCCAGTGCTCCATTGGCCGCGAACGCCTTGTCGATGAACTGGCGAAAACGCATGTGCGGCATCAGCAATGCGAGTGGCAGTTGGGCCGCCTCGGCCCAGGTGATGGTGCGTGCAGCCGGTACGAGCTGCTCGCCGGAGACGAGCAACACATACCGTTCCTTGTACAGCGGCACGACCTCCAGGCCGGACTTGTCGTCCGGCCCGAAGTGAGCGATGGCGGCATCCAGCTCGAAGTCGCGCAGTTGGCGCAGCAACTCCGTGGACGACAACCGGGAACAGATGGTCACCTTGGCCAGCGGGTGCAGCGCGCAGAACGCGGCCACGGGAAGTGCTGTCGTCGTCGATACTGTCGGCCCCGTGCCAAGGCGGAGCGTTCCGGAGATGCCGGACCGCATGGCGGCGGCCTCTGCCTTCAGATTGTCGTGCTCGGCGAGCACTCGCTTGGCCCAAACCACGAGCCGTTCGCCCTCAAGCGTCAGACCCTGGAAGTTCTGCCCGCGATTGATGAGCGTGACGTTCAGCTCCCGCTCCAGCTTCGCGATTGCCGTGGAGAGCGCGGGCTGTGACACGTAGCAAGCCTCCGCAGCACGGGCGAAGTGCCTTTCCCTGGCGACGGCCACGAAGTACTCCAGCTGACGTAACAGCATGGGCACTCCTCCTCGGTCGTCCGGTCTGCCAACTCGAACTATACAGATTGTATGCAGTATTCTCTATTCGGTATGCTACCTACGGCATAGCAAGGATGTCTACCTGGAACAGCGACGTGAAAGGCAGCAGCACAATGAGCGAGACGGTGTTCACGAACGGGCAATCAACCATCGATGGCGAGGCGGCCAGCGCGTGGCTCGCCAGGGCGGTCGTGACCGAATCCGCCGAGGCCATCGTGGTGACTGACCGTGACGGACTCATCCTGCTGTGGAACAACGGAGCCGCCCGGGTGTTCGGGTTTTCGGCGGACGACGTCGTTGGCCAAAGCCTCGACGTGATCATCCCGGAGAAGCTACGGGCACGTCATTGGCAGGGTTACCAACAGACGATGCTTACCGGATACACGCGCTACGGCGACAAACTGTTGAGCGTGCCTGCCCTGCACCGCGACGGACATCGGCTGTCGATCGAATTCAGTGTGGCGCTCCTGCGAGACGAGGCCGACCAGATCGTGGGGATTTCGGCGATCATGCGCGAGGTCAGCGACCGCCGCGAAGCCGAGAAAGCGTTACGCGCCAAGCTCTCCGAACTCCAGAATCGGGTCGGATCGGACTGATCGATCACTCGATCCGCAGTACCCGCACCGAATCGGTGCATCCCGAAACACCGCTGCGGCTCCCGGACACCACCACGACCAGGCTTCCGGGCTGCCGCATGCCCATGGCGGCC
>Ga0209488_10005154_pt1 | contig 10074 bp, 6 predicted proteins | sample Rivendell_Oct201_8_FD_188349 | JGI IMG/M metagenome (GOLD analysis project Ga0209488, IMG submission 188349) | Vadose zone soil microbial communities from the Eel River Critical Zone Observatory, Northern California, USA -... | ecosystem: Environmental > Terrestrial > Soil > Vadose zone >... | reverse complement strand
TCGACATCGGCAAAGCTGGTCGGCGAAGAATGGGTGATCAACGGCGAAAAATATTACATCTCCGGGCTCGGCGATCCCCGCTGCAAGATCATGATCGTGATGGTGAAGACCAGTCCGGATGCGGCGCCGAGCAAGCAGCAGTCGCAAATTCTCGTGCCCAAGGATACGCCCGGCGTCGAGATCCTCGGGCCGATGCATGTGTTCGGCCACGATCATGCGCCGCGCGGGCACATGCACCTGCGCTTCAACAATGTCCGAGTGCCCAAGGACAACATGCTGCTCGGCGAAGGCCGCGGTTTTGAGATCTCACAGGTCCGGCTCGGCCCCGGCCGCATCCATCACTGCATGCGCACCATCGGCAAGGCGGAAAAGGCGCTCGACCTGATGGTGTCGCGCGGCCTCACGCGAGAAGCCTTCGGGAAGAAGATCGCGCATCTCGGCGGTAACCTGCAGATCATCGCGCAGGCGCGCTGCGAGATCGAGGCGATGCGGCTGATGGTGCTGAAAGCCGCAAAGGCGATGGACGTGCTCGGCAACAAGGAAGCGCGCATCTGGGTCAGCATGGTGAAAGCCATGGTGCCCGAGCGCGCCTGCAAGGTGATCGACCAGGCGATCCAGATGCACGGCGCGACCGGCATTTCGCAGTGGACGCCGCTCGCCGAAATGTACCAGGACGTGCGCCACCTGCGCTTTGCGGATGGTCCCGACGAAGTGCACTGGATGGTGGTCGGCCGGCATGAGCTGAGCATGCCGTAGGTTTGGGGCTCCTAAAACGGAAAACGCGTTACGGCGCGTTACAGTGACAGTGCACTTAATTCGCGATGTCGCGAAGGTGCGGCTGATTGAGTGCACTGTCACCGTAATCCCATAGAGCAAACAGCACGGGTCGGACGCAGGCGCGTGCGGGCCACGATCTAAATCGGAGACAGCAGCCTACTTACCGTCATTCCAAATATCAGCCGCGAGCTTCCAGTCATTTCCGATCTTTTCCCAAACGACAAGATACTTCCCAGTCACTTCCTGCGGTGTCGGGCCCTTAGTCTTCAGGCTGAAGGTCCCGATCTCGCGTGCCGCGGAGGGACCGAGCGACTTGACGTCCAGGGTTGTGAGTTTCGGGTCGCCAACTTGTTCCGCCGTGCTTTTCCACATTGCTCCAATTGCAGCTGCGCCCGTCACCATCCCGGAACCGGGCGGGAATGCGGTCGCATCAGTGGTATAGAGCGAAGTAATGCCAGCGAAATCGCCCTTGTTGAAGTATTCGGTCCATTTCGCATTGACCGCTTCAATCTCGGCCTTCTGAGCCAACGCCGGAGCGATCAATCCGGCTACGAACACAATTCCCAGAATAGTCCTGCGCATGATCAACTCCATTACTTGGTGCACGAAGCGAGGTAGGTCCGGGCAATTTTTCTTTGGCGCCCGCAGTGAAAATTGAAGGCTAGCTTATTTCGGGCACGGTCGTTTGGCCATCCCATGATAGCCTGGGGCGCCGCCCGATGTTTGGATTCGCCAATTAATTTCCGCTGTCGGCACTTTCCGGACATGGCGCGATGTCCAGGTTCAGTCCGTTGTGCGCGCGAAGGCGGTCGCCAACGCCTCTGGCTTTATGGGTTCACGCCTCGTTTAGAAGTGCGCTCACACATGCACCGCCGTGCGCACGCGGCCGGCGTTGCCAAACACGCGTAAGTAACGCTCGACTTCGGACTCAATGCCGGTCGCCTTTTCCGGATTATCCGACAGTTTTACGGCCGGCCGGCCGTCGACCGAGGTCACCTTGCAGACGATCGAGATCGGGTCGAGGTCGGCAGATCCATCAGGCGCGCAGCCGACGAAATCATTGGTGAGGTTGGTGCCCCAGCCAAAGCTGATGCGGACGCGGCCGGCGAAATGGCGGTAGGTCTCCTCGATCGAGCCGACATCCATGCCGTCGGAAAACACCAGAAGTTTTTCGCGGGGATCGCGGCCCTTCTGCTTCCACCATTTGACGATCTCTTCGCCCGCCGCGATCGGCGGCGCGGAGTCCGGGCGAAAACCGGTCCAGTCGGCGACCCAGTCCGGCGCGTCGCGCAGGAATACCTTTGTGCCGAAGGCGTCGGGCAGTGCGATCAGCAAATTGCCGCCATAGGTATGGCGCCATTGATCGAGAACACGATAGGGCGCCCAGCGCAGCTCGCTGTCGTCGTTGGCGAGCGCGGCTGCCACCATCGGCAGTTCATGCGCGTTGGTGCCGATCGCTTCGAGATCGTTGTCCATCGCGAGCAGCACGTTCGAGGTGCCGGTGAACGAGGGCCCGAGGCCTTCCTTGACGGCCTCGACGCACCAGCGCTGCCAGAGAAATCCGTGGCGCCGCCGCGTGCCGAAATCCGACAGCCGCAGATTTTCCAGCTTGCGCAGCCGCTCGACCTTGGCCCACAGCTTTGCCTTGGCGCGGGCGTAGAGCACGTCGAGCTCGAAGCGGCCCTTGCCCTTCATCACCTGGCGCGAGCGCAGCTCGTTCAGAATCGCGAGCGCCGGGATTTCCCACATCGTGGTGTGGGTCCACGGCCCGTGGAAATGCAGTTCGTATTGCCCGTCAACCTTGTCCAGCTCGTATTCGGGCAGGCGGAAACTGGCGAGCCAGTTGATGAAATCCGGCGAGAACATCTGGGTCTTGCCGTAGAACGTATTGCCGGCGAGCCAGATCAGTTCTTTCTTGGAAAAGCGGATCGAGCGGGCGTGATCGAGCTGGGCGCGCAACTCGCCCTCGTCGATGATTTCGGCGAGCCGCACCTGCTTGCTGCGGTTGATGACCGAAAACGTCACTTGCTGGTCCGGGTAAACCTGCCGGATCATCTGCAGCATCAGCAGCTTGTAGAAATCGGTGTCCAGCAGGCTGCGCACGATCGGGTCGAGCCGCCAGCCGTGGTTGTAGGTCCGTGATGCAATGTCGGTAACTGCCATGGGGGAACTCTAGCCCTTCGGGCGCCCTGCAACCAGTGGCTTGACGGCCGGGCATGGCAGACTGCCGGGCATGACGGCTCAGCGCGCGATGCTTGGCCGGGCCCGGGCGACGGCCGCCTGCACGCCGGCCCAAGCAGGCTTGCCCGGGGCGAATTGCTGCCTCAGGTAATCGACGAGCTCCGCAACCTGATCGTCAGTCATGCTGTCCTTGAAGCCGGGCATATAGCCGAGGTCGCTCGACACCGGCGAGGCGATGCCGTGCAGGATCACCTGGATCAGGTTGTCGGGCACACCGCTGTGCAGATTGCTGTTGAGCGAAAGCGACGGCCGGCTGCCAAACAGGGCCGGACCGCCGACCTCGTGGCAGACCGCGCAAGCGCCCTGGTAGAGCCGCGCGCCGATCGATGAGGCCGGAATGGCCCGCGCAGCCGTTGCGCTTTCCAGTTTTGTCGCGAGAGCCTCTTGTGCCGCCTTGTCGACAGCCATTTCGTTGAAGGAGGCGAGATAAGCCGCCATCGCGCGGATGTCCTCATCGGGCAAGGCGGAGAGTTCCTTTACCACCGGCGCCATCGGCCCGGCGGCGACGCCGTGAAAGCGGGACTCGCCGGCGCGCAAATACGCGAACAGCTCATCCTCGCTCCAGGGAATCGGCGCCTGCGACAGCGACGTCAGCGCCGGCGCTTCCCAGCCTTCGGCAAAACCGCCGGCGAGGTGGGCGTTTTGCCGCTCGGCGCCGAGCGCGTTGCGCGGCGAGTGGCAGGCGCTGCAATGACCAAAACCTTCGACCAGATAGGCGCCGCGATTCCAGGTCGCCGATTTTGTCGCGTCAGCCTGGAATACGCCTGGCCGGTGGAACAGCGCATTCCACCCCGCGATCAACGGACGAAGGTTGAACGGGAAGTAAAGCGTGTTCTTCGGTGTGTCGGCGCGCACCGGCGCTTGCGACATCAGATAGGCGTAGAGCGCCTGCATGTCGGCGTCGGTGGTTTTTGCGAAATGGGTGTAGGGAAACACCGGATAAAGCTGCCGGCCGTCGCGATGAACACCCTCGCGCATGGAACGCTCGAAGGCCGGATAGGACCAGGCACCGATTCCGGTTTCCGCATCGGGCGTGATGTTGGTCGAATAGATCGTGCCGAACGGTGTCTCGATCGGCCGGCCGCCGGCATTGAGGACGCCGTTCGCGCTGGTGTGGCAGACCGCACAATCGCCGAGCGCGGCGAGCTGCTTGCCGCGCGCGATCGTGGCAGCCGAATAGACCGAGGCATCGGGCGGCGCGATCGGCGCGATCGCCCGAAACGGAAGCACGGCCGCTCCGATCGCTATGCCTGCGGCGAACAGCGCAGCGATCCCTGCGAATGTGCCGCGTCGCGCAGAGAAAGGATTTTGCCATTTATCGTACGATGCAGGCGAGGGCACTGGTGCAGGCAGCGTGTCGGGAGCTGCGGGCTGCCCGGCGCGCAATCCCGCAAGGATGCGTTCCGGCGTGAACGGCAATTCGCGAAACCGCACGCCGGTTGCGTCGAAAATCGCGTTGGCGATGGCGGCGGCGCTCGGCACCGAGGCCGACTCGCCGACGCCGAGCGGCGGCTGGTCCTGCCGCGGCAGCATCAGCACGTCGATCCTGGGAACGTCCGGAAATTTGATGATGGGGTAGGCGCCCCATTCGCGGGCGGTCACCGACGTCCGGTCGAACGAAACCTCTTCCATCAGTGCGCGGCTGGTCGACTGGATGACGTTGCCGTGGATCTGATGCCGCACGCCGTCGGGGTTGATCATCAATCCGGAATCCTGGCCCGCGACCACTCGCGTCACGCTGACGTCGCCGGTTGCCTTGTTGACGGCGACGTCGGCGATCCAGGCCGACCACGCCGCGCCGTAACCCGGAAACTTGCTGTGCACATAGAGCGCATAGGCAAAACCGCGGCCGCGCACCACGTCGCCTTCGGCGACCTTTTCCTGCCGAGCCGGGCGCGGCCTCCAGCCGGCGCGCTCGGCAACCGCGTTGACGAGATCGACCGCGCGTTTGTCCTTCAAGTAGCGCAGCCGATACTTGATCGGATCGACACCGGCTTCGGTCGCGAGTTCGTCGATATAGGATTCATGCGCAAAGGTGTTTGGCAGCGCCGAGACGCCGCGGAACCAGGACGCGCGTACGATCGGCGGCATGTCGTTTGCCACCACGCGCAGATGGTCGTAGTCGTAGGGCGGAATCGCGGTGCGGTCTCCCATCTCGGACACGGCCGCCGTTGGCGCAATTCTGCCGGTGAGCAGCAGCGCCAGCGTCGGCGCGCCGTTCGACGGATAGCGCGTGGCAAAATCGTAACCCGCGACGCTGCCGTCGGCGTTGAGCCCGCCGTTGACATCAACCAGTTGCGCAGCGCCCTTTGGTTCCCACGCATGCTCCTGCTCGCGCGTCAACTGCAAGCGGACGGGACGGCCGCTCGCGCGTGACAGCAGCAGCGCATCGGCGGAAACGTCGTCGGCGCAGTTGCGGCCGTAGCAGCCGGCGGCTTCCATCCGGATCACGTCGATCTCGGCTTCCGGCCGTTCGATCAGCAGCGCAAGATCCGCCCGCAGCAGGTGCGGATTCTGCGTGCCCGACCACACGCGGATGTTTCCGTCGCGAAAATCCGCCACCGCACAGGACGGGCCGATGGAGGCGTGCATCTGGTAGGGCCACACGTAGGTGCGTTGCATCGGTTTGGCGGCACCTGCGATCGCAGCATCGACGTTGCCCGTGTCGATCAGCGTGCGCGGCGTCGATGGATTGGCGCGCAGCGCCGTCTCGATGTCTGCGAGATCGGGCAGCGTCGGCACCTTTTTCCAGCTCACCCTGAGCTGCGCCGCCGCCTTGATGGCGTTTTCCTCGCGCTCGGCGACGACGCCGACGAAATCGCCGATCCTGACAACGGCGACCAGCCCTGGAATATGCCGCACCGAGGCCTCGTCGACCGCGATCAGGCTGGTGCCGACAAAGCTGCCCGCATCGACGCCGGCGTAGGGCGGCCGCACCACGCGGCCATGCAGCATGCCGGGCACGCGCACGTCGTGAACGTAAACCAGTTCTCCGGTGGCTTTTGCCGGCAAATCGACGCGCCGCACCGATTGCCCGACGATGGCGTAGCTATCGACGGCTTTCACCAAAACGTCGTCGGCCAGTGCAAGGCGGATGGTTTCGCCTTCGATCAATTCGCCGTAGCTGACGGCGCGGTTATCCTTGCCGCGGATCAGCCCGTCCTCGACGGAAAGCTGTTCCGCCGGCAGATCCAGCCGCGCCGCCGCGCGCGCGAGCAAAAACTGGCGGGCTTGCGCCGCCGCCTTGCGCAAGGGCACGGCCGTGATCTGAATGGTTTCGCTGGCGATGGTCGCACCCTGGTCGGGGGCAACAGAAGTATCGCCGAGCACGACGACCACGCGCGCAAAGGACACATCGAGTTCTTCGGCAACGATTTGCCCGAGCGCGGTGCGAATGCCGGTGCCGAGATCGACATGGCCGTTGAAGGCGGTGACCGATCCGTCGGCGGTGATCTTGATGAATGTTTCCGGCGCTCCACTGGCGCCGGGACGCACGACGGTCAGCGTGCCCTGCGGCGCCGCCATCAGTCGCGTGCCTCGATAACGTGGCCGGCGGCCCGCAGCGCCGCGCGCGCAATTTCGATATGCGCGCCGCACCGGCACAGATTGTATCGCAACGCTTCAAGCACCTCGGCTTCCGACGGACGCGGCGCTCGCGTCAGCAGCGCCTTCGTCGTGATGATCATGCCGTTGAGGCAGTACCCGCATTGCGCGGCCTGCTCGTGGATAAAGGCTTGCTGCACGGGATCGGGATCCTCGCGTGTGCCAAGACCTTCGAGCGTCACGATGTCGCGCCCCGCGCAGCCCTCGATCGGGATCACGCAGGAACGCGCCGCGATGCCGTCGATCAGCACGGCGCAGGCGCCGCACTCGCCGAGCCCGCAGCCATATTTCGGTCCGTTCAGTTCAAGATCATTGCGCAGCACGTAAAGCAGGGCGGTGTCGGGAGCGGCCTCGACGTCATGGGTTTTGCCGTTGACGGTCAGGCGCATCCAGTTTCCGCTCCCGTTGGCTGTAGCGTTCGCACGCAATGTATGCGCGTGAGAATACCGTTTGTGTACAAACGTGCAAGCCGCCCGTTCCGCGCTGCGACGCGCTGCCCGCTTTATGAACAAGGACCGCAGGCAAACTGAGTTTTTATTCGGCAGCGGGTATTTTCGCATCCAAGGCCGCTTGACAGCTTTCCTGACCGCGCGCAGGATCGTTCGTATACGAACGATCACCCGGCCGGCCGGAAACGGGGATATGATCGGGCGGCCCGAGCGCAGGCTTGTTCATGACGACTGACACGACCATGGCGGCTGTTGGCGACAAGATCCGCTGCGATGCGTGCCCGGTGATGTGCTACATCAAGCCGGGCGCGGCGGGCGCCTGCGACCGCTATGCCAATCACAACGGCGAACTGGTGCGCGTCGATCCGCATATCGTGCTTGAACGAACGGTCGAACATGGCGGACAGCTGGTGCCGTTCCAGGCCGGCGGCGACTGGGACGGCAAGATCGTCCACCAGCCTGATATTTTCGTCACCGCGATCGGCGCTGGCACGACATACCCCGATTACAAGCCGGCGCCATTTATCGTGTCCTCCGAGATCGACGGCGTCGATATGGTCACGGTGGTGACCGAAGGCATCTTCAGTTATTGCGGCGTCAAGGTGAAGATCGACACCGACCGCCATCTCGGCCCGGAAACCGCAACCGTGCGCGCGCAGGGCGAGGCGGTCGGCCATGTCACGACCGGCGAATACGGCTCGCAGATGCTGTCGCTCGGCGGCGTGCACCATCTCACCGGCGGCTCCAAGAAAGAGGGCCGCGTCACCTGCGACACGCTGATGGATCTCAGTAACCGCAAGCCGGTCGAACTGACCATCGATGGCGGCGCCACCGTGGTGGTGCAGGCCGGCTATCCACCGATCGTCAATGGCGTTGCGGAAGAGCGCATGCGCGTCGGCTGCGGCTCGGCGACGATCGGCATGTTCGCAAAACAGTGGCACGGCAAGGTCGATGAAGTCGTCGTCGTCGACGATCATATCACCGGCGTGCTCAGCGAGCATCAGGCCGGAAAGCTGCTCGATATTCCCGATACCGGAATCAAGATGAAGGGCCGGCGTTCGACGCCGGGCCGTTATTTCCAGGTCGCCGAGCCCGGCACCGGCTGGGGCGGCACCAAAATCTCCGATCCGCTGTCAGTGCTCGGTCCGTTCGATCCCAAGGAGGCGCGGCCAGGCCTCTCCATGCTGATGGTGTCGACCACCGGCGAGCACGCGACCTATTACGAACTCGACGCGGCGCTGCGGCCGGTCGAGAAGGAGATGCCGCGCGACCTCAAGCTCTCGGTCGAGCGCATCCAGGAGAACTGCGAGCCGGCGCTGTGCACCGTGCTGTTCATGGGCGGGGCAGGCGGATCGCTGCGGGCCGGCGTCACCGACAACCCGGTACGGCTGACGCGCTCGGTAAAGGACGCGCTGACGCGCGTCACCAGCGGCGGCGCGCCGGTTTATGTCTGGCCCGGCGGCGGCATCACTTTCATGGTCGATGTCACGCAGATGCCGGCCGGCGCGTTCGGTTACGTACCGACGCCGGCGCTGGTCGCGCCGATCGAGTTCACGCTAAGGCTGTCGGATTATGCCGCGCTTGGCGGCCACATGGATTATGTCCGGCCGCTGGCGTCGTTGAAGGACAATGCGGAAATCCGGTCGGTTCCCCACATGCCGGGGCGGCGGGCATGACGCGGCGTCCGCAAATCGCACGTCTCGCCGACGGCAGGCGGCTGCATTTGCAGGACGGTCCGATCGACCTGATCGTGGAGGCGAAAGGGCCGGAGGCCCAGCTCCGCGCGGCCTACGCCGCCGCGGCGCGACGTTTTACCGGCCTGCTGGATGAACTCTGCGCGGAACTGCCGGAATTGCGCACGGCCGCTGATCCGGTGCGCTGCGCGTTAACGGGCGTCGTCGCGCGCCGGATGCATGCGGCGGTGGCGCCGTTTGCCGCTGGGCATTTTATCACGCCGATGGCGGCGGTCGCCGGCAGCGTCGCCGAGGAAATCCTCGACGTGATGCTGGGCGCTACCCAACTCGATCGCGCCTACGTCAATAATGGCGGCGACATTGCGCTGCATCTGACCGCCGGCGAACAATTTGCCGTGGGACTGGTGGACCGGCCGGACCGGCATGGCCTGATGCAGACCATCACCGTCGATGCCGGCGATCCCATCCGCGGCGTCGCGACCAGCGGACGTCATGGCCGCAGCTTTTCGCTCGGCGTCGCCGACGCCGTCACCGTGCTGGCGAAAACCGCATCGCAGGCCGACGCCGCCGCCACCATCATCGCGAACGCCGTCGATCTGCCCGGCCATCCCGCGATAGTCCGCTGCCCGGCCAACGAGCTGCAGCCCGACAGCGATCTCGGCGCGCGGCTTGTGACCCGCGACGTCGGCGAATTGTCCGCGCACGAGATCGAGGCCGCGCTCGACGCCGGGGCTGCCTGCGCGCGCCAAGTGCTGGCCGCGGGACTGATCGAAGGCGCGGCATTGCGCCTCCTTGGCGAGACCGTCGTCGTGGGCGCAAAAGCGATCGGTGCGCAGCGATCGCAAGCCGTTCACAAAGCTGCGCCACGGAATTTAATCCATGCCTGACCGGGAACGACAGCCATGAGCGCGGTAATCCGAAAGATCGTCACGGTGGTCGAGGAAACCCATATCGAGATGGGAAAGACCATCGCCCCGCCGACCCGGCGCGCGGCGGCGATCGCCGTGATCGAAAACCCGTTTGCCGGCCGTTATGTCGAGGATCTCTCGCCGCTGATCGCGATCGGCGAGGAGCTCGGCGAATTGTTGTCGAAGCGCGCGGTCGCCGCGCTCGGCATCGACGGCGCCAGGGCGCAAAGCTATGGCAAGGCCGCCGCGGTCGGTGAGAACGGCGAGCTTGAACATGCCGCAGCGATTCTTCATCCCAAAATGGGCGCGCCGGTGCGCAAAGTGCTCAGCAAGGGCGCAGCCCTGATCCCGTCGTCGAAAAAGCGCAGCGGTCCTGGCACGACGCTGGATATTCCGCTCGGC
>Ga0209488_10005152_pt1 | contig 10080 bp, 7 predicted proteins | sample Rivendell_Oct201_8_FD_188349 | JGI IMG/M metagenome (GOLD analysis project Ga0209488, IMG submission 188349) | Vadose zone soil microbial communities from the Eel River Critical Zone Observatory, Northern California, USA -... | ecosystem: Environmental > Terrestrial > Soil > Vadose zone >... | reverse complement strand
TCAGGATACGAATCTGTTTTGGCTGGACCATTACACTGGCCTCGTGTCGGCAATTGTAATGCTTTCAAGAACAGTTCCGGCAAGATACTAAAGAAGAATCTGCGCGAGCGTTTCTGGACTCACGAGGAACGCGCCGTAAGCCGACGTAATGTTCGAAGGGGCAACAGAAATGAGCAAAGCCGCCGGTCAGCGGACAGATACCTTCAGCAGAGTCGTTGATTTATTGGTGGAACACAGAATCAAGCTTGATGCCCTGGAGCATGTACTGAAATAGGCCAATTCTCTTGCTTACGAGTTTTACCTCGGCACGATTGAAAATCTGCGTTCCCAAAAAGGAGCCGAATTGAAAAAAGTATTCACCGTAGGGCTCAAGTCAAAGCTTAACGAAGGCTAAGGGATGAGCCTCTTCCCGTCATACGGCTGCGGGAGCGAGGGCCAGCACGCCTGTTTCTTCCTGGCGGATAGGTCGGGAGATCCCCAACCTTCGCATCTTGGCCAGCAGTGTGGTGCGCCTCAGCCCTAGTTTGGCCGCTGCGCCGCGCGGTCCGCCAACGATCCAACTGACTCGCTCGAGCGTTTCAACGATCAGGGCACGATCTGAATCTTCCAATGTGATCGATGAGGGACACGCAGAAAAACGATGTTGAGTGCGGGGCATAACTTCCGCTCGCCTTTGGTGCAACGGGTTTGGGAGCACGCCATCCCGTGAAAGGATAACCGAACGTTCCACCAGGTTTTGCAACTCGCGAATGTTGCCAGGCCAGGAATACCACTGGAAGGCAGCCATGGTTTCCGGAGAAATCGAGTCGACCTGCTTTCCCATGCGATGGCTGAATTGCTTTACGAAGTGTGTCACAAGAGCGGAAATGTCTGCCCGGCGCTCTCTTAACGCTGGCAGAAAGATGGGGAACACGTTCAGCCGATAAAATAGATCACTGCGAAATTGGCCGCGAGCGACCATTTTCGCCAGGTCCCGATTAGTTGCGGCCACCAGCCGGACATCCACTTTGTGCGTGCGACCACTGCCTAGTCGCTCGAACTCCTGTTCCTGCAGCACGCGCAGCAACTTCGGCTGCAACCCGGGAGGGATGTCGCCTACTTCGTCCAAAAACAACGTACCCTTGTCGGCCATTTCGAAACGCCCGATCTTCTGCGCGATGGCTCCCGTAAAGGCGCCTCTCTCATGACCGAACAGTTCACTTTCCTGCAGATCCGTGGGAATGGCCACGCAGTTCAGCTTGATGAATGGGCGTCCGCAGCGCTGGCTGGCGTTGTGAATGGCATGTGCAATGAGCTCCTTGCCTGTACCGGTCTCCCCCTCGATGAGGACAGTCGAGTCTGTGGGCGCAACCTGCTCCACCTGGTCGAGAACACATTCCAGAGCGGCGCTATTCCCTATGATCCGATCGAATCTGCGTTCGGACCGGTCCTCCGCAGTTGCCTTGAGCCCCGAAGGCCCGTGTTCAACGCGTGTTGGTGAAACCGGCGAGACCTGTGCGGTTGCCATGATCAATCCCCTCCTGTAGTCAGGGCTTCAAGTGGCAACATTGAGACGCTGGTCATTGATATATCCTCAATTCGCAAGTTGATCGCTTATCTTCTTTGCTCCCATTAGCTGCGTTTGCCTCGTAGGGCGGAGATCGCCAGGCCGGAACGTTCAGCGTGAGAGCAAGTTAGTTGTGGCCAGATCGACTATTTCATCTCCTCTTCCGCTGAGAATCGCTCGCATCATGTACAAACTGAATCCCAACGCCTGCTCCAACATGATTGTGGGAGGCATCGAAAGCTCCTGCCGGTTTACCTTTACGTCCACGAGACATGGGCCATCATGGTCAAGTGCAGTTTGCAAAGCCGGCCGAAGATCCTCCGGCGCTTCCACTCGAATTCCCTTTATGTCGGCGGACTCCGCCAGCTTGGCGAAGTTGGGATTCACCAAGTCCGTGCCGTAGGAGACCCATCCGGCGGCCTTCATTTCCAGTTCCACGAAACCCAGCGCGCCATTGTTGAAAACGACAACTTTGACCGGCAGGTTGAGCTGCCGCAACGTCAACAGGTCGCCCAGCAACATGGCAATGCCTCCGTCCCCCGAAAGAGTGACGACCTGTCGACCTGGCATCGCCGCCTGTGCGCCGATGGCTTGGGGAAGGGCGTTGGCCATTGAGCCATGGAGGAACGAACCGAGCAGCCGCCGTTTGCCGTTCATGCGCAGATAACGCGACGCCCAGATCGTCGGCGTGCCTACATCGCAAGCGAAGATTGCACTCTCCGACGCCAACTCATCCAACAGCTTTGCCACGAATTGCGGATGAATGGGAGTCCGCCCCGGACTGCCCGTCGCGAGTTCATCGAGTCCTTTGCGTGTATGGGCATAGTGTCGCAGGCAGGCATCGAGGTACTGACGATCCGACTTGTCCGTAAGCAAGGGCAGAAGCGCTTGTAGGGTTTCTTTCACCGTGCCGACAATTCCCACATCCACTCGGGTTCGACGGCCAATCTGTTCGCCGCGCAGGTCGACTTGGATGATCCGCGCATCTTTTGGATAGAACTGCTGGTATGGAAAGTCGCTGCCGAGCACCAGCAATGCCTCACAGTTCATCATGGCTTGATAACCGGAGGCGAACCCGAGAAGTCCAGTCATCCCGACGTCGTAGGGATTGTCGTACTCAATGAATTCCTTTCCACGCAGCGCATGGACGATCGGAGCCTTAAGCTGCTCCGCTACTCCAAGCAGCTCCGCGCGTGCTTCGGCGCAGCCTGCGCCGCCAAGAATGGTAACGGTTCGTGCGTCGTTCAGCGTTCTCGCCGCTTTCTCCAGGCTCTCAGAGGAGGGCAGCGTAGCTGACGCCGATTTGTCAAGGCCGAGAGAGAGTGGCTGCGAGTTACAGTGCCGTAGTGCGATGTCACCGGGAATGATCACGACCGCCACACCTTGTCTGGCAATAGCAGTCCGCATGGCAATTCCGAGCACGCGCGGCATCTGTTCCGGCTGCGAGACCAATTCGCAGTAGTAGCTGCAATCCTTGAACAAGTGCTCCGGGTGAGTCTCCTGGAAATAACCACTTCCGATCTCGGAACTGGGGATTTGCGCTGCGATCGCAAGTACGGGCACACGGGTGCGATGACAGTCATAAAGACCGTTAATAAGGTGGAGGTTCCCCGGACCACAACTGCCGGCACACACGGAAATCCGTCCAGTGATTTGGGCATCGGCCCCTGCGGCGAAGGCAGCTGTTTCTTCATGCCGCATGTGAAGCCAGTCAATTTGTTTGCTCTTTCGTATTGCGTCCGTAAGCCCGTTGAGCGAGTCCCCGACGACACCGTAGACCCGTCGTACTCCGGCCTCGATTAACGTCTCGACGAATACGTCACTAACTGTCTTGGCCATACTTCTCTCCTGGGTTTAGATCGGACCGCTGGCTTGACGGTCGTACATCCCTCTGCGATAGAGTGTTATCTTCAGGCCGAGTAATCGCCTCGAGCGCAAAGATGAAAGACTCGTAGGGCTTACCGGTCGCTTGCTGTAGGCCCATCTCACAAGTCCGGTTCGCCGACAGATAGACCTCGGCGGGATGCGTGTCGAGGTAAGCTTTTTCTTCCCGCGTCGCCGAGACAACGAGCTCAGGGTGCAGTAAGCCGCGGTCGCCGGCGGTTCCGCAGCACGTTGTTCCGATTGGCACGATCACCTCGTGCGCGACCGCGCCCACTATCTCGATGAGCTTCTTCTCGAGACCGAGATGAATCGTGGAGCATGTGGGATGTACCGCCGCGCTGGACAGCTTTCGTTTGATGTGGAGGCTTGGGAGTAGTTGATGAGCCCATTCGATCGCGTCGACCAGGTTGATCTTGTTGAACCGCTCTTGCCGCTCGCCGGTAATGTGCGTTCGTACGTCGTCCAGCAGGCCATGGGTGCATGAGACAGCGTCGACCACGATGGGCAGCATGCCAGCGTCGCTCCAGTCCCACATCGCGTCCGCGATCGCCGCGGCCATCCATTCGTGCCCGAGCCGGTAGCCCTTGGAACTCCATGGCGTTGCACAGCAGAGCCCGCGCACTTTATCGGGGATCCATATTGGTTGCCCGGCTCGGGCGGATAGCGCGACCAGAGCCTCGGGAAGACTCGGTCGCCGCGCCATCCCGGGCGCACGGCCGAAGATGCGGTTAATGCACGCTGGAAAGTAGACGGCTGCGGCGCCTTGCCGCGAAGTCTCGGGAAGTTTGCGTGGCGCCTTCTGAGGCATCGGTCCAGGGACGGACGGAACCAGGTCTTGGCTCAAGGCCATCCTGGCCACGGCAGTCAAGCCTGTTAAGGCACTGACGCCGACGACTCTTGAAATGAGATCAACCGCGCCCATCCCCATACGGGCGAGAGCTTCGACGCGTCGCCAACGTTTGGCGATAGCAAGCGCGACTTTCTCCCGAGCGTCGGTGTTTTCGCGCTGACGGAAGGACTTCATCAGCGCCCCAGTATTGATCGACACAGGACAAGCAACGGCGCATGTTCCATCGGCGGCGCACGTCTGTATGCCATCGTATTCAAATTCCTTGAGCAGTTGGGCAAACATCTGCGAGCCGCTCGGCTGCCGCGCCATCTCGCGCCGGATGACGATGCGCTGACGCGGTGTCATGGTGACGTTACGCGACGGGCAAGCCGGTTCACAGAAGCCACACTCTATACAATGGGTGGCATCGGAAATGTTCTCGATCGTGGGGGTCGACTTGAGTCGCCGAAGATGGATCCCGTCGTCGCGACTCAGGACGCTGTCGGGTGCCAGTACGCCGTGCGGGTCGGCTAACTTTTTGATCCGCCACATCATTTCTGTCGCTTTATCACCCCATTCACGGCGTACGAATGGGGCCATGTTGCGCCCGGTCCCGTGCTCGGCCTTAAGCGAACCATCGTATTTATCGATCACAAGTTCGACTAAGTCATCCATGAATGCGCCATAGCGCTTCAGATCGGCGAGGTCGTCCAGCTTCGGCGTGAGAGTGAAGTGCAGGTTGCCAAAGGCTGCGTGCCCTGCCACGCCAGGCAGAAAGCCATGCTTGATCAGCAGTGCCTGCAGGTCGTGCGCTCCTTCGGCGATCCGTGCCGGAGGAAAACAGACGTCCTCATTGAGGACCGCCGTTCCTTCCGGCCGCAGTTTGCCGACGATCCCGAGCAGGCCTTCTCGTATCCGCCAGTCAATCTCGATCGCCTCGGCGTCACGTGTGAAATCCAGAGGATGGAGTAGATTCGAGCCCGCGACAAGCGCGCGTGCCGCGGCTTCGGCTTGGTCAAGTGCCGCGTCGTCCGCTGCTGCAAACTCGACCAGGAGTGCTGCGGCCTTAGGATCAAGCGTCCTCCAATACTCGGGCGTTCCCGGGAAAGCTTGGGCGGCAGCCTCCAGGGCTGGCGCGACCATGAGCTCGACGGCCTCAGCGCCGAGGGACACGAGGCCCGGCACTAGCGCAACGGCCTCGTCGATTGACGGCAGTGGAATCCATGTGACGCTGATAGCGCCCGGCGCCGGAAGCGTGTTTATCACTACTTCGCCGATGAATGCGAGCGTCCCCTCGGAACCAACGACGAGGCGACGGAAGATCTCGAGCGGCGTGTCGGCGTCAAGAAGAGCATCAAGCCGGTAACCGGTCGTGTTTCGGATCGCAAACTTGTGGCGCACTCGCTCAGCGAGAGCTTGGTCGGCGATCAGCTCGGCGCGCAGCCTGAGCAGGCCATGTGCGAGGTCGGGTTCGGCTCGCAGGAAGGTCGTTTCAGCATCGAGCTGTGCCGTGTCGATGACAGTTCCAGAGGCCAGCACCAGGGTCATTGATCGCACGGTATGGTAGGAGTCGCGTTCAATCGTGCACCGCATCCCACCGGCGTTGTTGGCGATCACGCCGCCGATTGTGCAGGCGTCGATGCTCGCCGGATCGGGCCCTAGCCGCCGTCCGTATCTGTGTAGGTAAGTGCGGGCATGTCCGAGAATGACGCCGGGCCGGGCACGAAGCGCAAGTCCTCTGTCCTCGATTGACATTCCATACCAATGACGGCGTACATCGATAAGGATGTCGTCGGACTGCGATTGTCCGCAGAGGCTCGTCCCCGCAGCGCGGAAAGTTGCGTGACGTCCGTTCTCGCGGCAGTAGCTCAGTAGAGCTACGATGTCATCGATAGTGCGCGGCGTCACCACGACCTGCGGAATGAGGCGATAAGGGCTGGCATCGGAGGCGTAGCGGACAAGATCAATTGCGCGGTGCAGAACCTGGTCGGCGCCGATCAGCGCACTAAGCGCCATGCGCAAATCCTGCGGCGTGCCGGAGGCCAGCTCTTCGGCAACGCGATCTTCGGCTGGTTTACCCGGTGGGTGGCCGATTCGAGCGGTGTCTGGCTGTAGTAGCGCCATGATGGCGTGGTCTCCTAGTGTCGTATGTGGTCAGCGTCCGACGATCCGGTTGGTTATGCGGCCAATTCGCTCAATCTCGACTTCGACCGTATCGCCGCGGTGCAGAAACATAGGTGGCTTCCGGGTGGCCCCGATGCCTTCCGGCGTGCCGGTAGCGATTAGGTCGCCCGGCTTTAGCGTCATCGCGCCGGACGCGTATGCTGCGATTTTTGCTGCTGAGAAGATCAGATTTGACGTGTTGTCGTCCTGGACGATATTGCCGTTAACACGGGTCTGAATCCGCAGCTGGTCGGGGTTTGGAATCTCATCGGCGGTAACTATCCACGGGCCGAGCGGTCCTGAGCTGTCAGTGTTCTTGCCGAGCGTCCAGCGCTCGCTCGCCATTTGAAATTTGCGCGCACTGAGGTCGTTGAAACACGCATAGCCAAGGAAGCCAGCCTGTGCGGCCTCAGGTGTGACGTCTCGGAGCTCTTTGCCAACGACCACGGCCAACTCGCCTTCCCAGTCGAAGTAGTCGTCGCGCGGTGGGATGGGAATGGATTGGCCACTGACAGCCAGGGTTGAGCGCCACCGAGCGAAAATGTCGGGCTGCTCTGGTACCTTAAAGTGTGCTTCCTGGGCGTGGGCGAGGTAGTTCAGACCCGCGCAGAGCACGCGGGCGGTGTCGGGTAGCGGCGGAACTTGAACTAGGTTCGCGATCGGTTCTTCTTCGGATCGCGCCTGCGCAGCCGCCAATAGGCTCTGCTGAGGGTCGGCCCAGAACTCCTCGAGGTCGGCAAATGGCAGCGCTTTGTTGTCGAGGACCCTGGCCATGATTCGGCGGTCGCCCTTCTGATATGCGATGAGCTTCATTGGTAGGGCTCCCTGATCTCTGAGACGAAGTCAATGCGTTGTGGTCAGACGGTCCAGTCTTTAAGAAAGCGCAGCAGTTGTTCGTTCACTATGTCCGGTCTCTCCTCCTGGCAGAGGTGTCCGCATTGGGGCATGCCCAGGCCGCGCACGTCTTCGGCCATCCCCCGCCATACATCCAGCAGGTTGAAGAAGCGACTGTTCAGCTCGAAGTCCTGACCCCAAAGAACGAGGACCGGGCAGGTAATCAGCTCTGCGGCATCCGCCATGTCCTGCTTCACGTCCTCGCCAGTAGCGCGATAGTCCATCGCAGCGCCGCGGATGGCCCCTGGCTGCCGGTAGGCGCGGACGTAGACGTCGATCTCTTCGGGGGACAGCATGTTCGGGTCGTAGGACCAGGAGCGATAGAAGTGGGTCAACCAGACCTCCTCGCGTCCGGCGATCAGCGCCTCCGGCAGATCGGGTACAGCAAGAAAGCGGGCGAACCATGCGATTTGGTTTACATGCGGGTTCTCACTCTGGGCCAGGATTCTGGTGGGGACGTTGTCCATCGTGACGAAGCGATCAATCCGCTCCCGATAGTCCTTGGCGAAACGAGTTCCCACCCTTGCGCCCCGGTCATGACCGACAATGGCGGCGCGCTTGTGTCCTAGGTGGTCCATCAGTGCCGCGAGGTCGTTGGCCATGGTGCGCTTGTCATAACCGAAGGCCGGCTTCTCGGTATCGCCATAACCGCGAAGATCAGGAGCGATGATTGTGTAACGCTCCGCGAGTACCGGTATCTGCTTGCGCCACGCGAACCAGGTCTCCGGAAAACCATGCAAGAGATAAACCGGCGGGCCGCCTCCGGCAGTCACCCAGTGCTGAGTGATCCCGTTGAGACGAGCGGTGTGATGTGTCACTCTCAGTGATTCGGTCAACTCCACTCCTCCTGGTTCTGTTCAGCAGCCAGCATGAACGGGATTGGATTTTGTGACCACCTCAAATGCTCTGGTTTTTGCCCTGTATTTTTCTATAGGGAATTCGCCGAGGAAACTCGGCGTCCCAAATCGGCGCTTCCTGCTTCTGCACGCTGCAGCTTCTTGATATTCACGGTGCTAGAACAGCGCATTGGTGGAGACACGGCCAACGACTACAATCGCCCGGATAAGACCTCACATGGTTCGGCCCAGGCCAATTCGCATTCTGAGCGGAGAGGACGATGCGGTCTTCCGCCAAGGACTAGCGCTGTTGACCTGTGGCGGACTCTTGGCGCAAAAGCAAGAGCATCACATTCGGAATATTGTTCTGGTCCACGGCGCATGGGCCGACGGCTCGGGCTGGAAAAGCGTGTACGACATTCTTGTCAAGGACGGATACAACGTCAGCATCGTTCAAAAACTGGAAACTTGTTTAAGGACGACGTGGCTGCCACCAAGAGCGCTCTCGCTCTACAAGATGGAGAGTGCATCCTTGTCGCTCACAGCTACGGGGGAGCCGTAATTACCGAAGGGCGAGACTTCGATCTGTCAAATCGAGATCAAGAGACGATGGGATATGGAGGCAGTGGTTAGCGCAAAAGTCTGCTGCCAAACTTCCGTGACGAATCAGGGTGATCCCCGTTGCCTATAGAAAAATGCAGTGCAAAAACTACCGAATTGGGGGTGGTGGCAAATCCTGATCGTCTTCATTCTGGTGACTGTGAAAGCTGAGAAAAGAGCTTGGATGGGTGAACGTCACTGGACAAAAAATCAATCTCAACCCCTCCGAGCCGGACCCTGCCTGCGAGACCCTGAGCCAGGGACGTTATCAATTGCGTCAAAGTTTATTACGCGAGAATTCTGTTTTAGTCGCTTGCACTTGTTCGCCAACGTGGAGCGCAGTTGGCGACGTCGTGAACTTTAATGACGGAGCTCTTCCGAAGCATTTCGGAAGATTGCCCCGCCATTGAGCACCACCTTGAAAACGGAGCTTGTCATGCAGACGACCGAACACCAACGCATTCCCACCCTCCCCAAGCAACACATTGCCACCCTGCTGGGGGAAATCAATGTTCACCTCGCCGGCAACGGTCCGGCTATGGTTTGCTGGCCCAGCCTTATGATGACGGGGCAGATGTGGCGGGGACAGGTCGACCATTTCGCAAGCAGCTATCAGATGGTTCTGATCGACCCACCCGGCCACGGCGAAAGCGAATCCTTGAACCGGTACTTCACCCTTGAGGAATGTGCCCTATGTCTAAGCCAGATCTTGAATCAATTGGAGATTGAAGACTGCGTCCTGCTCGGTAATTCCTGGGGCGGAATGATGGGCGGCGTATTCGCTGCCCTGTATCCAAACCGGACACGGGCCGCTGTATTGATGAACTGCACGGCTTCGGTGGCTGATGAGGCCCAGAAGGAGCAGTTCTTACAGATGACTTCAGTACTGCGCCAACAGCATACCGTCCCCAAAGCGGTCGTCGATCTCGCAGTCAATGCCTTTGCCGGTGTGACGACCGAAAGGACGAGGCCTGAGGTGGCGGAATTCATCCGCTCAACCGTGGCTGCAGCCCAGGCGGACTCCGTCTGCTGGGCGATCGATAGTGTCGTTCCGCGCCGCACCGAGCATCTAGCCCTTTTGGGTGCCATTCGAAAACCAGTTCTGGTGGTGGCTGGTGAGGAGGACCGAACATTTCCGGTCGCCGAAACCCGGGCCATGGCGGAGGCCATCCCCGGCAGTCAGTTCAGAGTGTTACCCGAGGTCGGGCATCTTGCTGCCTTGGAAGCTCCGCAACAGGTCAACGCCGCCATCGACAAGTTTTTAGGAGAAGTTGTCGCATAAACGAGGTTTGGCAGCGGCCTCGGCGGCAAACCATCCGGTGCCCATA
>Ga0209488_10005151_pt1 | contig 10080 bp, 9 predicted proteins | sample Rivendell_Oct201_8_FD_188349 | JGI IMG/M metagenome (GOLD analysis project Ga0209488, IMG submission 188349) | Vadose zone soil microbial communities from the Eel River Critical Zone Observatory, Northern California, USA -... | ecosystem: Environmental > Terrestrial > Soil > Vadose zone >... | reverse complement strand
TCGATGGAACCGCGCTGCGAAGCGGCCTCCGGCCGCTCATGCAGGCCCACGCCGCGCGCTGGACGTCGGCCCTCGCGATCCTCACAGTCGTGGCGATCGGACCGGCGGCTGCAGCGATCGCCGCGCTCGGCCTGGTAGCGACGGTCGCGGCGCGCCGCCGTCGTCCCGCCCTCGCCCTTGTCCGTGAGCGGGGAGCGACGCTCGGGCAGATCGTCCGGGCGGTCTTCCTCGAGGGGCTCGTGATCACGGTGCCCGCCCTCGGTCTGGCCGTGCTGGCTGCCGCACTCCTGCTTCCGGCCGGGAGTAACCGGGCGACGATCGCGGCGGCGACGACCGTGACGCTGCTCGCCATCGGGCTGCTGATCGCGACCGCGCTTCCGCGTTCCATCACGGCGCTGGAGGCCAGCCGCGAAGGCGATCCACCGCGCGGCCCGAGCCCGCGCCGGCTGGTCCTCGACCTCCTGGTGATCATCCTCGCGGGATTCGGCGCGTACCTCCTGCGCGAGCGCGGCGTGCGCGGCACGAGCAGCACCGGGACGCTGTCCGGCGGGGACCCGCTGATTGCCGCGGTCCCCGCCCTGGCGGCGATCGCCGTCGGGCTGGCCGCCGTCCGGCTCGTGCCGTTGCCCCTTCGGCTGCTCGGACGAGTGGCAGCAAGGAGGCGTGGTCTCGTCCCGCTCCTCGCACTCCGCCGAGCGGTCCAGGGCGGGAGCACGGCGGCGGTGCTGATCGTGCTCCTTGCGGCTGCCTCGATCGGAGCGTTCTCGTCGACCGCCCTCGTCCACCTCGACCGGGCCGGCGAGGCTGCGTCCTGGCACGAGGTCGGGGCGCCGTACCAGGTCAGCGACCCGAGCGGGTCACTGCCGGCGGGCCTGGACCCGACAAAGCTCCCGGGCGTGACCAGCTCCGCGAGGGCCGCCTGGACCGAGGTCCGGATCGGGTTCCGCAACCTGCGGATCCAGTTCCTCTCGGTCGACGCCGCCGCCTACGAGGGAATGGTCCGCGGCACGCCCGCCGATCCGGCCCTGCCGCCGGAGATGCTCGCGAGCGATCCCGGTCCGGTCGTCCCGATGCTCCTCTCGTCGTCTGCGTTGAGCCGCCTCGACGATATCAAGATCGGCGGCGAGTTCGAGCTGGTGATCAACGGGCTTCCCTACCAGGCCATGGCGGTGGCGGCCCGCGACACGTTCCCGACCCTGCCGACCGACGCGCTCTTCGGCGTCGCTTCCCGCCAGCAGCTCAAGGCGATCCACCCGGAGGCGCAGCTGATCGCGACCACGATGTTCCTCGACGCGCCCGAGACCGCCGGCCCGGCGATTCGCGACGCCGTCGCGACCGTGGCCCCGGGGGCAACGGTCCGGGGCCGGGCGGAGGTCGGCCGGGCCTTCAGCGACTCCCCGGTGACGGTGGCAATCGTCGCCGGCATCACAATCGCCGCTGTCGTGGCCGCGCTGTACGCCGCCCTCGCGGTGACAGCCGCGCTCGCTCTTGCGGGTGACGCGCGAGCCGTCGAGGTCGCCCATCTCCGGGCGCTCGGCCTGTCGGCGCGTGGGGCACTCGGCCTCGTGATCGTCGAACATGGTCCGACCGTGGCCATTGCCTTCGTCGCCGGGATCGCGCTCGGTCTCGGCCTGTTCGTGCTCCTGGAGCCGGGACTCGGTCTCGACGTCCTGGTCGGCTCGCGGGTCGACGTTCCGCTCACGGCCGACCCGCGGCAGTTGGCGATCATCCTGGCGAGCGTCCTCGCCATCACGATCGTCGGGATCGGGTTGGCGGCGTGGATGCAGCGGCGCGCCACCCCGGTCGCGGCGCTCCGACGCGGGTTCGAGTGAGGAGCCGCATGACCCGCGACCGCGACGACCTGAGCCTGCCCGAGATCGTCGACCTGCCAAGGCCGGGCTCCGGCGACGGCCGGCGGTCGGCCGACATCGGCGGGCGTCTCGCCCTGCCCGGCCGGCGACGCCCGATCGTCAGTGCCGCTGATGGCCGCCAGATCGTGTGCGAGGGCCTCGTCCGGATCTACAAGGTCGCCGACCTCGAGGTCGTCGCGCTTCAGGGTCTCGATCTCGTCGTCGGGACCGGAGAGATGGTCGCGATCGTCGGCGCCTCGGGGAGCGGCAAGTCGACGCTGCTCAACATCCTCGGCGGCCTCGATGCGCCGTCGGCGGGTCGGGCCGTCGTCGCCGGTCACGATCTCGGCCAGATGGGCCGGGGTGAGCGGACGCGCTACCGGCGCCGGGTCGTGGGGATGATCTGGCAGCAGACCGCCCGAAACCTCCTGCCGTATCTGACGGCCCAGGAGAACGTCGAGCTGCCGATGACCCTGGACGGCCGAAGAGGACGCGCCGAGCAGGCACGTCATCTGCTCGAGCTGGTCGGCCTCGGGCCCCGGGCGGAGCATCGGCCGGAGCGCCTGTCGGGCGGCGAGCAGCAGCGGGTCGCGATCGCGGTCTCGCTCGCCAACGAGCCGGAGGTCATCTTTGCCGACGAGCCGACTGGCGAGCTCGACACGACGACGTCGACCGAGATCTTCGGCCTTCTTCGCCGGGTCAACGACGAGCTCGGAACCACGATCGTGATCGTGACCCACGACGCCCTGGTCTCCGAGCAGGTCCAGCGAACGGTCGCGATCCGCGACGGCCGAACCTCGACAGAGACGGTGCGGCGAACCGAGTTCGCCGATGGCGAGCACCGGGTGATCAGCGAGGAGTTCGCGGTCCTCGACCGGGCCGGCCGGCTGCAGCTGCCGAAGACCCACGTCGCGGCGCTCGGCCTGAAGGACCGCGTCCGGCTCCGGCTCGAGGAGGACCACGTCGGAATCTGGCCAGATCGGGCGCCGGCGGTGCCCCCGCTTCGGCCGGCCCGTCGCGAGCCGGGCGACGAACCCGGCGTACCCGGTGCGCCCGAGGAGATCGACCCGTGACGATCGCCGACCGATCCGGCTCGAGCCGGGGCCGCGAGCCCGGGCTGCCGATTCTCGAGGCCGTCGATCTCGTCCGCGAGTACCCCTCGGGCGACGCCACGATCCACGCCCTCCGCGGGGTCGACCTGACGGCCAGCCCGGGCCAGCTCCTGGCGGTCCGCGGCCGGTCGGGGAGCGGCAAGACGACGCTGTTGAACATCCTCGGCGGCCTCGACCGGCCAACCTCCGGCCGGGTACTCATCGACGGCGTCGAGATCTCGGCGATGAGCGAAGAGCAGCTGGTCGACATCCGGCGCCGATCGGTCGCGTTCATCTTCCAGTCGTTCGGTCTCGTCCCGATCCTCTCGGCCGCCGAGAATGTCGAGATCCCGCTGCGACTCGTCCGGGCGGAGGCCCGCCGGAGGGACGCGCGGGTGCGCGAGCTGCTCGAGCTGGTGGGTTTGGGCGGACGGGCGAAGCACCGGCCGCACGAGCTGTCGGGCGGCGAGCAGCAGCGGGTCGCGATCGCCCGCGCGCTGGCCAACCGGCCGCGGATCCTGCTGGCCGATGAGCCGACCGGTCAGCTCGACTCGGAGACGGGCCACATGATCATGCTGCTCCTGCGCGACGTGGTCCGGACCGAGGGAGTGACCGCGATCGTCGCGACCCACGATCCGGTGATGCTCGACGTCGCCGACCGGATCGTCGAGCTCCGCGACGGCGAGCTGTTCGACTAATCGTCGCTCGCGCGGCAGGCGCGGCAGCCGCGGCAGCGCCGCAGGCGAGGTTCAGAGCCCGGGCACTGCCTCTCGGCTCGCGGTGCGGTGAGGCGCACCCGGTTTTGCGCCGGCCGGTCGGCGCAGCGAGTGATACATCAGCATGATCCGCCGGACGTCGGCCTCGGAGAGGCGGGAGTCGGCGCGGAGCGCCCGTTCGACATCGGTGGCCGGTTCGAACCGATCCACCATCGCCCCGATCTGGGCCGCGGGGTTGAAGTCGTCGCCCGCAGCCCGGAGCACGTTGGCAAGGCGGAGGGCGGTCTGAAGGCTCGGCTGGCGATCGCCACGAACCACGCGCGACACGGTCGATGCGCTTACCCCGGAGTGGGCGGCGAGCTGACGGAGCGACATTCGCCGCGAGCGAAGCTGGCGACGGAGCCACTGGCGAAATTGGTCGGCGTTGCGGTCGTCCACGCGCACTCTCTCGGCTCGTGCGAGGCACGAGCGCCCCCGCCGCGGCCTCCCACGAGCGGCAGGTTACGCCCCGAACCGTTTCGGCCTGTATCGCCGCGTTCCCCGGACCTTGCGACAACGTGGCAGTCGCCGGACCGTCCCTGATCAGGCTCCCGAGAGGGCTCCGAGCCGTTCGGTCAGGCGAAGGTTCTCGCGGTAGTCGATTGGCACCTCGACGAGCGACGGGCCGTCGACGTCGAGGGCGCGGCGGAGCGTCGGCAGGAGGTCGGCGGCGGATGCCGGCCGGAAGCCGGCGATCCCGAACGACTCGGCGTAGGCGACGAAATCCGGGTTGTCGAACTCGACACCGAATGGCCGCCCGAACTCGTTGCGCTGCTTCCAGTCGATGAGGCCGTAGCCGTTGTCGCGCCAGATGACAACAGTGATGTTCGTCCCGATCCGCTTCGCCGTCTCCAGCTCCTGGCTGTTCATCAGGAAGCCGCCATCGCCGCACAGCGCGACGACCTTGCGATCCGGCTGGACGAGCTTTGCGGCGATCGCCCCGGGCAGGGCGATCCCCATTGCCGCAAAGCCGTTCGAGATGATCACCGTGTTCGGCTCGTACGCCTGGTAGAGCCGGGCGACCCAGACCTTGTGCGCGCCGACGTCGGAGACGACGATGTCGTCCGGGGCGAGCGCCTCCCGCAGGTCGGCGATCGCGCGCTGGGGGGTGATCGGGAAGGTGTCGGTCGCGGCGCCGGCCTGGAGATCGGCCAGCAGCGCGTTGCGGAGATCGGCGTGGACGAGGGTCTCACGGGCCTCGTGCCGCTCCCCGGCGTCGCGGCCACTGATTCCACGGGGCAGGACCGCGGCGAGCAGCCGGCCGAGCGACCCCTCGATGTCGCCGATCAATTCGACCTCCGGCCGGTACTGGGCGTCGACCTCGGCCGGCTGCGTGTCGATGTGGACGATCCGCTTGCGGCCATCCGGGTTCCACGCGGCCGGTGCGTACTCGACCAGGTCGTAGCCGACGCAGATCACGAGATCGGCCCGATCGAACCCCGACAGGACGTGGTCGCGGGCCTGCAGCCCGACGGCCATCAGCGACAGGTGGCTGCGATCGTCGATCGCACCCTTGCCCATGAACGTGACCGCGACCGGCACGTGGAGGCCGCGCGCGAAGGCCCGCAGCTCTGGCGATGCGTGACGCCGGAGGACCCCGTTGCCCGCGAGAATGAGCGGCCGCTCGGAGGCGGCGATCAGGTCGGCGGCGTGGCCGATCGCCTCGTCGGTCGGCTCGGGAAAGTAGGTCCGCCCGGGGATGAGCGGTGTCGCTCCTGCCTCGACGATCGATGCCGCGAGGTTCTCCGGCAGCTCGATATGGGTTGGCCCGGGCTTCTCGAGCGTCGCCGTCCGGAAGGCCTTGCGGACGATCTCCGGGATCGCCCCGACGCGCTGGACGCTCGTGTTCCACTTGGTGACCGGCGCGAGCATGCCGACGATGTCGACGACCTGGTGGGCCTCCTTGTGGGTCTTGTCCGAGCTCGCCTGGCCGGTGATCGCGACCATCGGCGCGCGGTCGAGATAGGCGTCGGCGATGCCCGTGATGAGGTTCGTCGCGCCGGGCCCAAGGGTCGACATCGCGACAGCCGCCCGGCCGGTCAGGCGGCCGTGAACGTCGGCCATGAATGCGGCGCCCTGTTCGTGGCGGGTGGTGATGTGGCGGACGGACGGGTGATCGCTGAGCGCGTCGAGGATGTCCATCGTCTCCTCGCCGGGCACGGAGAAGACGTAGTCGCAGCCCTCGGCGGCGAGGCAATCGACGAGGAGGTGGGCGGCGGTCCGCCGCTCGGTCGTGGCCATGGCGTCGAAGCCTAGCAGGGGTGCCGTTGCGGACCCGCGGTGGCGCGGCGACGTTCGATCGCTGGCCTCAGGACGCGCCCTGGCGCCCGAGCCTCGGCTTCTCGACGTACCACTCCTGGTATTCGCGGCACTGGCCGGCGGCGTCGAAATCGATGACCCACAGGACGCCGTAACGGGTCGCCGGATGCCCGGCGACGCTCTCGTACGAGATCTTGCGCTGGACCACGCCTCGACGGCCGTCGATCGCGACGACGTCGACGTCGGCTTTGAATCGTTCGTCCGGGTCGAACGTGCTCGTCCACACCCCGACGATCGCCTCGCGTCCGACGATCGGCCCCGTATATCCGCGCCATGGGCCCTCCCATGGTCCGAGGCGATAGATCGCGTCCTCGCTGAAGAGGCGGCCGATGGCTTCGGGATCATTGGACCGCCACGCGGCGTCGTGCGCCGCGATCCAGGCGAGGAGCTCTTCGGCGGTCAGACGCTGAGCTCGTGGCATCAGCCTGAGCGTAGCAGCAGGTCGCGCCACGCGCGCCGGACGCGCGCCCGGACGAGGCGATGTCCTAGGCTGCCTGGATGGCAGATTTCAGGGGGCGCGTCGCGCTCATCACCGGCGCCGGTAGCCCCAGCGGCATTGGCTATGCAGCGGCCCGGATTCTTGGCAGGGGCGGGGCGCGAGTCGCGATCGCTTCGACGACCGACCGTATCCACGAGCGTGTCGTCGAGCTGGAACGCGAGGGGATCACCGCCAGCGGCCACGTCGGCGACCTGATGGCCGACGGGGCGCCGGCCCGTCTCGTTGGCGAGGTGCTGGCAGCCACGGACGGACAGCTGGACATTCTCGTCAACAACGCGGGCATGGTCGTGGTCGGTGGGCCGTGGGAGTCGAGCAATGTGCTCGACATGGATCCGGCGGAGTGGGACCAGGGCATGGCCCGCAACCTGGGGATGGCTTTCCTCGTCACCAAAGCCGCACTTCCGTCGCTCATCGCCAGCGGCCACGGACGGATCGTCTATGTCTCGTCGGTCACCGGCCCGATCGTGAGCAACCCGGCGTCGACCGTCTACGGCGCCGCGAAGGCGGGGATCCTCGGATTGATGCGCGGTCTGGCGATCGAGGTCGGCCGCCAGGGAGTCACCGTCAACGCCGTGCTGCCCGGCTGGATCGCGACGGGCTCGCAGCTTCAGGAGGAGGTCATCGGGGGCGAGAACACCCCAGCGGGCCGCTCCGGCACGCCGGCCGAGGTCGCGGAGGTGATCGCCTTCCTCGCCTCGGACGGGGCGAGCTACGTGACCGGCCAGGGGATCGTCGTCGACGGCGGCAACACGATCCAGGAGTACAAGGGGCCCGCGGAGGCGTGGTACTGATGGTCGATGGTGGCGTCGAGGGCGTCGCCCAGCCGCTCCGCGTCGCCCTCGTCACCGGCGGCGCCAGCGGGATCGGCGCGGCGACCGCCGAGCGGCTCGGCCGCGACGGAGTCCGGGTTGTCCTCGCCGACATCGACGCGACCGGTCTCGATCGGATGATGGCTCGTCTCGGCGGCCCGGATCGGGCGCTGGGCGTCGCCACCGATGTGAGCTCGTTCGCCGATTGCGAGCGGGCGGTCGCGGCGGCCCTCGATCGGTTTGGTCGGCTCGACATCCTGGTGAACTGCGCGGGGATCTGGGTCGAGGGCCCGACGGACACGATGACCGAGGCCGACTGGAACCGGGTGATCGACGTCAACCTGAAGGGCACCTTCGCGATGTGCCGCTTCGCGATCCCGGCGCTGGAGGCGACCGGCGGCTGCATCGTCAACGTCTCGTCGGATGCCGGGCTGTGGGGCGGCAAGGGCGCCGCGATCTATTGCGCGAGCAAGGGCGGCGTGACGATCCTCTCGAAGTCCCTGGCCGTCGAGCTGGCAGAGCGCGGCATCCGGGTCAACGCCGTCTGCCCGGGCGATGTCGACTCGCCGATGATCGCCTACCAGGCGGCGACCTTCGGTGGCGGCGATCCCGACGGCTACCTTCGCGGGCTCCTCAGCGCCTACCCGCAGAAGCCGCCGCGGTTCATCCGACCTGACGAGGTCGCGGAGCTGATCGCCTTCCTCGCCTCGGAGCGGGCCACCCCGATCACGGGCGCGGCGATCTCGATCGACTTCGGCCTGACCGCCGGTTACTGAGCCCGTCGACGTCGTCGGGCAACGAGGATCAGCACGGCAAGCCCGGTCGCCGCAGCACCGACGATGACGACGGGGAGCGCCGCTGGTGGATCGTCAGGTCGGGGCGCTTGCGGTGTCAGTAGCGCGGCGACAGGTTCGGAAGCTGACTCGATCGCATCCTGTCCGAAGGCGGCAAGCATCGAATCGAGCTTCCTGGGCAGGCCCGGATACTGCTGGAACCCCTCCGGATCGATGGTCCCGTCGTCGGCCACGTGCCAGGCGATCGTTGGTGCCCGAAAGTCGATCGTGGCTGGATCGGTGAAGGCGACGACCGCGCGCTTCCAGTCGTCGAGTGGCGGTCCGATATCGGTCGGCGGGAACACCAGGCGCGCAACTGCCGTGCCCTTCAGGACTCGTTCCACATGGAGGGTCACGCCGCCATCCGGGCCGATGTCGATCATGGCGACCACGATCAGCTTCGCCTGATTGACGATCTCTGAGAAGGTCTGCGCCGACGGCCCCTGATCGGCGGCCACCGGCCCGGCGATTGAGCCGGCAGCGACACAGGCGATCGCGGTGACACTCACGAACCGTGCGAGGCGGCGGTCTCGACGTGGATGCGGCACGCCCTGAGGACGTGGCCTGACCCCGGCGGGTGACGCCGCATCGGCTTTGTGGCGGCTTTGTAGCGCCATCGCGATTCAGGCGCGGTGACTGCAACGCCACCGTGGGGAACATGCGACCTGACCCCATATGAGAAACCAGACGACGGCATCCGTGCCATGACGATCCTGATCTCCGCCTTCGGGGTCGCCGGGCGATTCGCCGGCGACCTGCTGATGACCGCCCTGGGATGGGCGAGCAGCCTGCTGTTCGGCCGGGTGCCGCGGAGCCACCAGGTCTTCCTCGTCCTCATGATGGCGTTGTCGTTCCTGTGGATCGTCGCGGTCGTGGCCCTCCTCGTACCGACGGTCGCGTCGACACTGCTCGCCACGACGCCCCATCCGCCCTTCGTCGACAACCAATGGTTCGGTTTTGCCGTGCTCCTGTCGGTGATCCTCCTGCCCCTCTGCGTTGGGGCAGCGGGCTACCTCGCACCCGCGGAGGGTGAGCGTCCCGGCGGGGTCATCGTCCTCCGTGAGGTCCTCCGCGGCTACCTCCTCGCTCCGGTGATCAGTGGCCTGCTGATCTTTCTCGCGGGCGTGGGTATCGCCAGGAAGATCCGAAGCCGGCGACACGGCTGGTCGGACGCCCACGTGGCGATCGTCGTCAAGCCCGGCGGCTACGACCAGCTGGTCACCGACGTCCAGAAGGCCTTGGAGAACGCCGACCTTCGGGTGACCGCCGCGGACGCACCGTGGGTTCTCACCGTTCCGGCTCGGATCCTGACTCGTGTCTCAGGGAGCGGTGTCCGCAAGCTCCGGCCGGACCGCCTGATCGCGCTGACCGGACCGGACCTGAACGTCGGCGTCTACCCGTCGGACATCGCCATCTCGGGCACGTCGCACGACCGGACTCGGGCGCGCGCAGCAATCGTCAGCCGCCTCGCGACGGCCTCCGCCCACATGACCACCAGCAAGGAGGCTCAGGAGGTCGAGGACCGACTCGGGAAGCTTGCCAGCCCAGATGCTGCGACAGGCGCTGCGTCGGGAACGGGCGCGCGAGCCGAGTTGGAGGAGATCGATGCGACGCTGCTCGACCTGGCCGTCCCGACGGACGAGTGGGACATCCTCTATCGCATCCGCCTCCAGATCGAGCGCGATCTCCTGATCGGGGCGGAGCCGGGGACGGCGTTTCCCGGTCATGAGCCGAATCCTCAACGTGTCGCGGCCTCGCGAGGCTCGACCCAGCGCGAGGCGGCAGCCACGAACGAGCGCCGGCGAGTCGGCCGGGCCGACCCTGTAGGAAGGCGGGCAGGTGCATGAGCACAATCAGAGCGAACTCCGGAACGACGACCGTAGCCCACGATGACCGCGCTGCGGAGCGGTCGCAGTCGGGCCAG
>Ga0209488_10005150_pt1 | contig 10082 bp, 8 predicted proteins | sample Rivendell_Oct201_8_FD_188349 | JGI IMG/M metagenome (GOLD analysis project Ga0209488, IMG submission 188349) | Vadose zone soil microbial communities from the Eel River Critical Zone Observatory, Northern California, USA -... | ecosystem: Environmental > Terrestrial > Soil > Vadose zone >... | reverse complement strand
ACCGGACAGATCATGTGCTACCGGCACGCACTGTTGTTTACATTGACACGGTTGCGTGGCTGGCGTATGGTCCTGCCCAAGGGTTGGGTGGGAGCCGAAGGTTTTAACTGCGCATAAGAGGTGGACCAATGGCAAAAGTCTCAGCCAGTGGCTGCGGTCCCATGGATCGCGTTTCCCTTGCGGACGCGTGGGAAGAAAAACAACTTCCACGCAACAGAAACGCGCGAACACGATTGGTGTTTCTGGCTGCCGGGATTTTTCTCGCCCCGCTGATTTTTGCGCAGAGCACGCCGCAGGTGACGGGCGTCGAGCCTCAGTCGGGAAAAGTGAATGACACGGTAACGGTGTCGGGACAGAATTTGGGGAAAGACGCAGTTTCCGCTGTGTTTCTATCCGACGACAAGAATGACTACAAAGCGACAGTCGTGGAACAAACCGCGGAAAAAATCGTCATGAAAATTCCTCAGGTCAAACCTGCCAACTACAATGTTTCGATTCAGGTGGGCGACAAACTTTTTATCAAGCCTGTGCGATTCACGGTAGAGCAATAAATCACGAACCGGTCAGTTTCCGGGTGTGCGGTCCCGCACGCGGGATTATAAACCGCCAGAATCACCACCGTTGACGCAAACTCAGCTTTCTCCGCGCAGACTATTCGATGTGTGGTCTTTCCGCGCCGGATTCTGGGTGTGGACTTCCCATGTATTGAGAAACCTTCGGAGGTTCGCTGGCCACGCGTGTGAGGTAAAGGGCGAAAGGCACAATCTCGAATGGCATCTTTTCGCGTTCAGTGATATTGCCTACCGGCTTTGTTTTAAGCAGGTCGAGAGTGTCGTCCCACGGGTCCAATTTGACGCGGCCGCCCAGCGGCAATGCGACGATCTGATGCGCCTCCGGCTTGTCCTCGGAGTCCGCGATCACGGAGGGCCTGACCAGTACGGGATCGCCCAAACGCGGGCTGATCAAGTTCGGAATCTGTTTCGAACGCCGCTGCAATTCCGCGATAAACATTTGGGCTGTCCGGAGTTGATCTCTGTAGGGCGAGTTCTTCAATAATTCGGCGGCTTTCGCACTGGCTGCCGCGTCCTCCTCCCTGGTGCGGGCAAAATCAAGGTGCTGAAAAGTTCTCTTCTCATCGAACCCGTTCATCCAATCGTAAAAACCGAAGCGCGCTGTTGATGTCGGGTCGAGGATGACATGGCCCAGTTCCTTGGCGATCATCGCGGCGAGGCTCGCTTCATCCGGCAAGACGTCGATCAGGCCGCGGCTCAAAACGATGGTGCGGCCCATGGCGAAAGATTCGATCGTTGAGGTCATCAACACGCGAAAACGAACCTCCGGGTCAAAATTGAGATTGTTGGTGACTTCCAGGTTGTTCGCGACCGTATCGAGGATCTTGTCAACTTCCCCTTTCGGCGCGATCAGTCCCTCGCGTTGCAGACGGTCCATGACGTTGTTCTGCCCCTGCAGGGCCCATGCGCGTGCTTCCTGGATGGGAGACAGGTCCGTGTTCTGCTGGGACTTGTCGATGATAGGTTCGTTGGATTCGATGAGCACTCTGCCCAGCTCTTGCTCTTCATGGGCTTGTCCAATGTTGTATCCCCACAGGCGCGTCTGCGCCTTGGAGGAAGTCGCCCCCACCAACAGATATTTGGACGTATTCCCCTCGCTATACACAAACGCCGGCAGCCAGAGATTGGGTCCCGCGTTCACACGCCAGCTATCGAAATGAAATTCCCGTGTCGAGTCGCTGTTGCCGGAGTACGAACCGTTAAATCGCACGATGGTGAAGCCTTCATCCTCCACCCAGATCCGCCCCATGAAACGCCCCTTGCCGGCTTTCTTTTCGGGCGCTACGTCGAAAACCAGAGTGCGAACTTCACCCAGAAACTCGCGCCGGACATACGCAAAGCTGTAATTCCGTGCGTCCAGACCATTGGTATCGGGATAGATCATCTGGAGAAAACCCTTCGGCAAATAGGCCAAACCGAAATCGAACAATCCATTCATAGTCAGGACAGCGTGACGCAATGAGTGGTCATTTCGCGCCTCGATCGGTTCAAGGTTGAGACCCTTGGAGAATTCCGCTCGGCCTATAAAGTAGTGGTCACCGTCCGGCTCCCAGCTCTCGTCGCTACCTTTTTTATTTTTGACCCTTTGGATATACGTTTCGACCAGTGGCGAATACTTGCGGACGACTTCCATCTCCTGATTTTCGCGGGCGATAATCTTGGTCACAACTTGATCGAGCGCGCCCAGCGGCTGCCGGTCCTGTGCAGCAAGTGGCGCCGCGCAAACCGCCATAAGCAAGACCAAACCCCTCAAGATACGCATGTTCTTGTTCCCCCATCGACTTGGTTCAGACGAAGGCCGTCTGAACGTGTTCTATGTGCAAGCGATCAGCCAGAATGAAATGAACTTAAGTCATTCCATACAGGAGAGTTAGAAATCGAGCTGAATCTTGAGTAGGTAACTATTTCGTGGCCTAGCACAAATTCACGCCGCGCGAGGCATCGCTACAGTGATCCCTGTTTTCTCCTGCGGTCGTTCGTCATCGCTCTATTAAATAGTTTCAGAAAGGTACGTCGGAAAGGAGAGTCGGGCCAGGTAGGGGGAAGGAGCCCGGTTTTCCGTTTTGCAGCGAAATTTATCGACCCTGTAGATCCGAGTTGAACTCAACGGTCTTGCCCGAGTTTACGTGGACGCGCACATAGCTGGTGCCGGCGGACAAACCAGATCTCAATCGCCGGGTGCCTTTCAATTGGATGGTGGAAAGACCATTGGGCGTTGTTCGCCAGAGGTTTTCTCCTCAGCATGTTGTAAAGTGAGCTGACCGTTGGGCGGCGGGTCCGATCCCCGCTGCCCGACCAAATCAACCACAAAAACAAACGGCAAACCCATTTCCATTGCTTTGCAAAGGAAATGGCACCCGGGCCAATCATGGGAAATACGAGAATACACCGCACGCCATTGGCGAGGCGGACACCGAAATTTGTCTGAGGAACTTCGATAGAGATGAATAGACTTACAATGGTATAGCTTCCAAAGCTTCAACTCAACTTCTGCACGTGAAGAGAACGCAATGGAGTGTCTTTGAACTTGAAAAGCAAAACGAATATTGCGTTCTTCCTGGCTCTTATCACTCTCGCAATGATAGGTTGGTTTTCACTTCAAGGAAACCGCAGAACGGAAGAAAAGGACCAATTAGTTTCTCACAGCCGGGATGTCCTTGAGGCTAGTGCATCACTCCGTTCACACATTTCCAATGCCGCTGCTGCGCGTCGAGCGTACAGCCTTTGGGGGGACTCAAGACAAATCGATGCTTTCAACGTGGAGTATAAATCAGCGCTGGCGGATTTCGCGACCCTGCGCAAATTAACCGCAGACAATGCCGAACAGCAGGTCAGCCTCACACAAATGGAACCGCCCATGAAGGCGCGACTCTCGCTTTTGAAAGAGTCCATCGAATTGCATCAGGGAACTCCGGATTACCCCAAGCAGCAGGATGCTCTTACCGGCCAGAGCGCCAGGTTGTCCGCGCAATTCATAGAGCTGATTGACAAATTCGACCTCGCCGAGCGGCTGCTTCTGCAGCAGCGAACTGCCGCAGCGCAAGCGAGCTACCTGCGAGGAACGCGGATTAATGCATTTCTGGGCGTTTTCGTATTTTTATTCTTGATTCTCACAGTCGGATTTCTCAACCGCGAGCTCTCCCGCCGTGAGGAAGCAGAACGGTCCTCGGCCGAACAGAAGGAACTTCTGCAGTCGATTCTGGATAGCTGCAGCGACGCCGTCATCGTCGCCGATACTTCCGGTAAGATCATCCTACGGAACCCGGTCGGGATGCGCTACAACGCGGGCGCTCCTGCGCAAGAAATAGGCGAGAAATATCCTCAATTATTAGGCCTTTATAAGGACGATGGCGAAACATTGTTCAAAACCGAAGAGTTGCCGCTGAGTCGTGCATTGAGGGGAGACTCAGTTAATGGATTGGAAATGTTCATTCGTCCTCCGAACGGGGCAGAACCTCGGTGGATGCTCGCTGCCGGAGGACCCCTGCTCACCACCCGGGGTGAGAAACGAGGGGGTGTGGCATTTTTACGTGACATCACCGACCGCAAAAAAGCCGACGAGCAGTTAACGATCGCATTGCTGGAATCAGAGACGCTCGCCAGAGAAAGCAAGGAGTTGAGCGAATTGGGTGATTCCTTGCACTCTTGTCAGACAGTCGAAGAAGCGTACAAGATGAGTGAAAATGCTTTATCCGGCATTCTTGGCCTCCGGCCCGGCGCCCTTTGCATCATCAATTCTTCACGCGATCTCGTGGAATCCGCAGCCACTTGGAACAACTGCTCGACCACCGAGCTTCTGTTCCATCCTGATGATTGCTGGGGTCTGCGGCGCGGGAAGCCGTACGGAGGTCCCGGCTCGCCCATGGCTTGTTCTCATGTGCGCGCATCCGGCGCCATGAATTTCTTGTGCGTACCCTTAGTGGCCCACGGAGAAACTTTGGGTGTGCTGTACGTCGAAGACAGGCTGAGCCTCCTGGCCTCCTCGCCACAAAAGGTGCAGTTTGAACAATCCACTCTTAAGCGCCGGTCCATTGCAGTTGCAGAGCGGATCTCCCTGGCTCTGGTAAATCTCAAACTCAGGGAATTACTTCGCAATCAATCCATTCGTGACCCTCTTACGGGGCTGTACAACCGCCGTTATCTCGAGGAGTCCTTAAACCGCGAATTGCATCGTGCGAAACGGACAGGCCGCAATGTTTCCTTGGTGATGCTTGATTTGGATCACTTCAAACAATTTAACGATACCTTTGGTCACCAGGGTGGAGACATACTCCTTAAAGAGGCTGCCGAAGTGATTAAGAGCCGGGTGCGCGCGGGAGATATAGCTTGCCGTTATGGTGGAGAAGAATTTGCACTCATTCTCGCTGAGGTGGATACCGAGGGAGCACAGAGGTGCGTAGAGAACATTCGCGAGAGAATTAAGCATCTTTCCCTTCATAATCGCGGCCAGACGCTCGGCACTGTCACAATCTCGGCGGGCATTGCCGCTTATCCCGCGGACGCTGACAGTTCAGAAGACTTAATACACGCGGCTGACCAAGCTTTGTACCGGGCAAAAAAAGCCGGTCGGGATTGCATCTTCGTTTATGAATCGTTGGAATCCGGCTCAAAATTAACCGACAGGTCTGCTTAACTGGCGAACCACCTAATGGGAAGCCCTCAACAGTTCCACAGGCCTTGAAGCAACGTGTTTCGCGATTGAGCTATCGCACTGATCCTTCAGGCAAAATCCTGCCGCAATTCTGGGAACAACGATTCCACGACTTCCATGTTTGGAGTCAGGAAAAAATGAGAAGCTCGGGTACATGCACATGAAGCCGGTGAAACGTGGCCTCGTGTCCCGTCCGAAAGAATGGCCTTGGAGTAGTTTCTCATTCTATTCAAACGGGGAGATGGGACTGACCCGGATTGATCCTGTTTGCTGATTCATGCGCACCTGGTCCGAAAAAGAAAAACCCCGCCCTTGCACAAACCGCAAGGACGGGGCACCCGCGTGCCAAGTTCTCGCCACCGCGATGCTTTACAAAGTTTCGCGGGAAGAATAGAGTTCTTTCCAATACATCCCATCTGGAGGGTTCTGAATGAAGAGCAGAGGGTTGGCAATTTTTTCGGTGCTCGTTGGTCTTCTTGCGATTTCAGGGCCGGTGTTTGCGCACCACGGGGCTGCCCGGTGGAACACGGACGAGTGGGCTACCATCAGCGGGCTGGTGAAGGAATTCGATTGGCAGAATCCTCATCCGTTGCTTCTTCTCGACGTGAAGAGCGACAAGGGCGCCGTCGAAACGTGGGCTGTGGAATTTCACCCGCCGAACGTTATGGCCAGGGGCGTTGGGTGGACCCACAACACATTTAAGCCGGGGGAGCCGATCACGATTTATGGGCATCCGGAGAAAAAGGGACTCCCCATCATCAATGGGATGAGGAGTCTGAGGCCCGTGAAAGTCACGTTCCCTAGCGGCCAGATTGTTACAGTAGATCCTCCTGGATATTGAGCAGCTGCGCCTGTAGCACAGACTTCAGTCTGTGCGCCGTCCCGAACGGCTGAAAAAACTAAACCCGCACAGGCTGAAAGCCTGTGCTACTTGACCGTGCCCGGCGCTTCCTAAGAATTCTTGAGAGAAATGCGGACTGGCACTTTTGTGATTCTTCATAGACGAGGCTTCGAAATGCGAAAGTACCTGCTAGGTTCAATGGTTGCGGCTGCCGCCGTGCTCTCCTTTTCGTTTGTCATACTACCCGGGATTACGTCGCAGTTGAACGCGGCAAAGCCCCGGGCTGCAGCCTCCACGCCGGACTTGACTGGAATCTGGTCACCGCCGCGAACGCCTAAGGGCTTCCTGCCCTATAACTTTGCTCCGGAGGCGCCTCCTCCGATGCAGCCGTGGGCAGCGAAGCGATGCGATGCCATCGGGTGCGGGAAGGGCCAATTGGGCCGCGCAGTGGACGACTCCATGGACCCCTATATAACAAGCTGTGCCCCGTTCGGAATTCCGCGGCTGATGAACCACGTCGGTCCGTTCGAAATCCTCCAGACACCGGGACGGGTGCTCATGCTGTTCGAAACGGGTAACTCGCTGCGCCAAATCTGGACCGATGGTCGCGGACATCCCGCCGATCTCGATCCTACCTGGATGGGGCACTCGATTGGCCACTGGGAGGGAGACATTCTGGTCGTGGACACGATCGGCCTGAACGACAAGACCTGGCTCGACACTGCGGGCCATCCGCATAGCGACGCGCTGCATATCGTGGAGCGAATCCGGCGCGTGGATCACGATACCCTGGAGAATGCGCTGACGTTCGACGACCCAAAGACCTACACCAAGTCCTGGACCTCAATGATCATTTACAAATTGCACTCGGATTGGTTCATCCGTGAAGACATCGTCTGCGAAGATCGCATCCTGATGGACTTGAAAGCCAAGAAAAGCAAGGTTTTTCCTTTCCAACCATACCCCATGAACTTCCCTGTCGAGGAGATCCCGAGGCCGGAAATACCTGCGGATCATTGATCCGGTCCGAGGTCGTCCTGCACGGCGCATACTTTGTTGGCCGTGCTTTTCGGAATTTAACACAAAGATCGCAGAGAAAAGCCACGGAGAACACTGAGGGATTACCGGAAATGGAGAATAATAGACGACGGAAAGAGAATGGCCGATTTCTCTGTGGCTCTCTGTGATTCTCAGTGTCCTCTGTGTCGCGCTTTTCGGAATTTAGCGCAGAGCCTCTGTGCTCTAATATTGTCGGCGCTGCCCGATGTAGTGTCGCTTGTGGTTGTAATAAGGCACACTTAAATCTTTGCCCAGGAATTATTCCCGAAGGAGCCTCATGAGCTACGTTGAAAAGCATCTCATCGAGGGAGAGACGGTTGTTTACAAAACGCGGCTGCATTGGATCGTGCTCGTTGTGCCGGTTCTGCTCGGCTTGCTGATCGGTTTGCCGGGGCTGGCATTGCTTGCGCGCTTTTCGACGGGCGCCAGTTCCAACAGCGTGACGTCCGAATCCATGATGGTCGGGGGAGCGATCTTGATCGTCTTCGCGCTGGTTTGCATCGCCCTAGGCATCTTGAGCAGAAACGCAACGGAAATGACTGTGACCAACAAGCGCGTTGTGGCAAAGGTGGGAGTATTCGCGCGAAGAACAATCGAAATGCTTCTTTCAAGAGTGGAGAGCATAGGCGTGGAAGAAACTTTGATGGGCAGATTGTTGGGCTACGGTAAGGTGATTGTCCGCGGCACCGGCGGCACGCCTGAATCCTTCGACAAAATTGCCGATCCGCTCGATTTCAGAACACAAGTGCAGCAGCAAATCGAGAATTCGCGGGAACGAGCACGCTCTTGAGCGTGCGTGTCGCACAAGGTGTTGCACACAGCTCTTCTGGAAATACTAACTCGGGGGAACGATAGCGGGCGGGGCGGGCCAATCGGCGGGGACGAAATCGACGCCCCAGAAATGCGGCGCCGGGGTAAGGAACTCGAGTCCCACACGCTGCCCTTTGTCTGTTGCGTCACCCAGAAACACGATACGGCATTCCTGCTCTTCCTGTGTGAACGGGTTGGTGACGACGAGGATGGCGTCCATGTTCAGCGGCTGGTTCAGATACATCAGGCCGCCGTGCGCATTGATCACGACGGTTTCGCAGGCCTCGCGGAACCGGCGGCCGTCGGCGTTTTTCCCCGCGACGACCACTCGCACACGCATAAAAACCCTGGTACTGCGTCGAGCCTTGTCGGTATCCGTCGCAGGCATGATAGCTCCATGCTGCGTCACATCTATTCCCCCGTCAACGAGACTATCAAAGGGCTGTTCCCGCTCTGCAACCTGCAAGCGGGGATGCCGCTTCTCAAGTGGAACCGTGTTTGCATGTGCTTGAGGCGGCGTTACGCGCTATGATTCCGCAAGTCATCCAACGACGAATTTGGCGAACGAGGGGGCGGCTCATGAACCTGAACGAATACATCGAATCGAAGCGCGACGAACAGCTGAACGAGCTGTTCGAATTTTTGAGGATTCCGAGCGTCAGCGCGCAATCTGAACACAAGCCGGACATCGAGCGCGCCGCTAAATGGGTGGCCGGCCGGCTGGGCGCGGCGGGCCTCGAGAATATCGAAATCGTTCCGACGAAAATGCATCCGTTGGTTTATGCCGAATCGCTGCACGCGCCCGGCAAGCCGACCGTGCTGTTCTACGGACACTATGACGTGCAGCCGGCCGAGCCGCTGAACTTGTGGACTTCGCCGGCATTCGAACCAACGATCCGCGGCGGCAATCTGTATGGCCGCGGCACAGCCGACGACAAAGGCCAGGTGCACATTCATATTCGCGCGCTTGACGCGATCCATAAAACGGCCGGTAAGCTGCCCATCAATCTTAAAGTAATGATTGAAGGGGAAGAGGAAGTCGGCAGCGTAAGCCTCTGGGACTTCGTGAATTCGAACAAGGCCCGGCTCAAGGCCGACGCCCTGGTTGTCTCTGATACGGGGATGCTGGCGGCCGGCGTGCCGTCGATCACGTACGGCCTGCGCGGCCTCAATTATTACCAAATCGAAGTCACCGGACCGGCGCAGGATTTGCACTCCGGAATATTCGGCGGCGCGGTGCCGAATCCGATCACAATTTTGTGCGAGCTGTTCGCAAAATTGCATGACCATAATTTCCGTGTGACCGTGCCCGGGTTTTATGAAGACGTCGCAAAGTTATCGAAGGCTGAACGCAAGGCGCTCAATGCTTTGCCCTGGAAAGTGAAAGAATTCCGCAAGACTGTGGGCGCGCCGGGGCTTATGGGGGAAAAGGGATTTTCCATCGTCGAGCAGCTGTGGACCCGGCCGACGCTCGAGCTCAATGGAATCTGGGGCGGCTACACGGGTGAGGGCTCGAAGACCGTGATTCCGTCCAAAGCCTATGCGAAATTTTCGACGCGCCTGGTGCCAAATCAGAATCCGGATAAGATCACCCGTTCGCTTGAACGTCACATCCGCAAGCTGCTGCCGAAGACAGTGCAGTTCAAGCTGGACGTGCACAGCACGGGGAAGGCGTGGGTCGCGCCGTACACGCATCCGTTTTTCGAGGTGGCGCACCGGGCGCTCGAGAAGGGATTCGGAAAGCGCGCGGTGTTTATCCGCGAGGGCGGGTCGATTCCTTTCGTCACGCAGATGTACGACACGTTCAAGGTGCCGTGCATCCTGCTGGGCTTCGGCTTGCCCGACGAAAACGCGCACGCTCCGGACGAGCACATCGCGCTCGAAAATTATTTTGGCGGGATTAAGGCCGTCGCACAGTTCTATGAGGGTTTGGGTAGCTTGTAGCGAATTCTAAAGCCTACAAACCCCAGCTGTCGCGGGTATTTTTCATTCGTCGTTCCCCGTCCGATGATAAAACCTGGTTAGACTGTGGAAAGCGCCGCCTGACGTCCGCGAGCGAATTCTTCGAGTGTAGCGTTGGCCGTTGCAATGACGTCCAAGGCCTGGGAAACGGATTCGAGCTTTGCTCCTGGTACAACAACGTAGAGTT
>Ga0209488_10005148_pt1 | contig 10082 bp, 8 predicted proteins | sample Rivendell_Oct201_8_FD_188349 | JGI IMG/M metagenome (GOLD analysis project Ga0209488, IMG submission 188349) | Vadose zone soil microbial communities from the Eel River Critical Zone Observatory, Northern California, USA -... | ecosystem: Environmental > Terrestrial > Soil > Vadose zone >... | reverse complement strand
CGGCCGCGAGCTTTCGGACCCGGCTCTCCGCGGGGTGCAGCCGCAACTGCAGCGCCTCGAAGGACAGGCGGCGCTCGATCGGGATGATGATCTCGCCGTCGAGCACGAATTGGCGGGCTTTCAGGGTGCCGAGGGCGGCCGCGACATCCGGGAAATACCGCCCCAGGCTCTGGCCCGATTTCGAGCGCAATTCGACGTTTTGGCCATCCCGGAAGGCGAGGCAACGGAAGCCATCCCATTTGGGTTCGTACCGCCAATGTTCGCCTTCCGGTAGATCATGGACCGGTCGCGCTTCCATCGGTGGGTTGTCGGAATCGAGCGGCAGTGCCATCTTCTGGCCAACACCAGGGGCCGCGGGCCGGTTCTTCGACCGGAACAGGGCTGCCGCGATCCCGTTGGCGTAAAAGGATATATAGGAGTTTTCCGATGGCCGCCGCCGCCCGCCCGTACTGGACGGGGTTCCTAAAACTGTCGCTCGTCACGATCGCCGTCCGCCTCTACACCGCGACGACCGTGAAGGAGCGCATCCGCTTCCACATGATCCATGAGCCGACCGGCGAACGGGTTCGGCAACAGCTCGTCGTCCCCGGCACCGGCCCGGTCGAGCGCGACGAGGTCGTCAAGGGGTATGAATACGAGAAGGGGCATTACGTCACGGTCGAGCCCGACGATCTGAAGCGGCTGCGGCTCGAGACCACCGACACGATCGACATCAGCGAATTCGTCGATGACGTCGACCCGATCTATTTCGACGCGCCGTATTACCTGGTGCCGGACGGCAGCGTCGCCGAGGAAGGCTACCGGGTCATCCGCGAGGCATTGCGCGAGAGCGGCAAGATCGCGATCGGCCAGGTCGTCGTCGGCGGGCAGGAGCGGGTCGTCGCGATCCAGCCCCTCAAGACCGGGCTCCTCGCCAACTCGCTGCGCTACGAGGACGAGATCCGCAAGCCGGACGAGTTCTTCAACACGATCGCCGCCGATGCCGTCGATGAAGACGAACTCGCGATGATGCAGCAGATCATCAAGCGCAAAACGCGGAGTTTCGATCCGGGCAAGTTCACCGACCATTACCAGACCGCGGTGCGCGAGCTGATCGAGAAGAAGCTCGAAGGCAAGCTGCCGGAAAAGGCGCCCGAGCGGAAGCAGGCGCAGGTCATCAATCTGATGGACGCGCTGAAGCGCAGCCTCGCCCAGGAAGAGAAATCGGGCGGCGCAGCGCCACGGCGTCCCGCGAGCCGCACCGAGCGCGAACCGGCGAAAGCGAAATCGGCCGCGCGCAGCAAGAAAGCCGCGGCGCATAGCGGACAGCGCAACCTGCTATTGCCGGTCGAAGGCGGCCGCGGCCGCGCAGCGCCGGGCAGAACGGCACGCGAGGCGCCGGCCGAAACTTCGAAGCGCCGCCGCAAAGCCTCCTAGAGCGATATCGGATCGGATCCGAGCAGAGGGATTATCCTCCCCGGGTTCGTGCCCCGGGGCCAAGCACCTTGCCAGAGGCGTGTGATGAACATTTCGTTGTGGGGCGGTGTTTTGGCCGTCCTCCTGGCCGCTGTCGGGTCTGCTGAAGCCGCCGACAATCTCACGATCGAACGCTTGGCAATGTGCCAGGATTCCTGGCTCGACTGGAAAGACGGCGACCCCGCTCGAATAAAAACATTTTCCGACAGCTTCCAACGCGATTTTCTGCGGAAAGCGAACGACGCGTTCTTTGTTCCAAAATCAAGTCAGACCGTTGCCGGACTGCCGGTAACACAGGTCTATCCCGAGAGCGTCGGCATGGGTGTCGGGTTTTCCGTGATGGTCGGCGCCAATTTCGACCAAACCAAAAAACGCCTCGAACAAAAGATCGGGAAGCCCCTCAACAAATGCGAGCCGCCCAGCGACAACATGCGGACCTGCGAGCTCACAATCGGCCCGAAGAAGACCCTTCTGCTCGTGGCAGAGGAAAACCCCAAGAGCACGACGACCCTGTTCGGCTGCTATTATTTCTACGCGAAATGATGCGCGTATCAGGAGCGGGCGCGCTTCGGCTCACCCGCCCCAGGTCGCGAACATGATCGCCACGGCAAAGGCCATTGCGGCGGTCGATACCCATCCCACAGCCCAGAGCGGCCGCGGCAGCGTAAAGCGGCCCATCACCTTGGGCTGCATCGTCATGATCATCATGACGATCATCAACGGCACGGCAACGATGCCGTTGATGACGGCGGTCCAGAACAACGCCTTGATCGGGTCGATATTGACAAAGTTGATGCCGATGCCGATCACTGTTCCTGCGACGATTGTGGCATAGAAGCGCCTCGCGTCCTGCGGTGCGCGGCTGAGCCCTGCTTGCCACTGCATCGCCTCGGCGAGCGCGTAGGCTGACGATCCGGCGAGCACCGGCACAGCCAGCAAGCCGGTACCGAGAATGCCCAGCGCGAAAACAAGGAATGCGAACTCGCCGGCGATCGGGCGCAGCGCCTCGGCCGCCTGCTCGGAGGTCTGGACGTCGGTGACCCCGTGCGCGTGCAATGTCGCCGCGGTCGTCACGATGATGAAGAACGCAACAAGGTTCGACAGGCCCATACCGACATAGGTGTCGATCTCGATGCGGCGGATTTCGCTCGCCGCCTCTCTCGGGCGCTCGATCAGCGGATGCGCCGTAGGGTCGATACGCTCGTCTTCGGCCTCTTCCGACGCTTGCCAGAAGAAGAGATAGGGGCTGATCGTCGTGCCCAAAACGGCGACGATGACGACGATGTAGTCGGTTTGCCAGAGGATGTGCGGAACGATCGTGTTGTAGCCGACCTCGCCCCAGGGCACCTGCACGATCAGCGCAACCGCGACATAAGCAAAGAGCGACAAGGTCAGCCATTTCAGGACTTTGACATATCGCTCATAGCTCGAAAAAATCTCCAGCGTCGTGCAAGCCGCGGCAAGCAGCACGACGTAAAGCCCACGCGGCCCGCCGATCAGCAGACGCAGGCCATCGCCCATAGCGCCGAGATCGGCACCGAGATTGATGAAGTTGGCGACCAACAACAGCGTCACGATCGGGCGCAGCAGCCAGATCGAATAGTGCTCCCGCAGATTGGCGGCGATGCCCTTGCCCGTGACGCGACCGATGCGAGCGCTGATCTCCTGGATCGCCGCCATCAACGGCCAGGTAAACAGCATGACCCAGCACATCGAATAGCCGAACTGGGCGCCGGCCTGGGAGTAGGTGGCGATGCCGCTGGGGTCGTCGTCGGAAGCGCCGGTAATCAGGCCCGGGCCGAGCACGGTCAGGATGCGGCGCCACGGGTTCCGATGGCGGACGTGGCGGCGTCGCCGCCGGTGATGGCCTCGGTCAAACAGCATGGCGCGGTTTACAGGAAATCGCGCAGCAGCTTCAGGAAAACCTGCAGCTTGTCGTGATGCACCCAATGGCCGGCGCCATCGATCGCGGCGACCTTGGCATTCCGGAAATGCGCGAGCCGTCCATCCTCTTCAGGGTTCGACTTCCAGGCCCAGCTTTCCTTGCCGTAGACCATCAGCGTCGGGCAGCTGATGCGGCCCCACAATTCCTCGATCTCGTTCTTTGTCATCCCATAGGGCGAGTCGGCGCGCACATAATTGTCGAACTTCCAGCTATAGGTGCCGTCCTCGTTCTGATTGACGCCGTGCTGCGTCAGATGACTCGCTTGCTCGGGCGAGAGATGCCGGTTTGCTTCCTGCATGCGCTTCAGGGCATCCTCGATCGAGGCGTAGCGCCGCGGCAGTCGGCCCGACAGCGCGCGCTGCTCAATAACCCATTTCTGCATCCGCTCATGGATCGGCACTGCCGAGCGCTGTTCCATCTGGCGCGGCGAGGGGCCGAGGCCTTCGATCGCGACGAGCTTCTTCACGGTCTCGGGATAGACGCCGGCGTAGCGGATCGCGATGTGGCCGCCGAGCGAATGCGCGACGATCGTCGCCGGCGCCAGACCCTGCTGATGGATCAGCTGCGCGAGATCGTAGACATAGGCGGCGGTCGAATAATTGCCGTCGGGCGACCATTGGCTGTCGCCGTGACCGCGCAGATCGGGCGCCAGCACATGCCAATCCCGGCGCAAGGCGCTCGCGACCCAATCCCAATTGCGGCAGTGGTCACGCCCGCCATGCACCAGCAACAGGGGCGGCGCGGTCGGGTTGCCCCAATCCACATAATGCAGCCGCAGCCGCTGCGAGAAATAGATCCGCGAGGTGGGGCCGGAGCCTGCCAGATCGGTAGCGGACATCGTAGAGCCTAGAGGTGGAACGCCGTCTCTGCGTATACACCAACATAGCAAGACCCCCGCGCGCTCCAAAGCGACAGGCGGGGGTCAAATTGCGAAGTCTTGCTTCGCGCCCGGAGCTGACTCCGGACTAAATCTTGGACTTGGCCCTTGGTTGCCGATGCCAAGCGGTCGGCAACTGGGAACTGCCCGGTGGTGTCATGTTCGTGCAACACCCTCCCAGTTCGTTGACGACAACCCGAATCTGGCACCGAGAACGGAGCGGTTCAAGCGGAAAATCGATCGAATGCGACACTGCCTTGGGTGCTCGCGCGCTGCGGGATCAACGGCTCGCGCCTGACGCTTTATTGGCGTCCTATGCTGTAGGATCGTCCCTTCGCCATCTTGGAAGCAGGGCGATGCAAAAGATTATCGCGGCGGCGTTGGCCTTTCTGCTCTGGCTGCCTGCGGCGACGGCGCAGGAAGTTGTGCATTTCCCGTCGCTTGACGGTGCGACGCAGCTCGACGGATATCTCTATCGCCCATCGGGTGAGGGCCGGCGCCCGGCGATCGTCGGGCTGCACGGCTGCAGCGGCATGTTCAGTCGAGCCACCGGGGCGATTTCGCCGATCTATCGCGAATGGGCGGCCGAGCTGACCCGGCAGGGCTATGTCTTTCTGCTGGTCGACAGCTTTCGACCTCGCAATCACGGCGAGATGTGCTCGACCCTCGGCTTCGAACTCGACATCTATCGCGCGCGGCCGAGAGATGCGTATGGCGCGCTGTGGTACCTGCAGGCGCAGCCCTTTGTGCGCGGCGACCGCATCGGGCTCCTCGGCTGGTCGCAGGGCGGCGGGGTCACGCTGTTCTCGATCGGCGCGCAAAGCACGAGCCGGCCCGCCAACTTGCCGCAAGGCGATTTTCGGGTGGCGGTCGCGTTCTACCCCGCCTCCTGCAATATCGAGCGGCAACCCGCCGACTGGACCACCCGCATCCCGCTGCTCGTGCTGATGGGCGCCGAGGATGTGTGGACACCGGCGGCGCCGTGTAAAACCTTTCTCGATGGCGCGGTCGGGCGCGGCGCGCCGGTCGAGGCGCGGATCTATCCCGGCGCTTATCACGGCTTCGATGCCCCGAACCAGCAGCGCCTGGAACTGCCCAATTACCGGACCCGCACCGGGGTCGTGCCGATCATCGGCACCGATCCCCCGGCACGGCAGGACGTGCTAGCGCGAGTGCCTGCCTTTTTCGCGCGAAATCTCGCCGGCCCATAGCCGCCCGGCCTCTTCCAAGGGGCAGGTTGCCGCCCCTTCGGGTGGGCCGTAACGTGCGCCAGCCATAGGGGAGGGAAAGCCCGGTGCGAGTCCCTGCTGTCATCGCGGCCGCGCTGACCGCGTGCCTGGTGCTATGCGGCCCCGGTCCGGCTCATAGCGAGGCGCGCCTTTTCACGATCCTCGATTTTCAATTCGAGGACGGCTCGGTGCTACCGGACGTTCACATCGCCTACGAGACGCGAGGCACACTCTCCCCGTCGCATGACAACGCGATCCTGCTGATCCCCGGCGCGCTCGGCGATCGCCATGTTTTCGATGCGGCGATCGGACCGGGCAAGACCTTCGACACCGACAAATATTTTGTCGTCACGGTCGACCCGATCGGTGGCGGGGAGTCCTCGTCGCCTGCCGAGGGGATGGGGCAAGATTTCCCGCGCTACACGATCCGGGACATGATGGGAGCCCTCCACGCGCTCGCAACCCGCGAGCTGGGGGTTAACCGCCTGCGCGCTCTGGGCGGCTTATCGATGGGCTCGTTTGTGGCGCTCGAATGGGCCATTCATCATCCGGAGAACGTCGACTCTCTGGTGCTGCTGGCGCCGAGCCCGAAATCGGATGCCGGGTTTCGCCTGACGGTCGACCTCGTCAACACGGTCATCGCGCTCGACTCGGAATGGCAGGGCGGGCGCTACACGCGCAATCCGGTCGAGGGGCTGCGCCACGCCGGCATGCTGTTCTATCCCTGGCTCGTCTCGGCCGCCTATCTCGATCGGATTCCACCGCAGCAGCTGGCGAAGGAGGTCGAGGCGACCGCCCGGACCTTTGGCGAATGGGATGCCAATTCGCTGGTGCTGCGCTATGCCGCCTATCGCGCCCACGACGTCTCGAGTCCGTACGAGGGCGATATGGCGGCGGCGCTCGCGCAGATCGCCGCACCGACGCTCGTGCTGACAAGCGCCAGTGACCGGCTGGTCGGGATCGAGGGCGCGCGCCGCATCGCCGATGCCGTCAAACGTGCCCGCTACGCGGAGATCCCGACGGATGTCGGACACCGCGCGATGCGCGCCGCGCCCGACAGCCCCGAGCTCAGTTTCATTGACCGCCAGATCCGCCAGTTTCTGGCGGCTCCATCGCCGAGCGCCCGCAAGAAATAGTGGCCGCGCGCTTCGGCTCAGCTGATGCGCAGCATCTTCCAGCTGTCACCGAGCCGCGACAGGACGGGCCGGGATGCATCCGATGCCGTCTTGGCCCCGATCTCCGACAGCTTGGCCGAGCTGCCGACCAGCGCGTCGAAACTGCGCCGGGCAAAGCCGAGATTGACCTCGACCGCTTCGGCGAAAGTGCGAGCGCCGAGGAGAGCGGTTGCGCCGTCTGCCGCGGCGGCAATCTCCGATCGGGTGAAGGCATTCATCTCGTCCACCATGGCTTCCAGCCCGCGCACGGCGGCTGCCTGAGCCTCGGCCAAAGCCGCCCAGGCCTGCCCGCCATAAGCGAGCGCGTGATCAGGCACGGCTTTCGCGGCGCGCGCCGCTTCTGCGGGAGCCGGATCGATCGTCACGGCCGAGATTACGTTCTCGAGTGCCTGCTCAGGGTCAGGCGTTGGCGCGGTTGCGATCGGCAGGCGCGACGGCTCGCTGCGAAGTACTTCGCGCACCACACGTTTTGTTGTCTTTAGCTCGGGCATGTCGTCCTCATTGTCGGAAGGGGCCGCATGTTGCGGCGCACAAATTCACGATAGTGAGCCCATCAGCGCCATTCAAGCGCTTTTGTGCGGCGCACAAACCGGAGTCGCCGACGGTAAGTCGCACGAGAGTCGGCAGAAGCTGCGGTCGCTTTGTTATGCGGAGCCGCACCGGATTCGCCGCCCCGCAGGCCAGGGGCGGGAAGGCGCCTCGCTGTGTCCGCAGTATACCTCAGATAAACCTTGGCGGCTTTGACGGGCTTTCAGCGTTTCTTTACCCTGATGCCGTTGAATAAGAAGGTGTCTGCGCGTTTATCGGGGGTGGGGCGTGCGGGTCATCAAATCGGAAAAGGGAATGCGTCGGGCGATGTCGAATTGGCACTGGATCGGCAGGTCGGGCGCTGCCGCAATCCTCCTGAGCAGCATGCTGGCGGCGCCGGTGATGGCGCAGCCAGTTTACGAGGCGATCGTGCTCGATGCGCAGACCGGACAGGTGCTGCGCGAGCTGAACCCCGATGTTTCGACCCAACCAGCGTCGCTCACCAAGATGATGACGCTGTACCTGACCTTCGAAGCGCTCAATCAGGGGCGGCTGCGGCTCGATCAGTATCTGCGCGTCTCGGATTACGCGGCGACCCGCGCGCCCTCTAAGCTTGGCCTGGTGCCGGGCGAGTCGGTGACGGTGCACGATGTGATCCTCGGCATCGTCACAAAATCGGCAAATGACGCGGCGGTCGTGCTGGCCGAAGCGCTGGGCGGCAGCGAAGGAGCTTTTGCGCAGCAGATGACGTGGAAGGCGCGTCAGCTCGGCATGAACTCGACCGTGTATTACAACGCCAACGGCCTTCCCGACCCGAACCAGCGCACGACAGCGCGTGACATCGCGCGGCTGGCCTTGGCGCTCTATCACCAATTCCCGCGCGAATACCGCTATTTCTCAACGCGCGCCTTCGTGTTCCGCGGCCAAGAGATGCGCAACCACAACCATATGATGGAGTGGTATCCCGGGCTCGACGGCATCAAGACCGGCTATGTCAACGCATCGGGGTTCAATCTCGCCGCCTCGGCCGTGCGCGATGGGCATCGCCTGATCGGCGTCGTCATGGGCGGCCAATCGGCCGGATGGCGCGACCGGCAGATGGCCGCTCTGCTCGATCAGGGCTTTGCCGATATCGGCAACGGACAGGCGGCGTCGCGCCCCGTCATGGCATCGGTGCAGCCCTCTGCCTCATCGCATTCGGCACAGCCCCAGGCGCCCGTCTACGCGACAAGCCCGAGCGCCGCACCGGCTGCAGCCACCGCAGCCCCGCAGCAGAGCAACCCGGCCCCCGTCATGGCATCAGCGCCGCCGCAAGGCGATACCGCCACAGTGGCGGGACGCTCCGGGATGATCGACAACGCGCTGCGCCATCTCTCGCCTGTCGGAAGAGCCGAAGCGGCGACTGCGGCGCGCGAGACGGCGGGCGAAGATTGGAGCATTCAGCTCGGCGCGTTTCGCGCCGAGTCGGCTGCCGAGCAGGCGATCCGCCATGCTACGAGCGTGACCGCCGTCCGGGGCAAGCCGCGCGAAGTTCTGGCGCCGGCCAAGGGCGAATCCAACCGGCTTTACCGTGCGCTGCTGACGCATTTCAGCCAGAAGGGCGCGCAGGCGGCGTGCGGTGAATTGCACAAAAAGGGCATCGCCTGCACGGTGGTACGTCCGGGCGCGCTGCGGGTCGCGAGCCAGTAATAGCGCCTCACCCGAACGGGATTGCTTCGGCGCTCGGTGCAATGACGATTATGCGTCAGGCAGGGTCAGGCCGCTGGCTGCGAGTTCTTTCGCCAGCGCTTGCTTGAGTCGCTGAAGACCAGCTTCGCTCGAGGATTCTGCGCGCACGACGACAATCGCCTGCGTGTTGGAGGCGCGCAAGAGCCACCAGCCATCGGGGGTGCGGACGCGCACACCGTCAATCTCGACCATCTCGGCGCCGCGCTTGCGCAAGCGTTCGCGCACCTCTTCGACGATCGCGAATTTGCGTTCTTCCTCGCAGGGCAGGCGCAATTCGGGCGTGTTGAACACTGGCGGCAGCCGGTCGAGCATGTCGGCGAGAGTCTCGGGCGCGCGGCTAAGAATGCCGAGCAGCCGCACGGCGACATAGACAGCATCGTCAAAGCCGTACCAGCGGTCGGCGAAGAAGATGTGGCCGCTCATCTCGCCGGCGAGCGGCGCGCCGGTCTCCGCCAGCCGCGCCTTGATCAGCGAATGGCCCGTTTCCATCATGACGGGCTTGCCGCCGGCCTCGGCGATCGCGTCAAATAAAACCTGGCTCGCCTTGACGTCGGCGAGGACCGGCGCGCCGCGGTGGTGCTTCAAGACATCGCGCGCCAGCACGATCAACAGCTGATCGCCCCAGAGGATGCGGCCTTGCGCATCAATAACACCGATACGGTCGCCGTCACCGTCGAAGCCGATGCCGAGATCGCAGCGATTGTCCTTCACCGCCTGCTGCAGTTGCACGAGGTTCTCGGCAACCGTGGGATCGGGATGATGCGCCGGAAACGTGCCGTCGATGATTTCGTTGAGCAGGATGTGGCGGCCGGGAAGCGTTTTGGTCAGCTCGACGACGACCTCGCCGGTGGCGCCGTTGCCGCAATCCCAGGCCACCTTCAGTGGACGCGTGCCGTCGTAATCCTTTGCGAGGCGCGCGACGTAATCGTTAAAGACGCTATGCTGCGTGACCTCACCGCGTTTGGCGGCCGGAGGACCAAGCTTCAGCGCTGCCTGACCGATCTTCTGGATCGCCTCGCCGAAGAACGCCTTGCCACCGAGCACCAGCTTGAAGCCGTTATGGTCGGGCGGGTTGTGCGAGCCGGTAACCATGATCCCGCCATCGACCCCTAAGGTCGCGGCGGCGAAATACAGCATCGGGGTCG
>Ga0209488_10005147_pt1 | contig 10083 bp, 7 predicted proteins | sample Rivendell_Oct201_8_FD_188349 | JGI IMG/M metagenome (GOLD analysis project Ga0209488, IMG submission 188349) | Vadose zone soil microbial communities from the Eel River Critical Zone Observatory, Northern California, USA -... | ecosystem: Environmental > Terrestrial > Soil > Vadose zone >... | reverse complement strand
ATCGGGGTCGGGATCGCCGTGGTGGGTTACTTCGTCGGCGGACTGGTCGCGAAGGTGCTTTAGACGACCAGATTGACGAGTCGGTCCTGCACGTAGATCACCTTCTTCACCTTGTTCCCGTCGACAAACTTCTTCACCGCCTCATCGACCAACACTCGCGCGAGCACATCCTGCTCCGCCATGCCGCGCGGCACGGTCAGTCGTGACCGGAGCTTGCCGTTCACCTGCACGGCGATCTCCACGTCACCCGCTGATGCCAGCCCTTCGTCGTAAGACGGCCAGCGGGTCTCGAACACCGTCGTCTCGTTCCCCAACACGGACCACAGCTCTTCGGCGATGTGCGGGGCATACGGCGCGAGCATGATCACGAGCGGCTCGATCAGCTCTCGGTTCGCGGTCCGGTGCTTGAGCTCGTTCACGTATTCCATCATCGCGGCAATGGCAGTGTTGTACTGCAGTGCCTCGGTATCGGCGGTCACTTTGCGGATCGTCCGGTGGAGTTTTTGTTGAAGCTCGGGCGCGGTCGGTCCCTTCGCTTCGGGAGCCTCGTGCGTCATTCCCCAGACCTTCTCCAGAAACCGGCGCTGCCCCACGATTCCTGAGTCTCGGAAGTCGCCGCCCTCCTGGAAGGGACCGAGGAACATCAGATACATGCGGAACGTGTCGGCGCCCCATTGCTGGATGTATGTGTCGGGGACGACGACGTTGCCGCGCGACTTCGACATCTTGGACCCGTCTTTCACAATCAGGCCGTGGGCGCGGAATTTCGGGTACGGCGTGTCGAAGTGTAGATGGCCGAGGTCGAACAAGACCATGCTGATGAAACGCGCATACAACAGATGCAGCACGGCGTGCTCGTTTCCGCCGATGTAACTGCTGACGGGGAGCCATTTCCTGGTACGGGCCGGGTCGTACGGGCGGTCGTGAAATTCCGTCGATGGATAGCGAAGGTGGTACCACGCCGAGTCGAGGAACGTATCGGAGACATCCGTCTCGCGCCGCGCCTGGCCGCCGCACTGGGGGCACTTCACGAAGTACCACTCCTCATGCCGGGCCAGCGGGCTCACCCCCGTGTCGTCAGGGCGGAAATCCTCGATGAGCGGGAGCTCGACCGGTAGATCCTTCTCTGGTACCGGGACGACGCCGCATTTCTCGCAGTAGATGATAGGGATCGGGGGACCCCAATACCGCTGCCGCGAGATGCACCAGTCGTGCAGCCGGTACTGGACGCGGGGCGTCGCGAACCCACGCTCGGCGAGCCAGGCGACGATCTTGCTCGCGCCCTCGGTGCTCGAGAGCCCATCGAAGGGACCCGAGTTGATCAGCGTGCCGTGGTCGGACACGATCGGCAAGGTCTCGCCTTCGATCGCAACGACCTGCCGGATCGGGAGGTTGAACTGGGTGGCGAACTCGAAATCCCGCTTGTCGTGCGCGGGAACCGCCATGATCGCACCGGTGCCGTACTCCATCAGAACGTAGTCGGCAATCCAGATCGGGATCCCTTCGCCGGTCGCCGGATTGCGGACGTAGGACCCGATGAAGACGCCGCTCTTCGTCTTGTCTCCGACCCGCCGCGACACGACGTCCTTGGACTGTACTTCGCGCTGATATGCTTTGACGGCCGAGCGTTGCTCGACGGCGGTCAGCTCATCCACGAGCGGGTGCTCGGGCGCGAGGACCAGGTAGGTCGCGCCAAACACGGTGTCGGGCCGGGTCGTGAACACCGTGATCTTCTTGCCGCTCGGCGTCGCGAAGATGAGCTCGGCGCCTTCACTCCGGCCGATCCAGTTGCGCTGGAGGGCAATCGTCGATTGGGACCAATCGAGCTTGTCCTGGTTTTCGAGCAGGCGCTCCGCGTAACGGGTGATCGCGAAAAACCATTGGTCGAGGAACCGCTGCTCGACCGGTGTGTCGCAACGCTCGCAGCGGCCGTCGATGACCTGCTCGTTCGCCAGCACTGTTTTGTCTTTGGGACACCAATTCACCGCCGCGCGCTTCTTGTAGGCGAGGCCGGCCTTGAAGAGCTGGAGAAAGAGCCACTGCGTCCACTTGTAGTAGGCGGGATCGGTGGTCGACAGCTCGTGTCGCCAGTCGTACATGCCGCCAAAGCGGCGGAGCTGGCGGCGGAAGGTGGCGATGTTCTGCGGGATCAGCTTGGCCGGATTCGTGCCGATGTTGAGCGCGTAGTTCTCGGAATGAATGCCGAAGGCATCGAATCCCATCGGCTCGAACACGTCATAGCCCTGGAGCCGCTTGAACCGCCCGTAGATGTCCGCGCCCGTGAACGCGAACATGTTGCCGACGTGTAACCCCTCGGCCGAGGGATAGGGAAACATCATGAGGTTGTAGAACGGCCGCTCGGCCCGATCGAGATCGGGCTCGTTGGTATGGCGCTCGACCCAACGGGCCTGCCATTTTGCTTCGAGCGAAGCCGGATCGTAGCTTGGGATGTCCCGCATACGGTGGTAAAACTAAACCCGAATGGCCATCAAGTCACAGCAACTGCGGCAGAGCTTTCTGATTTCGGGCGCCGGCGCAGCCGTCCTGCTCGTCGTCTTCGTCGCGTGGCTCACCAGCAATCGCGTTGGTCGCGTCCTGGAGCAACAGGCTGAAGCGCGCGGTCGTGATGCCGCCAGCCGGGTTTCCGCGATGGTCACGCAATACCTGAAGGAACGGCGGCGCGAAGCGCTCGCGCTCGCGAGCCAGCCCGTCATCATCGCGGCAGCACGGGACGCGGGGCAGTCGGCAGTGAGCCGCGGGCTCGACCGCACGCCCATTCCCGACCTCGAGCGCACGTTCAACGCGACCCGCGAGCTCGGCGCCGACCCGGCCTTGCGCGACTATCTCAGGACCTACCCGACCATCTCGGACTTCGCGGAAATCATCCTGACCGAGAGCCACGGTTTGAACGTGGTCGCGTCCGGCCGTCCGTCCGATTTCGTCCAGCGCGATGAGACGTGGTGGCAGCGGGCGATTTCGGAAGGGTCGTACGAAGGCAGTGCCCGGTTCGACTCGTCCGCCGCGACTGCATCGCTCGAGTTCGACGTCGCCATAAAACCAGCCCGGGCGCAACGGCCGGTCGGCGTCCTCAAAGCCGTGTTTCCGCTCGACCGCCTGACCGCGCTGCTCGGCACCGAGGAGCTCGGCGGCCAGGCCTATCTGCAGATCGTGGACGGGGGCGGAGTCGTGCTGGTCGCGAAGGACGAAGGGCTCCTGCTGCAGACTCTGCCCGACAAGGACCGCATTCCGCTCGGCCCTCAGCCCGTCACGGCACACGTCAACACCGTGCGGGGTGAAGATGAGCTGGTCGCGTCGGTCCCGGCGAACCAGTGGTGGGTGCTCTATCGTCAGCCCGCCGCGATGGCATTCGCAGCGGCCCGCAGCACCCAGCGCGCGGTCTGGCTCGGCGCGCTGCTCGTCGCGGCCATCGCGGTCGGCGCGCTCTTCTGGCTCTCGCAGCGACTCGGCCGCCTTGTCACCGAGCCTGTGCGGGCCGCCGGCGCCATCGCGAGCCGGGTGGCCGGCGGCGATTTGTCCGTCACCGTCTCGACACATCGCGCGGAGGCCAGCGAGGTCGCGGATCTGCTGTCGTCCGTACACTCCATGGTCGTGGCGCTACGCCGTCTGGTCGGTGCGATCCGCGCCGCGGCCGACGAAGCGGCGGCGATGGCGACCGAGATCTCTGCGTCGACCGAGGAGATGAGCGCCTCGACCGAGCAGATGGCGTCCACTTCGCAGGACCTGTCCAGGCGCGCGGGCGAGCAGGCGCAGCTGGTGCGCGCCGCCGCGGATGACGCCGCACGCATTCTTCAGATCGCCGCGAAGCTGGCGGGGGGCGCCGAAGAAGCGGCGCGCCGCAACACCGACTTGGCGGCGCTGGCGCGGCGTCACAAGGACGGGCTGGACCAGAGCACCGTGCGCCTCGCCAAACTCGCCGACGAGGTCGCGAAGGGCGCCGAGGAAGCTGAGTTGTTGGCGCAGGCCACCGCGCGGATCCAGACGTTCGTGGCACAGACCAAAGCGGTCGCGACGCAGACGAACATGCTGGCGCTCAATGCCGCCATCGAAGCGGCGCGCGCCGGTCCGCAGGGACGCGGCTTTGCCGTCGTCGCCGACGAGGTCCGGAAGCTCGCGTCGGTGGCCGCGGCGGCGGCCGGCGAGACGGCAGACACGGTCCGTGGCGTGTTGACGCGGGTGCAGGCGACGCGCGACCGGCTCGTGCGCCTCGCCGAGGGAGGCGCCGCGGTGCGAGAAGCGTCGCAGACGGCGGCTCAGGGGTTGGCGACCGTGGCGAGTGAGGCTGATGCCAACGACGTCTGGAGCCGCGAAATCGCGCAATCGGCCGGTGAGCTGCGCTCGCTCGTCGAAGAGATCGCGAACCGCTTGGGGACGATCGCCGGTCAGACCGACACCCTGCTCGCCTCCGCCGAGGAGCTCGCCGCATCGGGCGAAGAACAAAGCGCATCGACGGAAGAGATCGCCTCTTCGGCGAATCAGCTCGCGGAAGCGGCAGACCGGCTCACCGGCGCCGTGAAATCATTCCGACTGTTGGCGGACGAAGCACAGCAACAGCAGGCGGCCGACTAGGCTCCGAAGTTGGCCAGCCGGACGTCGACCACATCCGGCAATCCTTGCAGCTTGTCGAGCACCCCATTGGTCAACGCCTGATCGACGTTGATCGCGGCGAGCGCGTCCGCGGGTCCACCGTCGGAGTTCTGGCCCGAGCGGCGTGCCTGGTGGTAACTCGCGATGTTGATGCCGGCGCTTCCGAGCGCCGATCCCACGCGCCCGATCACGCCCGGCACGTCGCGATTGCGGATCACGAGCATCCAGCCATCGGGCACGACGTCAACGTGGTAATCGTCGATACGGATCACCCGCCCGTGGCTGTCGCCGATGAGCGCGCCGGTCACACGCACGCGGCCCCGAGCCGTGTCGACTTTGACGCCGATCGACGTCTCGAACCCGCTTTCCGGTGCGCCGGTCTTCGTGCCGAGCTGGATGCCTTTCTCTTCTGCGATCACCTGAGCGTTCACGAGGCTCACGGGGCCGGCGTTCATGGCCGCGAGCAGGCCCTCGAGCGCGGAGACTAGTACGGGCCGCTGCGCCGCCTCTTCTTTGCCACCGTACGCGACTTCGACCGCCTTCACGGGCCCGTCCGCGAGGGCGAGGGCCAGACGGCCCAACCGGCGCGCCAGATCGAGGAGCGGGGCGAGCCGCCGCAGGAGATCTCCGCCCATCCCCGGCACATTGATCGCGAACGAAAGGTCTCCCGCGACCAGCGCCTCGCGGACCGCGCTGCAGATCTCCATCGCCACGCGCTCCTGCGCTTCGGCGGTCGAGGCGGCGAGATGCGGCGTCAGAATCACGCGATCGAGCGACCGCAGCGGCGAGTCCGCGGGGAGCGGCTCGACGGCGAAGACGTCGATCGCCGCGCCGCCGATGCGCTTCTCTTTGACCGCCTCGGCGAGCGCCGCTTCGTCCACCAGCTCGCCGCGCGCCGTGTTGATCAGCACCGCGGTCGGCTTCATCAGCTTCAGGCGATTCGCGTCGATGAGGTGGTGCGTCTGGTCGGTCAACGCCACGTGCAGCGTGACGACGTCCGCGGCGCGGAGGAGCTGATCGATCGGTAGTAGGCGCACGTGCATCTCGCCAGCGCGCTCAGGCGGCAGATACGGATCGTGGCCCACCACCTGCATGCCGAACGCGCGCGCCAGCTGCGCGACGTGAGCGCCGATACGGCCCAGACCCACGACGCCCATCGTCTTGCCGCGCAGCTCCGTTCCTTCGAAGCGCTTGCGGTCCCACTCGCCACGCCGCATCGCTGCGGCGGCGTCGGAAATGCGCCGCACCAGGGCAAGCAACAGACCCATGGCATGCTCGCCGGCGCTGACGGTGTTGGCGCCGGGCGTATTCATGACCGCAATGCCGCGACGGGTCGCGGCGGGAACGTCGATCGTATCGACGCCCGTGCCCGCGCGCGCGACCACGCGCAAGTGTGGAGCGCGCGCCATGAGACTCGCCGTGACGCGTGTTTCGCTGCGCACGATCAGCGCGTGCGCGCCGGCGATCGCCTTCTCGAGCTCCGCCGGTTTGCCCGCGACGTCGATGACTTCGATTTCTGGAGTCTTGGACAGCAGGTCAAGGCCGCTGCCCGCCACGCGGTCGGCGACGACCACGCGCCACGGGGGCGTCATTCCAGCGCCTTGGCAATCAGCGGCAACAGCTCGTCCAGCGCCTCGACGGTATGGTCGCCCATGTGACCGATGCGAATCGTCGAGTCCTTGAGCGCGCCGTAGCCGGCGCCGATCGTCCAGCCCTTCTGTTTGAGCGCGCCGACGACATCCTTGGAGTGTTTCCCTTCGGGAAGTCGCAGGCAGGACACGGTCCAGCTGTGGCGGCCCTCGCGCGGCAGGAACTTGACTCCGTGCTCGGCGGCCCACGTTTCAACGCTCCGCCGCATGGCGTCATGCCGTTTCCAGCGCGCTTCGATGCCGCCCTCGCGCTCGATCCGTCCCAGCTGCACCTCCAGCGCGTATAGCAGCGAGATCGCGGGTGTGTTCGTCGGCTGGAACTTCGTCGTCGCCGTCAGGAAACTGATCAGGTCGAAGTACGCTCCCCGCTCTTCGAGCGTCTTGGCGCGATTGACCATCCGCTCCGACGCAATGCCCAGTGCGAGCCCGGGCGGCAATGCCAATGCCTTTTGGGAGCCGGTGAACGCGAAGTCGAGCTTCCATGCATCCGTCTCCACCGGCGAGCCCACCATCGAGGTGACGCAGTCGACGAGCAGCAGCACGTCGTCGAATTCCTGGACCACCTCGGCGTAGCTCGCGACGTCCTGCAGCACTCCGGTCGATGTCTCGGAGTGCACACACGTCACGGCGTCCACCGGAGTCCGCTTGAGCGCGTCGCGCAGCATCTCGGGCTCGACCGCCGCACCGAGCGGGACGTCGAGCCGGATGCACTCCTTGCCGCAGGCGCCGACGATTCCCGCAAACCGCTCGCTAAAGGCGCCGTTCACGAGCGACAGCGCCCGGCGACGGATACCGTTGCGCACCGCCATCTCCATGAAGCCGGTAGCCGAATTGGTACCGACGAAAACCGGCTGAACCGTGCGGCATACCGCGCCGAGCTTTGGCGCGATGTTCTGCAGCAGCTTTTCCATCGCCGACGAGCGATGCCCGATCATCGGCCGAATCATGGACTCCAGAACTTCAGGATGAACGTCCGTCGGTCCCGGAAGGAAGAACTTACCGAACGTCGGGACAGCGACCGTGTGGGTCGGAACGGATGCGGTGGATGTCATGCGCTCGCCCGCTCGAGCTCTTCGACCAAGCCGCCCATTACTACCTCGCTGGTTTTCACGAGCCGTACGCCCTCCTCACCCCACTCCTTGAGCAGGTGCTCACCAACGTCGCGATCGATCGGCTTCATCGCATCCACGACCGCGAACAGCCGGACGTGGGGGCGATGCTGCAGCAACCCCTCGATCGCGTACTTGTCGCAGACGTCGAGCGCGACGCCGTAGAGCACGATGTCGTGAGGATTCAGAGCGTCGAGCACCGGAAGGACATTCGGATTGGAAAAAACGTCGAACCGGTGCTTATGAAAGAGTATGTCGCCACGATGATTGCGGACTCGTAACGCAAGCGCCGTGCCGTCTTGCGGCTCCGGCTCGATCACGAGGGGATCCCGCAGGGTAGTCTCGGCGATCTTGCGCTGGCCCGGCGTGCCCCGCAGGCAGTGAGGGGGAAAGGTGTTCTTCCAGTCCGGGGTAGCGGAGATCTCGGCGTGCTCGCCGACGTGATCATCGGCGCTCGCCACGACGCGGATGCCATGCCCGTGCGCGTAATCAGTAAGCTTGCGAAGGTTGGGGATGAGCTGCTCGGCGTCGGGCACGTACAGCTTGCCGTCCGCCTTCATGAAGTCGTACTGGGTGTCAACGTCCCAGAAAATGACGCGCGAAGTGGGCATCGGACGGGAAATCTAGACGAAGCTAAAGCTTCAGCGCTACCGCCACCTCGTCACAGGCGTGCTGCCGGGGGCAGCGCGTACAATCGGCCCACACCTTGAGCGGGAACTGCTCCTTCTCGGCGACGCGGAAGCCAAGTCTCATGAAGAACAGGGGTTTGCGCGTCAACCCGAAGACCTCGTTCAATCCCAACGCGCGCGCGTCGACCACGAGCGCTTGGACCAACGCCTTCCCGACACCGCGGCCCTGCTGGTCGTCGCGCACGGCGAGGCCCGCGATCTCCGCGAGCTCGGTGCTGTACACCTTGAGACTGCCGGTGCCGACGATGCCCCCATCGGGTGCCAACGCGACCACGTACTCCTTGATGTGCCGGCAGAGATCGTAGTTGGAGCGCGGCAGCAGGTCGCCGGTCGCCACGAACGGCGCCATCAACGTCTCCATCGCCGCGACGTCCGCTAGCGTCGCGGGGCGGAGGGTGGTGTCAGGCTGTGGAGCGCGGCGAGGCTTGATCGACAGACCGGTCACGCAAGCACCTCTTCGAGGATTGTGACACCACGTTCGAGCTCTTCATGAGTGATCGTGAGGGGCGGAACGATGCGAATCACGGTCGGGCCAGCGGTCAGTATCAGGAGGTGACGCTCGCGCGCCGCGGCGACGACCGGCGCAGCCAGTTCGTTGAGCTCGAGTCCCCACATCAATCCGCGGCCCCGGGCTTCGCGAACGCGGCGCGTGCTCGACGCGAGTCGATTCAGTCGCGCGCCGAGCCAGTCGCCTTTCGCCCGAACCGCGGCGAGGAAGTCGGGGTCGGAAATCGTACGCAATACCTCGAGCGCAACGGTCGCCACCAGGGGGCCGCCACCGAATGTGGTCGCGTGGTCGCCCGGCGCGAGGGCCGCCGCAATGGCGTCGCTCACGAGGATAGCGCCCATCGGTAGCCCGCCGCCGAGCGGCTTGGCGAGCGTGACCATGTCGGGAACGACGTCCGACGCCTCGGAAGCAAATAACGTCCCCGTGCGCCCGAGGCCGCATTGCACCTCGTCGAAGATCAGCGCGGCTCCGGTGGCATCGCAGTGTTCGCGCAGGAAGGCGAGAAAGTCCGGAGCAACGGGACGAACGCCGCCCTCACCTTGTACCGGCTCGATGATGACCGCCGCGGTCCGCTCTTTCGTAATCGCGCGGGTCGCCGCCTCGACATCGTCGAGCGGAACGATCTGCACGCCGGCGAGCAGCGGCTCGAATGGCCGGCGGTAGTCGGGGCGATCGGTTGCGGCGAGAGACGCGAATAGCCGGCCATGGAACGAGCCGCTGAACGCGACGATCTCGGTCTTCTTCGACCATTTCCGCGCGAACTTGAACGCGCCCTCGTTCGCTTCCGCACCAGAATTACAAAAGAAGACTTGGCCGCCGAACGACTTGGTGAGCTCGGCCGCGAGCCGCTCGCCGGCTTCGGTGCGATACAGGTTCGAGACGTGGATCAGTCCCGAATCCAAGGCGCGCAACACGGCGTCGCGAATGACGGGGCTGTTGTAGCCCAGCGCGTTGACCGCGATGCCCGCGACGAAGTCGAGGTAGCGCGCACCGTCTTCGGCGATCAGCTCGGACCCCTCGCCGGCGACGAAGGTCGGTCCAACGCGCGCGTAGACGCCCAGCAGTGCCGTGGCGTCTGTGGTGGTCAGCGGGAGTGTCACGCGGATTGAACGGCTGGGGCGGGAGGAGCCGCGAGAAGGCGGGTGCCGGCGGTGGCGTCCGCGAACATATCGAGATCGCCAATCCGTACGGCCCGAACACCCGCCCCCAACGCCTGCGCGGCGGCGCGCAGCTTCGCGGTCATCCCGCCGGACGCTACGCCCCCTTCAATCATTGTCTCAATTTCGGCGGCCGCAAGGGTGGGCTGTGTCACGCCGTCGATCGCTACCCCCGGCACGTCGGACACGAAGAGCAGCTCCTGCGCGTCGAGCGCCACGGCAACGGCCGCGGCGGCCTGGTCGGCGTTCACGTTGAGCGGCCGCACGGGTGCCGTGAGGGATGGCGTAACGGGCGCAACCACGGGCGTGAGCCCCGCCAGGAGCAGGCTCTGCAACAGCGACGCTCGCACGTTAACGATCGCGCCG
>Ga0209488_10005145_pt1 | contig 10084 bp, 18 predicted proteins | sample Rivendell_Oct201_8_FD_188349 | JGI IMG/M metagenome (GOLD analysis project Ga0209488, IMG submission 188349) | Vadose zone soil microbial communities from the Eel River Critical Zone Observatory, Northern California, USA -... | ecosystem: Environmental > Terrestrial > Soil > Vadose zone >... | reverse complement strand
CAAAGCCAAGACCCGCGACCGACAGCACGAACGGGATGGCAAAAACAAGTATGGGTACGACGCCGCCCAGCCGCGGCAATCCGTAGAAATACGGCAGCACGACGAGATATAGCGGCAGGACCACGGCCTGGAGCGCGAGATAGGCCAGCAGCTTGCCGACGTCGCGGCGCTCGCTTCTCGCAAGCGTGATTATGAGAACGGGGGGCAAGACCCTCGCGCCGACGCGGAGACGGAGAACGGGGCTACGAGGACCCCACCGAAGCGGACGCGCCTGGAAGGCGAGTACTCTCCGCTGACAACCGCGGAAGTGGCAGCTGCTAGGATTACGAAGCGCGGATCAGACGATGCTGCGTTGTCGAGTGTTGCGGCAGGGAAACGACCGCGGGTTGCTGATGGGGAAGCCGATGGTGAGGACGGATCGACAACCCCAGGAAGAGTGCAAGCTACACACAGCAGGGAGTCGTCGACGCATTTACAGGTGTCGGGGAGAGAGGGCGTGGGCGTAGAGACCTGATCTGACTGCAGGTTGTGATGATGACTGTTCAACAAATTAGTGTAAAATATGTGCGTTCTTTTTCATCATCGACTTGCCACTATTCCTGACTGACGTCTGTCACTCCATCGAAGCTTTTGTTTCTTTGTACGCCGCCTGTATCAATTTCGAAGGTTCTTTTTTTTCTTTCTTCGTGCCGCGCATTAGCGTTATATATGTCCTTGGAGACGTTGTGTAGCGCGGGCCGTCTCAAAAGTGTCTGCCTCTGCCTCTTTTATTCGGTGCCTCGGTCTATGTATTATACCACGACCGCATGCACCCTCTTCCCTTCCCTTTTAGCTTGCCTAGCCCAATCGTGTATTTTGTGTTTGTTGGACAGAATTTCCTCGCTGCGGGGCGAGCTAGATGCTTTTTTATTCGTTGTTCGAACGACGCTTTTTTTGGTCACCAAGGCACAGAAATACAGCACGTCTGCGGTCTCACGGCAAGGCCCATGCGCCTCAACGTCGTCATCAGTAACTCGTTGCTAGGTATATTCATATTCTTCGACATTCACGAAGGTGATAAAGTTTATGTACTTTACGTGGTATGTTGCGACCCCATTATAATTGTTCAATCATGAGTCCATCGTAGTGTATGGCCGCGCCCTCGCGTCACAGTCCCATAGCACTTTATACATAATCTGCTGTCCAATTAGCTTAGATGGCCAATTCCACCTCCGTCTGAGCAAGAAAACATGTGGAGCGAGAACGAATTAAGGAGATAAGTCCCACTGCCATGAAGTGGCCGCGATCAACTGGTGACGGGGTAATAAGACTATAAGAGTGCTGCGCCGAACATCGCGCCGCACGCAGCGAGGGCCATTCCGGTCCACCCGCGGGTATCGGATATCCATGACAATGTCGATGCCGTGTTGGACGGCCGCGAGGACGTCGAGGCGGTTGAGGTGGAAGACGGTGAAGATGTGGAGGGCGCGGCGGTGGACGCGAAGGAGAGCGTGAAGCTGCCGACGGCGCAGAATTGCTGGGCGAGCTTCTCTGCTGAGGGGACGTCCGCACTGCAGTTGGCCGCGACGCAGTTGTAGAGCGTGGTTGGGAATGTCCTGTTGTTGTTGTTGTTGTTGTTGTTGGCGGGCGGGCGGGAAACGAGACATGGCGAGATATACGTGTGTGCGGTGCGTGCATGTGTGTGGTTTTGTTTTTGTGTTTTTTTTTTGTTGTGTGTGTAAGCGGTGGGGGGTGAGATGAGAAAGGGGTGAGACGTACGCGTTGGTGCAGTAGCAGGAGACCGCGGTGATACTAGAGCAGTTCACCTGGGCGACCGCGTCGGTCAGGCAGTTGGTCACTACGCGGGAGATCAGTCCAAACTTAAAAAAGGCTAAAGAGATAACGGCGGATGTGGGAATGGTTTCTTTTTTCTTTTGTTTTGCCTTTTTTGTTTTTGTTTTTTGTTTTCGGGTTGGGATTAAAAGACGCACCGCATGTGGAGTAACCTGTTAGACTCGGGAATGGCGCCGAGGAAGTCGTCGTCGGGGTCGTGCTGGGGAAGATGGTGATTGGGATGGAGGTGACGATCGTCGAACCTTGCGCATTGGTCGTGGTGACGTTCGCGAATGTCGTCGGTCCTGTGTTTGTGTTCGATGTCGTGGGACTGCTGGAACTGCTACTCCCTGTGTCTGTAGAAAACGGCCTCGTGGAGAGGGAAGGGGCGTTGGGCCCGGTGAAGGGCCCGGTGAAGCTGATTGCGGGGGTAACGTCCTGAGAGAACGAGGGGGAAAAAAGGGAGAAGAAGCAGAGAATGATCAGGTGGAGGAGGTTCATCGTGGGGATTTTATATGAGAGGGGGGGATAAGGGTATGCGGATGGACTGCAGGTGGCTAATAGGTCGACTCCTCAACGAAGTGTAAGTCGTCAGTTCCTCACTGGCGAGCTCAGCGCTTCGCTCATTCCACCGTTGACGGCACTTGTGGCCACCACTTGGCCACCACTGGGCACGGGCGGGCCGGCATCCGCTTATCCTGATTCTGGTCCTAGATTACAAGTGACGCTCAGTGCAGCAGGCGTACCCTCCTACCATTTCGACTTGCAAAGGGCTGCAGGGTTGCGTCCTCGCAGCCGCAGCCCCGCAGCCGCAGCCGTGCATGAGGCCGAAGCTTTCGTCAATGTGACACCATGGCATTCTTTGCCTGTTTCTTTGGCAATCTCTGGCAATCTAGGCATCGGACACCCAAAACATCTCTGGGTAATCCGAAAGATATATAATGGGCAGCTTCCTTCTCTGTCTCCTTGTCGCATTCGACTCAGACCCCCTCTTGGCACACTCACTATGACGGACACTCCTCATGCTGCTTCTTCTGATGCCAGTGGCGGAATAGATGACATCACAATCCCCGATACACCATCCAGCCTTGATGTTATCGATGCCCCGGTGGGTCTGTCAGACCCACAATATTCTGCGCGAAAGCGTAAAATGCTTGATGTCGGAAATCGCCTACGTGCGATCGGGTAGGGACTATACTAATCCGCACCGAAATTGCCACTCGGCTCACGCTTCTCTCCTCATCTCTACAGCGCCAACATAGAGCTTGACATACCTATCATTGTAGCCCTCGGAAATCAGAGTGCTGGAAAGTCCTCTCTCATAGAGGCCATCTCAGGTATCACTCTCCCCCGAGCATCTGGTACCTGCACTAGGTACGCATCTCTAAACTCTGCTTACGTGTATTCCACTGACCCTACAGCATCTACAAAGGTGCCCTACGGAATGCCTCCTTACTTCCTCCTCCGAGCCATGGCGTTGCGTGGTCTCGCTCCGCCTTCTCACAGACGAGGATGGGGCTGTGCGCGCCCAACCCCGCCGCGTCGAATTTGGCGATCCCATTTTCAGCAAAGCCCTTGTCACCGAACGGATTCGCCGCGCCCAGGTCGCAATTCTGAACCCAGGCACCCTACCTGAAAAATTCTTGAACACATCTCCGGACGAGTCAGAAGAGAGGCCGTTCAAATTGTCCTTTTCTTCAAACTCCGTTTGTCTCGAGATACGTGGAAGGGACGTAGAGGACCTCTCCTTCGTCGACCTCCCAGGTACGTGACGTGAAGGTCTTGGTTTCGTAGGTAACTGAAAAATGACAGGCTTGATACCTGGTGGGGACCCTAACGACTCCAGGCTGGTTGAACGGCTCGCCAAAGAGTATATTTGCAAGGAAAGTTGTATCATACTTTTAACTATTGCCTGCGAAAGTTTGTACATTTGTCATCTCAGATTGTATCAAGTCCTAATTGTCTTGATAGCTGACTTGGAGAACCAAGGCGCTCGCCGTCTGGCTGCTGAGTATGACCCCCACGGTTCACGAACAATTGGTATACCCAACTTGTGGTGTGTTCCGGATAAGTTACTGACCCTCACTGCATAGGTGTCCTCACGAAGCCTGACCGAATCCCGACAGGAGAAGAAGGCAGTTGGATTCGGATGATTCAAGGACAGCATGATGATGATGAAATTGAGTATTTTTCCGTGAAGAATCCAGACTCGCAAGACATAAAGCAGGGTATTTCCTACGAGGAGGCCCGCAAGAAGGAAACAGAGTTCTTCTCAACCAAGGAGCCATGGTCAAACCTGGATTGGCTCCACAAAAGACGCTTGGGTACACAGAAGCTCGTACGGCGTCTCAGTGATGTTCTACCCAATTTGATAGCCAAACGGCAAGTCTTTGCTGCCCTCGGCCCTGACATTGGTTGAATTGTTTTGGGCAGGCTTCCAGAGCTCGAGGTGGAGGTCAACAAACAACTCGAACGAACGAAACATGAGATTTCCCGTCTCCCGAGCCCACCATCATCTGAGCCTGTCGGCGAGATGCTGCGGCTGATTGGGTTGTTCGTGCGGTCCCTTGAACGCCTTGTCGAAGGTGCTCCAGATGAGGACGGCCTATTACAAGCCCTTCGTGGACCTCAAATGGACTTCAAGAAGGCAATTCGTCATTCTGCACCTGATTTCCGGCCGCACATTCGTCCCGCTCTTTTTGGAACACCCACAGTCCTTCCCAAGCCCGATTTCCTCCCAGATGAGGAAAAAGAAGGATGGTCCAGTGATCCCAGTAGTGCCATTTATCTTGAGGATGTTATGAAGAAGGCAAACTCGTAAGGGGCTGCCAGTGTAATGTATTCGATTTCGTACTTACTTTGGATTTCGTCAGGGCCGTGACTCGGGAGCTTCCTAATAATACTCCGTTCATTGTCAAGAAACGCTTTATCGGTGATATTGTAGATGAATGGGACTCACCCTCAAAGAAGCTCTTCCTCTCCGCAGCGAAGGAGCTGATCAAACGGATTGATAAAGAGATCGAAGATCACTTCGGCCAATATACTCATGGCCACCTCAAGCAGCGCGTTTTGTGCGTTTTCGGTCCCTCTATCTCATCTCCCTCACTGACGTACTTTAGAAATATCATGCACGCCCATGTACAGAGATGTACAACTTTGACCGAGCAACGTATCGGCTTCCTGCTAGAGGAAGAGAAAGAACCGTTCACTTTGGACGAGTACTGTTTCATGGATTATCGCGCAAAGTTTCTCGGGTACTACAGGGGAATCCGCCAAAAGGCCGAGGGAACCTTTATAGACCGATTGGAAAGCACGGACCGAGACACGAAAGCTGTGGTGAACAGGGTGATGGCTGGCCTTGCTGAGTTGGGCTTACATTCTGCCGAGTCCTCGTCGTTGGCTCGCCTACTTCCGCCGGACCCTATGGAAACCGCCATTGAAATAATTTCTGAGGTCCAAGCCTATTTCCAAGGTTCGGAATGCCTCTTCTTTCGTTAGTTTCAGCATGCACGATTGACACGATTTGGGCCACAGTATCATACCATCGGTTCGTGGATAACGTGCCGATGTCTATCGACCGCACGCTGTTGCGTGGCTTAATGACTGGCCTCGAATCGGCCCTGTTCACGGGAATGGATATCAGCGGGCCCGAAGGGCATGAGCGTTGCAGGTCACTCCTGAGCGAGCCACCAGATATTGTCATCCGACGCACCGAGCTGCAAAACAGGCGCGACCGTCTCGGGAAGGCCAAAGAGGAGCTCTTGCATGCGTTTGAATGACGGCCGTGTTCTTGTGAAGTTACATTTGATTTTGTAAGAGCCGTGCTCAAGCTGTAACTTTAAAACTTGGGGGCTTGGAAATTGACAATCATCTGCCGTGCCAATATGATCTATGGGGAAGTTTGCCTCGTGTGGTTATTAATATTGTTGTGGGCTGTGCTTCTTCGGTGTCAGAGTCCATCCCTTCAACGAAGTGGTTATTAACCTCGCCTTGCGCGGTGGCTTTGTCCGTCAGCCCATGTCAACAGCTCAGGCACATCGCTTATAGTTACCCGTTTGACAACGCCTTGCCGGTCGGCATCTGGGCCATGATGATGGGATCGGAGTGATTCAGAATACGCTGATTCCACTGCAGATTATGGTGTCACTAGCAGGCGTAGTACACTCCGGGCCCACCACCACCATTTCGACCGTTATTTCCAAGGTCCGACGTACTGCCTTCCGTGGCTGCAGCTTCATCAAAAAGCCCTCGGCCCTGCATGAGGCTTGAAAGTGGCTGGAAGCGGTCATTTAATGGTGGCGTTCTTTGCATCTTTCTTTCATAATCTCTTTGACGCGGTTCAAGCGGCGGGTAACCACCGTTGTCGGACGCCCTAAGCGCTGGCTTTGGACGATAGGATATATAAATGAGCGGCTTCCTTCTTGATCTTCTTGTCACCTTCAATGCCCTCGTCGCCACGGTACCCCCACGCCATGGCCAATACTTCTGCTTCAAGCTCTGACGGCGGAATAGATGACATTGCCACCCCTGGCACAACGTCGAGTCTTGATGTCATTGATGCTCCCGTTGGTCTCTCCGACCCGCAGTATTCCGCGCGAAAGCGTAAGATGCTCGATGTTGTAAATCGCCTTCGTGCAATCGGGTAGGGACTAAACTGACCCTCAACCGAAATTGCCACTTGGCTCATGCTTTCTCTCCTCATCCCTGCAGCGCCAACATTGAGCTTGACATACCTGTTATTGTGGTTCTCGGAAATCAGAGTGCTGGAAAGTCGTCTCTCATAGAGGCCATCTCAGGGATCACCCTCCCTCGAGCATCCGGCACCTGTACCAGGTATGCGTCCCTACTAAAAAAAAACCCTGCTCGAGTGCATTTCACGGACCGTATCGTATTTCCAAAGGTGCCCGACAGAATGCCTGCTCACTCACTCCTCCGAGCCATGGCGTTGCGTGGTCTCGCTCCGCCTTGTCACAGACGAAGACGGGACCGTACGGGCCCAACCCCGCCGAGTCGAATTTGGCGGGCCCATTTTCGACAAGGCGCTTGTCACTGAGCGCATTCGCCACGCTCAGTCTGCAATTCTGAACCCGGGCACCCCACCTGAAAAATTCTTGAACGCGTCTCCTGACGCCCCAGAGGGGAAGCAGTCCAAGTTGTCCTTCTCTTCAAATTCTGTTTGCCTGGAGATACGTGGAAGGGATGTCGAGGACTTGTCTTTTGTCGACCTCCCAGGTGGGTGACATGAAAGTTTTTGGTCTCTTAGCTCGCTAAAACATGACAGGCTTGATACCTGGTGGAGACCCTAACGACTCCAAGCTGGTTGAACGGCTCGCCAAAGAGTATATCCGCAAGGAGAGTTGCATCATTCTCCTGACTATCGCATGCGAAAGTCCGCTCGTTTCCCGCCTCAGATTGTATCGAGCCCTAATCATCGTAAATAGCTGACTTTGAGAACCAAAGTGCTCACCGTTTGGCTGCTACGTACGACCCACATGGCTCGCGGACTATTGGTATGCCACATCTCGTGCTCCAGGCCCTGTTAAGTTATTGACCCTCACTATGTAGGTGTTCTCACAAAGCCTGACCGAATCCCGACAGGAGAAGAAGGCAGTTGGATTCGGATGGTCCAGGGACAGCACGATGATGAAGAACATCATGATGGTGGGATTGAATACTTTTCCGTGAAGAATCCGGACTCGCAAGACATGAAGCATGGTATTTCCTATGAGGAGGCCCGGCGGAAGGAAACAGAGTTCTTCTCAACGAAGGAACCTTGGTCCAACCTGGATTGGCTCTATAGACAACGCTTGGGAACACAGAAGCTCATACATCGTCTCAGTGAAGCCTTGCCCAATTTGATATCCAAACGGCAAGTCTATGCTACACCAAATTCTGACGTTGACTGAACCATTTCATATAGGCTTCCTGAACTCGAGGGAGAAGTCGACAAGCAACTGGAACGAACAAGACATGAGATTTCGCGTCTCCCGATGCCGCAATCCTCTGAGCCTGTCGGCGAGCTGCTTCGGCTAATCGGGATGTTCTGTCGGTCAATCGAGCACGTTGTCGAGGGTACTCCGGACGATGATGGTCTCATACAAGCTCTTCGTGAACCTCAAATGGTCTTCAAGAAGGCAATTCGTCATACTGCACCTGATTTCCGGCCCCATACTCGTCCCACACTTTTTGGAAAACCCACTGTCCTTCCCAAGCTCGATTTCCTCCCAGACGAAGAAATAGAAGGCCGGCCCAGTGATCCTAGTAGAATCATTTATATTGAGGATGTTATGAAGAAGGCAAACTCGTAAGGAGCATGCAATGTGTTCGGTTTCAAGCTCGCGCTTAGTTTGATTTCGTCAGGGCCGTGACTCGGGAGCTTCCTAATAATATTCCATTTATCGTCAAAAAACGTTTTATCGGTGATATCGTGGATGGATGGGACTCACCTTCAAAGAAGCTCTACGCCACTGCAGTGAAGGAGTTAAACAAACGCATAGATAAAGAGATCGAAGATCACTTCGGCCAATATACCCACGGCCACCTCAAGCAGCGCGTTTTGTGCGTTTTCGGTCCCTCTATCTCATCTCCCTCACTGACGTACTTTAGAAATATCATGCACGCCCATATACAGAGATGCGCGGACGTGACCGAGCAACGTATCAGCTTCCTGCTGGAGGAAGAGAAAGAACCGTTCACCTTGAACGAGTACTATTTCATGGATTATCGCGCAAAGTTTCTCGGATATTATAGGGGAATTCGCCAGAGGGCCGAGGGAAACTTTGTAGACCGATTGCAAAGCAACGATCGAGAAACGAAAGCTGTGGTAAACAAGGTGATTTCTAGCCTTGCTGAGCTGGGCCTACATTCCGTCGAATCCTCGTCGTTGGCCCGCCTACTTCCGCCGGACCCTATGGAAACCGCCATTGAAATAATTTCTGAGGTCCAAGCGTATTTCCAAGGTTCGGAATGCCTCTCTTTTCTTTAGTTTCAGCATGCATAATTGACGCAACTTGGGCTGTAGTTTCATACAGACGGTTCGCGGATAATGTGCCAATGTCTATCGACCGCACGCTGTTGCGCGGCATAAAGACCGGCCTCGAATCCACGCTGTTCACGGGCATGGATATCAGCGGGCCCGAAGGGTATGAGCGTTGCCGGTCGCTCCTGAGCGAACCGCCAGATATCGTCGTGCGACGCACCGAGCTGCAGAACAAGCGCGACCGTCTTGGGAAGGCCAAAGAGGAGCTCTTGCACGCGTTTGAATGACGGCTGTGTCGGTTGAAGTTCCATTTTAGTGTTTGATGAACTATACTGGAACTGTAGAGCTTTGGAGCGTCAATTGTTGGTCGCGTTAGTAATATATGATTGCCATGAACAGGGGAAGCCGCTCCCTCGTGAGTTATTCTTGAAGTGCACCACGCGTCTTCTGTCCGTACGGCAATGGAGATTACAGTAATCCCGGGTCCCGTCCGGCCTATCTATTCTCCGGTCCGTTTGTTGCCGGTCAATTCAACGTACCAGTGGCATTATTCTGATCGACCTCGTTCACTTCTAAAAGAACTTTTGCTATCATCACCAAAGTTACTGGTACTACAATGTAATGACAGCTCCGCGTGGACAAAGCTCCAGCCCCGACGGCGCGATAAGAGCAAATGGCAGGTTGTGGCGAGTTGGAGTCACTTGCACTGCTTAATTGGCACTTCTCATCACCCGTTGCCTCGCCCTTTCCCATCAGCTGCCTGGTTGTGGCAATACGCTATGCCATTGTTTTCTTTGGTCGTCCCGGCGTGGTCATTGAGGCTATCCGTTCACCTCTTGGGCGCTCGATGCGCACCGGGATTAATATTTTCATATGCGTGGCGCATCACTTGCCGCCTCCGCTCTTGGCTATTTCGTTAGACGTCCAACCCGGGCTGGTCGGCATCCTTTTCCTTAGGCGTAACGCTGGATCGCGTCCCTAGTTCTTTCTTGGGCCAAGCGGATTCTATTGTGATTTGGTCGACTGCCCACGAATCCTAGGGCGCTTGGGGCCTTCTGTGTGCCACCGCTTATGACCCTTGTCTTCCAAACTGATCTAGTAGTAGTTCCGCCACACTTGAAAGAGCACCCTCGAATCACCTTAAGACATCTTGTGAAAAATGTCACACTTTCTCACCGAAAATCTATAAAGACCCAGCTCTTGCGGTTCATCTCTTCACCACAGAACACACATCATCCACCCCCTCAAGCTCTTTCTTCTACCTAACCTCCAACAATGAATCCATATGAAACT
>Ga0209488_10005144_pt1 | contig 10084 bp, 9 predicted proteins | sample Rivendell_Oct201_8_FD_188349 | JGI IMG/M metagenome (GOLD analysis project Ga0209488, IMG submission 188349) | Vadose zone soil microbial communities from the Eel River Critical Zone Observatory, Northern California, USA -... | ecosystem: Environmental > Terrestrial > Soil > Vadose zone >... | reverse complement strand
CCAAACTCTTCCAGGCCGCCTTTGGCGTGCAGTGGCGTAGAATCGCGCTCGCCGACGCCAAACGGCGCGTTCCGACGGGGAGGCAGACCTGTTAATCCGCAGGTCCCAGGTTCGCGCCCCGGTCGGGGACGCACTTGGTGTCGTCTATCGACCCTGAGCCGCCGGTCGCCTTTCTCCATACCGGACATTCACGGATAGGATAATCAATTCTCCGGCGCGCCGCAGTCCAGTGCTTGAAGCTGTCCCGAACGGCGCACATCGGTCTTATGTCAATTTCGCTCGCCTCCGCACCCTCCGGAGGGGCGCGATCGGGGCGGGTTAGTGGTAAATAGATCTCCTTTGCAGGGCGGCCGCGCCGCTCCAGGGCCAGGTGAGCGGCCCGAACCACGAGCCGCCCGCGATCGCGAAAGCATTGATCAGTCCGAATGCGACCAGCGCAAGGCTTTGCGCCAGGAACACGTGCGAGAGGTTGCCGCTCCAGCGCAGCGCCAGCCAGCCGACGAGCGCCGCGATCACGAGGCGCGTGAGGTTGCCGATCAGCGGCCACAGCAATCGGCCCGCGCCCTGGGACGCGAAGTAGAGCGAGAGCGCGAGGCCGATCATCCCGTAGAACGGGCCGACGGTGCGCAGGTAGCGCGCGCCGGCGTCGAGCATCTCCGGGTTGGTGTCGAAGAGCGAGAGCCACGCAGCGGGGAACGCCGCGGCCGCCAGGCCAATCGCCTCGGTGAGCACCACCGCCATGGCGGCGCCGATCCACGCGGTGCGCAGCGCGCGCTCGCGCTGGCCCGCGCCGATGCTGGTGCCGACCATCGCGACCAGCGGACCGCCGAGGCCGAAGACGAGCGGCACCAGCAGGTACTCGAGGCGCGCGCCGGTGCCGTATCCGGCGATCGCCGCCGGCCCGAACTCGCCGACGAGCGCGGTGCCGATCATGATCGTGAGATTGGTGGCGACCGTCACCAGCGCGGCCACCGCGCCGACGCGCAGGACGTCGCGGAAGAGCGGCCAGCGGAAGCGCACGGTGCGAAGCGATGGGCGCACGACGCTGCGCCCGGACCGCAGATAGGCGGCGAGCGCGAGGCAGCCGAGCGCGTAATAGAAAACGAGCGCCACCGCGCCGCCCGCGATGCCGAGCGCCGGGAACGGTCCCCAGCCGAAAATCAGCGCGGGCGAGAGCGGAACCAGGATCACCACGCCCACGCAGGTCACGACGGCGGGCAGCGCCATGTTGCCGGTGCCGCGGATCACCGACGCGAGCGAGTTGAAGAGCCAGACGAGCACCGCGCCGGCGAACACCCAGTTGGAATAGATCAACGCCGCGTCGAGCGAAGCGCCGCTGCCGCCCATCGCCTGGTAGAGCCAGCGTCCGCCGCCGAGCACCGCGATCATGAATGCGCCGCCGAAGCCGAGCGCGATCACCAGGGCGTGCAGCGCGAGCGCGTCGGCGTCCGCGCGGCGCCCGCCACCCAGGGCGCGCGCGATCGAGGAGGAGATGCCGCCGCCCATCGCGCCCGCCGACATCATCTGCATCAGCATCACCACCGGGAACACCAGCGCCACGCCGGCCAGCGCGTCGGTGCCGAGCTTTCCGATGAAGTAGGTCTCGATCAGCCCCGCCGCCGCCTGCGCCACCAGCACCAGCATGTTCGGCACCGCCAGGCGCAGGAGCGTCGGCGCGATCGGCGCCTCGAGCAGCGCGCGGGTGCGCGGGTCCATGGTCATACCTGCGCGAAGCCGCCGTCGACGAACAGCTCGGCGCCGGTGACGTAGCTCGCGTCGTCGGAGGCGAGGAACACCACCGCTTTCGCGATCTCGTCCGGCGTGCCGATCCTGCCGAGGGGAACGGCGCTCGCGATGGCCTTGCGGCGTTGCTCGCCGACATCGGAGGACGCCAGCAAGTTGCTCAGGCCGGGCGTATCGATCGAGCCGGGGCTGATGGCGTTCACGCGGATGCGGCGGGCCTTCAGGTCCGTCGTCCACGTGCGCGCGAACGAGCGCACCGCGGCTTTGGTGGCGGCATAGACGCTGTTCGCCGGCAGGCCTTTGCTGCCTACGATGGAGGCGTTCAGGATGATCGAGGCGCCATCCGGCATGAGCGGCAGCGCCTTCTGCACGGTGAAGAGCAGGCCCTTCACGTTGATGTCGAAAATCGAGTCGTAGAACTCCTCGGTGATCGTGCCGAGCGGCGCGTACTTCGCCACGCCGGCATTGGCGAAGAGCACATCGAGCCTGCCTTTCTCGCGCTTGATTTGTGCGAACAGGCGATCAAGATCGGCGGGCCTGGATACGTCGCCCGGTACCGCGGTGACGTTTCTTTCGATCTGCGCCGCCGCGGCGGCGAGCTCCGCGTCGCGCCGCCCGGTGATGAACACATAGGCGCCTTCGCTTACGAAGCGCTTCGCGGTGGCGAGGCCGATGCCGCTGTTGGCCCCGGTAACCAGGGCAATCTTTCCTTCGAGCTTTCGCATTTACGTCTCCTGAGGGTTCACGCTTGCCGCACCAGCATCACCGGCGCCGGCGCGTTGCGCACGATCTGCTCGGCGTCGCTGCCCATCACCAGCCGCTTCAGGCCGCGCCGGCCGTGCGTGCCGATGACGATGAGATCGGCGTGCCACTTGCGCGCCTGCCGCACGATCGGCTCGGCGGCCGGGCCGGTCAGGCTCTCCAGCAATACCGTGTCGCACGCGAGCCCGGCCTTGCGCGCGGCCGTGGCGGCGTTCGCGAGGATCTTGCGACCGCGCGCCTTGAGCGCCGCGGCGAGATCCGTCACGGCGGCGGCGCCTTCCAGGCCCGCGAGCACGGCGTTGTGGACGTCGACGACGTGGACGAGCTGCAGCCGCGCTTTCTGCGCCCTGGCGAAGCCGATCGCCTCGCGCAGGCCGCGGCTCGAGGTCGGGCTGCCGTCGACGGGAACGAGGATGCGTTTGTATGCCATGCGCCTCTCCTACGTCGCGAGCGCCGGCTTGAGCCGCGGCGCTTCCCTGATCGGCATGTGGATGAGCGCCGCGCCGATCGCCAGCATGATGTCGATGTACCAGAGCCAGTCGTAGCTGCCGGTGCGCTCGAACACCTGGCCGCCGAGCCAGGCGCCGAGGAAGCCGCCGACCTGGTGCGAGAGCATCACGATGCCGAAGAGCGTCGCGACGTAGCGCATGCCGTGCAGCTTGCCCACCAGCCCGACGGTCGGCGGCACGGTCGAGAGATAGGTGATGCCGAGCACGATCGCAAAGATCATGAACGTCGTCGTCGTTTTCGGCGCAAAGACGAAAGCCAATACGGCCAGCGCGCGCGCGGCGTAGAGGAGGGAGAGCACGCTCTTCATCCGCCAGCGGCCGATCGCCCAGCCCGAGGCGAAGCTGCCGGCGATGTTGAAGAGCCCGATGAGCGAGAGCGCCCAGGCGCCGACCGCGGGCGGCAGCCCGCACAGCGCCACCACGCCCGGCAGGTGCGTGGCGATGAACGCGACGTGGAAGCCGCAAACGAAGAATCCCGCGGTCAGCAGCAGGAAGCTCGGATCGTTCCACGCGTCGCGCACCGCGTGCTTCATCGACTTCTCCGGGGCCGCGCCGTGCGCCGCCGCGGGATGCTTGCCGCGCAGCACGAAGGCGAGCGGCACGATCGCGAGCGAGAGAAGGCCGAGCGCCGTAAGCGCGCCGATCCAGCCGAGCATGCCGGTGAGCACGATAGCGAGCGGCGCGACCACGAACTGGCCGAACGAGCCGCCGGCGTTCACCATGCCGCTCGCGATGCCGCGCTTCTCGGGCGGCAACGCGCGCGCCACCGCCGACATCAGCACGCCCAGCCCCGCCATGCCGCCGCCGCCCGCGGCGACGACGCCGATCAGGAGTACCAGCATCCAGGTGCTCGTCGCGTGCGGCGTCAGCACCGTGCCGAGCATGACGAGCACCGCGCCGATGGCGATCACGCGCCCGGTGCCGTACTTGTCGGCCACCGCCCCGGCGATGGGCTGCGTGATGCCCCACATGAGCTGCGCGCAGGCGAACGCCAGGCTGATCGAGGCGATGCCGAGGCCGGTCGCCGAGTTGAGCGGCCCGATGAAGAGCGCCACCGACTGGCGCACGCCGAAGATCAGCGCGAACACCAGGCCCGCTGCGATGATGATACCGATCTGCTTCCTGCTCATCTACCGCTCCCTGATATGACGAACATCATATTAAAGTGCAAAAAAAAGCTCAGCCGGCGGCGCCGCGGATCAGCTCGCGCGCCGACTTGCGAATCGCTTTCGAGAGCTGCGGGTCGTCCACGGCGCGCGCGAGCATCAGCGCCCCGACCATGCTCGCGACGACGCCCATTGCCTTCTCGTGCGCGGCGCTTTTGCCCCATTCCGGGAACTGCCGCTCGACGAAGCCGATGAGATCTTTGATGCGCCGGGCTGCGGCGCGGCGCACTTCGGCCTGCTGGCGCGGCACCTCGCTCCCCGCCGCGGCGATGGCGCAGCCCAGCCCGTGCTCGGCCGCGGTGACGTGCCGCTCGTCGAGATAGGTGTCGACCAGCGCCATCAGCTCCTCGCCCGGCTTCGCCGCGGCGACCGCGCGACTCAGGTTCTCGGTCGACTCGGCGCCCGCCTGGTCCACCGCCGCGGCGAGCAGCGCGTCGCGCGAATCGAAGTGCGCGTAGAAGCCGCCGTGCGTGAGGCCCGCTTCCCTCATGACGTCGGCGACGCCGACGCCTTCGTAGCCGTGCTTGCGGATGGCGCGCGCCGCCGCGCGCAGGATGCGCTCGCGGGTCTGCTCCTTCTTGGAGCCGGCGGCGGCCTTGACTGTTTTCATATGACGAGTATCATATTTTGCATCCCCAACGCTGTCAAGCGGAGAATTCCATGACCTCCCCCAGAGTCGCCATCGTCGCCGGAGCCCGCACCCCTTTCGTCAAGGCCGGCCAAGCCTTCGCCAAGCTCAGTCCACTCGCGCTGGCCACACATGCGGTGCGCGGCCTGGTGAGCCGCCACAACGTCGATCCCGCCGGCATCGAGGCGATCGCCTTCGGCGCCGTCGTGCCCGAGCGCGGCAAGCCGAATATCGCGCGCGAGATCGTGTTCGAGGCCGGGCTGCCCGCGTCGATCGAGGCGCAGACCGTGTCGTCCTACTGCATCACGGGCCTGCGCACGGCGACGATCATCGGCGACGCCATCGCGCGCGGGCGCATCAGCGCCGGCATCGCCGGCGGCGTCGAGTGGCTGAGCGGCGCCGATCCCGCTACGTTCCGCGAGCCGACCACCGGCCTGTCGATGGGCGAGCACATGGAGATCACGCGCAAGCAGTGGGAGATCCCGCGCACGCGCCAGGACGAGATCGCGCTCGCGAGCCACCGCAACGCGGTCGCCGCGGCCGACAAGCTCGCCGCCGAGATCGTGCCGCTCGAGGGCGTCGCGAAGGACAGCGGCCCGCGGCCCGATACTTCATTGGAGCGGCTCGCGACGCTCAAGCCCGCGTTCGGGGCCGACGGCACCATCACCGCGGGCAACGCATCGCCCGTGACCGACGGCGCTTCCGCGGTGCTCCTGATGAGCGAGGAGCGCGCGCAGCGCGAAGACCGCCGGCCGCTCGCCTTCATCGAAGCGATGGACTACGCCGCGCTGCACCCGGATGAAGGCCTGCTGATGGCGCCCGCGATCACGGTGCCGCGCCTCCTCGCACGAGCCGGGCTCAAGCTCGCCGACATCGATCTGCTCGAGGTCCACGAGGCCTTCGCCGCGCAGGTACTGGCGAACGCGGCGGCATGGGAGCGCGGTTGGAAAGGTCCCGCCACCGGACGCATCGACTGGAGCCGCGTCAACGTGAACGGCAGCTCAGTCGCGGTCGGCCACCCGTGGTCGGCCACCGGCGGCAGGATCCTCACCACGCTCGCGAACGAGATGGCACGCCGCGACGCGCGCTACGGGCTCATCAGCATCTGCGCCGCCGGCGCGATGGCCGGCGCGTTCCTGCTCTCGCGGCGTTAAACCTTACGGCTCCTGCGAGTCCATCAGGATGAACGCGATGCGGCAGGGCTCCTTGCCGCGGTTCACCCACGCGTGGTTGGTCGCCTGCTGCACCACCACGTCGCCCGCCTTGAGGTGCACCTCGCCCTCGTCGATAAGGGCACCAAGTCCCGCCTCGTTGCGAGTTGGCACAAGAAGCGGTTGATCCCAGCCCGCGGCAGCGGGCCGGTCCACGCCGGCTACGCCAACTCTTCAATTGCTTTTGATGATCGACCGAACTGCAGCTATTGGCCGGTTTGCGACATGGCGCTTACCGACCCAAAGCGGACATTCCGCAACCACAGGGGCGCAGATCCGGGGGTGGCGTACGTCGCGGAGTTGTTGGTCGAAACGCCGGGGCTCGCTGCCGCGGGCGCCAGCAAGCCGACTACTCCCACCACCAGGACGACGCAGATCGCGATCGCGGTGACGGCGAAAAAGCCGGACTCGCCAGACATATTTTTCAGGTTGATCATGGTGGTCTCCGTTTGTTTGCGGGCGGGCGGAATTCGCCCACCCGATGGAGACCACTCTAGGCTTTTGATCGTCCGTACTCGCCGTCGTCTGACACAACGGTTTTGTGCCAAATGCACATTTCGTCGGCCAGGCGGCTGTTGCGCGAGGCCGGCTACGTTTAATAGCCGGCTTTGGCCGGAGGTGCCGCGGGATCGGATGACTGCGCTTCTCCTTGATGCGAATTTTCTTTGGTGATTTGACGCGGTGCCTTAGAATCCCGCCATGCCCGAGGAAAGGCGCGTCGTGACGGTCCTTTTCGCCGACGTGACCGGCTCGACCCCGATGAGCGAGTCGAGCGATCCTGAGGACGTGCGCGCTCTCCTCGGCCGCTACTACGCGATCGCGCGCGAGGTCGTAGCGGCGCACGGTGGAACGCTCGAGAAGTTCATCGGCGATGCGGTGATGGCCGTGTTCGGCATCCCGCAGGCGCATGGCGACGACGCGGAGCGCGCCCTCGTTGCGGCGCTCGCGCTGCGCGACGCTGTCGCCCGCGATGCGCAGACCGCGGCACTCAGGCTCCGCATCGGCGTGAACACCGGCGAGGTGGTCGCGGCGCGCAAAAGCGAGGCGGGCGACTTTCTCATCACCGGCGACGCGGTGAACGTCGCCGCCCGACTGCAGCAGCACGCCGATCCCAACGCCATCCTCGTCGGCGCGCGTACTTGTCGCGCTGTCTCCGGATTCCGATTCGGAGCGGAGCAGCAGCTCGGGGTAAAGGGCAAGCGCGAGCCGATCGCAGCGGCGGTACTCCTCGAGCGACTCGCCGGCGGGCGTGCGCCGCGCGCGCCCTTCCTCGGGCGCGACCACGACCTGGCGCAGCTCGATCTCGTCGCGCGGCGCGCGTTCAGCGAGCGCCGTCCGCAGCTCGTGACGATCACCGCGCCCGCGGGAACCGGAAAGTCGCGCCTGGTGGAGGAATTCGCCCGACGCATCAGCGGCGGCGTCACCGTCGCGACCGCGCAATGCCTGCCGTACGGCGCCGCGGGCACGTTCCTTCCCTTGCGCGGGCTGGTCCGCGATCTGCTCGACACCGGCCGCGAGGAAGATGTGCTGTCGCACGTGCGTGATGCGTTCACCGCCGCCGGCCACACCGACGAGGATGCGCGCCGCCTCGCGGCGCTCATCGGCGTCACGCTCGGCGACGCGGCGGAGTCGGAGCGGCGCGACCGCGAAGAGGTGTTCACCGCGTGGCGCCTGCTGGTCGAGGTGCTCGCCGCGCGGGGTCCGCTGGTCGTCGTTTTCGAGGATATCCACTGGGCCTCGGATACCCTGCTCGATCTCGTCGAACACGTAACGCTCTCGCGGATGTCGACGCCGCTCGTGATGTTTGCGCTCGCGCGTCCCGAGCTGCTGGATCGCAAGCCCAATTGGGGCGGCGGAAGGCGCAACTTCACCTCGCTCGGCCTCGAGCCGCTGAGCGACGCGCAAACGCTGCAGCTCGTGGTCGTGCTCACCGAGGGCGCGCCCGGCGAGATCGCCGATCGCATCGTGGAGCGCTCGGGAGGAAATCCGTTCTTCGCCGGCGAGCTTGTGCGCGCGTACGAGGATCGCCGGCGCGAAGGCGCGCTCGATGCCGATATCCTCCTTCCGGACACCGTGCATGCGACGGTGCTCGCACGGATCGACGGGCTCCCCGCGATAGAGCGATCGATCCTGGAATACGCCGCTGTCGCCGGACGGACCGCGCGTTCGTCGGCGATTCAGGCGCTGCTGCCGGAGCTCGACGAAGCGCGGATCGTCCACGCGCTGGATGCGCTCGCAGAGCGTGATCTCCTCGTGCCGCAGGGCACGGGCGCCTACACGTTCCGGCACATGGTCATCCGCGAGGTCGCGTACGCGACGCTGCCGCGTGCCGAGCGCGTGCGTGCACACCTGCGGCTCGCGCGGTGGCTCGAGGAGAGCGCGCCCGCCCGCGCGAACGAGCTCGCGGAGCTCGTGGCCTACCACTACCGTCAGGCGATCGCGCTCTCGCCAGGCGGCCGCGTTCCGGAGGACCTGCCTGTCGCGACAGTTGTCGCCGCACTCGAGCGCGCTGCCCGGACCGCCTCGAACGCGGGCGCGTTCCGGGAGGCCGGCGAGCACCTGCGCGAGGCGGTCCGCTTGGCGCCTCCGGAGGAGCACCTCCGCCTCCTTGAGCTGCGTGGCGATCTCCTGCTCGTCGGAAGCGACGCGATCAACGGATACGCCGAGGCCTATGAGCGTTGGCAGGACACGCCGAGCCGCGATCCGCGTGTTGGCGCGCGACTCCTGGTGAAGCGCCTCGCCGTAGCCAGCCGCTGGGCCGGCTCGCTGCGCAAGCCGATGGAGCGGGAGGAGTTCGCGACGCTCGCCGCCGAGGCGCGGCGGCTCCTCGATCGCGCGCCCGACGAGTTGCTCGATGCGAAGCTCGCGTGCGCTCGCGCATTCGAGATCATGCGCTATGCGGACTTCGATCCGTCGGTAGTCGCCGAAATGAAACGCGGTGCAGAAGGGGCGGTCACGCTCTTCGCGTCGCGAGGCGATGTCGAGGCCGAGAGCGAAGCGCTCGACGCGCTCGCCGCGGTCCACCGGAGCGGATACGGAGATCCGGCGACGTCCCTCGACGTCACGCGGCGGCGCTTGGCGAATGCCGCCCGGTTGAGCCTCCTCGAGCGCATCGACGCCTGGAACATGACGATCTGGGAGATCGTCTACCTGGGCCGGTACGAAGAGGCACTGCGCACATACGGCGAGGCGCGCAAGGCGCTGCGTGCCGGCGAGCCCGAGTACATGCTCGCCCATGGGGCGGCGTGGGCGGCGTACGCCGCGATGCTCTGCGGCAGCTGGGACGACGCGCTCGTCCTGGGCGATACGCTGCTCGCGATGCGCGAAGAGTCACACGGCATTGTCGGCCGCTTCACCTTTCCGGGCTGGGTGGGGGCGATGCGCGCAGCGGCCGCCCGGCTCGACACCGCGCGGCTCGCCCGCTACCGCAGCGCCTTCACCGCGATCGGCGAGCCGGAGCAGTTGCCGGAGCCGAACCGCTCGCTGTGGGTGGCGTTCATCGGTCGCGATGCAGAGGCCGCGCGCCGCGTGCTCATCGCGCCGAGTGGCCCCAACCGCGATCGTAAGGGCGAAACCCTTGCAATGCTCCTTCTCGACCTGGGCGAGCGGGTCCGTGAGGACGATCTCGCAACGCTCGAGAGGCAGGCCCCGCACGATCCACCGGTGGTCGAGCTTCGTATCAAGCTCGCCCGGGCGCTGAACGACGGCGTGGGCGAGTTGCGTCACGCGATAGCCGCCCTTGACGAAGGCCATCTCGTCGCCGACGCCGCGCGCGCCGCCGCGCTGCTCGCGCTCCGCACGAAGGATGCCGATGACCGCGCAGACGCGCAGCGTCGTCTCGGCGCGCTCGGGGACCGCGCGTACTTACAGCGACTCGCTGAAGACTAGGTTTGAAATAACTGGTATGTCCCCGGTTTGAAACGGTCCAAGGTCCGCTGCTGGCCGATTCGCGACAGATCAGAAAGACCCTGAGCCCCCTCGTTCCCTGGAAACGGCGACTACTTCGCCGCAGCCGGAAAAGCCGGCAGCTTGCCGATGTCGCGCAGGTCGTGCTGGATGATCACG
>Ga0209488_10005143_pt1 | contig 10084 bp, 8 predicted proteins | sample Rivendell_Oct201_8_FD_188349 | JGI IMG/M metagenome (GOLD analysis project Ga0209488, IMG submission 188349) | Vadose zone soil microbial communities from the Eel River Critical Zone Observatory, Northern California, USA -... | ecosystem: Environmental > Terrestrial > Soil > Vadose zone >... | reverse complement strand
CCGGGTCCGGCACCAGCCCGCCGATGGGGATTACGTCCTGGGGGCTCGTGCCCCAGGTAACTTGTGGCGAAATCATGGCCGCATCACAGCTCACCTGGGCGTCGAATACGGCCGAGGCATCAGACCCCAGCGCCGACCAATAGCTCACCGCTTGGTCCCAATACTCCCCGGTGGGAGCAAACTCACGACCGGAAACGTACTGAATGGTGGTGGCGTCCGGTGCCACCATTCCGACGCGCGCCCCGAATTCGATCGACATATTGCAGATCGTCAGTCGCGCCTCAATCCCAAGACCGCGAATGGCCTCGCCAGCGTACTCGACCGCGTATCCCGTCCCACCCGCCGCACCGAGTTTTCCTATGATGTACAAGATCATGTCCTTAGCAACGACGTAGGGCCCTAAATGACCAGACACCTCCACTCGCATGCGTTTGGGTTTACGCGTACGCAGGGTCTGTGTCGCTAGCACGTGCTCCACCTCACTCGTGCCAATCCCAAATCCCAGTGCCCCGAGTCCGCCCGCGGTGCTCGAATGGCTGTCCCCCGCCACCGCGGTGCAGCCGGGGAGCAAGAGACCGGTTTCAGGGCCAATGACGTGCACGATGCCCTGTCTCGGGTCCGCGACGTCGAAAAGCAACAACCCTCGATCGTGGGCATTGCGCCGCAAAGCGTCGATAAACGGCGTTTGTCTGGCGCCGGAAAGCACGCTGCGATCGCGCGTGGTCTCCAAAGTGTGGTCCTGAACCGCAAAATTGAGCTGCGGATTTCTCACGGTGCCGCCTCGCTGGCGCAGGCGCTCAAACGCGATATTCGATCCCAAATCCAGGACGAAGTGACGGTCGACGTAGAGCAGCACGTCGCCCCCGGGTAAGTCGCCGACCACGTGCGCATCCCAGATCTTGTCGAACAAGGTTCGACCCGTCGGGCCTCTTGCGGGCATGACATATTGGCTCATGGAAATAACTCGTCCATGCTCCATCTTTGGGCATATTCAAACTGAGCTTCAATCCCTCGGTCCAGGTATTTGTTTCATCGACTTCCCCCGAGGTAAGGAGTACATTTTGAACGAAAGAGAGATAATGATTTGCAGGCATACAGCGTGTCCAATCAGGCTGTTATTGGGGACATATCCATGAATCCGGGCATCAGTGCATTGCGATCCACCGACTTTTCGGACGTGTTGAGTTTCAACCGATCCACCATTTCACTGGCGCACGACCTGAAGGTCCCCGACATTCTGCGTCTTCTGTCGAGCAGTATTGGTGCGACAGTGTGTTCTTGCACCCTGCGCCGGGAGGGATGGGGCAAGGTGGATGTTGCCTTCCACGGTTTGGATGCAACCCACCAACGAATGTTTAAGCAGAAATACTTTCCGCGCAATTCCCTCACGGAATGGCCCGAATCTGCGGAGGCTAGAAAGTGTTTACCCGTCGTCGCTAACCCTACTTTTGTGAGCAATAACTCCTATATCAGCAGCGAGTTTTATTGCCAGTTCATGCGGCCGCTCGGCATGCACCAGATCATGGTCATTATTCTGAAGTCCAGCTCGCTTCATCGGGTCATCGGCATGTGGCGCTCCGAGGATGAAAAGCCCTTTGGCCAACGCGAGCAAGTCAAGGCGGAACTAATCGTTCCGGCGTTGAGCGCGGCGATCGAGGAGACCGACCCGATCGGCTATTTGAGCCATTTTGGCGAGTTGATCGATATCTTCGACCCGTTTTTCGATAGCGACGGATTCGTGGTGCTGTCCAAGGACTTAAAGCCCTTGTATATGAATGGACCCGCTGTCGAACTCTTGTCCCTGCTCAGTACGTCGAATGACGCCCCTGAGTGTATTGGCGGTAGGATGTTGCCGCGATCATTGTCCGCGGCCATTCAGGCGCGACTCGCACTACGTGATATCGAGCCATCAGCCTCCGGCGAAGTGGAATTTCAGCTGCAATCGCCACGTACCGCCGCCAATGTCAAGGTGCAGCTGCTGCCCGTCAGAAGGGAATCCGGCGGCGGCGGCATCGTGCTGCGTCTCAAGCATGAGCAGCCCATCCGCACGGACGCGCAGCGCTTACATGACCTCGGTGTCAGCGCGCGTGAAATCGACGTGATTCATGGCGTCGCCAATGGCCTCACCAATTCCGACATCGGTGAGCGACTTTGCATCAGCCACCACACCGTGCAGACACACTTGAAGAAGATTTACCGCAAACTCAACGTCGGTTCCCGCACCGCATTGCTGCGCTGTGTGAATCAGCTGCCACACTGAGGCACGATATCCACCCCATCCCGCCTCAAGAGGGACGCCTTACTCTCGCCAGAATCCCGTAATCAGGGGATTCTTCTCCCGCCTCGTGCGGCCTAGTCTTTAGCCCCAATCAGAAGAACTGATATGTGGGGAGAAGATGATATGAAAATTCAGAAAATCGCTGCTCGACGAGCATACCTTGCAGCGATTTTCGTCGGGTTCTTGGCCCCTCAACTTGAAGCGGCGGCCGACCCAGCCGACACCCTTCAAGAAGTCATCGTGACCGCCCGCAAGACCCAAGAATCGCTGCAATTGGTGCCGGTTTCGGTTTCTGCGATTACCGGCGCGGATCTTGATAAGCGACCTATCGAGAGCCTCGGCGCTCTTGGCCAATTTACTCCCAATTTTACCTTCAGCGAGCAAGCTCAGGCGGGACGGACAGCCGCGGTGGTCTATATCCGAGGAGTGGGACAGAGCGATGTTCTAGCGACCTTCGATCCTGCAGTCGGCCTCTATCTGGATGGCGTGTATATGGGCCGCATGCAGGGTCTGGACATGGACATGATGGACCTGGAGCGGGTCGAGATCTTGCGTGGTCCTCAAGGAACTCTCTTCGGCAAAAATACCGATGGTGGCGCCGTCAATATCGTCACCAAGCCGCCGGACGCCTCCGCCGGGGCCGATCATGGCCGCCTACAACTCTCGACGGGCAACTACCACCGCTTTGATGCCGTCGGCGGCGTAAACATCCCCTTGATAACCGATAAATTGGCCATGGACCTCTCTTTCTCGCACCGCGGTCAATCAGGCTACGGCAAACGCAGTGACGGCGAGCAAATGGCCAACACGGATCGGGATTCGGGCCGACTCAGCGTTCTGTACAAACCCATCGACCGCTTGCAGTTCCTCTTGAATGTCGATGGGTTCACGGCTAACGAATACCAGAGTTCCTATAAGTTGATAAAGGTCGGTCCGTACTATTCAGCACCCCAGCCGGCGCTCGGTGGGTTATCCTTCAATGACATCCTGCCCCAGCCATATGACAACCGGTGGGTGACGAACAACCCCTTCACTTGGGATGCGAACGGCCCGAACTCCGCGCGCAGCGATCTTTGGGGCACCTCCTTTACGGCCACGTGGGACGCTTCCATCGCGACAATCAAGTCAATTACCTCCTACCGACGCAACCTGACCTTCAACGACTTGGACATCGACGGATCGCCCGTAAACATAATTGCTGAATACCAAACGATCAAGCAACACCAGCTGTCGCAAGAACTTCAGGCAACGGGAACCTCTTTGAGCGATCGCCTCAAGTGGGTTACAGGCCTCTATTTTTTCGACGAGCATGCGAGCGACATTTCCAACTATCCGATTCTTACGGACTTCGGAAATGCGTTCAGTTTCAGCCAGACGTTATATATTCACAACAAAAGCTACGCGATCTACGGTCAGAGCGACTACGGGATCACCGACAAATTAAAGCTCACCACAGGAATCCGGTTCAACCGCGATGAAAAGAGCGTGTACCGCCTCAAGCTGGCATATCCCAGCGGCATTCCGTTCGATGTGTCGACCGACAACGCCCCGACCACCAAAGACGGTAATTGGGATTCCTCCTCGCCGAGACTGGGATTGAGCTATCAATGGACGCCCAGTGTGATGACATATGTATCGGCGGCGGACGGCTTCAAGAGCGGCGGATTCAACGGCCGTGCAGGGACCGTGGCGGCCTTCAATGAATATAGTCCGGAAAAGGTTCGTACTTACGAGGGTGGATTGCGATCCGACTGGTGGGACAACCGATTGCGATTCAACGCGACCTTGTTTTACAGCAGGTATACTGACCTTCAACTGCAGGTAAATGGCGCAGGTCAAGGCCCTGGCGGACAGCCGGTTCCGGCCCAAATTGTCGGCAATATTCCACTGGCGAAGATTCGAGGTGCGGAGCTCGAGTTCATCGTCGTTCCGCTGTCCGGCTTGTCACTAAACGCCGATCTCGGACTGACCGATGCCCGCTACATTCAGCTACTCCCCGGCGCACCCGTCACTCTCAGTACGCCGTTCATCGACACGCCGAAGGTGTCGGGAGAAGTGGGCGCTGAATACACCACTGATCGATTCGAGAAGGTCAATGTCACGGGCCGACTCGATTATGGGTTTAAAAGCGCGATTACTTACGATGTTTCGAACGTTGCCGGTCTCATCACGGAACAGGCCTATGGTCTGTTAAATGGGAAGCTCACTTTTGGCGTCAAGAATACCGGTTGGTCCGTGTCATTGTTCGGCACCAATCTGCTTGATCGGCGTTACATCGTGGGGGGATGGGATCAATGTACGGCGTCGGCTCTGGATTTCTGCGTCGTTGAATACGGGGCACCTAGGGAATACGGTATCGCCGGCGAGTATCGGTATTAGGTGGTGCCCTGCTGGCTGGAGTACTTCTGAGCCGGTACATCGAAGGAAGATCATGTTGATCAAGAATTGCTGGTACGTCGCGGCGAATCCGCAGGAATTGCAGGCCGGGGGGATTCTTGGACGCACCATCCTGAATACACCCGTTGCCATTTGGCGCCTCGCGAATGGGCAACTGATGGCGGCGCTCGATCGGTGCCCGCACCGCGCAACCCCGCTCACGTTGGGCCGCATCATAGAAAACACGATTCAATGCGGCTATCACGGAGCGCAATTTGATGAAAGCGGCCAGTGCGTTGCCGTCCCGGGACAGACGAATGCGCCCGCCAGGGGCTGCGCCCTACGACTGTACCCGGTGGTCGAGCGTCATGGCTTCGTGTGGGTGTGGATGAGCGATGCGCCACCAGCATCGCTGGACGCCATGCTCCCGCAGTTTGCGATTGGGAACCATCCCGACTGGCATGGTGGCAGTGGCCTGTTTGAATCCCTCAAAGCGAACTACAAGCTCGTCAGCGACAATCTGTTCGACATTACACACGCTGAGTTTATACATCCGGAAAGCTTCGGGGGCCCCGAAACGCGATATTACCGGAGGATGGAGCCCGGCAGCGATTATGTTGATGGCAAGATGACCTATGAAGCGGGTGAACGCAGCATCACGGTGCGGATGCTCGCTCGGAATCTCGGCGATGACTGCGGCCCGTTCTTCCGCTGGATGGTGTCTTCAGGGCTAGGCACCGAGCACAAGCAGCCGATAGACCAGGAACTAGAGATCATCTGGGTTGCGCCATCGTTTGTCTATTTCCGCGGCACCAGCTCCCCTAATCATGATCGCAACAAACGGTTCTCGATGGTTGTATTGCATGCTGTTACGCCGGAATCCGAGACGGCATGTCACTACTTTTACCGCGCGGTGAGGGATTTTGCACCGGGAGATGAAATGACTCAGATCCTCGCGCGCAACATCTATGACATTTTTCAGCAAGACCGGGCGATATTTGAGAAGCAGCAATTGAGAATTGGCGATGGCGATCTTTTTGATCAGCCGCTTGTCTCCTTTGCGGGAGACATCGTGCAAGTTTGCGCGCGGAGAACAATCCGAGATATGCTTGCCGCGGAATCCACCCCCAATAGCTAACTGCCGTGGATGAGGCGAATTTCATCGTGGTCGGCGCCGGCAGCGCAAGGACGGCTTCCTGGTCCTCGAGCATGATGGCCGCCGCTCCCGCCCGTGCGTATTCGAGCGCCGTGCGCCGTACGTTCATCGCGTTACCGTAGCCCGTGTCGCTGTGTTTAGTTCATGATCTGAGCACTGGTGCGCACCCGGCCCAGCATGGGGAATACGTTCTTGAGTGCAAAGTCTTGGTGCGCTGCCGAGAGAGTGGTCATCGCGTCCGACGGGAAAATGATCGCGTAGCCGAGTCCGGCCGCCTCCCGGGCCGTGCTCTCTACACCAAAATTCGTGGTAATCCCGGCGATCACCACCGTGTCGACGCCTCTAGATTTGAGTTGAGCATCAAGGTCGGTCCCGAGAAACGCGCCCCAGCCGCGCTTGACCACCTTGATGTCGCCAGCTTGGGGGCCCAATGCCTCCACAATTTCATCCCAACCTGGCGGCATGGTCGGAGGGAGCGGCAGGGTGAAATCGGCTTTGCCCTTAGGCTGGCCGCTCGGGAATGCCAGGGTCACCAGCACGACCGGAGATTTCATGCGGCGAAAATGCGCGGCTAGAACCTTCGCCGACGCGGTCAATTCATCTCCCGACAGCGGCGCAAAGGGCATTCCGATCAGCCCTTTCTGAATATCCACGAGGATGAGAGCGGTATGGTTATAGTCGATCGCAAGATTGCTCATTGGTAGGTCCCCTTGATTTGTGTAAAGAACTTCGCCCGAGATTGAGTTGCACTTTAGGTCAGCCGCTCAGGCCGACATGCCCCCATCAATCGTCATCGCGGCACCGGTGATGAAGCCTGACTCCGCGCTCGCGAGAAATAAGCACAGCTGCACGACCTCTTGCGCTTCCCCGAGCCGTTTGAGCATGGTGGCCTCTCCCATGGAGCGCATGATCTCTTCGGCATGCGGATGTCCTTGGAGGAAGCGGCGCGGCATGGCCGTATCCAGCGGCCCTGGGCAAATGGCATTCACGCGGGTTCGGGGGGCCAACTCGACTGCGGCCACCTTAGAGAAAGCGATGAGCCCGGCTTTCGACGCGGAATACGCTGCAGTATTTGCACTTGCCCGCAACGCCACGGACGACGACATATTGAGTATCGTGCTCCCCTCCGTAAGTTTCGGCCTAACACCCTTGGTCATGAGAAAGGCAGAGCGCAGATTAATGCTCAAAACGCGGTCCCAATCCGCCAGCGACGTCTCGGAGAGCGGCCAATACCCCAAAATCCCGGCGTTATTCACGAGAATGTCGACGGAATCTACAGTGTCACAGAAGGCGGTAATGGCCGAGGGATCCGCGACGTCAACCATTCGGAAGGAAAAGTTCAAACCCACGCCCCGCAAATCCCTCTCCAACTCCTCCCCCGAAGTCGCCGCAATGTCGATGCCGACCACATGAGCCCCTTCGTGCGCCAGCGCTCGACAAAGAAGTCGGCCCACATCACCGGCGGCACCCGACACGATTGCGGACTTGCCTTCAAATCGCATGGTCGCTCCTCAGCGAAAGGCGGCCCTCATCGCCGTCCATAAGCTAAATATGACGATGTCTCATAAAACTACGGTAGCCTGACAGGCTTATTGTTGTCAATATGGGTAGCGGACACGTTAAGATAACCTGGGATTATTATGCGAACGGCAAACACCCACCGATTCAAAATGGCGCCGCCCGCATCCGAGGCGTCAGCTCCACAGCGACGTAAATTGCCGCAGCGTACGCGCGGGAAAGTGCGGGTGCGTGCGCTCCTGGATGCTGCCGAAGCAGTGTTCGCACGCGTCGGATACGACGCCGCGACCATGAGTGCCATCGCCCAAGCCGCCGCGGCGCCAATCGGGTCTCTATATCAGTTCTTCCCGAACAAGGAGACCGTCGGCAGGGCGTTGATCGATCAATACCTGGAGGCACTCGCGACCCAGTGGGCGAAGCTCGGGCTGGGTCTGCGGCGTGGCGCGATCCAGAGGCTCTGTCGCGGTCTCACCGGCACCACCCGAGATTTCATCCGCTCGCGGCCCGCCTACTCCGCCCTCGAAAGCATGTCCAGCCGGATGCATCTGCAGCCCAAAGGGCGACAGGCGCTGCTAGTGCAATTGCAGATTCTGATTGCTCAGGTCGCGCCCGCCTGCCCTATCGCAGACCGAGGTTCGATTGCTGCAGTTCTGTTGCAGCTCATCAAATCGGAGTACGCCTTGGATTACTTGGTTGAACCCAGCCTCGCGCTTCACGCGCGGGCGGAAATATGCTTCGTCATGGAGAGCTATCTTGCTCATCGACTGAACGCACCTGCTGCGAACCGCCAACAAGAGGCCGGCTCCCGGAAATCAAGTCCTCGATAGAATCAACTCTGTGGCTTTCTTTGCAATCAGCATTGTGGGAGCCGCGGTGTCACCGCTCACGATATCCGGCATGATATTGAGGCATCGACGACTCGCAAATTCTCGACACCGTAAGCTCAGCGGCATGAGTAGCGAGGGGCATTCCTTTTTATGAGGATTCATCATATTCTTGACCCACGCGGGAGCGCAACTGACACCGAGCGAGGACATGGGGCAACGGCAAAGCTGGCCTTGGGTGCTATTCATACACGCGATAACCGCCAGCGCATGGGCCGCGGCTGCCGCTCGCTGCCCAGACGCCACGCCCGTCGTCGTCGGCGATGTCAGCTCCCTGAGCGGCAGTCTCCAATTTCCCGAGTCGCAACGCGCGGCGGCCCTGGCCTTCGAATACGCCAACCAACACTGCCTGATCAAGGGCCACAGAATCCTCTACCGCTCTCTCGATGACGGCGGTGACCCTGCCAAGGCCGCTGCACTGACGCACGATCTCGTCACCAATGACGGTGCGGTGGCGCTCGTGGGAGGCACCAGCGTGGTGAGTTGTGCAATTAACGCGGGCTTTTATGCTGCGACGCCGGTGGCATCAATTCCGGGCACGGGAACGGGTCCCCGGTGTTTCGATTCAGGCAATATCTCGCCGCCAAATTCCGGACTATTTTCGATCACCACCCTTGCTCTCAAATTCGCTGCGACCCGTCTATCCCCCGTCAAACTTTGTTTGGTGGGCAATTCGCATCCCAGCATTCCCGGAAATTTTCGCGACCCAGTGGAGGTCTTCGAGCACCTATCCGGTCAACGCGCATCCATTGTCAACCAGGAATTGCACCCTGATGATGATCCCGATGCCGTCGTCGCCCAACTACTCCACGCCGGCTGCGACGTCGCGTTCGTAGGCACGCTTGCCGAATTCGGGCGCCGCACCTCCGCGGCATTGGCTCGCTCCGACAATCACAGCTTGAAGCTCATTCTCGCCCCAGAGGCGTATACCCGCGGCTTTGCGGCACAACTCGACGCAAGTCTGGAGGATCGGGTTTTTGTGGTCACCGACATGGACTTTCAGGATAGCAAGCGTCCCGGCATGAGAGCCGTACGCGAGATCCTCGATAGGGGACATGTCGAATTGTCACCCTTTGCGGTGGGCGGCGCCCTCGCCGCGCAAATCATCGTGGACACGACCCGAAAAATCGACGGACCGATTACGCGCGATTCAATACTCAAAGCCCTCACGGAAATGAATCCTTACGACACGCGAGGCCTCACTGCCTCTGCCTATACCTTCGCGTGGCCGGCATCACATCGTCTGCCGTCCGGCATTCACGCCTTGGTGTTTAGGCACCATGCGTGGGCGCATGCGGCCGAGGATTGGATTACCACCGCCTCTCGCTAATTTCGTGGCGTCCCTTGTGGGATAGCTTGTTGCGAGGCCCCTTGCGCACGAGGTGCACGCGGCGTGAACTGGGCTGCCCAAAGAGTGCCGTCGGGATATTCGAGCGACACGACGCAGGCGAGGGTTGGTGATCGGGGCACCACGCCAACGCCCTCGAACCGGTCGGGCGCCCTTTGCTGAAGCAGCACGGTGGTTACGGTTTCTCCTGCCGTGCAGTGCGCCGTCGCATAGCCCCCTTGAATCACCGACGGCACCCCCATGTGGTCAGTCACGTACACGCTCACTCGACTCTTACCGCCGGGCGCACGGCCGAGAACAAGCTCGAAGTGATAGGGACCTGCCATCCGCAACTGCCCGTGATGCGGAGCCGTCATCGTGTCCAACGTTGCATTGTCATGAGCCATTGCGGCCGTACCGGCCACGAGGATAACGATCCCCTGAAACACCTTGCGAAGTGCCTTCCCCATTGCGCACTCTTCAGCCAGGGACGCACGACCGCGAACTGCCTGGCGCAATATTGTGATTAAAGCAGAACAGGTTAT
>Ga0209488_10005141_pt1 | contig 10087 bp, 12 predicted proteins | sample Rivendell_Oct201_8_FD_188349 | JGI IMG/M metagenome (GOLD analysis project Ga0209488, IMG submission 188349) | Vadose zone soil microbial communities from the Eel River Critical Zone Observatory, Northern California, USA -... | ecosystem: Environmental > Terrestrial > Soil > Vadose zone >... | reverse complement strand
AACGTGGGCGACCTGTTGCGCGACTCGGTGGGTCCGGGAGGAGAGATGCAGACCCTCCAGGAGCAGATCGGTTGGCTGCGACGCTACGCGCAGATCCTGGAGACGCGCCACGCCGGCCACCTGGCGTTCCGCTGGGAGATCGGCGACGGCACTCCTGGCGCGCTCTTGCCGCGGCTCCTCTTGCAGCCGCTGGTCGAGAACGCGGTCAAGCACGGCGCGCTGATGCGTGACGGGGGGGGCGAAATCACGGTGCGGACGGAGCTCGCCGGTCCCAAGCTCGTCTGCACCATCGAGGACAACGGACCCGGCGTCCCGAACAAGGAGACACGGCCGGGAGCATTCGGGCTCGTCTCCGTGCGCCGCCGGCTGGCGATGCGATACTCGGACACCGCGGCGCTGCGGCTCGAGTCGACTCCGGCCGGTACGCGATCCGTCGTCGAGCTGCCGCTCGAAGAAGGGGGGTCTCTAGCATGAGTGAAACGGTTCTCCTCAAAGCACTGGTCCTGGAGGACGAGTGGCCGACCCGGAACTATCTGGTCAAGCTGATCGAAGGCACCCAGCGCGCGGAGGTGATCGGGGCGGTCGCCAGCCTCGACGAAGCGCGCCAGGCGATGGCGGGGTCGCCGGTGGACGTCGTGTTCGTCGACGTCCAGCTGGCTGCAACCGGCGATCCGCGCAACGGACTCGATCTGATCCGCTCGATGGCGGGAGAGCCGTCGGCGCCGATGTTCGTGCTCGCGACTGCCTCCTCCCAGCACAGCCTGGAAGCGTTCGATCTCGGCGTGGTGGACTATATCCTGAAGCCGTTCACCGAGGAGCGCGTCGACCAGTGTCTCCAGCGTCTCGTCGAGCGGCGTGCGCCCCGCGTGCAGGGTCCGCGCCGCGTGGTCGCGCGGCGGAAGAAGAGCCTCGTCTTCCTCGACCCTGCCAGCATCTGGGCGTTCGAGGCGGCAGACCGCCTCACTTTCGTGCACGCGCCGGAGGGCCGCTTCGACATCGATCTCTCGCTGGCCGCGATCGAATCGTCCTTTGGCCGCGCACTGTTCCGCGTGCACCGCAACTGGCTGGTCAACCTGGCCTACGTCAAGGAGCTGGAGCGCGACCTGGGAGGGGCGACGGTGACGGTGGGCCAGGACATCGGACCCGAGGGGAAGAGCATTCACGTACCCGTCTCGCAGGACCGTTCCAAGGCGTTGCGCGACGCCCTGCTGGAGAACGCCACCGGCCTGCGCCGGCCGTGAACCTCAGATGTGTTCGTCGACCTGCACCGCCGGCGATTGAACGCGCGTCAGGATCTGCAGCAGACGGGCGGGCGGAACGAAAATGATGTCCTGCCCGGTTGGACCGACCAGAAGGCCGGCCAGCGCTCCGGCAGCGTCGAACACCGGCGCACCGGCGAAGCTGATGGGGAGCGCGGGCGCCGCCCGCAGCTGCAGCGGGTTCCCGGTTCGCTCGACGGAAAACCCGATCACCTCGAACACGATGGCCGGCCCCTGCTTCGAAGCATGAACGGCGATGAGCTGATCTCCGACATCCCCTGACCCTTGGGCAAGCGGCGGGCCTTCGAGCTCGCTGGCAGCCTCGGGAAGCTCCAGCACCGCCACGCCTGCGTCCAAAGCGCTGTCGACGAGCCGGGCCGGAAAGGCGCCCTTGGACGTCAGCACGGCAATCTCGGTAGCGACCTGCATGCTCCCAGCGGGGCCCACGAAGAGTAGCGCCCGCATGTCGGTGAGCACCAGGCCGCCTCCGGCTAGAACGCCGGATGCAGTGTTGATCTTCTCCGGACCCCTGGCTGCAAAGACCTGGACGACCATCCCGTGAACGCGGTCCACGACCGCCACAACGGGCGCATCGGCGGACTCCTCGCCGACCGGATCGGCGGCCGGGCCAGCCCAAGGGGATATGGCAGGGCTCGCGTTCTTCATCGCGCCCACCTGGCTGCGGTCGAGCGCATGGTCATGAGCACATGCGGCGGCGAACATGAACGAGATGGCTGCGAACCGCGTCATCGCTGCGTTTGATGTCATGACATCGTCCTCGATTCGTGCCTCGCGCGACCGGCCTTGGGGTGCGTTCTAGGGGCCGGCGGCGCCCAGGCCGTGAAATGCCGACGAGAGGTCGATCGTTACCGACGGGCGCCGCAGCTTCGGAGCGCGCGACCAACTACAGTCGAGGCATGAAGAACACCCGCATTGCGCTGGGAATCTCGGTGATGACCATCGTCCCGCTGCTGCAACTCGGTACCGAGTATCTCGGAACGGGCGACCCCGGGCGGGCCCTGTCCAAGCTCACGGTCACGCTCATCGGGCTGCCTGTCCTGCTCTGGGGTTCCTCGCTCGGCCTGCGCTGGGCCGGGGGGCGGCGCGTGGGACCTTTGCTGCTGCTTGTCGGCGGGATGCTCTCGGCGGGGTCGCTCTACGCAATGCTTCTCGAGGCCGTGCACATCGCGAGCTTTTCCATCCCCAGCTTGCGGCCGGCGACCGGCGAGGTCGCTACCGCCTTCGTGTTGCGCATCGGTTTCGCCATGGGGTTGACCAACTTCGGCCTCTGGGCGCTGGCCTTCGTCTTCCCTTTCGCGCTCGAGGACGCCCGTTTCCGCGCGCTGGAGGCGCAACAGCTTCGCACCGCGGCCGAGCTGGCCCGGCTGCGCTCACACCTCGAGCCCCACTTCCTGCTCAACACGCTCAACGCCATCGCTGCGCTGGCGACCGAGGACCCGAGAGCGGCGCGGGGGCTGCTCGCGGCGCTCGGCGACCTGCTGCGCGACTCGCTCCGTGACCAGGGCGCAATGCAGACGCTGGGGGACCAGATCGAATGGCTGCGGCACTATGCGCACATCCTCGAGGAGCGGCACGCGGGCCGTCTCGCGTTCCATTGGAATCTCGGCGCCGGAACGCGCACCGCGCTCCTGCCGCGACTCCTGCTCCAGCCGCTGGTGGAGAATGCAGTGCAGCATGGGGCGCTGGCGCGCGAGGACGGAGGCCGCATCGAAGTCCGGGCCGAGGTGGTAGATGCGAAGAAGCTCGTCTGCACCGTCGAGGACAACGGCCTGGGAATGCCGGACGGAAGGAAGCGGTCGGGCGCCTTCGGGCTGCACTCGGTGCAGAGGCGGCTGGCCTTGCAATACGCGGAGCGCGCCAGCTTCCGGCTCGAATCTTCTGAAACGGGAACGCGATCGATCGTGGAGATCCCGCTCGAGGAGGCCCGCTCGTGACCCGCTTGCGCGCGCTCGTGCTCGAAGACGAATGGCTGGCGCGCAACTACCTGGTGCAGTTGATCGAGGCAACGCGGCTCGCCGAAGTGGTGGGCGCGGTCGCCACCATCGGCGAGGCACGCGACGTGCTCGCGGCGCTGCCCGTGGACGTGGTCTTCGTCGACGTGCAGCTTTCCGGGGACGAGAATGGTCTCGAGCTGGTGCAGTCGATGGCATCCTCGGACGGCGCGCGGCCAGCGTTCGTGCTGGCGACCGCATTCAGCCAGCATGCGCTGGAGGCATGGAACCTGGGCGTGGTCGATTTTCTTCTCAAGCCGTTCAGCGAGGATCGGGTTGAGCAGTGCCTGCGCCGGCTCGCCGCCCGGCGGCAGGTCTCTCACTCCGGCGCGCTCCGGGTAGTGGCGAGGCGCAAGCGAAGCCTCGTCTTCCTGGACCCGGCGGACATCTGGGCCTTCGAGGCTTCCGATCGCCTGAGCTTCGTGCACTCGCGCCTGGGCAAGTTCGACATCGATCTATCGCTTGCCGCCATCGAGAACTCGTTCGGCCGCTCGCTCATGCGCGTGCACCGCAACTGGCTCGTCAACCTGGACTTTGCCAGGGAGCTGGAACGCGAGGAAGGCGAAACGACGCTCTTCATCGGAACCTCGCTCGGCAACGAAGGCGAGGGCGTCCGTGTTCCTGTCTCCCGGGATCGCGCACAGCCAGTGCGCGCTGCCCTGCTGGCAAACGCAACCGGATTGCGGCCAGCTTAGCCTGGTAGGACGAGTTGCGCCCGTGAGGTGAAGAGAAGCCGGCGGGCGAAGGCCACCGCAACGAGCCCGGCGACCGCTGCCACCGCGACCAGCTGATAGAGAATCACGATCTGGTACCGGACCGCCTGCTCGGGTGCGGTTCCGCTGACGATCTGACCGGTCATCATTCCCGGGAGCGCGACCAGGCCTACCGTGAGCAGGCCATTGATGGTCGGCAGCATTGCGGCTCGAAGCGTGGCGCGCACTTGCCGCTCCAGCGCCTGGCGCGGCGTCGCCCCCAACGCGAGCAACGCTTCGATCTGATCGGCCTCGCTGCGCGCGGACGCAAAGATCCGCTCGAAGACCAACGCAACCACGTTCATCGCGTTCGAGAGCATCATCCCGCTGATGGGAATCAGATAGTGCGCCTCGTACCACGGGTGCAGCGGCACCACCGCAGCGAAAACCGGCACCACTGCCACCAGCGTGCCCGCGCCGATGGCGGCGATCGCCCGCGGAAAGAGCAAGCTGCGCGGCGGTCCGTGCTCTACGCGACGGGCAGCGGTCGCGGCCGCCGTGATCAGCATCACCGCGAGGAGCAAGACCACCCATGCCGGATGCTCATGATTGAAGAGCAGGAGCAGGACGTATCCAATCGCGATCAGCTGCGCAGCGCCGCGCAGCGCGCCCCAGAGCAGCGCCCGCTCGAGCCCGAGGCGACTGCGGCGCGAGAGCCCGATCGCCAGAGCGATCAATCCCAGCGAGAGCAAGAGCCGAGGCAAGGTGATGTGCGCGTAGCTCATGCCTCGACCGTCAGGCGTCCGCGCTCGCAGCGGTAGAGCGTTCCGCCCAAAGCGCGGGCGTGCGCGTCGACATGCGTGACCATGACCACCGACAGGCCGCGCGCGCGCAGATCGCGCAAGAGCGCGACCACGCGCTCGCCCGCGTCGGGATCGAGCGCCGCCGTTGGCTCGTCGAGGAGCAGCACTTCGGGCGCATTGGCAAGAGCACGAGCGAGCGCGACCCGCTGCCTTTCGCCGCCCGAGAGCGTGCGCGCCTCGCGCGGCAGAATCGACTCGTCGAGGCCGACGGCCCGGACCAATTCGCGCTCTTGCGCTTTACCCAACGACTCGCCGCGGAGCTGCGGGCCAGTGCCCAGGTTCCCCAGCACGGTGCCCTCGAACATCACCGGCTGCTGCGCCAGGAATGCGACCCGTGTGCGGAACTGCGCCGGCGCGATCTCGCGCGCATCGCGGCCGCCGAGCAGCACGGCCCCCGCGTCGGGCGCGAGCAGCGATGAGAGCACTCGCGCGAGCGTGCTCTTGCCGCTGCCCGACGGGCCTTGGATCGCCACTCCCTCGCCGGGCCGCACCAGGATGGACACACTGTCGAGGATCGTGCGGCCCTCGCGCACCACCACGAGCTCCCGCGCTTCCAGCTTCGAGCTCATCGGGCAATTGCCCCAGCAAACATGGCCATGACCCAAGCTTGCGGACTTCTATCCGTCGCTACTCAGGAAATCCGACCGGGGACGGGCTCGTGTCGACGAGCGCCGGAAGGCCGGCCGCGGTCGCCACTGGTCGCTTGCGCCGGCCGGGCGCGTCCGTTATATGCGTCCTGGAGTATATCAGCCTGGGCGGATATGGCGGATCCAGCGGTCACCCCGACAGGACGGCTGGGGTCAGTCGAACAGATGTTCCGGGCCCTTGCGGACCCGACGCGCGTCCGCATCCTCCATTTGCTGGGCGAAGGTCCGCTCTGCGTCGGCGATCTCGTCTCGGTTCTGGGGGTTCCGCAACCCACGGCGTCGCGGCACCTGGCATACCTTCGCAAGTCGGGGTTGGTCGTCGACGCGCGGCACGGCCAGTGGAGCTTCTACGGGCTCGCACAGGCCGATTCCGCCTTCCACGAGAAGCTCCTCGAGACCCTGCGTGCCGCCGGATCGGGCCAGACCAGGGCCGACGACGCCGCGCTCCGCGCTTTGCGGCGGGCTGGAGGGTGCTGTCCGCAGCACCCCCGTCCTCGGAGAGATCGAGCCGATGGCCGCCCATCTTCCTGAACCCGCGCAGTCCGCGAATGCCCGACCGACCTTCGCGCGCAGGTTGGTGGCCGAGGGCCTGGGAACGGCGCTGTTGCTGGCCACCGTTGTCGGCTCCGGCATCATGGCCGAGCGGCTCGCAGGCGGGAACGTCGCCATCGCGCTGCTCGCCAATACGCTCGCGACCGGCGCGGGCCTGGTGGCTCTCATCCTGGCCTTCGGGCCGATCTCGGGCGCTCACTTCAATCCCGCGGTGACGCTGGCGGATGCGGCGCTCGGCGGACTCCGGTGGCGCGACGTTCCGGGCTACGTGTTGGCCCAGGTCGCAGGCGCTTTCGGCGGGGTCGCAGTCGCCCACGGAATGTTCGGGGAGGCGGTCTTCACGGCATCCCGCCACGCGCGGGCCGGCGGCGCGCAGTTCTTGAGCGAGTTCGTCGCGACCTTCGGCCTCCTTGCCGTCATCTGGGGAGTCGCTCGCAGGCGATCCACGGCCGTGCCCTTCGCGGTGGCCGCGTACATCACGGCGGCCTACTGGTTTACCGCATCGACCAGCTTCGCCAACCCCGCGGTGACCCTGGGCCGCTCCGCCAGCGATACCTTCGCCGGCATCCGGCCCGCCGACGTGCCCGGATTCGTCGCCGCCCAGCTTCTGGGCGCCGCGGCTGCGACGCTGCTCTTCCGCTGGCTGGTGCCGGCCCTGCCGGAGAGCGCCCCAGACCTGGTTGTCCCGCACCAGGAGCAGACGGAGGAGGCGTCGTGACCCGCGTCGTTTTTGCCTGCGTTCACAACGCGGGTCGTTCCCAGATCGCTGCAGCGTTTTTCAACTCGATGGCCGACGGCAGCAAGGCCCGCGCGGTGTCCGCCGGAACGCAGCCGGGCGAGCGAGTCCACCCGGAGGTCGTCGCCGTCATGAAGGAAGTGGGTATCGACCTCTCCAAGGCGCAGCCCCAGCGCCTCAGCCTGGAGCTGGCGCGCGGCGCGAGCTTGCTGGTCACGATGGGCTGCGGCGACGAGTGTCCGGTGGTTCCGGGCGCTCGACGAGACGATTGGCCCCTGCCGGATCCGAAGGGGCTGCCGATCGAGCGCGTCCGCGCAATCCGCGACGAGATCAAGAGCAGGGTGGAACGCCTTCTCCAGGTCGAGGGATGGGGCCTCGCGGAGCTCGCGAAGAAGAAGTGATCAGCGAGTCACCTTCCTGATCGTGTCCCAGGTGCGGGTGGTGACTTCCTGACCGAGCGTCCTCTCGATCAGGGTCATGAATACGGGGCCCCGCGGGCTCGGCAGGTAGGCGCTGAACACGTCGCTGCCCTCCGAGCAGAGGATGCGCGCGCCATCGAGCTCGATGGGCAAAGCGAGCTTCGCCTCGGGCCTCTTGCGCAGGAACGTGACGATACGCTTGGCGCCGGGCGGGAGCCGGAAAGCTTCATACGGATCGGAGGCGAGGATGGCGCGAAGCGCGTCGAGCGAACGCACGATGGTCAGGAACGAGCGGCCAAGCTGGTTCTTCATCGCGGTCTCGGCTTTGCGCTCGAGCGATGCCTCGGACGAGGCCCGGGCGCTGAACACGACGTTGCCGCTGGAGCGGACCGTCTTCACGTCCGTGAAGCCGGCCACCTCGAAGCACTTTTTCAGCTCCGGCATCTTCGCATTCATCGGGCTGACGCCCCGGAGGAACGCCGCGTAGCGGGCCATGCGCAATCCTCTCGATGGGGTGGGGCAAGGCTCAGCCGAGCTCTTCCGGATCTACCAGATAGCCGTACGGTGCAGGTGTCAGGCTTCGCGCGATCGACGCATTCCGGAAGACGCTCGAGCTGGCGGGTTAAACTGGATTGGTGGCTGGCGCCATACTGGTCGGGGCCCGATCCGCGGTATCATCCAGCCACCTGAAACCGGCCTCGCCGTCCCATGGTCGGGCATCCGGGCGCTTCTGCCCTCGATGACCATCAAGGTGGCGGCGGAGTTACAGATCGGGTCCGGGAGGCATGCAATGGCCAGCGAATCCAGCATCGAACGACTCGCCGAGCGGCTCGGCATCTCGAGCGGCACGAGAAAGATCGGCCGGACCACCCTGATCCGACTCTCCATCTACTACGTCGTGGTCCTGGGAATCGTCGCCGGGTTCATCATACTGACGGACAATTTCAGGGCACTCGCGTTACCCGCCGATGGGAAGTCCACCTTGGGAGACCTGACCCAGGGCTTGTGGGATCCGCTCTTCCGGTCGCTGCCGCCGCTCAGGACCGGCGCCGCGGCGGTGCTCGGTTCGTTCCTGCTTGCCCTGCCGGTGGCATTCACCTACGTGCGCACGCGCAACAGCCTCAAGTACGACCAGGCGGTGGTGCAGACGGTGATCATGCTTCCGGTGGTGGTCACGGCCATCCTGATCGTGGTGGCGAACAGCCTCGCGCTGGCCTTCAGCCTGGCCGGAATCGTCGCCGCGGTCCGGTTCCGCAACAACCTGAAGGACAGCCGCGACGCGGTCTATATTTTCGCCGCCGTGGGAATCGGGTTCGCAGCCGGCGTCGGTACACTCTCCATCGCCGCCTTCTTGTCGGTCTTCTTCTGCGTCCTGGAGCTGCTCCTCTGGAAATTGGATCTCACGGCGGACCACGAGCACACCTTTGGACTGCTCTGCCTGCCGGCGCGCCCACCCGGACAGCGGAACGGCTCCCTGCCCTTCGTGGGGGAGACCAGCGTGGCACCCGTCGCAACCCGCGACGCGCTGGAGGCGGCGAGCGGCGACGCATCCGTGGCCACTCCTTCGGCGGATACCGGCCTGCTCGCGATGGGTGGGGGGAAACCAGAGCCTGGGGTAATCGAGCCTGGTGAGGACGGAGCGAAAAGGCCAGCCGAGCGGCTCCTGGTGTACACCACCGATCCGGCCAAGGCCCGGCAAGTGGCCGAGGCCGTGCTCGACCAGATGACGAAGGGCTACAAGCTCAAGAAGACCAGGAACGGTGGGAACGATCAGTTCGTCCTGGAGTACCGACTGCGGACCCGGAGGAAGTCGCCGGCGGACGCGATCATCCACCGACTTCAGGCCGAGGGCACGCCTTACATCATCGCGGCGGAGGTGGTGGCCGCGGACGCTCGGGACAAGAGCTGAGCGACTCTCGATGGCAAACCTGATAGTTCCCGTTTCCGCGCACGACCACATCTGGGGACCGGTGAATGCTCCCCTCACACTGGTGCAGTACGGAGACTTCCAATGTCCCCACTGCGCGGCGGCCTATCCGGAGATTGCCGCGATTGCGAATGAGCTTAGCGACTCGCTCCGGCTCGTGTTCCGCCATTTTCCCCTCCCCGAGGTCCATCCGCAGGCCCAGCGCGCTGCCGAGGCTGCCGAAGCAGCCGCCAGTCAGGGCCGTTTCTGGGAAATCGCCCCCCTGCTTTATGAAAACCAGGAGCAGCTCGACGACCACTCCCTGGGCCGCTACGCGAAGAAGGCGGGCGTCGACCTCAAGAGGTTCAGGAAGGAGCTGAGCTCCGGCGTCCATGCCCCGCGCATTCGTGCGGACTACCTGGGTGGTGTCCGGAGCGGGGTGAGCGGCACGCCGACGTTCTTCATCAACGGCAAGCGTTACGAGGGCATGTTCAACTCCGAGGCATTCGTGGCGGCGCTGCTGAACGAGTCGAGGAGCGCCCATCGATGAACGTCTGACCCCTGCAACTGCAAATGCAATCGCCGCTTCGCGGAATCATGCAATTCGCAATCCGCGCGAAGAGCGTCGTCGTGGAATCCCCCTGTGATTCCGCTGAAGGCAATCAGGGCCCGACGCATGCAAGAGGGAGGGCTCACGAAGCGACTCCGTGAGCTCGCGATCGGGAGAGAATGCGATGAAGAGGATCGAGACCGTCATCAAGCCTTCCAGCGTGGACGCCATGCAACAGGCACTCACAGCCGCGGGCGTCACTGGCCTGACCCTGAGCGACGTGAGAAGCCTGGGGAGCCAGAAGACCCGGATGCTCTACCGCGGCAACGAATACGTGGTGGATTTCACGCCGAAGGTAAGGCTCGACCCGCGGCCGAGCGGCGAGGCGGCGCGCGTCGAGATTCGCGAGTACGACCTGCCGCTCGATCCGGACCAGAACCTGCCGGCCAAC
>Ga0209488_10005140_pt1 | contig 10088 bp, 9 predicted proteins | sample Rivendell_Oct201_8_FD_188349 | JGI IMG/M metagenome (GOLD analysis project Ga0209488, IMG submission 188349) | Vadose zone soil microbial communities from the Eel River Critical Zone Observatory, Northern California, USA -... | ecosystem: Environmental > Terrestrial > Soil > Vadose zone >... | reverse complement strand
CGCAGGGCTGTGGAGCTGGCGCCTCAATCTCCGCAGATGCAGTACAACCTCGCACTGACCTATTACCAGTTAAACAAGTTTGAGCAAGCCCGCGTTCCACTGGCCGGGGCCGTCGAACGCTGGCCCGATTTGTTTCAAGTGCACGCTCTCTATGGCGCGGTATTGTTAAAGCTGGGCGAAGATGCCGCGGCCTATCGTGCTCTTCAACATGCCCGGCAGCTCAATCCTCAGGACCAAAGTACGGCGGATCTGCTTTATACGATCACGCTCACACTCGCGACGAAAGCGCAGAGTGCCAGGCAGTATTCCAATTCGCTTCGCTATCTCGAAGAAGCAATAAAATTGCACCCCGACAGGCCTGAACCGCACCGCGCTATGGCGGAAATCTACATTCTTACGAACCACCCAGCCAAGGCGGCCGGTGAACAGCAGGTAGCCGACACCCTCAGTAAGAATGCTGCAAAGCAGGATCACAAAGATTAAGCTTCAAGGCCTCAAGTAGAATGCTCTCCTACCACGGATCGCAATCCAGTAACTGACATTGCATCCCATCGCGGCATGGCGAATCGGCTCACCGTGTTGACCATGCGCTGCAACGGCGACTTTTGCCTCGGCGTGAAGACCGGCAAAGGCATTCTGAATGCTCCGGAGGCAGCAAGATTGTTGCGGATGCACGCACCTTCCACGGTGGATGATCTGCTTCAGAATGAAGACGGCCCCAGCTTAAATGCCTTGGTCGATGCGGCTCTGCAATCCGGCACCCCGTGCGCCGCATTGGTCGACGAAGCGAATGTTGAGTTCGGACCCGTCGTGACGCGTCCGGGAAAAATCATCTGCGTGGGTCTTAATTACCGGCGGCATGCCAGAGAAATCAACCTCCCGATTCCAAAATATCCTGTACTTTTCAGCAAGTTCAATAATGCCCTCAGCGCACACAAGAGCGCCATTCGGCTTCCGGTCGAGGTGGCTACTAAATTTGATTATGAGACTGAACTAGTCATCGTGATGGGCAAGCGAGCCAAAAATGTCAACGAAGCCGACGCGCTTTTCTACGTGGCCGGCTACTGCACAGGCAATGACTTCAGTGCGCGGGATCTTCAGCTCGACCGCGGCGGCCAATGGATGATTGGCAAGACACTCGATCAGTTTGCTCCGCTAGGTCCTTATCTGGTCACTGCCGACCAGATCAACCCGGACAAGTTGAAGATCGAGTGCAAGGTCAACGGTGAAACGCGGCAGTCTTCCAACACCGACGACTTCATCTTTAACACCGCCCAGATAGTCAGCTACATCTCCCGCCATATGACCCTGGAACCCGGCGACATAATTTTCACCGGCACGCCGGAGGGAGTAATTCTGGGCCATCCGAAAGAGAAGCAGGTATGGCTCAAGGCCGGCGATAACATTGTTTGCAGTGTGGAGAAGCCCGGGGAATTGAGGTTTGACTTGATTTAAATGGATATGGCGCTCGGACCCTTAAGCAGCGCGCTTGTTATCGATCTTAACGTGGTTCAGGGCCTGTCCGATTGCACTCAAGACATCGTCGTAGGAGGCGAGCATTTCATGATGCCGTGGAGCTTTCGTCCACCACAAGACTCGCACCTTCAAGGTTCCCGAATCCGGGTCGGTCAGGTCGGTAACAAGGGCTTCGGGACTTGGTTCTGGCAGCACTCCGGGCACTTTGCGCACGGTTTCAATAATATGAGATTTAATTTCGCTCAAGTCCTGTATGCCTTTCAGGTTCAGGTCGTATTCCCATCGCCGCGTAGTGAGCGCTGTGTTGATGATTACCGAATGCGTGAATAAATCGGCATTCGGAATCACGATTCGTCTGCCATCATAGGTTTTGATCATCGTCGCTCGAGTCTGAATCTCTTCCACGATACCTTCGAAATTGTCGAGTTTGATCTCATCGCCGATACGGAATGGTTCAGCCCAGAGTAACAACAAACCTGCCAGAAAATTTTGCAGGATATTCTGAAAGGCGAATCCAATAGCGACGCCGCTGATGCCCAGGATCTTTATCAGATCGCCGGCCTGAAAGGACGGAGCGACCACGGAAAAAGCGACCAGAAAGCCAAACAGGATCGTTGCCGCTCCGGTCAGCCGGGCGAACACCACACCCAGGTTCGGGCGGTATTTGCGGGTGGTACTGTGAATTATGCGGCTGACGACGATGCTGAGCAGGTAAAAGATGAAGAAGACAAGGACAGCCAGGATCAGCGAAGGAAGACGCGAAAAAAAACTGTCCGCCATGTGGTGGGCGGAGTCCCAAAACTTTGCGAAATTAGAATGCATAGTCTCCGGATAATTGTGCGCGGAGCGCCGTCGGGCGCTCCGCGTTGCACTCCCGACTTAAAATTATTGTTTCCCCTTCGGAGGCCGCGGCTGACTCTGCCGCGCAGGTGGTTGCTGCCTCTGCTGCAACCGTTCCTGTTGGGCTGAGTGTTTTTGCTGCAACTGTTGCGTCTGTTGCTGGTGCCTCTGCTCCAGTTGTTGCGTTCTGGCCTGCGCATTTCTCTGCTGCGCTACCCGTTGGTGGTCTTGTTCCTGCCGCTGTTGCAACTTCTGTCGTTCCCTGTCCTGCCGCATGCTCAGGTTTTGTTGCTGCTTTTGATATTTCTGGTCGAGCTTCGAATTCCCCGTGTTGGGCGCAGAGCGACGTTCGGCCGGCGGAAGATCTCTGACATGCATTGGATTCGCGGGCCGGGAACCGCTGTTCGAGGGGCGGCTGGCCGCTTCATTGCCCCGCTGTTCAGTCCTGCCACGATTGGCGGGCGGATGGTACGGAGCTCCAGCTTCCCTGGCCGGCACTGCCCGGTTAAATGCTCCGGGCCTTTCGGTAGCCGCAATCGGCGGCCGTCCCTGGTTTACGGATGCCCGTAACTGCGGGTTCCCACGAGCCGCCCGTAGATGCTCGGTTTGAGCGGCCACGGGAGGTAGACGTCTCTCGCGTGCCGCTGCTTCTTGTTGCCGGCTGGGACGCGCATTGATGCCGCCATTGCCGCCGTTGTAACTAATGCGGTTCTCGCGGTTTTCGTGGATTACTCTGTTCTCGTAGACATTGTGGACAATGGTGACGTTCACATTGTTTACTGTACGGTTATAAAAGAAGCGTCCATTTTCCCATCGGCCCCCTTCGTATCCTTCGCCGAAGTAACCGAATCCGTAATTGATCCCGCCATAAAAGCCTATTACCGGCCCCCAGTATCCCTCATGAAAAACGAATGCTTCTCCGCCCCAGCCCCACCACGCCGGGGTCCATAGGAACCCAACTTCTGGAGCCAGAACCCAGGTGCCGGGCACCCAATAATAATCCTCGGCATCGTCGTCCCAGGACCAGTAACCAGGCGTCCAAATATAGCCGTCGCCTGGGCAAACTGGTTGGTCATACACCGGAAGAGCTGGCGGGCCAAACGTGATTGCAACTCTGAACTGCCCAAACGAGGCCGCCGATAGCGCTAGCATCAGCAGGGCCAGCGACAGAGAACGACTGGTCAGAGAACGTAAGCATAAATTCATAGGCTGCTTCCTTTCATCTTGACGATTCCTTGGTCCCTCACCAAGGTCGGTTGGGATCACATCCTGCCAATCAATTTATGATGTCTTTCGTCAAAAGGGGGTAGCCTGCTCTTATGCTCTCTGGCAAAAGGTGGAGAGGGACTTCGCGAGTCTAGGGTAATCCATCATCGTGCATACAGTTTTCGCCCTATATGGCAAAATGGTGGGTAGCTCCACAATGTTCGATATGATACGCAGGCAAAACCTAGAGTCCATGCGTACATATTTTCTCTCTAGGGTTTCTTAAGGAAAGCTCTGGCCAGTATGTACGTCAAGAAGTGGGTTGCTTTTGCGTCAATCCTTGCGGCAGCAAGTCTCCCAGCTTACGGAAATAGCAGTACTTTCATCCCTTCCCAGCCCCACAGCGCTTTCACCGAGGACGGGCCGTCTGCAAAATCGGGAGGATGCTTACTGTTCCGCAACACGTTAGATGCTGTGTCCGCAGAGAGTAATGGAGTCCCGATGGCGAGGTGGGACAGTTTGCGCCCGACTGAAATCAAAGACCAAGAACGCACTGCGACGCTGCCTGAGCCTGGTAGCGGGGTTCTGCTGACACTCGGATTGCTTGCGCTGTTCTATTTGAGCCGGACGAGGCACCTGATCCAGGAAATCAGGGTCCAGGAGAATTAGGCGAGGGTTGCAAGTAGCGATCCGCCGGTCATCGTACCGATCAACGTGCCATGAAATAATCTTCAGCCAGTGAATTCAGGCGGCGGCCCTGGCGGTCATGATGGTTTCTTCGACCGCAGTCGTGATTGTTTCTTCGAGCGTGTTCGTTTCCCGGGCGCCCGTGTGCCGTAACACCTCGCGTGCCCACAGCGTTTTGGCACGCTCCTGGCAGGAAACGTAAACCAGAACTCCAAGGCGGCCCAGCTGACCCTCATACTTGGCGGCATCGATCTCTGAAAAACCGAGCCCTACGAGCGTCCTGGCATTCCCGCACAGGGCGGGAGCTTCCCGAGCCACCATCAGAGCGTGAAGAAATACCCGCGACCGAATAAAAAAACCGACAGTAGGAATCAGGACCGCGCCGAAGGCTGAAAGCCAACCAATCATCCCTGCGCTGGCTGCCGAATCGTCCCGATCGGAATTGAAAATACTGGCGTCTCGAACGACCGAAGCAATGGGATGCGTCGGGGCCAGCATCATGCAGATGTCTTCATTGGCAAAGCCGGCCTGGTTTAGATCACGCACGATGTCGGTTAGTACGACGTCCTGGGAATAAATCCCGTAGGCGGCTGCTGTGGTCACTGCCATATCGAACACTCCAGCTCGGCGATTTATCTCGGTAAACAGAACAGTTTGATGGGCGAACGAGACTCCAACAGATTCTGGCGAGTCGAATGCCGCTGCAGACGACAAAGTGCCGGTCTATCTCTGAACAACTTGCAAGTTACACGTTCCGGCTCATGATGAAACTCGGGTAAATCATGTAGTTTTCGGCGATATTTTGGGAATTTGTCACAGGCCTTCGGCAGGCAAGAGTTTCCTCTTCGTTGGGCCGAAAGTTCACTGCTGGTTCGACTCGTTTTCAACTAAGCATATTGTTTGCAGGCCAATGGAGACGGCTGTCACGGTTGGCAAGCTTTTTGCAGGGTTAAGACCGAACGCTGATTGGAATAATTGGGAACAAACAGGTTCCTTGGAGGTTTCGTATGAGTATGAAACGAGTTTTGCAGCATTTCTCCCTCTCTGCAGCGGTGATGCTGGCTATATTTGTGGCACCCACCCTTTACGCGCAACAGGCGGATCAAGATCCCTCTCCAAATTCTCCGGCGAAAACGAATCCAGCAGTCCCGCAGGCGCAGCAAAACGAGGCTCAAATGCCGGCCTCCGGCGAGGCCACGACCCGTGAGGCCAAGACTTTCACCGGACGCGTCGTCAAGGAAGATGGGCAGATCGTTCTGAAGGATCCGGTCACCAAAGTCAGCTACAAGCTCGACGACACGGCCAAAGCCAGGCAGTATATCGGCCGAGAAGTAAAGGTAACGGGGAAACTGGACCTAAATACGAATACGATTGCATTAAACCGTATCGAACCGCTTCCCTAGGATCTGCCGCGTTTCTGACGCCTTTTTAGGCCTGCGTGCGGAGGCTCCTTCGAACGGAGCCTCCGCGCGCATCGAAAACCGAAATCTCAATGACTCAGGCTTGAGAAATTCATGGTTCTTCTTATGCGAATTATTCGATCCAAAACTCAATACGATTTTCCCACGGCGGTTACATTTCTGATGGCAGGTCTCGGAATTGGCTCATTGCTGGCGATCCTGTTTGCTCCCCGCTCCGCGCAGGCGGAGCTGGTTCCACTGGCAGCGACTTCACGCTCCCGGTAGGATTCCTCCCGGATATGCTTGGCTTGTCTGCCGGAACCCTATACCATCCTTCAGGCGGATCGTGGCGCCCAACAGAGAGCGCCTCCGGGTGAGGGCCATGCCCTTGCAAACACGCGAAAATTCGTGGAGAGAACAGGAACATGTTGCCAAATATAGCTAAATCCTCATTTGCGGTTTTTGCAGTCCTCATCGTGCTCACAGCGGCTGCGTTAGCGAAGACCGAGGTCGCCAGGCGAGCTTTCGGGCACACACCGGAAGGAACGCCCGTCGATCTCTACTCGCTGAAGGATGGCAAGCTCGAAGTTGGCATTATGACCTACGGAGCGATCGTTGTTTCCCTGCGCGTACCGGACCGAAAGGGAAAGCTCGACGACGTCGTCCTGGGATGTGACTCAGTCGAGAAGTATGTGGCCCAGACTGCTCATTTCGGAGGCATCGTGGGCCGCTACGCGAACCGCATCGCGCACGGCAGCTTCCAGCTCGATGGACACACTTACTCCATCCCGAAAAATGACGGCGATAATGCTCTTCATGGAGGAATCGTTGGCTTCGACAAAGCGGTTTGGGAAGCCAAACAGATTCCCGGCGGAGTGGAACTCACCCATGTAAGCAAAGATGGAGATCAGGGCTTTCCCGGCACGCTCACTGCGCACGTGAGGTACACCTTGAGCGGCGGCGCTTTGCGAATCGAGTACTCGGCGACCACCGACAAGGACACGGTGCTCAATCTCACAAACCATTCTTATTTCAACCTGGCGGGGCAGGGAAACGGCGAAGTCCTTCGGCACGTGCTGGAGATCGATGCTTCCCGTATGACTCCCGTGGATGCAACGCTTATTCCCACCGGAGAATTGAAATCAGTGGAAGGCACACCGTTCGATTTTCGTAAGCCGCATGAGATCGGGGAGCGGATTAATGCCGACGATGCCCAGTTGCACCTTGGCCATGGCTACGATCACAACTTTGTATTGGATCATCCGGCTGACAAATTGTCTGAAGCCGCGGAAGTGTATGAGCCCTCCAGCGGACGGATTCTGCGAGTGCTCACGACCGAGCCCGGGGTTCAACTCTATACAGGGAATTTTCTCGATGGTTCGATCACCGGCAAAGAAGGCCGCGTATACAAAGCGCGATACGCGTTTTGTCTGGAGACGCAACACTTCCCCGACTCCCCCAACCACCCAAAATTCCCCTCGACAGAATTGAAGCCGGGACAGAAGTTTCACAGCGTAACCGTGTATGAGTTCACCACCGGCACGCGCTAGGGCGATTTCGAGAAGCATTCCTCGAACCACTGGAGAGATCGCAGCGTGTAATCCCGCGCATCGGCGGGTTTCGCGATCGCATGCCCCTCGTTGGGATACACCACCAGCTTGGTAGGCACATGCAGAGTTTCGAGAGCGTGCCACCACTCGACCGATTGCTCCATCGGCACTTCGCCGTCGCGATCGCCCACGAGGAGAAGTGTAGGTGTCTTCACAGCTTTCACAAAGTGCATGGGATCGCTCTTCGCGTAAACCGCAGGATCGTCATACACCGATGCGCCGAAAAACGGAATCATCCATTCGTCGATATCATTGAGGCCGTAATAGCTCAGCCAATTAGAAAGGCCGGCGCCTGCCACCGCAGCCGCGAAACGCCGCGTCTGAGTCTCAGCCCACATCGTCATATATCCGCCGTAGCTGTGTCCGCGAATGCCGATGCGCTTGTTGTCGATCGGATATTTCTTGGAAAGGGCATCCACTCCTGCCATGATGTCCCGATAATCGCCGCCGCCGAAGTCTTTCACATTGGCTTGTGTAAAAGCTTCTCCCTGTCCATAGCTGCCGCGCGGGTTCGGGCAGAGTGCAAAATAACCCATCGCCGATTGCGCGCTCAGGAAGCGCTCGTCCCAGCGAGACATGCATGCGGCGGACGGCCCTCCATGGACGTTCACAATAAGCGGATAGTTTTTAGAAGGGGAGAAATCTTTGGGCAACATCAACCAGCCCTGCACACGCGTAGAGCCGTTCATCCAATTCACGTTGCGCATTTCGCCCCAAGCTGGTTTAACGTCGGCATTGAGATTGCTGATTTGCTTCCAATCTCCAATGGCACCCGCCCAGACTTCGGGCGGAGTGCTTGCGGATTGACGCACAATGGCAGTCATCAATTTGTCGCTGAAAGCGCGCCTGGGACTCCAGGCACCTCCTGCCGGAGCAGCCGTTTCTTCGCCGGTCCATAGTGTCTTGACCGCGCCGTCTTTGGAATTCACGCTGCCGAAGCTGGAATTCCCATCGATATTTTGGGCGAAGGTAATGCGATCGTCAGCCGTCCATGCGAGCGCGGAAGGAGATGATTTGATCCCAGGAGTGAGGTTTCTTGCCAACCCTCCGGCTATGGGGACGACGTGGATGTCGCCGCCGGTCGAACCTTCATCGCTCATCAATCCTTCGATGAACGCTACAGCTTTTCCATCGAAGGAGACGTGTGGTTCGGCAATTTGCAGTTTCGGTTTATAAATTTCGCGCATCTCGCCGGTTTTTGCGTTGGCGACATATAAACCCGCGACGTACCAGTTAGCGTCTCCAGAGCCGTGCGCCGCAGTCACCGCCCAGCCTTGTCCGTCAGGAGACCAGTCGTACTCGTAGACGTACATGTCAGCAGGCGTCACCTGGGTCAGATGACCGGTTTCCAAATCCACGATTGAAATACGCTGCTCGTAAACCTTTTGGTCAATCACTCCAACAAGCGGCGTCATCGGCTCCAGCGGCCCGGCGATGCGCGGAATACCTTCAATGAACAGAAGGGCGAGCCTCGACCCATCGGGCGAGAAACGCGGGGACTGTACATATCCCTTCAGGTCCGCAAGTTTCACTGGAGCGCCGCCATCGACTGCCGCGATCCAAACCTGAGCGGCAGGAATATCTCCTGGCAAGTCGGCGATGAATGCCAGCTGTTTGCCGTCCGCGGACCATGCCAAGTCGCGGAGTTCGAGCTTGCTGGCCACCGTGATTGTGTGCGAAGACCCGCCGCCGACAGCGACGACAGCGATTTCTCCTTTTACGATGTAAGCGACCTGAGTTCCGTCGGGGGAAAGCTCCACTTCATCAATTCTTTTGGCATGCGGCATGGAGTCAAGCACAGTCGCGGCTCGAGATGGCACGGCGGGTTGGTCTTGCGCGAAAATGGAGGCACAGATGAACAACGATGTGAGAGCACAAACCATCATCGAGCAATAAGCGCGTGGACTCTTTCGTGCGGTCATGGCGAAGGAGTATAGCTGGTTTTCAGCCTGACTGCTAAACCATTGAAGGCCCAACAAAAACAGAGTGGGTTGCACATTGCGGATGCGAAAAAACAGGGGAATGCTCACGCTGAACGTCGGCTTGCTGCCAAATTATTCCTGGGCTACCTGCTATCCGACGAAGTCTGCCGCAGGGTAATTCGGGTTCCCTTTAACTCAAAGCGGCTATCGCGCCAAACGTAGCGCAGATTCAAGTAGCTCGCAAACCAGACTACGAAGCCGAGGACATCGCGCAGCGGATAGAGCCATGGCGCGCGCCGCACTTGCGGATCCCGAACTACCATCCAGCCCACAAGCCACGCTTCAGCCAATCGGTTGAGCACCGCCACGGCCAGAAAAATTGATCCAAGTCCCCAGTGGCCCAAACCCCCAGCCGCGAGCAATCCGAGCAGACCGTAGGGCATGGAGAAAACCAATCCAGTTCCAAAATGTCCCTTGGGTCGCGAATAGCGTGTGGTCTGCGCCCAGCGCAACTGGTTCTGCCACATGCGGCGAAACGATTTCTGATTGACCACATGATCGATAACGTGGCCGGAGAGAACCACGCGGTACCCCGCTTCCGCAATCAGGTTGCCGATAGCAAAGTCGTTGGAAATATAGTCTTTCAGAGCAGGGTAACCGCCAATACGAGCCAGAGAATCCTTGCGGACCGCGATCGTCGGACCCAATCCAAATTTCATTCCTTCCAGCAGATTCGCCACTAATACACCTGCCGTCATTTCCACCGACATGCCGATCGCGGTGAGTGCGGAGAAGAATCCGGCGGCATTCTTGCCGCGATACACGCAGGTCACCATGCCGACTTGGGGATCGAGCAACGGCGACACAACTTCCCGCAAATAGCTGGAAGAAACCTCGACGTCACTGTCGGCGGTCACAAGAATTTCATGCGCGGCGGCCTCCGCCAT
>Ga0209488_10005139_pt1 | contig 10089 bp, 11 predicted proteins | sample Rivendell_Oct201_8_FD_188349 | JGI IMG/M metagenome (GOLD analysis project Ga0209488, IMG submission 188349) | Vadose zone soil microbial communities from the Eel River Critical Zone Observatory, Northern California, USA -... | ecosystem: Environmental > Terrestrial > Soil > Vadose zone >... | reverse complement strand
CGCGAGAACCCCTGGCAAGCAGTCGGTGTGGCCGCGGGCATCGGATTGCTACTGGGACTGTTGCTGAGCCGACGCCAATGAATTCGGCCACGTCGGCGCCGGAAGAACCCGCATTGGGTGCCGCCAGCGGTACGGCGGGAGCCGTGACCGGGCTGTTTCGATCGTTCACCAACTTGGCGGCAACGTTCGTCTCCATTGCGCAGACTCGCCTCGAACTCCTGACGACCGAACTGCAGGAAGAAGTGCATCACACCGTCGGTCTCGTGATGTGGGCGCTCATTGCACTGGTTACCGCGATGATCGCGATGTTTTTTGCCGGCTTGACGATCATCTTGGTTTATTGGGAAACGCATCCCGTCCTGGCGTCGCTGCTCGTGATGTCGGCATTTCTGCTAGCTGCAATTATCGCGGCGTTGGTCTTGGTTGCAAAAGTAAGAACGCGTCCCCGTTTTCTGGACTCGACGTTAAGTGAATTGTCGAAGGATGCCGATTCGCTCAAGTCTTCGTTGCGAGCGCAGCCGTGACGTCGCGCGCCGAACAACTCGCACTGCGGCGTCACATTTTGCAGATGCGCTGTTCGCTGCAACGTCAGGAAATCGCGCAGCTGTTCGCGAACGTCGAGTCACGGTTGACCGGCGCGGATCGCGCGGCCGACTTCGTCATACGCGTCGTCAAAAATCCGCTGCTCTTGATCGCGATCGCCGCGGGCACCGTGATGATCGGCCCTTGGCGCATTCTGCGTTGGGTTAGTCAGGGAGCAATGTTAGTCAGGATCGCGCGCAACTTTCGCCGGCTCTGGATCCGCTAAAAAGTCAGTCGGCTCGTTTTAATTCGATCGCGTTCTCGCGCCGATCCGCTGCGCTTCACCATTGCAAGGTACACACCTAAGTTGTGTTTCGTGAAGTCTCATTGGCTACACAAAATAAATAGCGATGAGAACCTCCAGCCTGCGTACGAGCGGCGCGGGAGATCGGAAATGATTCGTTCGCATTTCGCCCGATGCGAATCTGAAACGAGTCCGCGTCAATAAAAAATAAATGCCGCGCCGAGCGATTGGTTCGCAGTGGAACCATCCGTAGCGTCAATTTGTGGCAATAGCCATAAAATTTACATTGCGGTGCATCTATTATCTCCTATGACATTAAGAGAGTGTTAATGACGCTTGTACCAGTAGGCGTGTTGACGACTTGTGAACTATGAATTCGATTTGGCTTAAGAGTAAAGCAGCGATCGACACGATTTTTGAGTAGCGGTTCAAAACGAAACGCAGTCCGGATTCGTCTACTGGGGGGATTTGACCATGCGGGTACTGAAGTACGGGATCAATAGACTTGCACTAAACGCATTCAGAAACCGAATGGAGTTGGTTAAGGCCGGCCTCGGGCGTCGCGACCTGCTGAAAATGGGACTGCTCACCAGCGCTGGATATCTGATCGCGAAGTCCGGACTCAGCAGCAGAGCCTACGCGCAGGGCGGTGGCAACGATGCTACCCCCAATCCGGCGCCCCCGCCCAGTCCGCCGACAACTCCTTTTATGGAGCCGCTGCCGATCATGCCTGTCAAACAACCGGTGGCGTCTCTTTCGCCCGCACCGACTACGGCGCCGAACACTGCGGCGGGCGAAGGGCGCACGCGAGCGCATCAGGCGCTGGCGCAATTTCCGCCGCAAAAATTGTACACGCGAATCGCGCAAGCTTCGTCGGTCAGTATGTCTCATGATTTGCCTTCCCAGCCAGTATGGACTTATGACGGCAACCTACCTGGCCAGACATTTATGGCACGGTATGGCGAACCGATCTTGGTGCGCACCATCAACAATCTGCCGAGCGACAACGGCGGATTCGGCAAGCCGTCGATCACCACGCACCTGCACAACGGACATACGCCGTCGGAGAGCGACGGATTCCCATGCGACTTCTTCGAAATAGGTCAGTTCTACGATCAACACTACCCGAACGTGCTAGCGGGATTTTCCTCGACGCACCAGCCGAACGGCGACATCAACGAAGCATTGAGCACGCTTTGGTATCACGACCATCGCGTCGACTTCACTTCGCAAAATGTTTACAAGGGTCTTGCGGGATTCTTCCTGTTGTTCAATCAGTTCGACACGGGCGATGAAACCACCGGATTCCGTTTGCCAAGCGGTCCGTTCGACGTGCCGATGCTGCTGAACGACAAAGTATTCGACCCGGTCAACGGGTTGCTAGCTTTCGATTTGTTCAACCTGGACGGAATTCTCGGCGACAAATTCTTGGTGAACGGCAAGATTCAACCGTTCTTCCAAGTTCATCCGCGGCGCTATCGTTTGCGATTTATCGATGGCGGTCCCTCGCGTTTCTATCAGTTGTTCCTGACGGATCCGACCAATACGAACGCGACCAATCCGTTCTTCCAAATAGCCAACGACGGCAATCTGCTCCCGAAACCGCAGCAAGTCAGCAGCGTGCGTCTTGGCGTTGCCGAGCGGGCCGACATCATTGTCGACTTCAGCAAATTCGCCGGCAAATCAGTCTTCCTTGAGAATCGCCTGCAGCAGACCGATGGACGCAAGCCTGGCGCGGTACTCGGCGCCGGACAAGGCACGAATGTTCTCAGATTCGATGTAGTGCTCCCGCCGGTGGCCGACAACAGCCAGGATCCGGCGACTATCACGAAGTTCTACAGCTTGCCGGATAGAACGGCGACACCGCGAGTAACGCGCACCTTCAATTTCGAGCGGACCAACGGTCAATGGGCAATCAACGGTCAATTCGTAGATTGCAATACAACGCGCTTCACCGTGCAAAAGAATTCTGTCGAAAAATGGATACTAAAGAACAATTCCGGAGGCTGGCAGCATCCCATTCATATTCACTTCGAAGAGCATCAAATACTCAGTCGCAATGGCGTCGCGACGCCGAGCAATTCGATTGAGTTTGCGAGAAAGGATGTGACGCGCGTGCAGTTCAATGAAACCGTGGAATTGCTCTTCCGCTTCCGCGATTTTGTCGGACCTTATCCCCTGCATTGTCACAACCTCGTTCATGAGGATCACGCGATGATGTTGAAGTGGGCAATCGCCAACACGGGCGACACTAACTCGCGGCCGTAATTCGACTATCAAGCTTGGGGGATACGCCATGTCCGTTCGGCCAGTAGCATTCGGTTATTCGCCGCTGGTGGCGCTGTTGTTGACGCTTGCGATGCTGACATCCGCATCCAGCTCCGAAACAATCAGCGCCTCGCGCGACACCATTCGGCGCCAGCACTTTCCCGACGTGGTGCTGACGACGCACGAGGGCAAACAGGTGAAATTCTATGAGGATCTACTCAAGGGCAAAATCGTAACGATTAATTTCATGTACACGCACTGCAAGGAAGGCGTATGTCCGCTGACCACCTACAATCTCGGACTCGCGAGGCGCATCATCACCGAACGGGTGGGACCCAATCGTCTGGGGCACGACATCTTTACGTACTCGATCACCATCGACCCAGAGCACGACACGCCCGCGGTGCTCAACGAGTATGCAAAGACTTTCCATGCCGGACCCGGCTGGTTATTCTTGACTGGCAAACCCGACGATATCGAGCTGCTGCGACGCAAGCTCGGCTTTGTCGATCCTGATCCCAATCTCGACAAAGACAAATCGAATCACATCGGCAACGTGCGCTATGGCAATGAGCCGCTGCAGCAATGGAGCGTGGTGCCGGGGATGGCCAAACCCGAAGTGATCGCAACTTCGATTTTATACGCGGACTGGCCCGCCGACAGCGCGAAGAAACCCTTGTTTACAAAGTCGGTTCGAGCGACTCAATGACGTCGGCGTTACTAGGCGCCGCGAACTCTCCGTAATAACTCCGTTGCATGGCGCCGGCTGACCTGTAGCACGCCGTCGCAATCGCGCATGCGCACCACGTACTGTCCGTCGTCGCCGCGCTCGACCGCGGCGATATGCTTTTCGGCTACCAAGGCATTCCGATGCACCCGTATGAAGCCCGACGCGAACTCCAAGCCCAATTCCTTCAACGGCTCGTCGATGAGATCTTCCCCGCCCTTGTGCCGCACGGTGACGTATTTTTGATCGGCGAAGAAATAGTAGATATCGACTAGCGGGATCAAACGCAGCTGCTCGCCGAGGCGCGCGCAGACATGTTCGCGCCGATGGTTGAGGTTCGCACTACGCGTTGCCTGCACCAAGCGCGGCGCCGAGATGCGACTGGCATGCAACAGCGCGCGCGCCAGTTTTTCCTTGCGGATCGGCTTGAGCAGATAGCCGATTGCCTGCGCGTCGAAGGCGTCGATGGCGTGATCGCCATACGCCGTCGTAAAGATAACCGCGGGCGCTTCGGTCAGCGTCGACAAATGTTGTGCGACCTCAATCCCCCATATGCCGGGCATGCGGACATCGAGCAATACGATATCCGGCTTTAGTGTCGCGCACGCCGTCAGCGCGTCGTTGCCGTTGCCGGCTTCGCCCAACACCTCGCAATCTTCTATTTCGCCGAGCAAGCGTCGCAGGCGATCGCGCGCCGGAGGTTCGTCGTCAACGATGAGCACTCTCATTGAGGTTCGCGCTTGCTATACGGGAATTTCAGCGAGACAGAGTACTGGTTCGGTAAAATTTCGACCAGCACTTCCGCCTTGCCCGGCCAAGCGAGCTCCAGGCGCTGCTTGATATTGTCCAACGCCAGCTTGTTGCCGTCATGCTCGAAGCTCGCGGCATTATCGGCGACGGGATTTGCGACCGTAAGTTGAATGCTGTCGCCGTGCATCGTTCCGACGATGGTGACGACACCGCCATTCGATAAGCGCTCGATGCCGTGATAAATGGCGTTTTCCAACAGGGGCTGCAAAAGTAAACTCGGAACCATGGCGTCCGCCGGCAGGGCCGCAACGTTCCAATCGACCTTGAGCCGACTGCCCAAGCGCAGCTGCTCGATACGTTCGTATACGCGAGCGACTTCAAATTCTTCCGTCAGCGCGATGTGTTCCTTCGCATCGCTCAGATTCGCGCGGAACAAATCGGCAAGATCTTCTACGGCCTGCTCCGCCTGCGCGGGATTGCTGCGCGTGAGCGACGCGATCGTGTTCATGCTATTGAACAAGAAATGCGGGCGAATACGTGCTTGCAACGCGCGAATGCGCGCCTGCGCTTCCAGCTCGGTGGTGCGCTTCCACTCCGCGTTGACGAAGAAATATCGCAACGCGAGAGCTCCAACAATAATTCCGATGCCGGTGTTGCTCAACAGGAACAACGCGTGACGCGACGGAAACATATCGAGCGCGCCCGGATCGCCGAAGCTAAAATATTGACCGAAGCGAAAAGCGATCTCGGAAACCAGTGCAACAACAAGCGTTATCAGCAGCAAAGCCACGAACGATGCACCGGACGTCGACATAAGTCTCAGCCGCGGTCGCGCGCGGCACAGGACGACCGTGCACCCGAGACCCACCCACAGCAAAAACATCGAAGCCGCAGCGAGATCGATCCAGAAATTATCGTGAATAGCTTGCCGCGCGATGGAAATGACGACTGCGACCAACTCGACGATCAACACGATCGCGAACGCCATCCGTCCGGCGCAAAAATCGGGAAGGAAAAAAATCTGCGGCGTCGAGCGCTCGGCGTTTGGCATAGACGGATGGCGCGGTAAGCGTTGCTTGCGCAGGCCCGCGCCTCAGGCCGCCGGGTCTTTGGCAAACATCGCATCTTTCAGGCGGAACAGAGTCGAAATATCTTCGTCGCCAAAACCCTGTTCGATCAACCGGCGGTAGTGATGCAGCGTCATCTCGACCACCGGCAGCTGGACGCCGAAGCGCGCCGCCATGTCGCGGCAGATATTCAAATCCTTCTGATGCAGGCGCACGCGAAAACCCGCGGGGTAGGCATTGCGCACCATGTTTGGCGCACGATTGACGAAGTACCAGCTGGATCCGGCGCCTTTCCCCAGCGTGTCGATCAATTTGTCGAGCGGCAGCCCCTCGGCTTTTGCAAAGGCCATCGCTTCGCTCACAGCTTGGATGACACCGGCGCACATGATTTGATTGGTTGCTTTGGCAGCCTGTCCGGCGCCGCTCGGTCCGAAGTGTGCGACGGCGGCGCCCATTGCTTCGAGCACCGGCTGTGCGCGTGCAAAGGATTTTGCGTCGCCGCCGACCATAATCGCCAGTGTGCCGTTGCGCGCGCCTTCGACGCCCCCGCTTACCGGCGCATCCAAGAATTCAATCTGACTCTTCGCGAGTTCCGCCGCCGCAGCTCGTGCGGTGTCCGCGCTTACGGTCGAACAATCGATAACGATCGAACCGGTGCGGGCGCGCGACGCAATCGCAGCCGTTACTTGACGCACGTCGTCGTCGGCCGAAACGCACACCACAGCGACATCGCAGCTGGCGGCCAGTTCGCCTATCGACTCCGCCGCACGCACGCCGAGCTCTGCCGCCAACGCGGTCGCTTTGGCAGGCGTTCGATTCCAAACGCAATTGAGTAAGCCGCGCTTGTGAAGATTGCGCGCCATGCCGACGCCCATGGCGCCTAGGCCGATGAATCCCGTGCTCAAGGACATCGGCGCAGATTACACGACAGTCGAGTGTCTGTATCTATTCGCCGGCAGGATTAGTTGCAGAGCGCATCCATCGCTTGTTTGGCGGCGGAGCGTGCCCCTTCCAATTCCTTTTGCGTGAGATAGCGCTTCTCGCCTTTGGGTCCTTCTTCGTAAAGCCGCGGCGCATTCATGCGCGCCAAGTAATCCTGGCGAGCTTTGGTGCAGGCCTCTGCCTTACCTTCCTTGGATTTCTTCCTGTCGGCTGAGGAATCCTTCGAGTCTTTGCGCGTCGCTTCGCGATCGGCTTGCACCGCGCTTTCTTCCTCGTTGCGCTGATCGAGATCGACGATGTTCGTGTTGTCCGATTTGATGCTGAGACGTTCAGCCGGCAGGTACTGCGGCTTATCGGTATAGAGCACGTTGCCTTTCTCATCCTTGTATTTGTACACGTCGGCATGGGCGACGGCGGCAATAAACATGCAGCCAACGAACCCCACAATCGACACTCTCAACCGGACGGATCGCAACATGAAGGTCTCCAAAATTCCCGACGCCAAAGGCATCGCATAGTCTTTCGTGAGCCGCTCCGAGTCTAACAGGTAGCGGCACGAGGGCGAATTATGACCGCCCGGCAGACCGCAAGAGTGTGCAATGCATCACGTTGGCTGCAATGCGGCGATCCACGATTTGAAGGCCGAGAGGTGGGTCTCGAAGACAGACCCAGTGCGGCCCTGGTCAAGAGCGCAGCGCCGCATCCCCTGCGGAGATACAGCCCATGAATAGGACCGCTGGATGGATCCTGCGATTGCGGCTTTGAGCAATCGGCGGAAGCAAACGAAAACTATGCTTTTCGATTGCTTCGCGACGGTCGTGGCAGGACGCCCGATCCATCGCATCTAAACAGGGCTCAGGGATGAGCCCCGGCGCGAGCGGCTTTGCGCCGTGCCGGTGTCGAGTGAAAGTCACGCCTTTCGCTCGACACGCGGTCGTCGTGACAGGGAGTCCGATCGACCGCATAAAATACTCCAGATAAAAAATGGGCGTCGCACTATGCATGGACGCCCATTAGAAGGCGGGGACCGAAAAGGGGGTAACGGTCCTCGCTTATCTTTCGCTTCTCGCCTACATGTTGTAAGCGCGTTCGCCGTGATCGGCGAGGTCCAAGCCCTCTTCTTGGTCTTCGTCCGTGGAGCGTACGCCGATGGTGAACTTGAGCAGCAACATGATGACCGCCGCTACCGTGCCGGACCATACCAGCGAGGTGCAGACGGCTTTCAATTGCGACATGAATTGCGCGCCTGCATCGAACGGATCGACTGCGTTGGTGACGTAGTTGTAGATGCCGACACCGCCGAAGTCCGGATTAACAAAGATTCCGGTGCCCAAAGCGCCGATGATGCCGCCGATGCAGTGCACGCCGAACGCATCGAGCGCATCGTCGTAGCCGAGCATATGTTTGACCTTGGTCGAAGCCAGGAAGCACAAGATGCCGGCCGCCGCACAGATCGCGATCGCACCTTTAACACCAACGAATCCGGCGGCGGGCGTAATCGCCACTAGGCCGGCCACGATACCGGAACATACGCCGAGGAGACTCGGTTTGCCTTTGACCAACCATTCGGTTCCCGCCCAAGCCAACCCGGCGACAGCGGTACCGAACAATGTGTTGAAGAACGCCAATCCAGCGCTCGTGCCTGCTTCGAGCGCCGAGCCTGCGTTGAATCCGAACCACCCCATCCACAAAAGACCGGTTCCGATCGCGCTCATCATCAAGCTGTGCGGCGCGAAATTCAATTTGCCGTGACCCTTCCGCTTGCCGAGAATAATTGCGCAAACGAGCGCCGCGATACCGGCGTTGATGTGCACCACCGTACCGCCCGCGAAGTCGATAGCACCTTTCTGGAAGAGCCAACCGGCATGCGAGAGCGCGACATCACCAGCCGCCGCATCGGTGTACGCATCCGGACCGTCCCAGTACCACACCATGTGCGCGATCGGGAGATACGAGAACGTAAACCACAGCACGCTGAAGATCAGCACCGCGGAGAATTTCATTCGTTCCGCAAAGCCGCCGGTGATCAACGCAACCGTGATGGCGGCGAAGGTCAACTGGAACATGCAGAAGACATAGTCCGGAATATAGATTCCCTTACTGAAGGTCGCGGCTGGAGTCGCTATATCCTCACTCATGAATAACTTGTCGAACGAACCAAAGAACGGTCCGCCGGCCGTGAACGCGACGCTATAGCCGTAAATCACCCACAAGACGGCGACGACGCAGAAGATCGAAAAGCTCTGCATGGTTGTAGACAGCGCGTTCTTGGTTCGCACCATGCCGGCGTAGAACAGCGCGAGTCCAGGCACGGTCATCAATAGAACGAATGCGGTGGATGTCATCATCCAGGCCGTATCGCCCTTATTGCATTCGATTCCCTTGTCGCCGCACTTCGGCGCAGCGGCTGGCGCTGCAGCATCGGCGGGAGCCGCGGCCGCGGGCGCTTCGGCAGCAGCCGGTGCGGCGGTAGCGGCGGCCGGTGCTGCCGGAGTTTCCTGCGCCAGCGCCGCTATCGGCGTGATCATCGCCATCGCGATGAGTGCCAGGCTGCACACCGAGGCGAGCATCCGGCCAATTACCAGAGGTCTTTTCACTGTCGTTCTCCTGCGAGAGGTTGCTTTTGTGTTGTCGGTCTAACTCAAATTCGATACTTTCGATGTGCGCCCTGCCCATCCAATCAGCTCAATTCCAATCCGCATTCAAATGGCTTCTACGCCCGTTTCGCCGGTGCGAATCCGCACCGCTTGCCCTAGGTCGGCCACGTAGAGCTTGCCGTCTCCGATCTTGCCGGTGCGTGCGACGTTAATAACCGCCTCGATCACCTGCTCCGCCACCGAATCGTCCACAGCGAGTTCGATTTTGGTCTTGGGCAGAAAATCGACACGGTACTCAGCGCCGCGGTACAGCTCGGTATGACCGCGTTGCCGTCCGAAACCTTGAACCTCGGTAACCGTGATGCCCTGCACGCCGATATCCGCAACCGCTTGGCGAACGTCATCGAGCTTGAACGGCTTGATGATGGCGGTGATCAGCTTCATGACTTTCAGTTCCCGAGGAGTCCGGCAGCGCACGCGACTTGTCGCCTGCGCTGCGCGCGAGAGAAATGCATCTTCTGTGCCACGGGTTTGCGCGAGAGGCAGAGGCGAGATACCGGCATTCCCTGTAGGAATCGGTCGACAGCCGCTCGCAATTGGTGCGCCGTAGAAACCCAGTCGCTTCAAAACGGGGCGAACGCAACGCTCCAACGTATTGTCCTGTGTCCACGAGCACACTACAGTGCAACGTAGAGTACAAAACAGGCGACTCCCTCCCATGGAACCTAACTTCATCGACGATCTGGCGAAACGACTATCGGGCTCGATACCGGAAGGATTGGCCAATATTCGGGCGGACTTGGAGGCGAACTTCCGAGCCGTGCTGCAAGCGGGACTTGCCAAGCTGGATTTGGTGACGCGCCGCGAATTTGAGGTTCAATCGGGCGTTTTGCGCAGGACTCGCGAAAAGCT
>Ga0209488_10005138_pt1 | contig 10089 bp, 9 predicted proteins | sample Rivendell_Oct201_8_FD_188349 | JGI IMG/M metagenome (GOLD analysis project Ga0209488, IMG submission 188349) | Vadose zone soil microbial communities from the Eel River Critical Zone Observatory, Northern California, USA -... | ecosystem: Environmental > Terrestrial > Soil > Vadose zone >... | reverse complement strand
GCCGTGCGTGCACTTGGAGCAGGATGGCATGTCACGCAATTTGATCGACCGGACTTCATTGAGTTGGGGGGAATCGCGCCAGATATCCACGAACTTCATTCGCCGCACATTGCCGCTGGGGAGAGGAAACTGCACGCAGGGGTAAACGTCTCCGTAAGGAGAAACATAGCAGGCCGTGTGTCCGGCGCTGCACGGTAACTGATCCATATCGTCTTCGCCAGGGGCGACCGGAGGAGCGCAAAACTCCTCGATGTTTCCGCCGACCAGCGACTCATTCCGGAAAACCTCTCGTAACGCGGCCTCATCAACATTCAAATTAAGAATGGACCGATCTCCATCCATCATCGGGGTGATCGTAGGGTCCATCAGGAACTGCGCGTCCAGTTCGGCGGCCAAGGCCCTTACGCCCGCATAATCGTGCACGTTCTGGACCATCAGCACGTTAGCCATGATGACATGAATGCCGTGAGCCCGTAGCCGGCGTATGGCTTCGATCGACTGCTTGAGCGAGCCCGGCAGCTTGGTAATGGCGTCATGGACTTCGGGGATGTGCGAGTAAATACTGATCTGCACCGTTTCCACACCCAGGGCTTTGATGCGGTCCGCTTCTTTCGTCCGTATCAATATTCCATTGGTCTTCAGTTTGATGCAGAACGTCCGCAGCCGGGCGTGCTCCAGAATTTCGAAGAAATCCCGCCGCATTAGAATTTCGCCGCCGCTGATCGTCAAATAAAAAACACCGGCCTCCGCCATTTGATCGAGAAGATCTTTAATTTCCGCGGTGGTCATTTCACCGTGATCGTGGTGGTCGAGGTAACAGTGAATGCACCTTTCATTGCACCGATACGTCAGATCCAGTTGCACGCTCAGCGGAATGTTCATCTTGAGCGCCTTGTTGGACATTTCCGCGACCAAAGTGCTCATTTGGTCTCCCCGGGCGAAGTCGCGGACTGGGCAATCGGCTTGTCAGAAAGCAGCACGAGGCCGTGTTCGGCCAGTTCCTCCACGAGCCCTTCCGCATCCTTCAATGCGATTTCCGGCGTGATGTCATATTGCGTGCAAATCTTTTTCGAAACGATCTCCTCGAGCGGCGTCGCGCCATCCGCCGATTCCCAGATGACCGTCGCGACTTCGTCCAGCGTAAATAGGGTGGAATTTGTGGCGGACATCACCATGGTTTCATCGCCCAGCACTCGCGCGGCTATCGCGGTGCTTCGAGCCACATAGCGCTTGTTGTTCATACGATTAGCTCCCAGACGCGGGCATTGGGCACGAACGTCAGCCGGCGAATGGGCACACGGTTGACAAAATCCAAGGCCGCATCGAAGACCAGTTTCACAAACTCAGGGTCCCGGGCAAAGAACAGTATATTCTCCAGTAAACCGTGGACGGCGTCGGCTCCCACAATAGGCTCAATCTTGTTCTCGGGGCCCTTGGCCAGAAGGTACACACACTCGACGGGCGCGCGCAGGTTCTCTCCGACGCGGGCCAGCTCGCCGTAAAACGGCGTGCCCACCGCGGTATATCGCCCATCCTGCAGGGTTACATAAGAAATTTCGTCGGTAAGCAGCGCGGCGTCAGGAGGAGCCAGCTTTGCCATGGTAGTCTTTCCGGCCCCGGAGACGCCGGAAAACAAGAATGCGCGTCCATTCCTGATGGCGCTCGACGCGTGCACCAGGAAGCCGCCCTTCCGGGCCAGCAGTAGCGTATGCACGATACGCAGGACGGAATCGAGCGAATAGGGATTGATGGTCTGCTCGATGCGACCGCGCGCCGTGGAGGGATTCCACTCGGCGCGAAAATCCCCGCGCTCCATCAACCAGCGGCCCGAATCCCAGGTGACGCGAAGGTCTTCATCGCCAGATTCGGTGCCTGGCGGGGCCAGCTCGACGTCAAACTCGAAGCTGGCGTCGTCTGAGGAACTCACATACCCGGCGTAACGATCTTGAATCATGCGGATGAACGCCGGGTCGTCCGAACGCAGCCGTATGGGCAGGCCGCCGATCTCGACCACCACATCGGAGCGCAGCTCTGCCACCGTTACGCCTGGCAATCAGCCCTCCCGGAGAAAGAACTCCGCCAGTGTCCAACAAGGCGCAGATAAAGATACGCCGCGCGGTCGGATGTCTGGAGAATGCGAACGATCATCTGTTGCCTGGTGCTCAGACGGGCCGCAGGCCGGACCCGCCCATGGCCGCGCCCGTCACCGCACTCAATGGACGTAACTCGTCCGAGCAATTCGGAAGAAGAGACTGGAGGGTCATTGTGTGAAAGACGGTCGCCGCGCGTGATGAGTCGCGGATCTTCCTGGCTGCCCGCGCGGCCCACCACGCGGTGCGCGAACAAACGACCCTCGCGCGAGTAAAGCACGATCTCCCCGGAAGAAATTCCGGAAAGGCCGGCGCGTTGGACGGAAATCAAATCACCGGGGAGGATGGACGGTAGCATGCTGGTGCCGAAGACACGGAGACGAACTTTCCCGAACCTGCGGACAACTTCACCCGCCAGGCTGCACGCCAGCGTCGTCGACACGTTCTCCGGTCGGTTCATAAGCTCACTCAGCAACGAACTATGAGGCTTTTCTGCTAAACCTGCAGTCGCCTTCGCTGGAGAAAACTTTGCCGCAAGCAAGCGCCGCCACCTCAAAAATAGGCTCGAACCGGAAGGAAGGAGCCTTATAGGGTTTCTTCGTCGAAGCTGCAGCTTCGCGCGCCTTATCCCTGGTTGAGTTGTCTATGTTCAAATCTCACGTCCCCCGCTTCTGCGATATTACATTAGACTCGATTGAGATGCCTGAATCGCGCAGCCGCCATTGCCGCCCGACGTCGTGCAAGCCTGGTTCCCCAATGGAGTAAAGTAAACCTGCGAGGCCCCGGCAAGTGTCCCTGCTCCCACCGTGTTATCAACTACGACTCCGCTGGCGCCGCCCGTTACCGCCGTATGCCCCACCGTCGTTGTGGCCGCGGATATGGCCGCGCCGCTGGTTACATCAAAGGACATGATGCACCCGGCACCCCCTGCAACTGGGCAGTTTATGGGCGCGGCCGTTATCTTATTGGCTGTCACGCTCGTGAAAATCCAGTCCTTCGCGGGAGCGGTCGAATTATAAAACTCAACTACTGGCCCGCATGATGTACCACTGATGGTAGCAAGAGCAGGCCCCTGGGTTGCTAATGGGGCCATAGCTCCAGTGCCCGTTATCCCTATCTGCCACAGCGTGGGAATATAATTAACCGCACCAGTTACGGAACCACAAACGTACAGGTTTCCCGCTCTCCCCGTAGGCGAGGTGTAGTAGGCGTTGTCAAAATCTCCGGCAAAGGCTCTCACTACCCCGGAGGAATCTCCCACGGTAACGCTGGCGCCCGAGGTGGCGCCTGCGAAGTTGGCAGCGAATTGAAACACGCGGCTGTTATTGGCAGTGACAACGCCGCCAGCATCGTTTGACACAAAAACGTACACTTTGCCGGCGACCGGATCCACGATGGGACTATCTACAATGCCGAGGCTGAAACCCAATCGGGCCGATGTAACCACAACAGGAAGCGCCGGTGCAACTGGGTTAGTTACAGAGTAGAGGAATCCCCCACTGTCGCCGACGAAAATTTGTCCAGTAGCATGGTCATAAACTGGGCTGGTCGTGATGTTAGCTACACCCAAAAAGACAGGCCACCCCGGTTGAACGACGCCGCAGCCGGCGGCGCAGTTCTCCGCGGGAGTTCCCAGAAACACTCCCGTAAATTTGCGCAGGGTGCCTCCATTGCCACCCACGAACATCGTGTCTGAGGGGAAATCATAAAAGACCGCCGAGTTGGTGTCGGTACGCGGATGCAACAAGATGTTGTCAAACGGGATGGTGGTCATGCAAGGGGCGGTACAAGCGCGATAGTTAGCGTTGGGCACGTTATTAGCCGCTGTAAGGTTCGTCGGATTATTGTAGTCGTCCGTGGCAGACGCCTTCCACTTGATAAGGGTCAGGATTCCTATTCCAGCTTGGGTCTGGACAAACCCGACCTGCGAGCCGTCGTACGAAAGGGCTGTCGAAGTGACCGCCGTGCCGCCCGTATTGTAGGCCCAATAGACCGTGGGCGTCGCGAGCGCAGGAGGGACGCACCCGGAATAAAGATTGTCAAAGGCCACGATGCTTGCTTGTCCGTTCGCACCTCCCGCGAACGTGATGTTGGCCGGCGTGAAACGGCTTGCCGGCGCAGCACTATTTGCGATCGTAATATTGTTCCCCGCGAGTCCGGCGGTCGTCGCCGTAAAATTCACTCGGCCGCCTGCGGTACCAGGAGACGTTATTCCTACATGGCTGCCGTTGCCGGCAAGATTAATCGCGACGCTCAAGTTCGTGGCTTCGGTGTTAACGGAGCCACCGGCACCAACCACAAAGGGAGCTGGAACTATATAAGTACCCGTGTTGGGGCCGGTGTTGGCGTTGGAAGGGCCCGGCGACATAGATAAGACGGTACCAAGCGTCGGATTTGTAAACACAATCGTCGAGCCCGCAGCGGCCCCGGCGGCGGCGGAGAACGTCCCGAAGGCGGTGGCTGCAACGAGCACGTTCGACCCTGGCCGGCTCGTGTTATAGACGACGAAATCGGGTTGCGCGGGCGCGACGACATTACCGCAATTCGCGGTTGACGCATCAAACGAAAATTTTGCGGGATACACTCCCTGGCCTACTCTCGCGCCAGCGCCCATGTTCATGCTCCAGTCGCCCTTCATGGACTCAGGCTCGGCGCGCCTCCACCGCCAGGCTTCGCGGTCATCCTCTTTCTCCGCTTTCTCCGCGTATCGCCGAACCCACTGTTGCACATAGCGATGGTTCGACGAAAATTGGATCCGTTCGAACAAGGTCCCCGGAGTGGAAAAGATCAAGTGCCGATGGCTCCAATCGGTCGACGTGTGAACTGGATCATTTTGGGCGTTCGTTCCGCTCACCACCACCAGACCGATCACGAGAGCTGCGCCAAGCAATCCTTGAGCCAGCCGGACTCGCCATGAACAATCCAATTTCATATCGATCCTCGCCAATCTAAAATTTGCCGCAAAGCTCAAGAAGAACGAATGTCTCGAATTTGGATTCGTCTTCGCCCAAACTCCTACTCGCTCAAAAAGTTTGAGTTACTGTTCAGATCAGGAAACCTGGTCTCACGCAAGACCGATTTCCCGTACAACGAGATGATTACAAATGGGCGCAAAAAACAACATTTAAACTGAAATCTCAAAGAGTATAGAAGGCGGAATAGGAGCCATCAACACCAATTCGGGACTACGTACCAATACGGCACCCCCCAAAGGCTTATAACTCATGGTGTTCCGCCCAGGTACAAGTCCTCAATCCGGATTTCGCGATCTTCGGTCGCTCCCAAGAATCATGCGTGCTCTACGCGCAGGAGTACGACTAGGGAATCTTGGCGGACTGGGCGAAAAGGGCTTGAGATCTGCCAGACTTCGTCGTGCTGCGTTCACGTAGAACCTTTCACATGATGGGTTTGGGCAAACGTGCACGGGGCGAACCCAGACCCAATTTGAGTCTTTCCGCAACCCGCGAGGTCGCGTACGCTCACTTTGAGAATTGCAATCTTCTGATTCGCGGAAGTTACGTTCCCTGAGCGGGCGGATAGGCCTTGCCCGTTGAGCCGGCCACGATATAACGGCTGGCCGTGGGTGTACCCGCGCTGTTCGTCGAAAATCTCGAAAAGTATTTCACTCCGGTCAGCAGAGGATGGCGGGTGCTGTTGCAGCCCACGCGGGTGAGGGATCTACTTTTGCGTTGAACGTTTACCCTGAACTCTTCACCCCCTCGGGGGTGAAAGCGAACGGCTTGCGTTAAAGCGCGGAGTCCGCCGAGATAAAAAGTGCGGGAAGCGGGGAAGAGACTGTTTGTGCATCTTCGGGCCGCGGTGGTGGCCCGAAGATGCATGGAGCAAAATTAATTGGTTTTCTTGCCTTTCGTGGGTGTCGGCGCCTTCCCGATTTTCGTGGTAATGCCGAGGCCCATCGCCTGGAGTTGGTCGAGCCCCTGCTTGGCCTGCGCGCCGATGGGCCCATTCGGATCGAGGTCGATCGCTTTCTGATACGCTTCCAGCGTCCCCGGCTGCATAATGGGGGTGATCTTATCGCCCTCGGTCTTGAATTCCATCGTGTTGACCAAAGCGACGCCCAACAAATACCAGGCCTGCGCGCTCTTCGGATCGAGCGCCAAGGCCTTCTGCAGCGGCTCGATCGCTTCTTTCATGCGGTTCGCCTGATACAGGACGATTCCGAAGTTGCGCCATGCGAGCGCGGCGTCCGTTGGGTTGAGATCGACATACTTCTGATACGCGGCCCTGGCATCATCGACTTTCCCCAGCTTGGCCATGTCATTTCCGAGGTTGTTGTAGTTGGCCGCCACATCGGGCTTCATTGCGATGGATTGTTGATACGTGTCAGCCGCTTCCTGCCACTTGCTCATGCTCTCGTAAGCCTCGCCCAACCGGGACAGAACGATCGCGCGGTTCGGGTCATCCGGCTTCATCAATTGCTGTGCGGCGGTCAGTTCTGTCACAGCCGTGCCGCCGGCATCGGTGATCTTTTGCTGGACGGGAGCTTGCTGGTCCTTTTGGTCTTTGGGAATCTTGGCGAGCTCTGCCTGGGCGGCCTTCAAGGCATCAATCGCTTGCAACCCCGCTTCGTAATGCGCCTTCAGCCCTTGAAACGCCTTCTCCGCCTCCGCGCGTTTCGCCTCGGCCTCCGCGGCGCCCTTATCCTTCTCCATGATTTCTTTTAAGTTCATGTCGAAAGTAGGTGAAGTGCCGCCGGTAAGTTTAAAACCCGTCTGGTAGAGGGTTTTGTCTTTGTCCTTCAAGTCAATGCTGTATGTTCCCCCCGCCATGCCCGCGATCGAGTAGTGGCCTTTCGCATCCGTCTTGACGCTGAAGGATTTACCCGTCTCGATATCCTTGGCAATGATTTCAACGTCGGGGTATGGCTTACCCATCTGATCCAAAACCGTACCCGACACAACGCTCATGCCTCCCTGCGCGTAGGCGGCAGTGGTCAGCCCCGCCATCAGCGGGCCGGCGATCAGCGCGAGCGCCATTGCCATCCGGAATGTCTTCATTCGCATCATGATATTAACTGCCTCCTGGCAATCCAGATCCGCCGGGCTTCCCCGTGCGGTTTTTCCTATTATCTCTCAATTCGGGTCCGATAAGCGATAGGGTCGGTTACGCCGGCTTCCACAAATGCCTTCAGACGCAACCGGCAACTATCGCACGATCCGCATGCCTCGTCTTCAAATTGATAGCAGGACCACGTTCGGTCCAGCGGCGCATCTAAGTCAATACCCCGTTGGATAATCTCCCACTTGCGCATGCCGATTACGGGGGTGACGATTTCGATTCGCGTCTCCGGACGCGTTCCCTCGCGCACCAACTGCTGGAACACCCAGTAATATTCGGGCCGGCAATCCGGATAGCCGGAACTGTCCTCGGCAACTGCGCCGATAAACACTGCGCTCGCTCCGATCACCTCCGCCCAGCTTACGGCAACCGAGAGAAAGTGCGCGTTACGGAATGGGACGTATGTGGATGGGATTTCGTTACCACCGGCCGGCATTCCGGTCTCTCCTTCGGGTACGGCGATCCGTTTGTCGGTTAGTGCCGAACCGCCGATCTGCGCGAAGTGATCGAGATGCACGACCAGCCTCTCCCTCACGGAATAGAAATCCGCAATCTCGTCGAAGGCCTGGCGCTCGCGGCGCTCGGTGCGCTGCCCGTAGCTGACGTGCACCAAGGCCACCTCATGCGTCTGCCGCGCAATCGCCGCCGTGACACAGGAGTCCATCCCGCCGCTCAATAAGATGACGCCCTTATGGTCCCTGCTCATCGGAATGGGGACGACTTCCTCTCTTTTTAGATGCGATCCCGGACTCCGAAGTCTATACGCCGCGAGTGGCTGGATGCCAGATGAATTTATGCAATTGTAAACCGAGCCGCACGGGCAGGCCGTCAGCCAGAATCCATTCGGCAAGATCCCGGGCGCTCATCCCGGGCCAAGTCCCCTCCGGGTCGGCGTGCACGGGAGAAAATACCACTTGATGGACGCGTTGGGCCAGCCCCTGCCGATGCGTGAAATCCCGCGCAAACTCGTAGTCGCGCCGGCTGGAAATGACAAACTTGATTTCGTCTTTCTGATCCATCGCGTCGAGATTTTTCATCTGGAACGTGTCCGGCTCGCCCGAGTCGGGGCACTTTACGTCTATAATCTTGATCACCTCGCGGGGCAACTCTGCAATGGACCGCTCGCCGCTCGTCTCGATCAACACGGTGTAGCCGCCGTCCAATAATCTCTGCGTCAAGGGAATCGCGTCTGGTTGCAATAACGGCTCGCCACCCGTCAGCTCAACGAGAGAAATCGCTCGCGGAGATGCTGTTTTCTCTGGTTGGCCGTCTTTCTCGACAACCGACAGATCTTCGACGCGCGCGAAGATGTCATCTATGCTCATCTTCGTGCCCCCGTGAAATGCATACGCCGTATCGCACCAGGTGCAGCGTAGATTACATCCCGTGAGGCGCACAAAAATGCACGGAAGGCCCGCGTGTGTGCTCTCCCCTTGAATCGACCGGAATATTTCCGTGATGATCATTTTCCAGGCGGGCTCCAAACCCGCATGCGGGACCGCACCCGTTGCTAGCGGCTGCGGCGCGACGCTTTGCGGCGCTGATGCCATTGAACAAAAATAATCGCGGCCACGGCCCCGAGACCAGCCATCACAAATCGAAATGGCTCGAGCACAAAACCGAGCCACCGAAGCACGAGGAAGTAGCCGAGCGCCACGGCGATCGCGGGAACAACAATGATCAGGAAAGATCGATTCATAATAATGGCGTGCTCCACGCCCCGATTTGATCGGGGCGTTCAGTGTAAAAGTAGAGCCCGCCCCCGTATGCCTAAGGCCAGTAGGTCGCCGAAGTCGTGTCGGTCTCCCAAATCGTAATGCAGGTGATCCGTGCACCGTCGGGCATCACATTCATCTGCCGCGTGGTTTCGTCATAGAAATACTTCGCGAGATTTTCAGCGGAAGGATTGATGACATCGAACGGCGCAAGATCATTCAGGAATTTATGATCCACGACGCCGACAATGTCGCGAATCACCCGCTTCAAATGCGTGAAATCGTAAAGCAGACCGATCGAATCGAGTTGCGGTCCTTCCAGCGTCACCCGCACTTTGTAATTGTGGCCATGTGGGTTCTCACACTTCCCCTTGTACCCGCGCAGGGCGTGCCCTGAGGAAAAAGTCTCGTCAACGCTGACTTGAAACATCGATTTCCTTTTAGGAAATTATTCCAGAACAGATAAATAGCCGCCGGCACAACGGCTTTCTAGCTTGATTTCTGCATGAACCGTTCGACTGCGGCGATGTCCCTGGTGGTCGCGTACGCCGGAAGCGATTCCATGAAGATTTTACCATATTGCATGCGCTGGATTCGGTTGTCGAGGATGGTCAGCACCCCGCGGTCGGTGCGCGCGCGGATGAGGCGGCCAAAGCCTTGCTTCAACGCCAGGACAGCCTCGGGCACTTGATATTCAGCGAAGGCATTGCGGCCGTCCTCCTGCAATGCACGAATGCGCGCGGCCACAATCGGATCGGAGGGCACGGCGAACGGCAGGCGGTCCACAATCACGCAGGAAAGCTGCTCGCCGCGCACATCGACGCCCTGCCAGAAACTCGATGTTGCAAACAGCACGGCGCCTTCCGTGTTTCGGAATTTTTCGAGTAAAGCCGTGCGCGGCGCGGAACCCTGAATCAACAGCGGAAAACGCACGCGGGTGCGCACGCGCTCGTACAAGTCGTTCATCTGGCCGTAGCTGGTGAACAAACAGAAGGCCCGCCCGCGTGAGATCTCCAGCAGCCGGATAATTTCCTGCGCCGCGCGTTCGGGAAATGCGGGGTCGCGCACGTCGGGAAGCGTAGCCGGGATGAAGAGCAACGCCTGCGTCGCGAAATCGAATTCCGATTCCAGCACGCGCTCGCTCGCCAAATTCACGCCGAGGCGCTGTTTCAAGAAATCGAAACGTCCCCCAACCGCGAGCGTTG
>Ga0209488_10005137_pt1 | contig 10092 bp, 13 predicted proteins | sample Rivendell_Oct201_8_FD_188349 | JGI IMG/M metagenome (GOLD analysis project Ga0209488, IMG submission 188349) | Vadose zone soil microbial communities from the Eel River Critical Zone Observatory, Northern California, USA -... | ecosystem: Environmental > Terrestrial > Soil > Vadose zone >... | reverse complement strand
TGGTGGGACGACATATAGCCACTTAATGGGTTGACCGAGGACCCCGACCCTATTCCCAAATAGGTGTTCTAATGGGTTTAAATCCCTTAGCCGGACCCCCACCCAATTACTATATTAGGAAGGTGATGGGTTGACCCACCCTTACCTGGAATATTCGGGGGTCCTGCTACAGAGCCCGCTTCATTCACACTCACAAACCCCCATCAAATTTATGGAGAATTTCTCTGACAAGTGCAACACATAAATTCAGGATCCTCTGATACGATGGTGCCGCTCTACACCAATCCCTCCTCCCCTTTTCTCACTCGCTATCTTATCGCCCATCGCATATTTTTTCAGCAGGCGCATCCTTTGGGCTGGCCAAGCCAACGCATGCTGGGGGATTGGGGGTGTGGAGGAGGACTGCGAGTTGGAAGGGTGTTCCAGGGATCACACCATCAGATGCACACGGAACTCGCTTAGCACACCGTCACGCGTATCCACCTACGATTCCCTGTTCCAACCAAATGGGTCTTATCCATGGCTCGCATGCCCTCGACACCCACATACATGTTGCTCCTTTCGAAATGCAGATTTACAAAAACTGCGTCAAGTTACAAGTTTCAGCGATTCTCGGGCTTTCCTGTCCTCATTAATAACTATAGGTCCTACATGATTTGACAAACCCCTCGAAAAATTAAAACAGTCACAAATTGCGAGGAACGCATGTGTGCGTGTTATGTAAGTTGATGGTACCGAGTTTTGCCACTGGACAATGACATGAGAAAACCAGTACAGCGACCCAGTGGGAATAAATCCCCGGTTACTGCCCGCCTCGCGGTCGGGTGCCGATTGTATGGTGCTATCGTTCTATGTGACGACTTGAGTTCAAAGGCAAACGCCGGACACGATCTGATACAGTGGGGATTCCATGACCTGATGTCCTTCGTCAGTAAACGTAGGGCCATAAAACAACAGGCACGCGCCACTTATCCCCGGCGCCTGGACACTTTAAGAACTCCACGCTCTCCAGGGGGGTAATCTCACATCCAAGACAGCGCTTTCCGTAGCTCCGTTCTGACACAACTCCCGAGGTTTGCGTGATTCAGGGGACCCGAGGACGGGGAAACCACTGCCCATCCCCTGGGGAGAGACGCTAACGATGCCCAATGGCGGCGCATGAACTAGGGAGATGGATATTCTTGGTTTTCCAAATGTACGCTGTTGTTCCAAAATCCAGTTGACTGACCACCACGTTTCTCAGTTACTCTGGGTGTCACCACTTCAACTTCGGTTCTTTCCGATGGATGATCTCGCCCTGGCCGCACCAGGGCCGCGATGTCAGCTCGATTGTGATCATGCGGCTCAGGATATTCGTCAACTTACCGGGACCGCGGACGCCCTTTCAAAGACGTCTGATGCGCTGGTTCTTCCAGGTCATGGGAGACTGATGCACGTTCCCCTCCGTTCTTGTATCCCATATGACTGCATGTTGTTGCGTATGTGCCCTTACCGAAAATTACTTCCAAAAATGGACTGTGGTGCAGGCCACACGATACGTTCGCACCCGCTGCTTCCTTTTTCCGGCATTCTGATGTGTCTGAACTATCATCCCATCATACCTTACCGTCATAGAAACTGAGCTCCCGTATATTGGCGGCTTCGCGATTCGCACAAACTCTAGTGGGGCGCTTAGACTTGTGAGGTAATGGTACCGTGAGGGATTGCAGGTCGCGAAGCCGTATCAAGTTCGGCGTAGCCATCGTCATCCTCGATCTTTCTCAGGACATCACTTAAGTATATATCTAGCAAAAGCACGTCCGTATCACATCAGGGACTGATAGATAAGCACAGGTAGTAGGGTGGTATGACCGCAGCTGTCATAGGCAGGCCAAAGTCAGATCCGCGCTTCTCGCGCGATGTACCGCTTCACCGACAGGGGCTCCCGTCCGAGGAGCCAGCGCAGGGTATTTAGACTGCCAGTAAGACCACTAGAGAAAAAATAAATTCATGTGAGCGTTGTGCGCAGGTTAGAGAACCCGAATGATTCAGACGTACTGCTCTTCGTAGTACGAGATCATGCGCGTCAAAGCGTCGCGTCCATATGCATCTTTCAAACGTCCAGAATCCACTTGGCTCTGGACCGCGGTAACGCGGTCGACATGCTCGATGCCTATCGGCATACGGGCGATTTCAGCTAGCCACTGGGAAACCTCCCTATACGACGCCAGGTCGCCAACTAGTTCATATCGCGTTCGCGCGTGCGCAGATGGGCGAGCACGCAATATCGCAACGGCAGCTGCCGCGAAGTCTGAGAGGTCAAGGAAGCCGTGTGTGACAAGGGGAGAGAACGGGATTTCAAGGCGGCTACATTGTAGAGCGTGCTTAACAGCAATGTTCTGCATGAGGTGCGAGGGCTGATAACAGCTGTTAGATAGGATGCCCCAATTACGCCATGAGGCCACTTACCTGAAGTATAGTGTAGTTCAAGCTGGACTCGAATATGTATTCCTCTACCCTGAGTTGGACAGTGTCAGTCGACGCAACGAGTCCAACCACTGATACATACTCGAGTTTAGAGCGATGGTGAGGAAGCCTGGAAATATATGGATGAAGTACGCTGCAATAAACCAACTTTTCTATGTCCATTGCACAGGCCGCATCGACGATATTTTTTCCCATCTGGGACTCGTTTTCGCGAACAGGTCCATTGTAGAACACGATGCGGCCTCCTTTGAGTGCATTGCGGAGAGTCGACGGATCAAGGAGGTCTGCGACTGCGGTGGATACATTGGGGCGGTTCATGAATTTTTCCTGAAGGTGCATCCTGGCATCGTTCGAATGTGCTACCAGGCGGATGGATGGCGGCCGAGGAAACGAAAGCAGGGCGTTAATGACATAGGTATTGGTGCGGGAGGTAGCCGGGATAATTACAATAGTCATGGGTCACTATGGAGGATACCAGAGACACTGACCGGCACTACTTTATAGAGATAGGGCGGTGGCCAGGCACACGAGGAGCTTGGTAAAAGACTCGGGTTGTGAAATGGAGATGACATAGACCGATTCCGGGGCTGCGGGACTCTTCCCGGGTTCCGCAAACCTTGACAAAACGGAAGTACTCCTATGTTTATCTCGCAGCAGAATTGCCAGCAATGGAAAGAAGTGCGGCGCTAAGAATCTGGCCTCCCAATCAACAAGGTGACCGCAAGTGGTCCCCCACCGGTTCCGAAATTTCGCACAGATGAGATGTGATAATATGCCGGCAGACGATGTCATGGATCACTAGCTTGTAGTAGAGCCTTTCAAAAAGGCTCGGGCGGCGTCTGCTATGACGCAGGTTTCAGCTATCGTGGCATTGCCGTGTGGGAACCCAGGAAGCATGTCAGACTGAAAGGGCTTCAAGCTGATCCTGAAAAGGGAGATCAGGCTCTTCTGCAGGAGCAAAGTATGAGTCACAAGATGTGGTACAAAGTGGCCCGCCTGCTCGATCTGGCGATGTCGCAATCCATGGGAGGGTCGCTGCTGTAACAAGCTGCATATTTTTAGCCATCCACTTTCTTTCGAGAATCGATTACTCGACAAAGCGCACGTATGAGAAGGGCCCAAAGGAGTAATGCAGCGGATTCTACGGGATAACAAGGCTTAAATCTTCGTAAGCCCCACGTCTTCGCGTTACGGAAGACATGCTATCAGATCAGCAGTAGAAGGTTTGGTCAACCGGTATCTGACCTAGACAGTCTCGTGTCAAGATACGTCCTATCCCAGCATGCCAAGCGTTCGAGTCCCTATTTTAGGAAACGCGAACAAAAAATTGGCCCACAGGCCTGGCCTGTACTTGAGGGAGGGGGGAGAAGTAGAATGGACAACTCAACTTCTCGATGGCCCCCTCCGAGTCGCCCCACGCCCAACTGCGACTTCCATCAAAAGGGCCTTTTTATCTGCGTAACAGTATAATGCATAATTACCTATTTACGGGCACCGGAGAGGGGACAGCCGTCAGCACAGCGTCTGAAGAGGAACTGCAACGGCAACTGCCGAAAGGAACCCTGACTGGCAATCAGGATGTCAGAACCATTTATAGTTCACCAATGGTAATTGCTCATAAAGGGAATGAGAGGACCGTTTACAAGGAAGTATTTTGGTCTTGATAGTCTGCATTGCCTGGAGTCGATTGGACTTTTGATAACCGTGGTACCTAGTCGGCTGACTGATAGCAAGACTCCTGGATTGTATCGCATCGCACTAAAACGGTGAAGTCGTTCCTTGGCCCCCTGATACTCTTACAGCTCAACTGAACACTCCATTTTACTAAAGGTGCGAGTGCGAGAATATGTCATACAAATTCCCCAGCAACTTGAAGCTGAGCTCTAATGCGCTTTCTCTGTCTCTTCCCTGTTGCGACCGAGTTAGAATATAGCGAATGAGTGAAGCGAATTTTACCTAGACCCGAACGCCAATAGCGCATTCCTCCTCGATTGTGGTCAGGAGGCGGTACTGAGAAGCCATACTAATTCAGAGGTGTCCACCATGGTGCCAATGTCACTCAGGTTGTAGCCATCCCAAAATTAAGGTGATAAGACTAGCATCTATAGGTGTCTTGGATTGGATAAGTGGTTGGGGACAACGCAGAATGAAATCTCGGCTACTTTTGTGTTGAACTTGGAGGTGGCCCAGGTGCCTGTGCAACCAGCGCTGACTGTGAACCGTGACTGTAAACGCGAACGGGCCGGCCGGCGACACTGCCTTGAATGGATCACGAGACGGCAGGTAGACGATAAGTGCGGACATGTCTACCTCAAACCTAACATCATCTCACCAAGAGAATTCCACAATCTTTATTGGACAACAAACAGTGAGAAAGCTGTCACGTAGCATATTCGTCGTATTTTGATATCAAACTCGTCAACTCGACCAGAGCACTGGCAGAGAGGCTATATCATCGTAGTAGCGTGAACCAATCTAGGACAAGGAACAGGAGAGGATTTCATCTTTAGCAAAGGCATGGTGAATGTAAAGTGACTCAGATGAACTGAATTGCCGCAGCGGCAAGTCGAGAAGTTGAGAACAAAACTTGCAGTCACAATAACCTGAGGTGGCTATCAGAATGCGGGGATAAAGCGAGGACTTCGGAGGCTAGGGGAATGGGGTTGTAGATGGAGTGATACTGGAGGTGTGGGTCAATCGAGTCAGATGTGGTCAGTACCTAGGTCGGCAAAGGCGTCAGTTCCGGGGTTCGGAATCCGTCACGAATCACATTACGTCACATGACAGTCACGACTGCTGTGTCACTCCACTGTTGGTTGTTGGTCAATTGGCATAGACCCTTCAATGCGATATCAAATACAATTGTCTGAGTTTCAAGTGTCAGGCTTGATTGGTGAACAACAACAATTTCTGTATGGTGACCCTGACACTAAGGCCGACAACGCGTATTTAGTTTTCCCGTTTGATATCCCTGGCAGTGGCAAACGTCCGGATCGCCCGTCAGGTCACCAGGCCAATTATGAACTAGCCTCGCAAACAGGGTTGAAACCAAGCAGACAGCTGACTTGATTTCGACTCTTCTGGGCCACCACAGGGCGCAAACATCTCTGCTCTCCGAATCCGAAGAGGAGGAACGCCACACGCCCCCAATCCTACTAGTACCGGCGGTGGTGCTTGATCACCGCGATCCCGGAAGAGAGCCTCATAAAACGATTTTTTAGAACTTCCACAGAGACACGGAAATCGTGCGGAAAGGGCGAAATTTAGAAGGATAAAACTGGATCTGCAGTATGATGGCATCCCTGATGCAGCGGCGCACGGTACGGTATCACATACATCAGATGCCATGGGGTTGATGTGGAACCGTCCAGAAACGCCATGGGTACTAACATACATCAAGCATAGACGGATTAGCCGACCTGAAATCGGCCAGGCGCTGCTGGTCATACAGCCACCGCTGATGGAAGCCGCACGCAACTTGTCCCGAAGGGGCCCTCTAATGTTTCAGGGTAGGAGGCGATTAGAAAATGTTCGAGGCGAGGCACGGATATGGGTGGCCACCCACCGTCATCGTCATCGTCGGCCTAGCCTCGGACTGCGTCAGCGCGCCGAGAAGACACCCTAGAGAATGCGAATGTATGAGGGTATCGTCGGTAGGCAAATACTTTATCAGTTACCAGTGCAGCGACATTCCTTGGCCTATCATTCCAAACCGGGAAGGCGGCGCATCTGGCCCCAAGGGCCCATCATGATCAGTCTCAATCTTCTGGCCGACGCCGCGCCCTGCTTCTACCCCTTCTCACACCCTCGTCATAGAGATTAAACGCATCATTTGCAAGTGAACCAAATTTGGGATACGTCGCGAGAAACGTGCCGTGGCCCGCCCAGTGATCAGCGGCGAGAAGGCCGTGAGAGGTGGCCCGACGGCATGCGGCTTACTCACGTTTTAGTGAAAAGGCGCGTGAAATAGACCCACGTTCGGAGATTCTCATGCCTTGTGATCTGAAAAGTTCAAGGGAGTTCTGGGTAGAACTTTTGGAGCTTTGCAATGTTGCTTAGGCTTAGAGCCAGGGACGAGCGCCATATCCAATCGCAATCGCAATCGCAATCGCATTATCGATGAAGCCGGCCCGGATACGGACCGGTTGTCACCCCCCCGGCAGAGCCCGCGGTGTCTAGATGAGAGCCAATTTGCTCCCGTGCGGTTTGAAGAGGAAAGTAGAAACGAGTCAGGTTTTATTTATTGACTCGTGTACCCTAAAAAATTATAATAACAAGTATGCCAATTCGTCAAGAGCGACATGGCGTCCTCTTGGGAGTTCTAGTCTAGTAAAGACGAAAGACGTCATGAAAAAATTTGCAACTCCATCAGGCGAAGGGGGATCGAGTGGGGAATAACGATCTATGTGGGTAAAGAAAACATAGCGCCTATGTAGAAGTAACAAATAGAAGGGCGGACGAAGTTTTGTAACGGGACCCAAGTAGAATCCATCAACTGTGCAAAAACAGAAAGTGGAGCGCATTTGCAAGCGGAATAAAAAACGGGGACCTTAGAAACTCCTCCTCCGGTGCCGCCTCAGGGTCTGGTGCGGGTGCTTGGACTTCGACGAGGAGGGGCCCGAAGAGGATGAGCCCCAAGGCCCGAAGCTGGTGAATAAGCGCTTGAGCAGTGGCTGAGCCCGTTTCGTCGGCGTGACCTGCCCAAAACAAGAATAACCAAAAAAAATGTTGTAAGCCCCACACTACTCGGCAGAACAAAAAGGAATGGGGTGTACGTACTGCAGAGTGCATTCGTACTTGCGGGGGAACACCACCTGGTGGGATGAAGACGTATCCAGGCCCATACGGGGTGTCGTACACTACGTTATTTGGCTGCGGGGGGAGCGTTCGCGAACGTCGGGGCGCTAATTGAGAGTACGGAATTGGTTGCGGCACTGGGATGGGGGCAGGTGGCGGGGCATGGTCCAGAGCGTATGCGTATGTGCGTGAATGTGAATGGAAGGGCTGTGCGAAGGTATAGGCCCTTGAGGCCTGTGGCCGCGAATTGGAATACGAGTGAGATCGTTGTCGGGAAGGCTCCCGCTGGGGGTAATATTGATCGCGCGAGTGGCTACGGGAGAACGAGTTCGACCGTGAGTTGGTCTGGGAATGTGAGTAGCGATGGGGGTGAGCGGGGTGGGAACGGGATTGGTGGTAGTCAAATGGGTTATGGGAGAATTGGCTCGGCGACTGTGCGTAGGCCTGTTGCTGCGTGCTTTGAGAGACTTTATCGACCCAGTTCGATATGCGGGTCTGGGTGGCCCTGTACCGTTCGTGGGCCTCGGGGGAGTAGTCGTATTCGGTCATTTTTTGTGTGGCGGGGGGGGGAATGAAGATTGATCAGGGGGAAGCCAAGTGGGCGTTGTATATATATGTTTGCGTAGCCCGTGGGAGGGGCTTACAGGCCTACACCAATGTCCGAGAGAAAATGGTAAGAAAACAAACCAAGAGGAGGGATTCGGCGGGACTTACCTGGTGATTCCACTGCGAGGGCAGAAACGAGGATGATGGGGATGGGAAGGGATCAAGTTGGATGGAAGGAGATCGCTATTTCAATGGCAGAACAGTTCCAAAAAGCCCAAAAGGGCAGTCCTTAAGTACACCACTATCGGCCCTGATCCCCGCACACTGGCAGTTATGGCCTGCGGATCATTCATAGTGTCGCTGCCAACTCCCAATACCACACAGACGACATACAGTCCTACACTCATCCTGCTGGCACACTCGCCCCCGTTGCTACGAGGCACAGTTCGTATGCGCCCTCCATGCCTCCAGTCGTGTTACGTCCTTGTAAGTAATTTCCGAGCTCATCTCCACGGATGAATGTCTCACTTGAATCATCAAATGCCATCCACTCCACCGAGTACCTCCATCTCGGAAAACCAGCTCATGATAGATATGACTCAGGGCGGGACTTGCGCGACCCGCCTTCACAATCGACCCGGTCGAGGCGTGTGATTCATCCCGTGATGTGGCACTGTCTAGGCCACCCTTAGCATCAATCCCTCAACTTTAAACTCCAGCACACTATCTCAAGCTCAAAGTCCCCAGATTGGTAGTGGCACAGGGTAAACAATAGAGGCGGGACTTCCAAAGTACCAGCCTTTTAATTTTATTCGGTGAAGGCGATGCAAGGTGGGATGGTCGGACGGCGATATGGCGGGTGATCCGCCGTAGGTACGTATGGTCTACTGAATGTGAAGTGATAATTCTATACGTACTTGACGTACTGCACATGTGATCACAGGCTACTAGCTGTGCGCTAGTACTTGCTTTGCGGCGGCGCAACGATGGTCCGCCCGAACGTGGGAATATGGTGTTCCTGGCAGTCACAATCCACGAAAGCATACGAACTGCGTAGATCAGCGAGTGCCCAGAAGACTGGGACGGCAACGAGTGACACTCCATGCTTCCACGACAACAGGTGGAGGAGGCCCACAGGCAATGAGGCTCAGGGTTGCCATTTCTGGAAGGGCAAATTGATGCAGAATTTCATCGTGAGTACAACAATGCCCAATAATAGTCATCCAGATCCGCCACGCTGTTAGCGTGTCCAATAATTTGTAACGTTAAGTCCGCATGTAGGGGGTGCGCAAGTGCACGCCGTAGGTGCGTGTTGTGGTGTCAGGACACAACCCGAAGCGATGGAGCACCGCGAATGCGAGTATGGGGCAAAACCTCCGAGGGAAAGGCGAAGGTGACAGCGAGCTTCACACAGCCATGCTATTCCTGGAGGTTTCGAGGGCTAGTTTTGACACGGACACTGGCACCACTACATCGGCACATACGAGCAGACTTGCCCTTGCCGAATAGGTCGTCGCGTTCCCACATAGGCTGCGTAAGTGAATAATGGCCAGAGATGCGACACATTGACCGCAGTTGGAAGAATTGATGAGCCTGGCGAGAAGCAGATGAGCTCCTGCATTGAAGCCTTGCTTTGCCATTCCGCACGCACGACGATCGTCACGATGAGGCCTACCAGTCGCACTGCACGGTCCCGGCGAGGGTTGCACAGCGTAATGCTGCGCCGTCCTAGTATCTCAGGGCCCAACGAATCTGGACTAGTACAACAGTTCAAAGTCGTCGACCTGGGGCACGGAGTTGATTTTCGCCGGAAAGTCGTCCCAAATGCAAAAGCAAAGGACGTGACTCACCACAAGACGAGAGCGAAGCCGGATGTGTTCGATCGGATCGATGTGCCCAGCAACCTAGGTATCGGAGGTCGGAAGTGGCTCCGAGCCGGCACTGGCACGGGCACAGAGATTCAGAGGCAGTGCCGTGCCTCGGCTATGGCCAGGTGCAACGCGTCGGGCTCGTCGGCGTCGGGCACGCGTTAGACCTTTCCTTTTTTCGCGGGCGCCGAGTGAGCCCTGCTATCATCCTCAGGATGCCAGATCCGACAAGCCCGTGCTCGATGCGCCCGAGCTCGTCCGAGCTGAAAGGTAACCCAGAACTGCAAATCTGCTCGCACGGCGCTAAACCGATACCACGTTGGATTGGCACTCGTTGGAGCTTTGTTGCCACTGACGAAGTGAGCCAGCCGATCGAGATTCAATCCAGTTAGCCCATCAGAGTACTTTAGAGCCC
>Ga0209488_10005133_pt1 | contig 10095 bp, 8 predicted proteins | sample Rivendell_Oct201_8_FD_188349 | JGI IMG/M metagenome (GOLD analysis project Ga0209488, IMG submission 188349) | Vadose zone soil microbial communities from the Eel River Critical Zone Observatory, Northern California, USA -... | ecosystem: Environmental > Terrestrial > Soil > Vadose zone >... | reverse complement strand
GGAGGAGGCGGAGTGCCGGCTGAAGGCCGCCGCCCTGCTTGGCGCGATCCGGGGGCCCGCCGGCAGCGCAGCGCGGACCGCCGCGGCACCCTCGGCGCGGGTCGGGGGCGGGCGCAAGGTGCTGCTGATCGATCACGAGGATTCCTTCGTGCACACGCTGGCCGGCTATATCCGGACGACCGGCGCGGCGGTGACGACCTTGCGCCACGACTTTGCCCGTCAGCAATTGCGCGAGGGGTTGTGCCCCGATCTCGTCGTGCTGTCGCCGGGGCCGGGCCGGCCCGCCGATTTCGCGATCGGCGAAACCCTCGACCTGCTGATCGAAAAGCGGATCCCGGTCTTCGGCGTCTGCCTCGGATTGCAGGGCATCGTCGAATATTTCGGCGGGTCGCTCGGCGTGCTCGACGTGCCGATGCACGGCAAGCCTTCGGTTGTCCAGGCGTTGCCCGGCCGGCTGCTGCGCGGTCTGCCGGAGCAGTTCACGGTCGGCCGCTACCATTCGTTGTTCGCCGAGCGCGGCTCCTTCCCCGCGGTATTGTCGGCGACCGCCGAAACCGAGGATGGCGTGATCATGGCGATCGAGCACAAGAGCCTGCCGATCGCCGCAGTGCAGTTTCACCCGGAATCGGTCATGACCTCGCCCGGCGAAATCGGCATGCCGATCCTCGAAACCGCGCTCTCGGTGCTGTGCGAAAAGGTGGCGGCCTAGAGGAAATCAGAACATGCGGTCGAGGGCGTCGCGCTTGATCTCGACCGGGTAGCGGCGGCGTAACGCCTCGGTGAATTGGCCGGCGGCATCGACCCGCGCTTCGTTGGCGAGCTGATCCGAGAGGCCGGTGATCGCGGTGTCGGGCGGGTTCTCCGGGACCTGGACTTCCTTCAGCTGCGCCACATAAGCACCCGTCGCGTCAGTCGCCGTCACGACGTCGCCCTTCTTCGCCGCGAACAGCTTGGAGATCAGCGCCGGCGGCGCCGGGGCGGCGTTCTGCGCATCGCGCGACAGCGGCGGGGAGGGCGTGACAGTCAGCTTCTTGTCGGCGGCGACCTTGGCGAGCGGCTGGTCGGGCTTGACCGAAGCGGCGAGCGCCTCGGCCTCTTTCGACGCCGTCTCGCGCTTCTGCTCCGCCTGCCATGCGGCGATCGCCTTGTCCTTGACCTCGGCGAGCGGCCTGACCTGCGGCGCGATGACCTTGTCGACGCGAACCGCGAAGATCGTGCCGTCCTGCGCCTGGCTAACCCGGCTGGAGTCGCTCTGCTCGGTCGAAAACACGGTCTTCAGGATCTCGTCCTTGGCCGCGGGCAGCGTGACCGGCTTCCCGTCGGGGTCGGCGCCGCCGACATCGGTCGCCGCGATAGTCGTTACCTTGAGTCCGAACTTGCCGGCGGTATCGGCGATCGGGGCGCCGCCGGCAAGCGCGTCGTCGACCTTGTTGCCGAGCTTTTCGAGCCGGTCGATCGCGGCTTGCTGCGCCAGCTCTTGCTCGATCTGCGGCTTTACCTGCTCAAAGGTCTGGGTCGCTGCCGGCTCGATCTTGACGACGCGCAGGATGTGCCAGCCGAGCGGCGTCTTGATCGGCTCGCTCGGCTTTTCGAGCGGCAGCTCGAACGCGACGTCGGCCAGCACCTGCGGCATTTCCTGCCGCTTCATCAGCCCGAGATCGATGGTCTCGGGATCCTGCTTGGCGATCGTCGTCGCGACCGCTTTCCAATCCTTGCCCGCCGCGAGCGCCGCCTCGGCCTCTTTCGCCTTGTCCTCGGAGGGCGCCAGAATCTGCTGCACCTGGCGCTGCTCGGGCGTCTCGAACTCGTCCTTGCGCTGGTCGTATTCCTCGCGGACCTTGCTTTCCTGAACGTCCTCCGGCTTCGCAACATCGGAGGGGGCGAGGCTCGCCACCGTGAAGGCGCGGAATTCGGGAGCGCGGAACAGGTCGGGGTGGCCTTCGTAGAATTTGGTCAGGTCGGCCTCGCTCGGCTGGCCGGCGTCCTTCACGCCCGCGACCGGGAAGGCGACGATGTCGGCGAGCCGTTTCTCGCCACGATGGCGGTAGAGGGCCTCGACCACCGGGCGCGGCACGTTGATGCCGGCGGTGATCGCCTGCAGCAGATCGGCGCGCGGCAGGTCGCGGTGCAGCCGCGCGATCAGCTGATCCTCGGTCAGCCGGTTCATCATCAGCACCTGGTTGAACAGGGCGCGATCGAACCGCCCGTCCTGTCCCCGGAAGGCTGGATTGTCGTAGATCGCGCTGCGGATCACCTCGTCCGACACATCGAGCCGCAGCCGCGCGGCTTCCTGGTCGAGCAGGTCGCGGTCGATCAGCTGGGCCAGCAAGGTGTCGAGGACCCCGAGCTGCTTGATCTGCTGCTGGTCGATCGTGCCGCCGAGTTGGGCGCGCAGCCGCTCCAGCGTCGGCTGCAACAGCCGCTGCAGATCGTCGGCGCGGATGCTGTCGTCGCCGACCGTGGCGATCACCGTGTCGGGCGAGTGGCCCTGGTAATAGTCGGACCGGGTAAAGATCCCCCAGAACCCGAACGAGATGATCAGGAGGCCGAACAGAATCTTGACGACAATCGATCCCGCTCTGGTGCGGATGGCTTGCAGCATTGGCGTGCCGGTGTGATCGTGGAGCAGGATGTATAGAGACGGGCCGAGGGCGCCGCAACCATTCGCCGGCGCCGGCCCGTCGGCGGTTCGGGGAGTAGAAATGGCTGAGCGAAAACCGCTTGTCGCCGGCAATTGGAAGATGAACGGGTTGCGCGCCGACGGCCTCGCTCTGGCGCGCGCCCTCGCCGAGCGGGCGCGCCAACCGCATCGCTGCGAGCTCTTGGTCTGTCCGCCGGCGACGCTGCTGATAGCGGTCGGCGAGGCGCTCGCCGGCAGCGGCATCGGGCTCGGCGGCCAGGACTGCCATCCCGAGCCGAAGGGCGCTTTCACCGGCGACATCAGCGCCGAGATGCTGAAGGACGCAGGCTGCAGCCACGCGATCGTCGGCCATTCCGAGCGCCGTCACGCTTGCGGCGAGACCGATGCCGATGTCCGGGCCAAGACATTGGCGGCCTGGCGCGCCGGCCTCGTCGCGATCGTCTGCGTCGGCGAGACCCGCGCCGAGCGCGAGGCGGGCCGCGCGTCGGCGGTTGTCGCCGGCCAGCTCGCCGGCTCGCTGCCGGACGGCGCCGATGCCGACAATCTGATCGTCGCGTACGAACCGGTCTGGGCGATCGGCACCGGGCTGACCCCGACGCTGGCCGACATCGCCGAGATCCACGCGGTGATCCGGGCCCGCATTCCCGCGGACACCCGGATCCTCTACGGCGGCTCGGTCAACCCGAAGAACGCCGGCGAGATCCTGGCGCACGGCGAGGTTGACGGCGCGCTGGTCGGCGGCGCCAGCCTCAAGGCCGAGGATTTCTGGGCGATCGCCCAGGCTTGTGGCTGACAGGCCTGCGGTGAGTGGACCGCGGGCGTCTCGCCCGCATCTGGCGTCCGATGCCGAGCGATGCTCATTCCGGTTGGCGGTCGCGGGATTATCTGCCCCATTTTGATGTCTCGGATTTGGTCCAGTGCATCATGTTCCGACCGACAGCTGCAGCACGATGAATACTCCATCCTCGGCTGCCGGTCGGCGAGGCGGGCGGGACGCCCGCGGTCCGTCAGTGGGCAACTCACTAACGCTGCCTACTGTCGCGCCGGCTAGCCATCGCTGGCGCGAGCGCCTACATAAGGCGGCAACCCTGACATCGCCGCGGCGCCTATGATCGTTCTGTTGTTCGTTGTTCACGTCCTGATCGCGATCGCGCTGGTCGGGGCGGTCCTGTTGCAGAAGAGCGAGGGCGGCGCTCTCGGCATGGGCGGCGGGGGCATGTCCGGCTTCATGACCGGCCGCTCGACCGCCAATCTGCTGACCCGCACGACCGCGGTGCTGGCCGCGCTGTTCTTCCTGACCAGCATAATTCTGGTGGTGCTGGGCAATGCCGGTCGGGCGCCGCGCTCGATGATCGACGAAGCGCCGCCGGGACCGGTCGTGCCCCTGGCGCCCTCGCCGGCGGCGCCCCAGGTGCCGGTGGCTCCGGCGACCCCGGCCTTGCCGGCGCAGCCGAGCGCGCCGCTCGCCAGGTGATCGACCGGCGGTCATCGCGAATCGCGAATTTCGCGAGCAATCGCGGGCTGATCGCGACGTTCGAGCCGGCTGGCTCCGCCGCTGAAATGGACGAAAGGCCTAACGCCGGTCAACGGTGCTGACGTACAGCACATTGATTCACAATGCTTTTGCGGCCCGTGATCGGCGGTCGCGGTTTTCCCGTGGGATGTCTATGCCTCTTGCTCTACTGTAAAGGTCCATGACGCGGTTTATCTTTATCACCGGCGGCGTGGTCTCCTCTCTCGGCAAGGGTCTGTGCTCAGCGGCGCTTGGCGCGCTGCTGCAGGCGCGCGGCTTCAAGGTGCGCCTGCGCAAGCTCGATCCCTACCTCAATGTCGACCCCGGCACGATGAGCCCCTATCAGCACGGGGAAGTCTTCGTGACCGATGACGGCGCCGAGACCGATCTCGATCTCGGCCATTACGAGCGCTATGTCGGGGTCGCCGCGCGCAAGAGCGACAGCGTCACGACCGGGCGCATCTATTCGACCGTGATCGGCCGCGAGCGGCGCGGCGAATATCTTGGCGCGACGGTCCAGGTCATCCCGCACGTCACCGACGCGATCAAGGAATTCATCACCGCCGATCTGGCCGACGAGGATTTCGTCTTGTGCGAGATCGGCGGCACGGTTGGCGATATCGAGAGCCTGCCGTTCCTTGAAGCCATTCGCCAGCTCGGCAACGAGCTCGGCCGCGAGCGGGTGTGCTTCGTCCATCTGACGTTGGTGCCGTGGATCGCCTCGGCCGGCGAGCTGAAGACCAAGCCGACCCAGCATTCGGCGAAGGAGCTGCTGGGGCTCGGCATCCAGCCTGACATCCTCTTATGCCGCTGCGAGCGGCCGATCCCCGACAGCGCCCGCAAGAAGATCGCGCTGTTCTGCAATCTGCGCGAGTCGAGGGTCATCCCGGCGATCGATGTCGACACGATCTATGCCGTGCCCGGCTCCTACCATGCCGAGGGTTTCGACCGCGAAGTCTGCGCCCATTTCGCGCTTCAAGCGCGCGAGCCCGATCTGTCCCGCTGGCATTCGATCGTCGAGCACATTCGGCGGCCCGAGGGCGAGGTCAACATCGCGATCGTCGGCAAGTACACGCATCTTCAGGACAGCTACAAATCCCTGGCCGAGGCGATGACCCATGGCGGCATCGCCAACAATGTCCGGGTCAAGCTCGACTGGATCGATTCCGAGGTGTTCGAGACCGAGAGCGAAGCGCTGGAGAAATTGGAAGGGGTGCACGCGATCCTGGTGCCGGGCGGCTTCGGCGAACGAGGCTCGGAGGGCAAGATCGAGGCGGCGCGTTTCGCGCGCGAACGCAACGTGCCGTATTTCGGCATCTGCTTCGGCATGCAGATGGCGGTGATCGAGGCGGCGCGGCATCTGGCCCGGCTGCCCGGCGCCGGCTCGACCGAGTTCGGCCAATGCGAGCATCCGGTGATTGGGCTGATGACCGAGTGGATGCGCGGCAACACCGTGGAGCAGCGCGACATGAACGGCGATCTCGGCGGCACGATGCGGCTCGGCGCCTATGAAGCGGTGCTCGACCCGGAAAGCCGCGTCGCTGAGATCTACGCCGCCAGCCGGATCAGCGAGCGGCACCGCCATCGCTATGAGGTCAACATCGCTTATCGCGACAGCCTCGAAGAGGCGGGTCTGCGGTTCTCCGGCATGTCGCCCGACGGGCTGCTGCCGGAGATCGTCGAGCTTCCCGACCATCCCTGGTTCATCGGCGTGCAGTTCCACCCCGAGCTGAAGTCGAAGCCGTTCGAGCCGCACCCGCTGTTCACATCGTTCGTCAAAGCCGCAGTCGACCAGTCGCGGCTGGTGTGACCATTGTCCGCAGTCCCGGCGAAAGCCGGGACCCACTTTTCAATCGACTCGGACGCGGGTAAATGGGTCCCGGCTTTCGCCGGGACTGCGGAATAGGGGAGATCAGGAGAACATGGCCCCACGCCACGTCACTGTCGGCGACATTACGATTGGCAACGACCTGCCGCTTGTGTTTATCGCCGGGCCGAACACCCTGGAGTCGCGTGCCCATGCGCTAGAGACCAGCGCCGCCCTGGCCGAGCTTGCCAGAGATCTCGGCATTGATCTGATCTACAAGACGTCGTTCGACAAGGCGAACCGATCATCGATCGAAGGGGTTCGCGGCATCGGCTTGAAAGAGGGACTGCCGATCCTTGCAGAGGTGCGCGAGACATCCGGCCTGCCTGTCTTAACCGACGTTCACGAGCCGGAGCAATGCGCCGCGGCTGCCGAAGCCGTCGATATCCTGCAAATCCCAGCGTTCCTTTGCCGCCAGACCGACTTGCTGCTGGCCGCTGGTGTGACAGGCAAGGCGATCAATATCAAAAAGGGCCAGTTCTTAGCGCCATCGGACATGAAAAATGCCGCTGGCAAGATCGCCTCGACCGGCAATGAGCGCATCCTGTTGTGCGAGCGCGGCGCGAGCTTTGGCTACAATACGTTGGTCGTCGATATGCGCGCGCTGCCGATCATGGCGCAGACCGGCTACCCGGTGGTGTTTGACGCGACCCATTCCGTCGCGGAGCCGGGTGCGCTCGGTGATCGGTCCGGAGGAGAGCGCGAATTTGCGCCGATCCTTGCGCGCGCCGCGGTGGCGGCTGGGGTTGCCGCGGTCTTCGTCGAGACGCATCAGGACCCCGACAACGCGAATACCGCTGAGTCCGCGACAATGCTGCCATTGAAGATGTTACCGGAATTGTTCAAGACCCTGATCGCCTTCGATCGCCTGGCCAAGGGCCGGGTGAACGCGAAGACATGATTCCGAGAGACGGAGCCCGATGACCGCCATCGCCGATATCCATGCCCGCGAGATCCTCGACAGCCGCGGCAACCCCACCGTCGAGGTGGAGGTGACGCTCGACAGCGGCGCGCTGGGGCGGGCGGCGGTGCCCTCGGGCGCCTCGACCGGGGCGCATGAGGCGGTCGAGAAGCGCGACGGCGGCGCGCGCTACGGCGGCCGCGGCGTGCGCGAGGCGGTCGGCGCGGTCAATGGCGAGATTTTCGACGCGCTGTCTGGCTTTGACGCCGCCGACCAGCTGGCGATCGACCGCACATTGATCGAGCTCGACGGCACCCCCAACAAGGGCCGGCTCGGCGCCAATGCGGTGCTCGGCGTCAGCCTCGCTTGCGCCAAGGCCGCGGCAACCGAGCTCGACCAGCCGCTCTACCGCTATGTCGGCGGAGTCTTCGCCCATACCCTGCCGGTGCCGATGATGAACATCGTCAATGGCGGGGTGCATGCCGACAACCCGATCGACATCCAGGAATTCATGATCATGCCGGTCGGCGCGCCGAGCGTGACCGAGGCGATCCGCATCGGCTCCGAGGTGTTCCACGCGCTGCGCAAGAAGCTCCACGACGCCGGTCACAACACCAATGTCGGCGACGAGGGCGGCTTCGCCCCGAACCTGCCCTCGGCCGACGCGGCGCTGGGTTTCGTGATGCAGGCGATCGAGGCGGCCGGCTACAAGCCGGGCGAGGACGTCGTGCTGGCGCTCGATCCGGCCGCCAGCGAATTCTATCGCGACGGCAAGTACCGGCTCGACGGGGAGGGCAAGGTGCTCGATGCCGCCGGCCTCGTCGCCTACTACACCGATCTCGTCGATCGCTATCCGATCGTGTCGATCGAGGACGGCATGGCCGAGGATGATTGGGACGGCTGGGCATTGTTGACCCAGGCTCTCGGCGGACGCATCCAGCTGGTCGGCGACGATCTCTTCGTCACCAACCCGACGCGGTTGAAAAGCGGCATCGAGCGCGGCATCGCCAATGCGCTCTTGGTCAAGGTCAACCAGATCGGCACCTTGTCGGAGACGTTGGAGGCGGTCGAGATCGCGTTGCGCGCCCGCTATGGCGCGGTGTTCTCGCACCGCTCGGGCGAGACCGAGGATACGACGATCGCCGACCTCGCGGTGGCGACCAATTGCGGCCAGATCAAGACCGGCTCGTTGTCGCGCTCCGACAGGCTCGCCAAATACAACCAGCTGATTCGGATCGAAGAGCAGCTCGGCGGCGACGCCGTCTATCCCGGCCGATCGGTGATCCGGCGTTAGATTGCAGCGGCTTAACGCCACTGAGTTGGTGTCCCGCATCCTGCCACTGCTCGTTTCGGGCGGTTTCGACCTCAGGCACTTTTTATAATCTTATCAGTGCTATAGACGAAACCGTTAAGCGATCGCAGGAGGATTCGCGAAACATCCCCGATGAAATTGCAAATTTTCGACTGAGTTATTAGGCGGGCTCTGTTTTTATTCAGTGTTCGATACGCGTTACTGGCATTGACGCAGACGGCGGCAAGTGATTCTGTTGGCCGGTGATCGTATTTCGCGAAATGCGCCGCCGCGCCAAGGTTCTCGTCGCGCCCGTGCTGGGCTTGGCGCTGACCGGCTATTTTGCCTACCACCTGGTCGAGGGCGATCGCGGCCTGCGGGCCTGGATGCGCGTGACGCAGGAATTGCGCTCTGCCAAGACGGCGCTGGCCGACGTCTCGGCCGAGCGTATGAGGCTCGAACGCCGCGCCGCGAACATGCGCTCCGAGCACCTCGACCCCGACCTGCTCGACTCGCAGGTACGGCGGACGCTCGATTTTGCCGCGCCCGACGAGATCGTGATCATCCAGCCGGCGAAGCCGCGCTGACGCCACACGGTTAAGACTCTAAAACCAAAGGGCAATGGCAGGGTCTCTTCGCCGGCCGGAGGCGCGGCCCACGATGCCCCTGAGGTTGCAAACCGCGGGATTTGACACCATGCTTCCCTCAGCCCGGAGGAAAGCCAGAATGGCCGTCACGCGGAAGACCAATAGGGTCAAACCCGCCGAGCCTCGAATCTCGGCCGAGGCGCTGAAGCGCTGGTACACCGATATGCTGCTGATCCGCCGCTTCGAGGAGCGCGCCGGCCAGATGTACGGCATGGGGCTGATCGGCGGGTTCTGTCATCTCTATATCGGGCAGGAGGCGGTGGTCGTCGGCATGCAGGCGGCGTTGCAGGAGGGCGACACGATCGTCACCTCCTACCGCGATCATGGCCACATGCTGGCCTGCGGCATGGACCCGAAAGGCGTCATGTCCGAGCTGACGGGCCGGCGCTGCGGCTATTCGCACGGCAAGGGCGGCTCGATGCACATGTTCAGCCGCGAGAAGAATTTCTTCGGCGGCCATGGCATCGTCGGCGCGCAGGTGCCGATCGGCACCGGGCTCGGCTTTGCCCACCGCTATCGCGACGACGGGCGGATTTCGGTGACCTATCTCGGCGATGGCGCGATCAACCAGGGCCAGGTCTACGAAAGCTTCAACATGGCCTCGCTGTGGAAGCTGCCGGTCGTCTACGTCGTCGAGAACAACCGCTACGGCATGGGGACTTCGGTCAGCCGCGCCTCGGCCCGCACCGACCTCTATCACCGCGGCGTCGCCTACGGCATCCCGGGCGAGCAGGTCGATGGGATGGATGTCGTCGCGGTGCACGAAGCCGCCGTCGAGGCCGTCGAGCATGCCCGCGCCGGCCAGGGGCCGATCATCCTCGAAATGCTGACTTATCGCTATCGCGGCCATTCGATGTCGGACCCGGCGAAGTACCGCACCAAGGACGAAGTCAACCGTATGCGCACGGAGCATGATCCGATCGACCATCTGCGCCAGCGGCTGCTCGACGAGCACGGCGCCAGTGAGGACGAGCTGAAGCAGATCGAGAAACGCGCCCGCGACATCGTCGCGGAGGCGGCGCAGTTCGCCCAGGACTGCCCGGAGCCCGACCCGAGCGAGCTGTGGACGGATGTGCTGGCCGAGGCCTGAGCCCAACCCGGGCGGAGTAGGGTGGGCAAACATCCGCGTGGGATGCCGAGGACGGAATGGCTAGCGAAGTGCTGATGCCGGCGCTGTCGCCGACGATGACCGAGGGCAAGATCGCCCGCTGGGTCAAAAATGTCGGCGAGCCGGT
>Ga0209488_10005132_pt1 | contig 10095 bp, 7 predicted proteins | sample Rivendell_Oct201_8_FD_188349 | JGI IMG/M metagenome (GOLD analysis project Ga0209488, IMG submission 188349) | Vadose zone soil microbial communities from the Eel River Critical Zone Observatory, Northern California, USA -... | ecosystem: Environmental > Terrestrial > Soil > Vadose zone >... | reverse complement strand
GGGATTCTCTCCTCTCCGCCCGGTCGACCCCCTTCCTGCGCTACGGCTGGCTGAACGCCCTCGAGCAGTCGGGCTGCGCCAGCCGCCGCGCCGATTGGGTGCCGCGACATCTCACGCTCTGGCGGGGAACCACCTTGATCGCGGCGGCGCCGGCGTACGTCCGCGAAAATAGCGACGGCGACTTCGCCCGCGACTGGGATTTCGCCGCCTCGTTTTCCCGCGGCCGCGTCGCGTACTACCCGAAGCTGGCCCTCACGATCCCGTTCACGCCCTGCACCGGCGAGCGCGTCCTGGTCGCGCCAGGGGAAGATCGGTCCGAATGCGTCGCGAGATTGATCACCGCCGCCCGCAAGCTTTGCGAGGACGAGGGTTGGCCCACCTGGCAGGTGCTCTTTCCCGACCAGGAGTCCGCCCGCGAGCTCGAGCAGGCGGGAATGGCGCTGCGCGTCTCCTGGCAGTTCCATTGGCGCAACGAGGGATACCGGTCCGTCGCCGACTTCCTCGCCCGGTTCAACTCCAAGCGCAGGCACATGCTCAAGCGGGAGATGGCCGCCGCCCCCGAACAGGGGCTCGTCATCCGCACCGTCCGGGGAGAGGAGCTGCAGCGCGAGCCTGCCCGCTGGGCGAAGGCGGCCCACGCGCTGCACCGGAGCACCGTGGACAAGCTGATGTGGGGTCGCCGCTGGCTGAACGAAAAGTTCTACCTGCAGGTATTCGCCGGGATGCCGGACGCGGTCGAGGTGGTGGGCGCCTTCCGGGGGCGCGAGCTGGTGGCGGGAGCCTTCAACGTCGCTTCCGACACGCGGTTATACGGGCGGTACTGGGGCTGCTTCGAGGAGCACCCGTTCCTGCACTTCAACGTCTGTTACTACCACTCCATCGCGGATTGTATCGCCCGCGGGCTCGAGGTGTTCGAGGGCGGCGCCGGCGGCGAGCACAAGCTCGCCCGCGGCTTCCTTCCCGCGATGACGTACTCGGTGCACGGCTTTCGCGACGCTCAGCTGGACCGCGCCGTGCGGGAGTTCCTCTCCCGGGAGACTCCCGCCCGCGAAGCCAGCATCGAGCGGTCGATGCGCGAGTCGCCTATATTCAAGGCGGCCTCATGAGTCCCTCGAAGAAGCGGCAGGGCGACGTCGGCGTCGCGGAACCCAGGACCAAGGCGAAGCCCAAGCTCGACCGGCCGCGCCTCTACAAGGTTCTGCTGCACAACGACGACTACACGCCGCAGGAGTTCGTGGTGCTAGTGCTTCGCGAGGTGTTCGCCAAGTCGGACGCCGACGCGACCGCGATCATGCTGCACGCGCACACGCACGGGATGGCCGTGGCGGGCGTGTACACATTCGAGATCGCCGAAACCAAGGTGCAGCAGACGATGGCGCTGGCGGAGAAGGCGGGCTTTCCGCTCTTGTGCACGATGGAGCCGGAAGACGCGCCGGGATGATCGCGCGCTTGCGCTGGCTCTACTTCCTCTATTACGCCGGAGTGGGGACCTTCCTCTCCTACTTCGCGCCTTACCTGCGCGGGCTGGGATTCACCGGCGAGCAGATCGGCCTGGTGACCTTCGGCCAACAGATGGTGGCGGCGCCCGCGACGCTGATCTGGGGCGGCATCGCGGATCGGCTGGGCGCTCCTTCGCGGGCCTTGGCGGTCTGCACTGCCGGGATGCTGTTCGCAGTCTGCGGGCTGCCCTTCGCGCACACGCCGGCGCAAGTCGGCGCGGTGCTGGTGCTCTCCGGCCTCTTCTCCGGCGCGGTGGTGCCGCTCCTCGACTCGACCACCGTCGAGACGGTGAAGCGGTTCGCGGGCCACAGCTATGCGCGGACGCGCCTCTGGGGATCGATCGGCTTCGTGCTCACTGCCCAGGGGCTGGGCCTGCTGCTCGCGTTCCGCGGCGATCGGCCTGCGGACCGGGCGATGCCGTTCGCGTACCTCCTCTGCGTGGCCGGATACGCGCTGCTCGCGCAGGTGCTTCCGCCGGTGGATGCACATCCCGACCGCCCGCACTGGCGCGATGCCGCCGTCCTCCTCAAGAACCCACGGCTGCTGTTCGTGCTCGCCATCTGCGCGATCCATTGGGCTGCGTCCGCGCCGTACCACCTTCTCTTCGGCGTCCTGGTGCGCGACCTGGGGTTCCCTTCCACCGTCACGGGCGCGGGTCTCGCCGTGGGGGTGCTCGGCGAGGTGCTGGCGCTTTTGACCTTCGCAACCTTGCTGCGGCGGTTCTCGCTCCGGATGCTCTTCGGCGCCGTTTTCGCGGCCACCGCCCTCCGCTGGGCGCTCCTGGCCCGGGCCAGCAGCGCGCCCGAGTTGGTCGGATTGCAGCTGCTGCACGCGCTCAGCTTCGGCATGTTCTGGGGCTGCGCGGTGGAGGCGCTGCAGCGCACGGTGCCGGTCCGGCTGCGCGCAACGGGACAGGCGCTGTTCTCGGCGCTCGTGTTCGGGGCAGGCAACGCTGCCGGCTATGTGCTCGCCGGCGCAGGCTATGATCGATTCGGGAGCGCAGCGCCGCTCTACACGTTCGCCGCGGCGGTCGAGCTGCTGCCGCTGCTCCTCTTGCTCCTCCCCCTTTCTCCCGAGAAATCGGGTGCATAGTTTGCGTACACTGTCGGGGACACCATGGAATGGTGTCCCCTAGAATTCCAATGGTGTCCCCCAGAATGCACGGCGCCGTTCGGCGCCGAGGAGACGGAATGCCGAAGTCTTGGAGCAACAAGCGCGAGAGGCAGTACGAGCACATCAAGAGGTCAGCCAAGGGTAGCGGCCGCAGCGCACGCGTGGCCAAACGCATCGCCGCCGCCACCGTCAACAAGACGCGGCGCAAGAAGGGCGAGACCAAGGGATCGAGCCGTTCGCGGAGCCGTACCGGCGGCTCCTCTGGGAGTCGCAGGCGCACAGCCGCCAGGAAGGGCGGCCGCGCTTCCGCCCGGTCGCGCAGGTAAAGTCGCCTCCGCGGCACCCTGTGGTACCACTCCAGTCGTGGTCCGTGATTCTGGGACGCTGTTCTTGGCTGCCATCGACGAGACGTCGCCGGCGCCGCGGCGCCCCGCGCTCCTGCCGGACCCGCGCTGAATGTTTGCTGCCCTGCTGCTCGCGCCGCTGATGATTTTCCACGGCAATGTCGCGCTACTGGAAGATGTGTATCGCAGCTTCCTGGATCTCCCGGCCAGCACCAAGGCGACCCCGGCCAATGCGCGGTCGGTGGCGACGCGCCTCACCAGCTTCCTGCACCGGGCGGGTTACGCGCTGGCCACGGTCCGGGCGCGCGTCGACGGAGATCAGATCCTCGTCGAGGTCGACGAGGGGCGCCTGGACAAGGTCATCTTCCTCAGCGGCGGAGCCTTCGAGACGCTGCGGCTCCGCCTCGACCTGAACATCCAGGACGACGTGTTCAACCAGCCCGACCTGGAACGGCAGCTTCACGCGCTGGCCAAGCGGCTGGGGCTGGCGGAGTTCGCCTATGAGATCGTGCCGGTGCCAAACCTGAGCGCTCCCAAGGTGCAGATCGACGAGTTCGATCCGATCGAGAAGATCTCGATGGGGCTGGTGCGCCCGGGCCGCCCCTACGAGCTGCACATCCTGGTGCAGCCGGGACAATTCCGGCCGGGCCTCTCGCCCGAGCTGGAGATCAATTCAGTCCAAGGCGGCGCCATCGGCGCGACCTATCATTCCGGCCGCCTGATCTCCCGCGAGGACCGCTGGAACCTGGGGGCGCGAGTCGCCGGTGCGCTGCGGCAGAGGCTGGATCAAACGAAAACGACGTTCTCGTTCACCCGCGCGCTCGCGCAGGGGGAGTACGAGGCGCCGCCGATCGCGGGCGTCCTCAGGCCCTCCATCCACGCCAGCGCGGGGCTCACCGATCAGCAGCGCGCCGACCTGAGCCTGGAGAGCTTCATGTTCGCCAGGATGGAGGGCGGAGTGGACCTCCTCTTCCTCCCCATCCCGCAGGTCCACGCCGCGATCGGCGCAGGGGTCGAGCGCCGGATCCTCTACCAGGTGGAGCCGCTTTCCACGGTGACCAATCCGCCCTTCGGGGCGTCGTATGCCTTCGCGCAGAACCGCCCCTACGCGGAGGCGCGGCTGGAGCTGGTCTTCGATCCCGAGGCGCTGCGGCGCGACCGCCACCACCTGCTCGGGCTGGGCGCCCGGGTCTACGGTCCGCCCAACCAGGGCCAGGACGGCGCCGTCCACCTCTCCGGCGGGTACCAGAAGATGTTTCCCATCGGCTGGCACGAATTCTGGGTGGAAGCGAGCGGGATTTCGCGGACCGGAAACGTCGTCTTCCCCGAGGAGAGCTCGATCGGCGGGGACGTATTGCGCGGGCCGTTCGGCGGGGAATACGCGCGCAGATACGTCGGTCTGGACCTCGAGTTCCGGTATTCATTCATGCGCGACGTGTTCAAGCTGGGCATCTTCCACAACCAGGTCGCGTACGGCGCGATCAATCGCACCACGAATCTCGACAAGCTGGCCCTCGCCAACGCCCTGGGGCTCGGCATCCACGCGCTGATCATCGACGAGTTCCAGCTCGACGCCTGGATCGGAGTCGGGTGGGCGACCGACGGAAAGTTCGACCGGGGCGCCGCTCTCGCGATCCGCCAAGCCTTCTGAACCACTTCCGGTCGCCGCGCCTAGTGCGCTGCGATGCGGTAGTCGAGCGCCGACGCGATCTCGCGGGCCTTGGCCTGGATGCGCTTCGTGTTCTGCGGCCCCATCCGCAGCAGCAGCTTCTCGACCGGACCCAGCGCTTCCAGCTTCTGGTCCGCGAAGGCGAAGTTCGCTCCCTTGGGGACCAGCAGGGGCGTCTTCTCGACTACCGGCGCGTCGATGATCCGCTGCAGCGCTTTCGCGGCCACCTGGTCGAAGCTGCGATCGGGATACCCGAGCTTGTGGTACGCGCTCTCCAGCAGCGGGTGCATCTCGCGGACCACCTGCGCGACTCCCTTCGCGTCGAGCGAGGCGATCACGGTGGCGATCCGGTCGTACCGCGCGGTGTCCAGCTTCTCCGACGTCTGTCCCGTCACCTTGATGAAGTCGATCTGCTTGCGAGGGTTCACGTCCTCGGCGACGTTGTCGACGACCACCACGAACCGATCGAGCAGCTCGGAGGCGCCGAGCCATTGGGCCCACTCCGGCAGCGGCGACAGCGAGGACAGGTCCTTGCGCATCTGGGCGTCGCTCTTCGCGGGAGGAGGCAGCGGCGCGTCGGCCGGTCTGGGAGGGGCGGCTTGCGTCTGCCCCTCTGGGGCCTTCTCCGGCGCGGGGCGCCGCAGGTACCAGACAGCCGCTCCCGCCACCAACACGGCGACGCCGATCACGATTCCCAGCGAGCGCTTGTTCTCCATGACCGCGGAACATTCGCACATCCGCCGGCATTTCGCTTGACTCAACGAAGGGGGATGTTCCCCCGCGCCTGCAGGCGCTCGAGGCGCGCCCGCGCTTCCTTGATCTCCGGCAAGTCCGGGTCAGCCTTCGCCCAGGCCGCGAGGAACCGCTGCGTTGCTTCCGCCGCCCGGAGGTGGTTGCCGGTGCGCTCGTAAAGCGCCGCGAGCTGCGCCTCGGAGCGCGCGCGGAACATGCCCCCGTAGCCGGGACCCGGGGTGGTCACGCCGGTGAAGGTCGAGCGCGCGAGAAGCAACGCCTCGATGGCCTTTCCGTCCTCCTTCGCCTGCATCCAGGAGTCGGCGATCAGATACTGGAGGAAGTCGCGGTAGGGTGACCTGGCGGCGAGCTCGCCGAGGCCGCGGGCCGCGCCGGCGAAGTCGCCGCCGGCGCGCTTGCGAAAGGCCTCGACCGACGGGTCGGCAAGAGGGTCTCCCACCGAGCGCAGGATTCGCCGGTATTCGTCGATCTCGCCGAGCAACGGATACACGAACGCGAACATGGTCTCGGGAACGCCGCGCGCGGCCGCGTCGCGCGCGATCCGGCGCGCGCCGTCCGGGTCCCGCAAGTAGAGAAAGCGGACCAGGGCCTCCGCGGACAGCGCGATCGCCTCCGCTTCGGGATGGCGGGCTTCGCGCGCTGCCGCAGCGGCTGATTCAAAGGCTGCGACGGCGGCGCGCGCACGGCCTCCCTGGACCAGCGCGCCGCCCAGGGTGAGATGCGCAAGCTCGCGCTCGCGCGGCTGCCACCCTGGCTCGAGCAGGGGCGAGAGCCGCGCCGCCGCGGCGTCGACCCTGAATTGCCATGCGTCCAGCGCGGCCAGGTCCACCGCCGGCAGTGCGCTGTGCGGAAAGAGTTGTGCCGCCTGCTCGAACGTCTGCCGCGCCCGGTCCAGCTCTCCCACCGCGGCCTGGGCGCGCCCGAGGTGGCCCCAGGCTTCGTCGCCGTTGACGCGGCGGACGTAATCCTGGGCCGCCGCCAGCAGCGCGTTCCTCTCGCCCAACAGCTGGTACGACCAGACGAGGTGCTGGTGCGCGCGCTCCATGGTCGGGTCGAGCGCGAGCGCATCGCGGAAGCGGGGCACGGCGTACTTCGGATACCCGCCATGGAAGATCACGTCGCCCAGCGTGAAGGCGCACTCCTTCTCCGCCGGCCATCGTTCGACGCATTCCTTGTACGCGTCGTACGCTTCTCGCCCTCGCGCGAAGACGCTGCCGCGCACGCCGCGCGCGAGCACGCGCTCCTTCTCCGGAAGCTTGTCCGCGAGCTGGAGAGCGCGCTCGATGGCGTCCCGCGCCCTCGGTCCGTCGTGCTGCCACATCTGGGCATAGGCGAGGCGGTACCAGGCGAGCGCGAAGTCGCCGTCAATGGAGAGCGCCGCGCGGAAGTGCTCGGCGGCGCGCGCGAACTGGAGGTGGTCCACGGCCTCGTCGCCGCGGAAGTAGTGCTGGTAGGCTTCCAGGCTCCGGGTGGTGACGTCCTCCACCGGCGCGCTTCTCTCTCCTGCCTTGTCGCGCAGGACCCGCCGGGCCGCCTGGGACACCTTGTCGATGAGAGAGGGCACGGCAGATTTTCCCTGCCCTTTCTCCTCGATGGCCGCAAGGTACCGGTTGGTGCGCGGCTCCAGGATCTTGAGATCGATCACGTACAAGTCGTCGAATTGCCGGATCGACCCGAGCAGAAGCGCCTCCGCATTCGCCTTGCGGGCCACCTCGCGCCCCGCTGTTTCGCCGATCCGCTGCTCCTGGGCGCGGCCGATCTGGTGCAGCAGATCGAACATGCGGGAGCGGGTGAGCACGGAAAGCCGGCGCGACTGCTCCAGCGAGGTGATCAGCATGCCGGAGAGGCCGTCGAGCCCGGAGTCGTCGGTCTGGTTGTCGAAGTCGGCGACCGCGACCGTGAGCGGCGCGCCGCGATCGAGCAACGTCCAGAGGCGCGGCACGCCCAGCGCCAGCACCAGCGCCAGCAACGCTGCTGCCAGCGCCTTGTTGCGCCGCAGCTTGCGCCAGAGCCGATCGGCAGCGCTCGCGGACCGCGCGCGCACCGGCTCCCCATCGAGGACCCGCTGCAGGTCCTCCGCGAGCGCCTTCGCCGTCTGGTAGCGGCGCGCGGGGTCCTTCTCCAGGCACTTGAGGACGACGCTCTCGGCATCCGCCGGCATGCCGGCGGCCAGCTTGCGGGGCCGAGCAGGCTCCTCATGGATCATCCGGAAGAGGATCTGCAGCTGCGAGCCGCCCTCGAACGGCGGCCGGGCCGTGAGCACCTCGTACAGGGTCGCGCCCAGCCCGTACACGTCGGTGCGCGCATCCAGCGAGCGCAGGTCTCCATTGGCCTGCTCCGGCGCCATGTACTGCGGCGTTCCCAGCACCGTGCCGTCGGCCGTCTCTCCGGGAGATTGCAGGTCGCGCGCGAGACCGAAGTCGGTGACGAATGGCCGCGGCCCGTCCGCGCCGCGCTCCACCAGGATGTTCTGCGGCTTGATGTCGCGGTGCACCAGCCCCGTCTGGTGCGCGGCGTGCACCGCCTCGGCGACATCGCGCATCAGCGCGAGCTTCTCTTCGAACAAGAGCTCGGCGACGGCATCGCGCAGGGTCTTTCCGCTCACGTACTGCATGGCGATGTACGGCCGGTCCGCGAGCCGTCCCACCTCGTAGACCCTGCACACGTGCGGGTGGTCGACGCGCGCCTGCGCCTGCGCTTCGCGCAGGAACTTGCGCTCGACCGACGCGTCTCCGCCCCGCAGGAACTTGAGCGCGACCGCCCGCATCAGCTTCCGGTCGAACGCTTTGTAGACCTTCCCCATCCCGCCCGACCCGATCAGACCCTGGACCTCGTATCTGTCCGATTCCCGGAGCTGGTTCACGTCTGCAGGGGTTGCCCCGGGCGAGGGCGAAGCGGCCATCGTGCGCGGGGCCACCGGGTCCGGGTCTGCGCGCGGAGGCGTGTCGGCCCGGGGCATCGTTCGTCACCCTACAGCGATTCCGGTCGCCCGCAAGCGACAGGCAGTCGCGTTCAGTCGACGATGCGCAGCACCACGCCGAAGGCCGAAGGAAACCGCGCCATCGAGCGGAGACCGCTCCTCCGGAGCCGCGGGCGTCGCGAGAGGGCCACCAGTGCATGTGCCGGCAGGGCATACCTCAGCCACCGCGCTCTCACCCCGGCCTCATAGCGTTGAAAAGCAGGCCGGAGATCGGCAGAGAGATCGTCCGGGAGCGCCGCCATCAGGACCGCCGAGGCCGCGAACGCCAGGGAAAGTCCCTGGCCGGTGATGGCGTCGACGTATCCGGCTGCGTCGCCGATCAACACGAGCCGCTCTCCCGACCGTGCGCGAACGCGCTGGAGCAGCGGCCCTGCTCCACGCACCTCCGATTCGGCGCCGGCCTCCCCGAGCCGCTCGCGCAGCGCCGGGAACCGCCCGAGCAACTCCTCGAAGCTGTCCTTGGTTTCGCCGTCGCGCAGGAAGGCCACGTTGACGCTGCGCGGACCGACCGGCGTCACGTACGCCTCGACGCCCTTCGCCCAGTGCACCTCGACGAAGTCAGTCCAGGGCGGCAGCGCGAAGTGGCGCCTGATTCCGTACCGCACCGGCGCCGGGGCCTGCGGGAGCTCGAGGCCGGCCGCCCGGCGCAGCGGCGAATGGAGCCCGTCGGCGGCGATCAGCAGGCGCGCCTTGGCCGCGCCGGCGTCGGTCTGCAGCTCGACGCAGTCGGGCAAGGCCGTCGCGCCAGTCACGGTGCCATGGCGGAGGTCCACGCCCGAGGCCAGAGCGCGATCGCGCAGCGCTTCGCCGAGCGCCGTCCGGCGGATCCCGATCCCGGCGTCGGTCCCGAAGCGCGCTTCGAGGACGGTTCCGTCCTCCTGGAGGTAGCGGATGCCGCGGAACGGCGCGCATCGATCCTGGGCGATCCGGATGCCGAGCCGCTCCAACTCGCGCACTCCGGAGGGCATCAGGCCCTCCCCGCAGGCCTTGTCGGGTACGGCGGGGCCCCGCTCGAAGAGCACCGTCCGGAAGCCGCGTTGCGCGGCCCGGATGGCGGCCGCCAGCCCCGCGGGACCACCTCCCGCGATCGCCACGTCGTGCATCAGCCCCGCGTCCGCGCGAGCAGGGAGCGCGCGGTCTCCTTCGCGACATGGAGCAGAGTGACGGGATCGGGCGAACGCAGCTCGCCGGCCAGGAGCTGCCGCAGTGCCTCGTTGCGGCGAAGCTTTCCGCTCGAGGTGCGGGGCAGGGTCCCGGGCGCGAGGAGATGGACCTCGGCGGGGCGGATGCCGGTGCGCTCGATCACCCGGCCGCGGATCCATTCGGCGTCGGCGGCGCCGTCCGTCTCGACCAGGAGGACCAGCTCCTCGCCCTCGGCCGTGGGAACGCCGACCGCCGCCGTGCAGCCCGGGCGCACGCCGTCCACTCCGTCCAGCGCATCCTCGAACTCCTGGGGCGCGTGGTTCACGCCGCGCAAGATGACCAGATCCTTGGCGCGGCCCGAAACGAACAGCTCGCCACCGTCCACGAAGCCGAGATCGCCCGTGTCCAGCCAGCCGTCGACCAGCGCCTCCCGGGTCGCGGCCGGGTTTCCGAAGTACCCCTGCATCACGGAAGGTCCGCGCACGAAGATCCGCCCCCCTCTCACGTCGATGTCGATCCCGGGCAGCGGAGCTCCTGCGGAAGCGAGCTCGCGCCCGCTCGCGATGTTGCCGGCGAGCCAGCCTCCGAACTCA